>Ga0187782_10004426_pt1 | contig 10529 bp, 10 predicted proteins | sample 0715_SJ02_MP15_2_FD_132454 | JGI IMG/M metagenome (GOLD analysis project Ga0187782, IMG submission 132454) | Tropical peat soil microbial communities from peatlands in Department of Meta, Colombia - 0715_SJ02_MP15_20_MG | ecosystem: Environmental > Terrestrial > Soil > Wetlands > Peat | place...
TCAATTCCTGGATTTCATGATGGCCGATTTCGGCATTCCCTGCGATACGCGGCTCAAGAGCCAGGTGCTTATCCGCCTGAACCAGTGGCTGCTCGAACGCTACCGCGCCGGCGAAACCGCCGTACTCATCGTGGACGAAGCCCAAAATCTCTCCGAGCAGGTGCTCGAGGAAATTCGCCTGCTCACTAACCTCGAGACCGCCACAGAAAAATTGCTCCAGATCGTGCTCTCCGGCCAGCCCGAGCTTGAGCAGAAGCTGAACCAGCCCGGCCTGCGCCAGTTGCGCCAGCGCATCACTCTCCGCTGTCGCACCTATCCCCTGAGCATGGAAGAGACCGCGGGCTATATCCAGGAGCGCCTGCGCGTGGCCGGCTCGGTCGGCGCGCCGATTTTTTCGCCGGAAGCGGTCGAGGCCGTGCACCGCTACGCGCGTGGCATTCCCCGCGTCATCAATCTGCTGTGCGAGCATGCGCTCATCAGCGCTTTTGTGGACCAGAAGCAGCCGGTCCAGCTGGGCACTATTGACGAAGTTGCCCGCGAGTTCGATCTGCACCGCATCGATCCCGTTGCCCAGCCCGTGGAAACCCCCGGCCCCGCCGGCGAGAACGCCAGCCTTATGGAGGCGCTCCAGAATCTGGCCACGCTCGTGGATCGCTTGCGGCGTCCGAGTTGATGATGCTGGCTAAGACGAATGAGGAGGAGGAGGCTCGCCAGTGAGCCGGATACACGAAGCGCTCAAACGCGCGGAACGCGAAAAGGGCAGGGCTCCGGCCGCGGAAACGCCCGCTGAACCCGCCGCCGTCGCCCCAAAGGCCGTTGCGCCGGCCCCTGCTCCGTCCCCATCCGCCGCCACACCGGTTTCCGTCGCGATCGCTGCGGCCGCTGCCGCTGCGCCCGCTTCCCTTCCAGCCCCTGTCGCGCACACGGATGCGCCCAGCCAGCTCGCTTCCTGCCGCCGCGCGCACTGGCATGAGGATGCCGCGAAGCTCTTCTTTCTGAGCGGCGGCGGGCCCGCCCTCGCCGCCGAACAGCTCCGCGCGCTCCGTTCGCGTCTCTACCAGTTCCGCGAGGCGCGGCCTCTCAAGTCGGTGCTGGTGACGAGCGCGATGCCCGGCGAGGGAAAAACATTTATCTGCGCTAATCTGGCCTACGCCTTCGCGCGGCAGAGCGACAAGCGCGTCCTCCTGATTGACGCGGATCTGCGCTCGCCCGGCGTGCATAGCCTGCTCGGCGCTCCCAACGATCCCGGCCTCACGGCCTATCTCCGCGGAAAAGCAGGTCTCGAGCAAATCCTGCAGCGCGGCCCGCATGAGAATCTCTTTCTGATTCCGGCCGGCAAGCCGGCACAGGATCCCGCCGACCTTGTGGCTTCAGGCAAACTGAAATCTCTTCTGGCCCAGGTTTCTCCGCTGTTCGATTGGATTTTGCTCGATTCACCCGCAGTCGCGCCTGTTTCCGACGCGCTCGAAATCGCCGGCTGGTGTGATGGCGTACTGCTCGTCGTACAGGGCGGGAAGACGCCCTACGATGTGGCGCAAGGCGTCACTCGCGAACTCGGCGAGAGGCGCCTCCTCGGCGTCGTCCTCAACCGCACCGACCCCTCCGCAGCCACTTCCTAACCACCCCCCCTGCTGCCTCTAGTAGCCCTGGCCCGCCCGCCGGTCTTAATGGATGGCCCCGCTGCTGCACAGCACTCTCCCGAAAGGTCGGGAGCCGGGCAACAGCTTCCCCGGGGCAAATCTGCTATCCCGCGAAGCTCGCTAATCTTTATGGTTGAAAGCGCATCTGGTTTGCTCTCGTATGGCCCGTTTTTCAATTTTCGTTTTTCGATTCTCAATGGATGGAGTTTCGCCTTTCGAATCATTCCGCCAGCCACTAGCCACTTGCCACTCGCCGCTCTCCCGTATACTACCCGCCATGATGCGCCCCTGGATCCGCGGATGATTTCTCTCGTCGTCCCCACCTACAACGAACGGGCCAGCATTGCGCGGCTCGTCGAGCGCACCGGCGCGGCGCTCGCCCAGTGCAGCGAGGAATACGAACTCATCATCGTGGACGACGGAAGCCCCGACGGGACCGGCGACGAAGTCCTCCGGCTCGCCTCCGAAGGCAGGCCCTGGCTGCGCCTGCTCGTCCGCAAGTACGAACGCGACCTCTCCACCGCTGTCGTCGCCGGATGGCGCATCGCTCGCGGCGACGTGCTCGGCTGCATGGACGCCGACCTGCAGCACCCGCCCGAACTTCTCCCTCGCATGCTGGCCGAGCTGCGCAACGCGCCTGCGGACGTGGTCGTGGGCAGCCGTCACGTCGCTGGCGGCGGCGTCAGCCAATGGAGCCTCTGGCGCCGCTTCGTTTCCTGGACCGCCACGCTCATGGCCGCGGGCATCCTTCCGGGAACGCTCGGAAAGGTCTCCGACCCCATGTCGGGATTCTTCCTGCTGCGCGCGCCCGTGATCGGCCGCACCGCGCTTAATCCCATCGGCTACAAAATCCTCCTGGAGGTCCTGGCCCGCGGCGATTACGCCCGCGTCGCGGAAGTGCCCTTCGTGTTCGAAGAGCGCGCCGTGGGCGGCAGCAAAATGAACGCGCGAACCGCGGTGCAGTATCTCGCCCACCTCGTGCGCATTTCCATAGATTCAGGCGAAGCGGCCCGTCTGGCGCGTTACGCCCTGGTCGGCACCAGCGGCGCCGTCATCAACGTGGCCATGACCCTCGGCGTCTTTCTGTCCCGCCTCGATTGGCCTTTGCCCGCCGCGGCCCTGGGCGGCGCCGGCATTGCCATGGGAAACAATTTTTTCTGGAACGAGGTGTTCACCTTTCACGACGCGCATCGCGCCCAGCCCGGCGTCCCGCTACTGCTGATGCGGTTCGTCAAGTTCTGCGCGTTTTCCTTCACCGGCGTGGTCATCAGCCTCGCCGCGATTGCCGGACTCCATTACGGCCTGCATTTTGATTTCGGCTGGAGCATCGTCGGCGGCGTGCTCATGGGCGGCCTCTGGAATTTCCTGATGAATTCCAACGTCACCTGGGCCGCGTGGTGGGACCGCAAACTGCTCTCCAAGGTCGCTCAGCCTCCCACTCCGGTGGGCAGCGCCGCGGGGATGGTCTACGTGCCCTGCAACCTCTGCGGCTCAAAGGAATACAAAGTCCTGTACGCCGGCCGCTCCAGCTCGGCCGCCGCGCTCACTGAGCAGGCCTTCCGCTGCACCAGCCTGCAGCACGGCGATTTTACGAACATCGTGCAGTGCAGCTCGTGCGGCCTGCTCTACGAGTCGCCGCGCGAACCCGAAGAGGTCATCGAGACGCGCTACGAGCAGGTCGAAGACGCGGTGTACGACCGCGAGAAAGAAGGACGCGTCCGCACCTACACTGCCATGATGCCGGCGATCGGGAAATATTGCCAACCGCCCGGCCGCATGCTGGACATTGGCTGTTACCTGGGCGTATTTCTGGACGTGGCGCGCGCGCGCGGCTGGCAGACGGTCGGCGTCGAGCCCAGCGCCTGGGCCGCCGAACGCACTCGGGAACGCGGCCACGAGGTGGTCAACGCGCCCCTCCGGAAGAGCAATCTCCAGCCCGCATCGTTCGAACTGGTCACGCTCTGGGACGTAATCGAACACCTCCACGATCCGCTCGGCCAGCTTCGCGAGATTCACGCCCTCGTCAAGCCCGGAGGAATTTTTGCCCTCACCACCATGGATACCGGCTCGCTCTACGCCAAGATGTGCGGCCGCCGCTGGCCCTGGTTCATGCGCATGCACCTGTATTACTTCACGCGGGGCACTCTGGCGCAGATGCTGGAGAAGGCGGGGTTCGAAGTGCTGGAAATCCAGCGCGCCAAACGCATCGTTTCGCTGCGCTATTTTCTGGAGAAGGCCGCGGCAGTGCTCGCGCCCGTTGCGCCGCTGCTGCGTTTGCTCGCCGCCCCGTTCGGCAGAATTTATGTGACCATCGATTTCGGCGACAACATCATGGTCCTCGCCCGCAAGCGCGCCTCGTAGGGGCCCTGTCCCGATCCTTCGGGACTGCGCCCCCGCTTTCGTCGTGCCGGCCGCGGCCACTGGAAAGCTCCACCGCCTCGCTGGAAGTGGGCATCGGACGATAGGAAGCGCCTTCCCGCGGATGTTCCTCCGCACTGCACCATCGATGGCCCCTCGCTTGACAACTATACTCGGATTCCGATATAACGGAATCCGAGTATGGATGAAGACCTGGATAAATTCCTGCCCCTCTCTCCGGCGGCGCTGCACATCCTGCTGGCTCTCGCCGGCGAAGACCTCCATGGATACGCGATCATGCAGGAAGTGGCTCGTCAATCCGACGGCCGCTACAAGTTGGGACCCGGCACGTTATACGACAATCTGGAGAGGCTCCTGAGCCAGGGCATGGTCAGAGAATCCGCTCGATCCTCTTCAGCCGGTCATCCCAGGCGTCGCTATTACCGTCTGACAGGATTCGGTCGCCGCTTGCTGGCGAGGGAGATCACGAGGCTCGAAGCCGTCGTTCGTAAAGCGAGGTCGCACTTGCGAGTTTGGCCGGAGAAGGCGTGATGATCAGGCGCGTCTATCGCTGTCTGCTCTGGTTGCATCCTGCACCATTTCGGCGGCAGTTCGAGGAGGAGATGCTATGGATCTTCGACGAAGCCGCGGATGCTTGTGGCGCGGCCTCGCTCTTTTCCGACGCTGCCGTCTCTCTCGTTCGGCAGTGGCTGCTGCGCACGGACCTGTGGATTTGGGTGGTCGCGAGCATCGCTGGTTTCATCCCGCTGATCATTGCATTCGGAAGCTTTTTGCCGTGGGACAAGCCCTTGAATCGTTGACCTCCCGGAGCACTGGCGATCGCGGCCCCCTGGGAAGGAGTAATCCTTGTTGAAGTGGTGGCTGAAGTTTGCTCTTAAGAGCCTAACCGTCTTGATAGCGCTGGCCCTCAGTGCGGGCATCGTTTACGAACAAATAGGACGCAGGCGTGATCGAGCGCGGTTCCCACAAATCGGAACGTCGGTGGACATTGGTGGCCGAAGTCTCAATATCTTCTGCTCGGGAGTCGGCACGCCTCCCGTCATCTTTGAGTCGGGCGGACCGGGCCCCGGCCTCGAGTGGGAGTCGTTTCAACCGGAAGTCGCCAAGTTCACACAGGCCTGCTGGTACGATCGCGCCGGCGAGGGTTGGAGCGATCCCGGTCCCTTCCCGCGAACCAGCAGTGCGATCGCCAACGATCTTCATGAGCTCTTGATGCGCGCAGGCATCCCGCCACCTTACGTGTTCGCCGGTGCCTCCTTTGGCGGTCTGAACTCGCGGGTTTATGGCAGCCTTTACCCGAAGGAAGTAGCCGGTATGGTGCTCATCGACTCCGCGCACGAAGACGAACTCAAGCGCGCGCCCAAGTTCTATCTGGGCCGCACCGCGCCGCGATTCCTCTGGCACCCCCTCCAGCTTGCATTCGAGGCGGCAGGGTTCGTTGGCTTGGTGCGGCTGACGCAGTCCTCTCCGGCGCATGGCAAGGGCCCCTCGCAGATGACCACCCAAGAACGCATTGTGGCCCTGAGACAGCGGCCAACGTCGGTTGTGGGAAACGTCTCGACGGGCATTGTCTTGCCGGAGAGCTATGCCGAGGCAGCAAGAGTGACCAGGATCGGAGACTTTCCCTTGGTCGTCTTGACGGCTGGCGAGTCATACGACTTTGGAGATGCAAAACTCAATCGGCAGGCTGCGGCGTTCCAGCAAGTGTGGATTCACGAAATACAGACGAAGCTCGTGAGTCTCTCAACGCGCGGGCGCCAGATCGTTGTTCCATATGCCAATCATGGCACCATCGCGAAAGAACTCATCATCAGCTCCATCCGCGAGGTCGTATCAGAAGCTCGCGGCGTGGCCGCGAGCCCCTAAGCACCTGTTCCCGGCAACCCGCCAGTGGCAGGAAGGAACAATGTGCTGCGTCAGTCCAGCCCGGCCGCGGCGAAAGCCAAGCGCCGCCAGAGTGAAAAGAGGCGGGTGTCTTCCCTCAAGCGGCTCACCGTGCCAAGAACACCGATCCCGCCTTGTCGCTCGCGATGAGGGAATGAGGATTAGGAAACTGCGCGCCCGCTGAGAAGCTCTTTCGGAGATCGAAAACTCTTCGAGAACAGCAGATGAATCAAATTTAAATCTTTAGATCCTCACCGAGCCGCGGAACGCCCTGGCGCCATAGTAAGAGTCCGCGCCATTGTGATACACGAAAACCGTATCGTAGCGCCGATCGCAAAACAGGGCGCCCCCGAGCTTCCGGATAGCAGCAGGCGTTTTCACCCAGCTCGACGTTTTCGTATCGAACTCTCCCAGTTTCTGCAATCCTCGATATTCTTCCTCCGTCAGAAGCTCGATGCCCATGGCATCGGCCACGTCAATCGCGCTATTTTGGGGCTTGTGTTCTTTCCGTTTCTCCAGCGCCTCACGGTCGTAGCAAAAACTCCTGCGGCCTTTCGGACTTTCCTCGGAACAATCATAAAAAATGTATTCGCCCGTCTTTTTATCCTGACCGGCGACATCCGGTTCACCGCCGGTTCTTTCCATTTCATGGAGTGACCACAGTTTTTCAGGCTTCGCTTCCAGCCGCCCTTGTACTTTGGCCCATTCAAGCCCTTTATGGCGGTTCATGTTTTCCTCAAAGCGGGCCTTCAATGCTCTGAGTAGTTCTTCGCGCTGGCTTTTTGAAAGGCTCACGTTTGGCATGGTTCGTCTCCCGATGTCATAGGTTCGAGTATGAACTTGCGACGCCCGCCGGTCTCTTCGACATCAATCGTCGGACGACATGGCCCTTCCACATCCAAAGCCCCGAAAGGAGCAAGACAGGAAGAAAAACATATCGCACAGTGGAGGCATAGTTAGGAGTGTCCGAAGGTGAATCATAGATGTAACCCAGTATCGGAATGCCACAGACGATGTGAATCCAGCGGAAAATCGCGCGTTGGGTGGATTCTCTCATGGTTAATCTGTCTCCCATTTCGATTCACGATTTTTGAGTCGCCTGAGGCATCCAGGTGGGCGCTTTGACATCGAATTGCCTGGCATACTCTGCATTCAGCCGCTGCCAGCCGCCGGACTTCATCGCCTCACCGCCAGCGATGCGGCCGAGGGGACTTCCGCTCAGAAGGCGATCCAGAACATCGAAACAGATGTGCCAGCCCGCCGCGCCCCACGAGATGAACCGCCGGTCGATGTTGTGCCACAACGTCAGGCGCGTGCCGCCACCGGAGGCTTCGAGTTCCCAACGCATATCGTTGTACTCGAGCAGCCTGGGTGCTTCGGCTCGCGTCACTTTTGTTTCCAAGGTCTGGCCCGTTCCCACCCACGTGAGATTCACCGCGCCTACCGTATCCAGCCTCGCGTCGGCGTCGAAGGGCGCCCACTCGCACAGATGCGCCGGGTCGGTCAGCGCCTGCCACACTTTTTCCGGCGCGTGGCGCAGTTCTCTCACGAGAATCAGCGTCCACTTCTCTCCCTCCTTTCGTATTTGCGCCCCGCTGGCCGGTCCCGGTAGGTACGCATCGCGCTCGGTCATCTTTATTCTCCTCAGCGGGAATAGCGTGCCAGTTGGGTGAGCTGAATCAGGTTGCCGCACGTGTCCTTCAGCGTCGCAATGGTTGCGCCGGGCACTTCCGTGGGCGGCATCGTAAACTCGGCGCCGCGCGCCTTGATCCGCTCATACTCGCCCTTCACGTCGTCGGTGTAGAACATGGCCGTCCGCTGGCCCTGTTGAAACATCGCCTGCTGATACGCTTTAGCTGCCGGGTTGTCGTTCAGCGCCAGTTGCAACTGAGTGCCGTCCGGCTCCTCGGGCGAGCCCACCGTCAGCCAGCGAAATGGCCCCTGGCTGAAATCGGCCTTCTTGGCAAAGCCCAGCACCTCTGTATAGAACCGCAGGGCCTTCTCCTGGTCGTCCACGTAAACGCTGGTCAGTTTGATTTTCACTTCATTTCTCCTTTGTCGCCTTCGCGGTTCGCGCCGCGTTGTTTCTTTGTCTTCTTTTTCTTTGGTGTGGAGGGCTCCATGCGGTCCAGGTGGCGTTCCAGAGCATCCACGTTCGCGGACCAGAACTGGCGGAACTGCGCCAGCCAGGCTTCCACCTCCTGAAGTGGTTCAGGTTTCAGCCGGTAGAGACGGCGCTGTGCGTCCACCCTGGATTCCACGAAACCGGCCTCGCGCAGCACGCGCAGGTGTTTCGACACGGCCGGCTGCGGCATACCAAGCTGACGCTCGATCTCTCCCACCGACCGTTGTGACGAGACCAGGAGGCTCAGAATCGCGCGGCGGTTCGGCTCTGCAAGGATTTCGAATGCAGATTCCACGCGCCTAGCATGCCCCACAGAGTATATACGTGTCAAGGCATATTAAGGCGGGCGTCCAGGTACCGGCCATCCGCTCTTCCAAAGCTCAAGAACGCGCTGGCTGGGTTTGGGTGACCACCCGAAGCGGAAGGAAGGTGATGTGGAAAGGCCCTTAGTGTAGCCACAGAGGGATCGTCGCACGAATCTGACGGCGGCATTCGGCCATCGCAGCCTCGCGGATTCGCGGATCATCCGATTTCTCCCGGTTTTCGACATCCAGTCCGACAAAGTTTCGGCCAATCCAGTGGCGAATTATTTGGACAAGGTCATCCAAAGAGTTCCATTCCAGCCGCTCGAACCGCGGATCGCGGATGAGCGCAGCGACGAGCGGCCTGGCATTCTCTTGCTCCCCGGCATCACCCAGGAACATGGCGCGCGGTGTGGCATAGAGTCCGTAGCCCATGGAAGCGTTGTAGAACCAGTCGAGGATGAATCCGGTTTCACGCTCGCCTTCCAGATTCCACATCGCCATGACGAGCACGGCCCGGTCGTAATCGTCCATCTTTTGGTTGAAACCGTCGTAAGCCGCGTGAAGAATCCTGGATGCGTTCTTGCGATCGAGCTGGGCAGCGCCGATGGGATACCACACTGAACGCCTGAATTTCTCTTGCAGAAGAAAATCACAATCTGTCACCGCCAATAGCTGCGGGCTGTGTTTTAAGACGAAAGTCTGCAATGCCTGCAACGATTCCGCGTATACGGGGTCCTGTCGAGCGCGGAGGTCGGGGTCTGTGGACTGAATCCGGCCGTCGAGAAGCTGGAGCATCGCCTGATGGCCCAATTCTCCGGCGTTTTGGATCAGTTCGTCCGAACTATAGGGCCGCGTGACTTTGTTGGGGTTGGGAAGTGTGCCCAGCCACAGAACCGTCCACTGCCGGTCGGGCGAAGGCAGGTGCGTGATTTCGCCGCGCAGGAGCTCGATGCCGGAACGGTCCAGATGCCGAGACACCCAGCCGCGCCGGAGACGCAGCGCAAACCAGCTCACACAATAACTGCGGTTCTTGTGAGCTCCCCAGTAATCGCCGAACTTCGTGTACCCGGCCTCACTCAAATAACGGCCGACTACTTCCGACGCCAAATTTCCCACTGTGGTCGCTACCTTCGGCCATGTCTCCGGCTTTTCTGGGAGAAGAGGGCCGGCATACGGAACGGGGCATGAGTACGAGGGCGCACGATCGGACATCAGCGCCGCAATTTCTGGCAGGACGTGCGGGTCGTACTTCTGGTCCAGAGCAAAAATCGCCAGCGAACGGATCTTGGGGTCCGGGCTCTTGAGAAGCCGGATCAGATTCTGAGTGTCGAGCGAGGGATCCTCTAGAGCGTCCCACGAAGCCCGCACTTTCGGCGACGGGTGGAAGTCCATCGCAAAGCCACAAAGGAAAACAACTTGAGGGGCCAGAGCTGAAAGCTTCTTGGCTTCCGGCGTTTCCGGCAGCGACAGGCACGAAACACCTGAGAGCAGAAAAACAGACGCCACTCCCGGCAGGAGAACTTTCTTCATCGAGATCGTCAGATGGCTTTACCTTCTAAGTGCGCGTTTATATCCTCTTTCATCTTCTCCTGAATCGGAATTCGGCTCCTGAGTGGCCAGGTTTTCCGCTCATCCGAACAAGTTGTAACGCACCACGAACCACAGCGCCAGGATGCCGTCGCGCCAGGTAATTTTCTTCCCCTCCGCGTACGTCCGCCCGTAATACGAAATGGGCACCTCGTACACGCGCCATTTGCCCTTGGCCACTCTTGCCGTCACTTCCGGCTCGAAGCCGAACCGGTTCGATTTCAGCCGCATTCCTTTCAGCACCTCGATGCGGAACGCCTTGTAACCCGTTTCCATGTCGCTCAGCTTCAGGTTCGTCAGCATGTTGGAGAGCAGCGTCAGCAGGCTATTGGCCACAAAGTGCCAGAAGAAGTGCACGCGTTGCGGCCCGCCCAGGAATCGCGAGCCGAACACGACGTCGGCGCGCCCGTCCAGGATCGGTTCCAGCAGCTTCGGATAGTCCTTGGGATCGTATTCGAGATCCGCGTCCTGCACGATCACCACTTGCCCCGCGGCTTCCGCGAACCCCCGGCGCAGCGACGCGCCTTTCCCCCCGTTTTTCTGCTGGAAGAAAATCCGCAGGTTGCCGATCGGCAATTGCGCCGCGCCGTCCAAAATGCTCATTTCGGA
>Ga0187782_10004427_pt1 | contig 10528 bp, 9 predicted proteins | sample 0715_SJ02_MP15_2_FD_132454 | JGI IMG/M metagenome (GOLD analysis project Ga0187782, IMG submission 132454) | Tropical peat soil microbial communities from peatlands in Department of Meta, Colombia - 0715_SJ02_MP15_20_MG | ecosystem: Environmental > Terrestrial > Soil > Wetlands > Peat | place...
AAAATAGTGGGAACGAAGCTAAGAAGTACTTGAAAACAAAGGAAGAGTCTTGAAAAACTAACCTAAAACGAACCTAAAACAGACCTGAAACGAAGCCAAATTGGAGGCTAAAAAGAGCAAAAGGAGCGCCCTTTGCGCAAAACGAAGCGAAGATCCGGAGTCGAAAGGGGAGGGCTTTAACGAGCCCCAAGGGGGCTACATGACCGGGGACCCTGGCACAGGGGACACGTCACCGGTGCCCGGGACCCGGCGTCTGATACCTGGCTCTCGACGGCTATACCACCCGGGTGCGGTCAGGTGGGTTGCAGAAACGCATGGCCATGCGCCGGTACGTCCTTCACTCCCGCTAACGACGCATTAGGGGCATGAACAGACGCGGTGATTCTCGGCCATGCTACAATGACGCTATACCGTCCCTGGGTTTGACAGATGCTCGTGAAATCGAATCTTTATTCCCGCTGGTTGAAGGAAATGAAGCGGCAGGGATTTTTCCATGCCGGGCAGCGCATCGGGGTGGCAGTTTCGGGTGGGCCGGATTCAGTATTGCTGCTTCACTTCATGAGAGACTCAGCTTTGGAGTGGGGCATCACCCTGGCTGTGGTCCACTTCAATCATCATTTGCGCGGGGCGGAGTCCGATGCGGATGAGCGGTTTGTCCGGAACCTGGCCGATTCCCTCGGACTGGAGAGCATTTGTGGCCAAGCTGAGGTGGCGCGGGTAGCTCGCGAGAAGAGGCGCAACCTGGAGGCAACCGCCCGCGAGCTGCGATACCGTTTTTTCTTTTCCCTGGTGGACCAAGGCCGGTTGGACAGGTTGGTGACGGCTCACACCGCCAACGACCAGGCCGAGACCGTATTGATGCGCTTATTGCGCGGCGCCGGAACGCGCGGCCTGAGTGGAATTTACCGGCTGCTGGAGGGCACGGTCGCGCGCCCCTTCCTCGACCTCACGCGCCCCGAGATTATGCGCGAGATCGAAGCACGCAAGCTCGAATACCGGGTTGATTCAACCAACCTCGACTCCCGGCTGCGGCGCAACAAGGTCCGCCGGGAACTGCTTCCCCTGCTGGAACGGGAATTTAACCCCGCCATCATCCCGCTGCTCAAGGACCATGCTGACCGGGCACGGGATGAAGAGGCATTCCTGGAGCAACAGGCGCGCGAGCGCAGCCGTCCGTGGTGCCTGCGGGAGGGCGCAGAAGAGAAGATTTCTGTGCGTGCCCTACAAGGGTTTGCACCCGCCATTCAGCGACGGGTTTTGCGGCAAATGCTTGAGTCCCTCAGCCCGACTTTGCGGGGCGTGGCTTACACCCACATTGAAGAACTCCTTCGGTTCGCCACTGGCGGCCAAAGTGGCCGGAGCGTCCTCTTGCCGGGCGAGGTCGTGGCGAGAAAGGAATTCGACTGGCTCATCCTTGGTTCGCAGCCCCGTTCCCCCGGAGACGGGACCTACGCTTATCCGGTCGAGGTCCCCGGAGAGATAACCGTGCCCGCCTTGGGGGTTACTTTCGTACTAAAGATTGTTGAACCTCATGAGTGGGGCGGGGAGTATAATGGTGGGATGGGCACCGCGATGGACGCGCAGAAAGTGCCAGGCAGGTTGTTACTGCGCAATTGGCGGGCCGGTGACCGGTTTTGGCCTTCAGGAAGCCGAAAGCTGCGGAAACTGAAGGAGTTGTTTGCTGAGCGGAAGATTCCTCGCAGTCGACGTAGCCTTTGGCCGGTGCTGGAGTGTGGGCAACAGATTGTCTGGGTGAGAGGATTCCCACCTGCCGCCTCCGTGGCGGCTACTCGGGAGTCCCGAGCGATCTTGCTTGTTGAGGAAGGTGCCGGTTAGTGCGGACCCTTGGTTTTCGGGGAACAATGGCACTCTTGCTTGTGGGAAAGATTAGCTCGTCGTGCCACGAGCACAGGCCAGAATGCCTGTGCTATCCCGTGAGAGATTCAGGTTGGCCTGCCTCGCGAAGGCAGCGGGAAGCATCTAATAGTACGGCAAGTGTAGGCGTAAGCGACCCCCATAGAGCTTAAGCGGGGCCGAAGGAGGAAGCGCCTTGAACTCGGCGGTAAAAAACATAGTTTTTTGGGTGGTGATGGCGGTCACTGCCCTGCTGATTTATGCGGTAGTCAGGTCCAGCACCGGGGGGAGCGTTCAGGAGCTTAGTTTCACGGCCTTCGTCAACGAAGTTAACAAGGACAACGTGCACGACATCACAATTGCCGGGACCGACGTTTCCGGGTCGCTGAAGAAGCCCGACACCAAATTTAAAACCACCATCCCTGCCAATTTTCCTGATCTGTACAAGACTCTGATTGAAAAAGGTGTCACCGTCGCGATCAAAGACAGTTCCGGGAGCTCGTGGGTAACTTGGCTCATTAACGGCCTGCCCATGATCCTGTTGTTGGGCCTCTGGATCTTCTTCATGCGCCAGATGCAAAGCGGCGGCAACAAAGCGCTTTCGTTTGGCAAGAGCCGCGCCCGTCTTCTCTCCAGCCAGCAAAAGAAGGTGACGTTCAAGGACGTGGCGGGGGTGGAAGAAGCCAAAGAAGAATTGCAGGAAATCATCGAGTTCTTGCGGGAGCCGCAAAAGTTCCAAAAGCTGGGCGGCCGCATCCCAAAGGGCGTTTTGCTGGTGGGACCGCCCGGGACGGGGAAAACTCTGTTGGCGCGAGCGATCGCCGGTGAAGCGAACGTTCCCTTCTTTTCTATCTCTGGTTCCGATTTCGTCGAAATGTTCGTCGGTGTGGGCGCTTCGCGAGTTCGTGATCTCTTCGAGCAGGGGAAGAAGAATGCCCCCTGCATTATTTTCATTGACGAAATTGATGCTGTGGGCCGCCACCGAGGCGCCGGCTTGGGAGGTGGCCATGACGAGCGTGAACAGACGCTGAACCAATTGTTGGTGGAGATGGATGGCTTTGAGTCGAACGAAGGCGTCATCCTCATTGCCGCCACCAACCGTCCGGATGTTTTGGATCCGGCCCTTTTGCGTCCCGGCCGATTTGACCGGCGCGTGGTGGTTCCGCGCCCCGACGTGGGAGGACGTGAAGCTATTCTGAAAGTCCATACGAAAAAAATTCCTTTGGCGGAAGACGTAGATATCCCCGTGCTGGCCCGCGGCTCGCCCGGTTTCTCGGGCGCCGACTTGGCCAATCTGGTGAACGAAGCCGCCCTGCTCGCCGCGCGCCAGAATCGCAAAACGGTGATGATGAACGATTTCGAGACCTCCAAAGACAAGGTTCTGATGGGGGCCGAGCGAAAGTCCATGATCCTTTCCGACGAGGAGAAGAATAACACCGCCTATCACGAAGCCGGGCATGCCTTAGTGGCTTCCATGGTTCCCTACGCCGACCCACTCCACAAGGTCACAATCATCCCGCGCGGCATGGCGCTAGGCGTCACCATGCAACTCCCGATCGATGACAAACACACTTACACGCGCGATTACCTCGAATCGCAACTGGCCGTTATGATGGGCGGGCGCGCGGCGGAGGAAATCTTCCTGAACCATTTCACCACCGGGGCCGGCAACGACATCGAACAGGCCACCGAGGTCGCGCGACGCATGGTGTGCGAATGGGGCATGTCAGACCTAGGCCCCCTGGCTTACGGGAAGCATCAGCAGGAGATTTTCCTGGGGCGTGATTTGGCGACCTCGCGTGATTTCAGCGAGGACACCGCCATCAAAATCGACCAGGAAGTGAAGAAGTTTGTAAACACCGCTTACCTGAAAGCCAAGGATATCCTCACCACTCACCGCGAAGCCCTGGTGCGCATCGCGGAAGCTCTGCTGGTCCGTGAAGTCCTCGACGCAAGCGAAGTAAAGCTGCTCGTTGAAGGAAAACCTTTGCCGGAAGTGGTACGGCCGGCGCCTCCAAAACCTCCTGCGCCCGAGACTACGCAGGTCTTGAAGCCTCGCCCCACGCCGGGTTTGCCCTCGCGCGAACGGCCGCAGCCGGCGTGAAAGGCAGTGGCTAGTGGTTAGTGATTAGTGGAATGCTCTGAGCCGGCGGCCGGCAGCACAGAGTTGCGTCCCTAGGGACTCTGGGGCTTTTCACTTCGACCATCTGCCAAAGTAGAACCGTGGAGAAGACCATCCACAAATACGCCAGTCATAAGGAAATGAAGGCGGACGAGTACCGCTACTGGCAGAGCAGACCGGTGCATGAACGGATGGACGCGGTTGTTGAAATCACCCTCACCGCCTACGCCCTGAAAGGCATGGCCTTGGATGTACCAAGACTTCAAGGACCTCTTGTCCGCCTTCAACGCCCACCGCGTTAAATACCTTATTATCGGAGGTTATGCCGTAGCGCTCCATGCGCAGCCCCGCGCCACCCAGGATTTGGACCTGTTTATAAAAGCGGACCCGGCCAACGCCCAAGCAATCTATGCGGCGTTTGCCAGTTTCGGTGCTCCCGTCGAAAACATCCGCGTGGAAGACCTAGCTGACCGGAGCAGCTTTATCCGCTTCGGACGCGAGCCGGTCGCCGTTGATATTCATTCCGACATTCCGGGAGTTGAGTTTGACGTGGCATGGGAAAGCCGCGTTGAGGCTATCATTGACCCGCAAAGCGGCCTGAAGGCGTTCTTTCTCTCCCGCGACGACCTTGTCACATCGAAACTCGCATCGGGCCGGACCCGAGACCTTGCCGACGTTGAGGAGATTCGGGAAGCGGCCGACAGCCAGCGGGCCGGGGCTCAAAGAAGGCCTTCCAAACCGACACAGAACAGCCCTAGCCAGTGAATGCGTCCCGTTATATCGCTGTATATAATATTTGGGGACTGCGTACGTTACGCCCGGTCCCAAAGCAGGCGTTGTGAAACTACATGGTGACCAATGATGTGACTTGTTATGCTAGGCTGAAAGGGTATCCCCTTGCGCGAGGTACACACCTCCGTAATTCTTTAATGAGACCTCGACCTGTTTTTGACCTCGATATTCATGGGCGAGAGGTTCGGCTAGGCGAACGCACTCTCATTATGGGCGCACTCAACGTGACGCCGGATTCCTTTTCGGACGGCGGGCTCTACCTTGATCCCGCCAGGGCCATCGAGCACGGACTGGAATTGGCGCGACAGGGAGCCGACTGGATCGACGTTGGCGGCGAATCCACGCGGCCGGGGTCGCGGCCCATATCAGCCCAAGAAGAGTTAGGGCGAGTCCTGCCGGTGATCCGGGGACTGCGGCGTAAGTTGCACTCGACCCCCATCTCCATTGACACCACGAAAGCCGAGGTGGCAGAAAAGGCGGCGCAGGCCGGCGCCAGCATCCTGAACGACATCAGCGGATTGCGGTTCGATCCGCGCCTGGCCGACGTGGCGCGTCGTTACAAAACTGCCCTTATTCTGATGCATCTACGCAGCCGTCCCGAGACGATGCAGGTAAAGCCCTTCGCAAGAGATATTATGCAATCGCTCATCCGTGGGCTGGCGCTTTCACTCCAGCGAGCTTTGGCGGCGGGCTTGCACCGGTCCCAGTTGATCCTTGATCCGGGCCTGGGCTTCGGCAAATCCAGGTTTCAAAACTTTGAAATCCTCGCGCATCTCGGCAAGTTGCATCGGTTCGGCCTTCCTATTTTAGTGGGCAGCTCGCGCAAGTCGTTCGTCCAGGCAATCGCCGCCGGCGCTGGCCTTGATGCTGCCGCAATTCACGGCTCGCGAAGCAAGGCCGGTGGCGCGGCTTTCTGGCCGATGATGCAGGATCTCAAGACCCACCCAGTCATTCCCGCTGAAGCGGGAATCCACCGTGCGGGCGAGGGGCTGGATTCCCGCTTGCGTGGGAATGACTGGAAGGAAGCACCTGCTCTTCAACTGGGCGATGCCGCCGCCGTGGTGGCTTCAATCCTGGCGGGCGCCCACATCGTGCGGGTGCACGATGTCGCCGCAGTTTTGCCGGCGGTGCGCATCGCAGACGCCGTGCTCGCGACCGCTGGCCGTACGGAGCCAGAGCGCGGCCGCTGAAAGCGGGGGTGTAGCGGACGACCCCCTCCCCCGCCTGCGGGCTGTGGCGGGCTGTGCGCCCTGAGCGTTCATGAACCTTCGGCGGGCGAAGGCCCGGCCCGCTCCGGCTTGAGAAAGCGCCGGTAGCGGGCCACCTTCTCCCCCAAAGGGCAGAGGGCGAGTACGATTTCCACCTGCCCACTGCCCATCTGCCTACTGCTTTCTGGCGCCTTTGTGGAATACAATAGGTGGGAGTATGGGCGACAAACCTCTACTTTTTGGCACGGACGGAATAAGAGGTGTGGCGGGTGAGTACCCCCTCGACCGCAGGACCGTTTGGAACCTTGGCCTCTCTCTGGGCAATGTTCTTCGGAGGAGAGAGCCAGGGGGCATCGTGCGGGTCGTTCTCGGACAAGACACGCGGGAATCGGGAAGTTGGATCGCCCGGCGGCTCGCTGCCGGGTTGTATTCGTCAGGCGCGCAAGTCGTCGAAGCAGGTGTTATTACGACCCCCGGCTTGGCCTTCCTGACTCGTCATCACGGTTTTTCTGCCGGGGTAGTCATTTCCGCGTCCCATAACCCTTACGAAGACAATGGAATCAAGGTCCTTTCCAACTCCGGGACCAAACTTCCTGAATCGCTCGAACTCGCGATCGAGCGGGAATTGGCTCAAGCGGGGTCTGACGGACAGATGGATTCCGAGCCGCCTCTTGAGACTGCGCCGCATTTGTTGGAGGACTATCTGGATCGACTCCTCCAGCTCATTCCGGGAGGCTTAGCGCTATCGCAATATCGGTTGGTGGTGGATTGCGCGCACGGCGCAGCTTGTCGTGTTGTCCCGGAACTTCTCCGCCGCCTGGGCATCGAGGTGTACCTCCTGCACGTGGAACCCAACGGGCGCAATATCAATCTCAGTTGCGGCTCACTTTATCCGCAGGGGATGGCGGAGGCCACCCAAGCGCTCTCCTCGGACCTGGGGGTGGCGTTCGATGGTGACGCGGATCGCGCAATCTTCGCCACGCGCGAAGGCAAACTGATCGATGGCGACTATATTCTCTCAATAATGGCGCCTTTCCTGCAGCGGTGCGGCATGCTCAAAGGCTCCGCCGTGGTCGGCACCCTGATGACGAACTTCGCGCTTGAAATCGCCTTGGCGGGGCAGGGAATTGGCCTGAAGCGCACCGCCGTGGGCGACAAGTATGTCCTGGAAGAGATGCTGCGTTCCGGCATCAACTTGGGCGGGGAACCCTCGGGCCACATTATTTTCGCCGACCTGTCTCTTGCCGGAGACGGCATCATCACTTTGCTCGAGGTGTTACGACTCATGGCAGAGACGGGCCTGCCCTTCGAGGAACTGACGCGAACCTTTAAACCCTTTCCGCAGATCATCCAAAACGTACGAGTCAAGGAAAAGGCGCCGCTGGAATCAATTCCGGCAGTCACTCGCGCCATCGCAGAATGCAGGAGTGAGATTGGTGACCAAGGGCGAGTGGTGGTTCGCTACTCGGGAACAGAGCCGCTGGCCCGGGTGATGGTCGAGGCTGGAGAGGCCGGGATGGTGGAGTTCCATGCGGCACGCATCGCGCAGACAATCGAGTCCGCGCTGGGCATCGGGAGATCTGGAGATCGGGCGATCGGGTGAACACTGAAACCTGAATTCGGAAATCGAGACTCGGGGTGATTCTCGATCTTCGATTTTCGAATTGCGAATTGCCTGTTCACCCGATTTTACGCTTGGCGACAGGGAGGTCGATATGAGATGGGTGCTCATCCTGTTCTTCTTGGCTTCGGCAATCATATTCCCGACAACCCTGCTCGGGCAGCAAAAGCTGACAGCCGCTAACCTGCCTGACTTCCTGGCGCGCTACGACACAAACTTTGGACCTTTGGAGGCTGTTTTCAAAGACCTGACGAACGAACCTCTGCCCTTAACCGACGAAGCCGGGCAGCCGCTGGCCCGCCGCCCGCTCGCGGACCGCCTTCTCGCACTAACCAACCTGCGCCAGACCGCTCGCCAGTTGGCCGCGAAGCCAGAAGACCTCGTCCTGGCAACCACACTAGTAATCCGCACGGAGAGCCTGGCCGACGAGCTCTTTGATCTCTCTCAAGTGGCCTATGACAACGACCGCGAAGAACTCGGCAACCGATTAAGCAACCTCCAGACCACCATGGAAGAGAATAAGGAATTGCTGGCGGACTACCTACTGGCGCTCGCCGCGGAGAAGCAGAATCGGCTGCAACAGCTCGAAAAAGAAGTTGATGAATTGCACCAGAAACTGAAGGCAGCCGGAAAATAAGAACCGTCGACGGCCCCCGACGCAATCGCCCCCGGGATTGGGGGAGGTTGCCGCAGATGGCTCAGCCTGAACCGGAGGGTCCCTACAACCTGAAAGGAGTCCTTACCATCTCATGTAAGTAGAAGGGTGGAAAGGTCGATCGGTGCATCATGAAACGCAGCCACATAAGCGAATCCTTTTTTGCCATCGCGGTGTTGATCCTTTTTCAGCATGGCTATCTTCAAAGTCAACAAGAGAACGCGTCGCCCGCGTCCCCGGAGTCCACGCTGATGCTGCCCGCCGAGACGACGATTCCCCTTCGACTCATGAACACAATCAATTCACGGACAACACAGGTGGGCCAAGCGCTTTACTTCGAAACGATCTTCCCCATCACGGTGGGTAACCGGATCGTGATTCCCCGGGGAAGCTCTGTCAAGGGATCGATTACGGAGGTGGTCCGGCCCCGCCGCGGAAGAGCAAAGAAGGCGCAGATAGGACTTCGATTCGAGACTCTCGTCTTGCCCAACGGCATAACGCTTCCTCTACGAGCCACGCTCTCTGGATTTGGTGGCACTGGTAAAGAAGGATTCCAGCCCAAGGAATCAAAGGTCGAAGGCGCCTCATCCAAAGGCGAGGATGCGGGCAAGGTCGCTGAGACGACGATTACAGGTGCGGAGCTTGGCACCATCGTGGGAGCGGCCGAACGAAGCCCTGTGAAAGGGCTCGGAATCGGCAGCCTCGCCGGCGCCGGCGGAGGACTTGTCTGGATCATGGCAAGCCGAGGCAAGGAGATCGTTCTCCCGACAGGGACGAACTTTGAACTTCAATTGGGCGCACCCCTCACCTTCAGCCAGGATGACTTCAAACCTCCCTCGGCGTATGACCAAGGGGCTGCCGGTCTGCCGAGATAAACCTGGTGGCTAGTGCCCTACCGCTGTTCTTTGCACTCCCGGCACAAGCGCGACCAAGGCACAGCGTCCAGCCGGGCGGCGGAGATGGGCTTCAGGCAGGCTTGGCACACGCCGAAGGTGTTGTGTTCGATTCGCCCCAGCGCCTCGTCGATGGCCCGCAGAAGCTTGCTATCCGTCTCGCGCAAGCGTACCCGCAACTCTGCCTCGAGTGCCGCCGACGCGTGGTCCACCAAATCGCCCTTATCTCCGCTTGAGGAGGGAGCCGGGCTCTCAGTCCCGGCTTTTGCGCTGGTCAACGTCCGCCGCTTGGCCAGCAGCAATTCCTTATAGCGAATTAAATCACTAGCATTCATGGAAGAACCTCCGCAGCAGGATAGGCTAAGGCCGAGCCTCTCTGCTTATGTTACCGCAAAGATGTTGTGGCGGCGACGCCGCGTGTGCGGGATCGCCAAATTGTCGTTGGACTGGAACTGGTTGCAAATTTGATGTATAAATTCCATAGCTGGCCAACTTCAACGATGGGCTGGTGACTTGCCGTATCACAGGCGGCTTCCTGCCGCAAGGAAAGCTGAGGGCGGACCGGAACGCCAATGCCCCACGGGAGGAAAAATGCAGCTTCGAAGGGATCCCATTACTCAAAGTTGGGTGAATTTGGAGGACGAGGAAGAGAACCTCGCCCAAAGCCAAGATGCTGCCTGCCCCCTTTGCCCGGGTCACGAAGGGTCGTCTCCCCAAACTCTCTACGAATACCCGGGTGGCGGATTAAGCTGGCAGGTGCGGGTAACCCCGCATCCCCGCCCGATTTACCGCATCGAGGGAGACCCACAGCGTCGCGCGGAAGGCATCTACGACAAGATGCGTAGCCTGGGGGCGCACGAGGTGGTGGTGGAAAGTCCCAGCCATGATTTACAGCTTTCGCGACTGACTGACGAGAACGTGGCCCAAGTTCTGCGGGCCTATATCGCGCGGGTGAACGATTTGAAGAAGGATCGGCGTTTCAGGTATGTAACGGTTTTCCGGAATCATGGCGCCTTCGCGGGCGGGGAATGTGAACATTCGCACTCCGAGATCACTGCCACGCCCTTCATTCCCCGGCGCGTGGGTTATGAACTCCGTTCCTCCTTCCGCTACTTCGAGCTCAAGGAACGGTGCCTGATTTGCGATATTGCGGGGCAGGAAATCGCGCAAAAGATAAGGATCGTAGAGCAACTCGACCCGTTCGTCGCCTTCTGCCCCTTTGCCGCCCGCGTCCCCTACGAGACATGGCTGCTTTCCTTGAGACACCACAGCTCATTCGAAGAGGATCTTACCATCTGGGACGAGCAGCTTCGCTTCGCACGCTTGCTAAAGTCGGTGCTGTTGCGTCTTGAGGCCGTCGCCCCCACGTATCATTTGGTGCTC
>Ga0187782_10004428_pt1 | contig 10527 bp, 8 predicted proteins | sample 0715_SJ02_MP15_2_FD_132454 | JGI IMG/M metagenome (GOLD analysis project Ga0187782, IMG submission 132454) | Tropical peat soil microbial communities from peatlands in Department of Meta, Colombia - 0715_SJ02_MP15_20_MG | ecosystem: Environmental > Terrestrial > Soil > Wetlands > Peat | place...
CCTCTTGTCCGCGTAGGGGCGCAGATTGTCGAAACCGGGAATGCCGTATTTCCACAACGCCATCGCCCAAGCGGGCGAGCGCGCGATCTGCATGGCGATGTGGCGGTCTAGGCGAAATGAGCCGGCGAGCCCGGTCACCGCCTCTCGCGGACGCGTGGTGCGCACCGGTACGTCGAGGGTCAGCACCAGGGTGCCGCAGCCGGCAGCCTCGGCGCGGCGGACGAGATCAAGGCCGATGGCATGGTCGTTTTTCGCCAGCCGGTAGAGCTGGAACCAGAACACGTCCGGAGCAATCTCGGCGATGCGCTCGATAGTGGCGCCGCCGACCGTGCCGAGAATGTAGGGAATGCGAGCGCGCTGCGCGGCGCGGGCGAGATGCAGATCCGCCCCGGGCCACACGATCGCCGGTCCACCCATCGGCGCAATGCCGATCGGCGCCGCGTAGCCGCGGCCGAACAGCTCGATGTCGCATGGCGGCAGCGTCGGCATCACGCCGTAGCGCGGCACCAGTTCGTTGGCGTCGAATGCCGCCCAGTTGCGCCGGACGCCGGCATCGTCCTTGCCCGCGCCGCCGTCGCCATATTCGAAGGCGAAATGCGGAACGCGCCGGTGGGCGCGCCGACGCAAATAGTCGATGGTCGGATAACGCCGCTGCAGCTCTCTAAAGCGCGGACCGCCGCTAAAGCCAAGCGGCGGTGTCTGTTGCGGCACAATTGGCGCTGTTGTGTCTTGCATTGATGCTTCCGGGCTCGCACCGCGATTGTCTTCGGCGCCGACTATAGCTGCTCTGCGACGTCAGGACGCGCTAGGTTCTCGATAGGCGCACAGTAGGCGGACAGCTTGACAGTGCGGCCAGTTCTCAGCAATATAAAACGGTCATTCGTTTTTCTTGATCTCTGAACGGCGCCGTACCATGTCTGGATCGAGCCGCACCGCTGAATACATGGCGCTTTTTCGCGCTCTCGAGACCGCGCGCGCGCCGAGCGTGCGACTGTTCAGCGATCCGTGGGCAAAGAGCTTCCTCAGCCCGAAATTGAGGTTAGCGGCAGCGGCTGCGAGCCTACCGCCACTTCATTCGGCGATCTGCGCGTTCATCGATTGGCGTTGGCCGGGCGCGCGCAGTTCGGGCGTGGCGCGGACGCGCTACATCGACGAAGCGTTGCGACGGGGCGTTCGTGACGGGCTCTGTCAAATCGTGATATTGGGTGCCGGTTTCGACAGCCGCGCCTACCGAATCCCGGCGCTGGCCGCGACGCGCGTCTTCGAGGTCGATCAACCGGAGACATCGCTCGCCAAGCAGCGCTGTTTGCGCAAGAGCTTGGGACGCCTGCCGGCGCATGTTGCTTATGTCGCGTTCGACTTTAATCGGGCGTCCCCTGCCGGAGTCATGGGCGATGCCGGGTTTGACGCCGGCCGGCCGACATTCTTCCTTTGGGAGGGAGTAACCAACTATTTGACCGAGCGGGCAGTCGACGCGACGCTGCGTTACGTCGCCAGCGCGCCTGCCGGCAGCCGCATTCTCTTCACCTACATTCATCGTGACGTTCTTCGTGGCGGGCCAGCGTTTGCCGCAGACCGCCGCGCCCGCAGCTTGGTCAGCAATGTCGGCGAACCGTGGACGTTCGGCTTCGAGCCGGCGGAACTGCCGGGTTATTTGCGGGCGCGCGGGCTGCACCTTCTGTGCGACGTCGATTCGATCGCATATCGGGCTTGTTATATGGGCGCCGAGGGGCGGCACCTGCGCGGGTATGAGTTCTATCGGATTGCCGTTGCCGAGGTCAGCGGTCGTGCCGGGACGTCGCTAGGCAATCCGCAAACCTGCGCAATACCGAAAGAGCATCATGCCGAAAGTCAATAGGGCGCACCTCGATGCGCGACGCGCGCAGATTATCGATGCCGCGAGCGTCTGCTTCTCGCGACGAGGGCTGCACGGCACGACCATGCAGGACATCATTCGGGAATCCGGGCTCAGTGCCGGGGCCATCTACAGCTATTTCCAGAGCAAGAACGCGATCATCGCGGCGATTGCCGACGACCGTCACGCTGTCGAGCAATCGGCGATCAGGAACGCGGGCCGCGAAGCCGACTTTGGCGAAATGCTCGAGCAGCTATCGCAATATTTCGTCGGATCGTTGCGGCAAGCCGGCGAACAGGAACGACGCCGTGTCGGCATCCAACTCTGGGCCGAGGCCCTGCACGATGACGAATTGCTGGCCGTGGTGCGAAGAGGCGTCGATGAGCCGCGCAAGATGCTTGCCGCCATGGCCAAGGCGGCGCAGCTGCAAGGCCGGCTGCGTCCGGAGTTTCAGCCCGACGCAATAGCGCGTATCTTCATTGCCCTGCTTCACGGGCTTATTTTGCAGCAAGCTTGGGACAAACGCATGGAGATCAAGCCCTATCTGGCGGCGCTCGATGCTCTCAGGCGTCTCATTGTTACCGAACAACGCAAGCCCGCGGCGAACACCCCGGGCTAGAGCCTGATCTCTTCGCGAAATCGGCTTCCACCTTCAGAGGATCGTGGTCAGCGGCGGCCGCGCCGAGCGACTTCGAGCACGATAGCGGCGGCCTTGGCGCTTGGCGCGGTCCCGAGTGTCATGATCTCGTCGAGGCGGCCGAACGCGTCGGTTTGCCGCCGACGCTGCGGCGTATCGGAGAGGAGCGGCAGCAGCGCCTGCGCCAAATTTTCGGGAGTGCACGCGCGCTGCAGGAATTCTGGGATGACGTTTTCGCCGGTGACCAGATTGGCGAGGATCACGCTGTGCAGCGTGGTCTGCGCCAGCGAGAGTCGCAAAATGACCTCTTCGATCAGCGGCAGACGGTAGGCGGCGACGGTCGGCACGCCGGCGAGCGCGAGCTCGAGCGTCACCGTGCCCGAGGCAGCAAGCGCAGCGCGCGCCCGGCGAAAAGCGGCCCACTTCTCGGCCGGGTCGACCACGATGCGCGGCGTCGCGGACCAGCCGGCGGTGCCCTCGCGGATCTGTGCTTCGAGGTGCGGCACCGTCGGCAACACCAGTTCGATCGAGCCGGCGGCCTTGCCGACCCGCTCGATCGCAGCGCCGAAGATGGCGAGAAGCCGCCGGATTTCGCTTGCTCGGCTGCCGGGCAGGAGCAAGAGAACCGGCGGGTCGGCGTGACGCCGCGCCGCCTCCGCGGCATCCGGCCGCAGTTCGGCGACACGTTCGATCAGCGGATGGCCGACATAGAAACACGGCGGCCCGCCGAGGCGCAGATGCGCCGCCGGCTCGAATGGCAGGATGGCCAAAACGCAATCGATATAGGCCCGCATGGCGCGGGCGCGGCCGGGCCGCCACGCCCAGATCGACGGCGAGACATAGTCGAGGATCGGGATTGCGGGGGCGCGAGCGCGGACCCGGCGGGCGATCCGATGAGTCAACTCCGGACTGTCGATGATGACGAGCGCATCCGGACGCGCGGCCACAATCGCGTTCACGATCTCGCGGATCCGCCGCAAGATCCTCGGCAGCCGCTGCGGGATCGCGAGGTAGCCGAACAGCGAAAACTCCCCGATCGAGAACGGACTCGCAATTCCCGCGGCCGCCATCGCCCGCCCGCCAACGCCGGAGAGGTTCACGTCACCGCCAGACGCGGCGAGCGAGCGCGCCAGCGCGGCACCGAGCGCATCAGCCGATTCCTCGGCGGCGACGATGTAGATCGAGAGTGGTCGAGCCGGAGCCGCGGGCGTCATCGCGCGGCGGCCTCGCGCACGCCGACAAAAAACATACGCTCGCGATCGGCAGCCGCGATCGCCTGGGCGACGTCGGCGACGATGGTGCTGCCGGCGGTTACCGCAATTCCCGCGAGCCCGGCGCGCGCTGCGTTCTCGATCGTTCGTGGACCGATCGAGGGCAGATCGAACCGGCGATCCTGTTCGGGTTTCGGGGCTTTCACCAGGACGCCGACGCCGGGAGGCAGGCTCACGCGCCGCTGCCGGCGCAATTCCGCGATCCGCAGCAGCAGATTGTCCGTACCTTCCGCCGCCTCGACGGCGAGCACGTTGTTGTCGGCAACGACGGCGGCCTGACCAACGTCGAAGGGCCCCAGCGCCGCGATCAACGCGAGGGCGCGGGCAATGTCGGCCCGGTCGCGCTCCGACGGTTGGTGACGGCCGAGTACCCCTTCGGGCACCATGATTTCCGGAGCGAGCTCCTGCACGCCGACGACGCGCAATCCGGCGTCCTCGGCCAAGCTTGCCATGCCGGCTAAGAGCTGATTGTCGCCGCCGCGAAAGGAGCGAACGATGCGCGGCATGGCCCGGATCGTTTGCCAGTCAAGGCGGATCTGCCCGAGCGGCGGCCGCAACAGCGCACCGATGAACACCACGTCGCGACACTCCTCGGCGCGGGCAAGGCGGAGGATACGGCCCAGTTGACCGATTGCGATCCAGTGATGGGCGTAACGCTCGACAATTTCGGGGTCGGCCCAGCCCTTGAACGCCAGCATCACTGGACGCCGGCCGCGGCGCGCCAGCGCTTCGGCAACGGCGCCGGGAAAGCTGCCGCCGCCGCAAATGACGGCGACCGAATCGCGCCCGGCGCCGGCAGCATCAATCGGCTGGCTCATCGGATTTCGCGACCGCGCTGGCATGGTTGTTTCGGCGTGCGTGCATCAACGGGCGATTTCCGCCGGCGCGAATAAACGCGACGATCCGTGCGACCGAGGGGTCGTCGGCGAATTCACCGGCGACCGCGCCGACGCGGTTGGCGAACACGCCCTCGCCGAAGAACAGCGTACGATAGGCGCGGCGCAGGCGATGCATCTCGGCGCGCGTCGCGCCGCGGCGGCGCAAACCGACCGCGTTGAGCCCGACCAATTCCGCGATCTGGCCGGAGGCAAAGCCGAACGGGATCACGTCCGCGGCCACGCCGGAGAGCCCGGCCACCATGACACCCTCGCCGACACGGACGTGCTGGTGCACCGCGACCTGGCCGCCGAAGAAGGTGTTGTCGCCGACACAGACGTGGCCGCCGAGCACGACATTGTTAGCGAAGGAGACGGCGTTGCCGACTTGGCAATCATGACCGACATGGCTTCCGACCATGAAGAAACAGCGTTCGCCGACGCTCGTTATGCCGCCGCCATCTTCAGTTCCGATATTCATGGTGACGTGCTCGCGCAGCTCGCAGTGCGGCCCGACGACGAGCCGCGTTGCTCCGCCGCTATAGTGCACCGATTGCGGCGGCGTGCCGAGCGAAGCGAACGGATAGACGACGGTGCTTTCGCCGATCGTGGTAGCGCCGGTCACGTGGACATGGGCGATCAAGCGCACGCCGCCTTTGAGCTCGACCTGCGGCCCGACGAGACAATAGGGGCCGATCTCGACGCCTTCACCAATACGCGCGCCGTCGCTAACGCGCGCGGTCGGGTCAATCACGATCTAGCCCCGCAGCAATGCGCCGACAACCGCCTCGGCGATCAGCTCGCCGCCAATTTTGGCCTCGGCGCGGTACCACCACATCGTGCGGCGGCGCGCCGTCTTGGCGACGTGATATTCGATCGTGTCGCCGGGGCCGGCCGGCTTGCGGAACTTCGCCTGGTCGATAGTCAGGAGGAACATCGCCTGGGGCTCCTCGGTCTTCTGCACCAGCCGTAGCGGAAGAATTGCCGCGGTCTGCGCCATGCCCTCGATCATCAACACTCCGGGCATCACCGGATTTTCCGGGAAATGACCCATGAAATGCGGCTCGTTCATCGTGACATTCTTGATGCCAATTCCGCTCTCGTCGCCGTGCATTTGGATGATGCGATCGACCATGATGAACGGATAGCGATGCGGCAGCAGCTTGAGAATCTCGCGGATACCGATGGCATCGAGGGTCTCGCCGGTCATGTCCCCTCCCCCTCGGTTTTGCCGCCATAGCGCACCAGGCGGCGCAGCGCCGCCACGCCCTTCATGAAATCGCGCACCGGCTGCGCCGGCGAACCGACCCAGCGCGCGCCGGCGGGAACGTCGGACATCACGCCGGCCTGCGCGCCGAGCATGGCGCCGGCGCCGACGCTGACGTGGTCGGCGATCCCCACCTTGCCGCCCATCATTGCGAAATCTCCCACCTTGGCGCTGCCCGATATGCCGACTTGGCCGGCGATCATGCAATGGCGGCCGATCATGACGTTGTGCGCGATTTGCACGAGATTGTCGATCTTGCTGCCCTCGCCGATGACGGTGTCGCGCGTCGAGCCGCGGTCGATGGTCGAGTTGGCGCCGATCTCCACGTCGTCCTGGATGATGACCCGGCGGATCTGCGGGATTTTCTGATGACCTTGCGGACCCGGCAGATAGCCGAACCCGTCCTGACCGATGCGGGCGCCGGCATGGATGATCACGCGGTCTCCGATCAGCGCATGCTGCACGGTGGCGCCGGCGCCGATCGCGCAATCGCGTCCGATGCAGACCTGCGGCCCGATCACGGCGCCGGCTGCAATCAGGGTGCCGGCGCCGATCTCGGCCCGAGGCCCGACCACCGCCAGCGGATCGACATTTACGCCGGCTTCGAGCCGCGCCGTGGCGTGCACCTGCGCGCTCGGAGCGCGGCCGCCCGCACCGAACAGCGATGACGGGCGCAGCGCCGCAGGAAACAACACCCGCGCTACGGCAACGAAGGCGCGATAGGGCTCGCTCGTCACCAGCACCGCCAGCGTTGGCGGCGCCGGCGCGGCCTGAAATCGCGGCGCCAGCAGGCAGGCTCCCGCGCGGGTGGTGCCGAGGTCGTCGAGGTATTTGGCGTTGTCGAGAAAGGTGATGTCGGCTGCCGTCGCCGTATCAAGCGGGGCGATGTTGGCGATGCGCCGGTCGAGCGAGACGCCGGGGCGCGGCTCGGCGCGAGTAAGCGCGGCGATCTCTTTGATCGTCAGCCCGCTGCTTTTGGGGAAGAAGTCCGGCATGCTGCACCCGGCCTCGGCGAGGTCCGCGGCCGCGATCAGAACTTTGTTCCGCCGCCGAACTGGAACCACTGGACGCGATCGTATGGCTGTTTCACGATCGGATAGGCGAGGTCGAACCGCAGCGGACCGAACGGCGAGTCCCAGATGATGCTGCCGCCGAGCGACACGCGCGGGGCCGGAGTGTCGGCGTACTGCATGCCGCATTGGCAAGGGAAGGTAACCCCCGTGGAGGTAGTCACTAAACCATTGACTTCACCAGTCGATACATTTTGTGTCTCCCCTCGGTAGCCCCAAACTGCGCCTGAATCGACGAACAGAGCGCCGCGCATGCCGACGTCCTTCGGCAAGAAGAACAGCGGGTATTGCACCTCGTAGCTCGCACCCCAGAACATCGTTCCGCCGAGCGCGTCGTTGGTGGTTCCCGGCGTGATGTCGCGCGGGCCGAACCCAGCCGGCTGAAATCCGCGCACCAGATTGGGTCCCATCTTGAAGTCGTCGAGCATGCGCACATAATTGTCGTTGGATACACACGTATTTGGCACCGGGCACTTGGCGAATCCCAACATGTCGCCAGCCTGCAGGTGCAACACGCTCACAAGATCCGAGACGATCTCGTAGTAGGTGCGGAAATCTACCACTGAGCGCATGTAGAACGCGTCGCCGCCGAGCCCGGCGAAATCCTGACCGAAGGAAACCAACAGGCCGCTGGTGGGGTGCTTGTTGTTGTCGAGCGTGTTGTAGGTCAGTCCATAGCCTGCGAGAGAGGTGAGGTAACCTCCTTCCGCCAATTCCGTCCGTACTGGCAATGAGGCCTGAGTAAAGAACGCACCGTTTATTATTTGACTATAGCATGCGGACTGGACGCCAGCTGCTTGCGCGGCGGCAAGGCCGGGATATGCCCCTGGGGGAGCGGCAGCTACGGCACTCGGTGTCGGGAATGTGTTCACGAAATTTGGATTGATGTTGTTGCAATCGTCAAGATCCGAGGGCAGCGAGAATTGCTGCCAGAAGGCCGAGTATCGCAGTTGCAGCGCCAGATCCTCACGCAACGGAATGCCGAAGCTGAGCGTGCCGCCGTACCTTTCGGTGCCGTACGACAGATAAGGGCTCTGCAGTGTCTGGCTCGCGAACAAATCGATGCCCGCCGACATCCGCTGATCGAGGAAGTAAGGCTCGATGAAATTGATGTCGGCGCCGCGGGTGTATTGGCCGTAGGTGACCGAAACCTTGCCGAACCGCCCGGTGCCGAACAGATTGCGCTCGGAGACCGAGACCTGGCCCAAAAAGCCGTCTGCGGTCGAGTAGCCGCCCATGACCGAGAAGTCGCCGGTCGATTGCTCCTCGACATCGACATTGATGACCACCCGGTCCGGCGCCGAGCCCGGCTCGTTGGTGATCTTGACGGTTTTGAAGAAGTTGAGGTTCTTGATGCGGCGTTCGGCGCGATCGACCAGGGCGCGGTTATACGGGTCGCCTTCGGCGATATCGAACTCGCGCCGGATGACGCCTTCGCGGGTCCGCGTGTTGCCGCGAATATTGATGCGCTCGATATAGGCGCGCACGCCCTCGTCAACGACATAGATGACGCCGACCGTGCGTTGCTCGGGGTTGCGGTCGCCGCGCGGCCGCACCGTAGCGAAGGGGTATCCGTGCTTGGCGATCTCGACGGTCAGGTCCTCGACCGTCTTCTCCACCGCCTCGCCATTGTAGAAGTCACCGGTGCGCATCCGCAGGATCCGGCGCAGCGTCTGCGGATCGATGGCGTGAATGTTGGATTGAATCTCGAGGGCGCCGAAGCGGTATTGCGGCCCTTCCTCGATCGTGAACGTGATGATGAAACCCTTGATGGCGGGGTCGTACTCACCGGTCGCGGAAACGACCTGCACGTCGGCGTAGCCGTGATTGAGATAAAAGCGGCGGATCAGGTCGCGGTCGGCCTCGATCCGATCGGGATCGTAGACGTCGGCAGTCTGCAGGAAGCTGAACCAGTTCGAGACCGATGTCTTGATCACGTCCTTCAGGCGGTAGGACGAATACGCTTTGTTGCCGACGAAATTGATGGTCTTGATGCCGGTCTTTTCCCCTTCATGGATCTCGAACACCAGATCGACGCGGTTGTTGGCGCGCTGGATGATCTTCGGTACGACCTGGACGTCGAAGCGTCCGCTGCGGTGATAGACCTCGAGGATGCGCTGGACGTCGGCCTGCACCTTGGGGCGCGACAGCGTGCTGCGCGCCTTGGATTGGATCTCCTGCTCAAGCTGCTCATCCTTGATCTTGAAATTGCCCTCGAAGGCGAGCCGGTCGATGACCGGCGCCTCGACCACGGTGACGATCAGCCGGCTGCCGGACTGCGAGATGTGGACGTCCTGGAACAGGCCCGAGGCGTACAGCGCCTTGAGTGCGGCGTCGATCTTGGCGGCGTCGAGGCGCTCGCCCGGCGCGACGCGGAAATAGGAGCGGATCGTATCTGCTTCGACGCGGCGGTTGCCCTCAACGACGATGGTTTCTGCTGCTACGCCGGATTGCGCCGGCGCGCCCAACACCGCGCCAGGAAGAGCGTCAATACAAACGCCGACGAGGAGCAAGCCGGCCAGGACAAGCCCCCGTCTTATCAGCAGACACATTTGCATGCGCAACGCGCCCTTACCCCTCACGTGGCCGCCCCCGATGGCGGATGCTCGGACTTCCCTCAGCGATCACAGCCCAGCGACTTCACTCGGCGACGATTTCCCCCTTTGCCCAACCCCAGAACACGGCCCCCCGGGCCGTTTTCCACCCTGCGCGCGTTAGGACGTCGTCAAATGAACGATGTCATTGAAAGTTGCAAATATCATCAACATCAAGACGATCGCGAGACCGATACGGAATCCGACCTCCTGCGCGCGCTCCGAAAGCGGGCGCCCGCGCAGCGCCTCGATCCCATAGAACAAAAGGTGACCGCCATCGAGCAGGGGAATCGGAAACAGATTGAGGAGCCCGATGGAGACGGACAGCACCGCGGCAAGATGGATCAGCGCAACGAAACCGATCGTCGCCACTTGGCCGGACATCTGTGCGATCCGGATCGGTCCGCCGAGCTGATCCGCCGGCTCACGCCCGACGATGACGCCGCCGAGATAACTCAGCGTCCGATCGACCACGAACCAGGTCTCCTTCACGCCCAGCCAGAGCGCTTGCGGCGCCGGGACCGGCTCGAATTTGAGATCGGCCGCGGCCATTGAGCGGCTGATGCCGAGGATCCCGATGTGGCGCACATTGCCGAAATTGTCCTTGACCTCCTTGAGCGCCGGGGTCGCCTTGAGCACGAGAGGCGCGCCGTCGCGCTCGACGGTGACCGCGAGCGTTTCACCCGCGCTTTCGCTGACGACGCGCTGCATGTCGGCGAAACTCTCGATCGCTTCGCCATTGATCGCGGTCACCAGATCGCCGGGCTGAAATCCCGCGGCCGCGGCGGCGCTGTCCTGCTGCACGCTGTCGACACGGGCGCTCATCGTTTGTTTGCCGTACAGCGCAAAGATCGCGGCAAAGATCACGATGGCGAGGATGAAGTTCGCCAGCGGCCCGGCCACCACGATGGCGGCACGCTTGCGCACCGGCTGAAACACGAAGCTGCGTTCGCGTTCG
>Ga0187782_10004429_pt1 | contig 10526 bp, 10 predicted proteins | sample 0715_SJ02_MP15_2_FD_132454 | JGI IMG/M metagenome (GOLD analysis project Ga0187782, IMG submission 132454) | Tropical peat soil microbial communities from peatlands in Department of Meta, Colombia - 0715_SJ02_MP15_20_MG | ecosystem: Environmental > Terrestrial > Soil > Wetlands > Peat | place...
ATGGATTACAAACGCTGGACCGATTGGTGGGGAACCGGCATTCCAGTGTTCCCGGATAACTGGAACACCGGTGGAACCGTGGTGGCCTCGTTGGACCAGGCCGGGCTGCCTTTCGGTTTTGGGCCTTTCGGTCTAGGTCCGTTCGGTGTGGAGGTGAATACGGGCGACACGGTTGAAGGAGGCTACGAGCTTACCCTCGGCGGCGATCATCCGGCAGCAACGGAGTCTCTGGTGACAGGCGCGAATATCACCGCCGACATCTCGTGCTTTGGCGGCGGTTCGTATACTCTTTCCATTCCGCTTCCGGCGCAGTCCTATTCGATTGCCGCCGGCGACAACTCTCCGCAGCCCACGGGCAATCCATTCAGCCCGCTCGTGTTTCAGGGCTCGGCCACGGCCGCTCCTCCGGCTGGTGTTTCCGAGTGCGTGGGCGGACGCGTGACCAACGCCTTCTTCAGCGCGACGGGAGTCTCCGAGAACGGCATCGGCAACCCAGGAGGGCCCGGTTTCCTGACCACGGACGTCACCGATCCTACAAATACGAGTTTCCACATTCTCGATAGCAACAACGGGTTCGCCAGCTTCTATAGCTTCCCGTTGGATATCGACTGGAATCCGCTGACCTCTGCAAACAGCACGAATCAAAACCCAATTACGCCGTAGCGCGCCGGCAAGATTGCGTGGGGCGGGTTTAAGTAGCCCGCCTCACGTTTTTGTTTGGAATCGTCCCGGGTCCCTCAATCGGGGCCCAGCTTCTCCACTTGATGTTTACGCGTCCTGGGTTTCGCCTTTGAGCTGCTCGGCTTGGTAGTGGGCGATGAGCGCGTCGACGATCGGTTGCAGGCGGCCCTGCATCACCAGGTCGAGCTGGTGGAGGGTGAGGCCGATGCGATGGTCGGTGACGCGGTTCTGCGGGAAGTTGTAGGTGCGGATTTTTTCGCTGCGGTCGCCGGAGCCGACTTGCGATTTGCGTGCTGCGGCCAGCTCGGCGTTCTGCTTTTCCATTTCCATTTCGTAGAGGCGCGAGCGCAGCACGCGCATGCCCTTTTCGCGGTTCTTGATCTGCGATTTTTCGTCCTGGCAACTGACGACGGTGTTCGTGGGCAGGTGAGTGATGCGCACGGCGGAGTAAGTGGTGTTGACCGACTGGCCGCCGGGACCGGAGGAGCAGAAGGTGTCGATGCGAATGTCTTTGGCCTCGATTTTGATGTCGACCTCTTCGGCCTCGGGCAGCACGGCGACGGTGACGGCGGAGGTGTGGACGCGGCCCTGCTGCTCGGTCTCGGGCACGCGCTGCACGCGATGAACGCCGGATTCCCATTTCAATTGCGAGTAGACGCGGTCGCCCTCGATGATGGCGATGACTTCCTTGTAGCCGCCGATGCCGGACTCGGAAAGCGAGAGCAGCTCGACCTTCCAGCGCTTCTGCTCGGCGAAGCGCGTGTACATGCGGAAGACTTCGGCGGCAAACAGCGAGGCCTCGTCGCCGCCGGTGCCGGCGCGGATTTCGAGGATGACGTTTTTCTCGTCGTTGGGATCTTTGGGGATCAGCAAGACTTTGAGCTCTTCTTCGAGCGCGTCGACACGGGGCGAGAGCGTGGCGATTTCTTCTTCGGCCATCGCGCGCAGATCGGCGTCCGAGCCTGCGACGAGCTCGCGGGCTTCGGCCAGGCCTCGACGGGCTTGCTTGAGCTCGCGGTATTTTTGGACGGGCAGCTCGATTTCGCGCAGAGATTTGGCGATCTTCTGATAGCGCTCGTGGTCGCCGATGACTTCAGGCAGCGCGAACTGCGATTCGAGCTCGTTGTAGCGCAACTCCATTTGTTCGAGGCGGTCGAGCATTTTGGCGCTCCTTCTGTGGCGCGGGGCACTGCGTGCGGCGGCCACTGCGTGGCGCGGTGTTTTGGATGAGTATGGTCGAAAAAGGCGTAGAAGGAGTGTGTGCGGCGGGCGCCGCTAAAGAAGAGCCGGGATGGGCTGATGGAGGGTCACTACAAGTTCTATTTTAGCGCGAAATGAGGCTTGTGATGCGTCATGCCTCACAGCAGATTAGTTGGGACTCTGGCGGTGCATCTCTGTTGTCGGTCGCCAAATCGGATTGCTGAACGTAGACCGGTGAATATGAATTTCAGTCCGATGATGCTGGAGATGAGCATTGTCCATCCCGTGAGGTTCAAGTGCCTGTGTATGACGAGTGCAGCCAGACACAGAATGGTGAGCCCTGAGAAGACAACGAGCGCGACGGACAGACCGACGATCCAGAGAGTACGACTCATTCCAGGCCAGTATAAATCGACTCTATTAAATGAATGGATTGAGGATTCGAACTCCATCGATGACTTGGCCGTGCTGCATATCTTCGGAAAGCACAACCGCGCAGCCGGCGCGCTTTGCGGTGTGCATCACCAGAGCGTCCCAGTACGAGAGGCGCCGAAGGCGGTGCAAATCGATCGCGGTAAAAATGTCGCCGAGCGTGGGTTCCACGACATCGAATGCTGCGAAGAGTTCCACCTTTCGACGGGCATCGTCGTGATCGACACCATACTTTCGAGTGGCGGTGACGAAGTACTCCTGGAGGACTTGCAAGGAAACTACGCCGGACTTCGACTGCTTGTGTTCTTTGAGAAGGTCCAGGGCGCGTTTCTGTTTGCCGGGATTCGCGCTGTCATCCGTATATACAAGAACGTTGGTGTCGAAGAATGTCCGCAGCGAACTACCTCCGCTCGTAGATCTCATCGCGGTTGAAGCGCCAGCCGTGAGAGTCTCCCTTACCGGAGAGCGCGCGTAGCTCTTCGATCCATCGGCCGGTGTCGCGGTCGTCCTCGCCCGCGAGGTGAGCGAGGTGTTCGCGAATCTCCTGATTCACGCTTTTGCCGACGGCACGGAGTTTTTCGCGGGCGCGCTCGATGGTCTGCTCGTCGATGGAGAGGGTGATATTCATGAGCAAAGTATATGTGCGCACATAATATGTGTCAAGTGGCAGACGCGGGCTTCCGAACAGGAAGACAAAGCAAACCATTCCGATTCAATAGCCTACATGCCGCCTTTACCAAGCAGAATCCCGATCCCGTAGGTGACGGCGCCTTCGACGGCGCCGACGATGGTCATCTCCAATCCCGAAGACCACCAGGAGCGCACGGTGATGAGGGACTTGGCGGCACCGACGGCGAAGTGGGCGGCGAGCGAAACGACAGCCGCCGCGATGACGGCCGGAATGCCTTGCATGAAGAAGAACGGGATGACGGGGATGATGGCTCCAACGGCGGTCGAAAGCGCGCCGGAGGTGGCCGAGACGATGGGGTTCGAGAGCGCTTCTTCGCTGGAGCCGAGGCGCTCGGCGGCCAGTGCGCGCAGCAGTTGCTCCGGGTCGCTGGCGATGTGGTTGACCATGTGGATGGCGTCTTCTTCCGGCAATCCTTTGACCTGGTAGTAGAGCGAGAGGAGCTCACGGGCTTCGGGGCCGTTCATCTGGATGGCTTCGCGTTCGCGGGCGATCTCGGCCAAGTAGATTTCGCGCTCGCTTTTGGCGGCGAGATAAGCGCCCGATCCCATCGAAAGTGCCGACGCGATCATGCCGGAGAGGCCGGCGAGGAGCACGTATTTGGGATCGCCGGCGGTAGCTCCCGACACACCCGACACGATGCCGAAAATGGCGCCTAGTCCGTCGTTGACGCCGTAGATCGCATCGCCGATCCAGGAGCCCGGCTGCTTGCGGCCCTGGTTGCGCTTAGCGAGTAGCTCTTCGAGGACGGCCTTGGCCTGGATTTTGGGCGCACCGGCCGGAGCCTGGTAGTGGCCGCGAATGAGCGATCCGAGCTCGCGATAGTGGTCCCTTTCGTCCTGAATAACGTGTTCGAGGATGGCCACCGAGCCGTCGTCGCCCAGGGCTTTGAGTTGCTCGCCGTAGCGGGCGATGTCGCGGCTCTCTTCGATTTCCAGTCGGCGCAGGGCAATGCCCATGCCTCCCGCGCGGTTGGCGAGCGTGTCCGCCTGGCCGCCTGCCCCGCCGGAGTAAACGGGCTCGGGCCCGCCAAGCTCCTTGATGCGGCCTTCCCAAAGCGTGGCATGCTCGATTTCCGCCTGGGCGAGATGGCGCAGCACTTGCGCGCGAACGGGATCGGAGTCGCGGTCGGCCAGCGTGGTATAGGTGTGATAGCCCTCCATTTCGGCCTGCCAGTTTCCTTCAAGTGCCGCCAAAATCTTTTTGGTTTTGGCGCCAGACAGAATGGCAATGGGCATCGGGTCGTACCTCGCTTTCAGAAATGAGGATAAAGGATAGCGCAGTCAGTGTGTCGGGTGAGATAGCGAACCGGTGTTGGACGAAATGGAAGCCGAGTAGCGCGTGGGACGCCAAAGCAGAGGCTGCAAGGCCGTCGAGTTTTCTGGGGGTGGTCGGCGGACCGGGGGGAGTGGGGCTCTCGTATAGTGTTGTGTTGGGTTGGAAACGCGGGATTCCGCAAGCGGAACGGGATCGGCGGGAAAGCGGGGAAGCAATTCTTATGGCACAAGGCTCGAAAGTGACGACCACAGCGGCGAGTTCGGGAGCGGTTTCCAAGGCGCTGACGTCGCCGGGTTACTTTGTCCCGTTTATCACCGTATCGCTGCTGTATTTTGTTTTCGGTTTTATCACCAACTTAAATATGGCGCTGGTCCCGCACCTGCGGAATGTGTTTACGCTTCCTTACGGTCTGGCCATGCTCGCCGAGTCGGCGTTCTTTCTGGCGTATTTCGTTTTCTCGTCGCCGACTTCAAAGCTAATTGAGACGATAGGCTACAAGAAGACGATGGTGGTCTCGCTCTTCATCCAGGTCGTGGGATGCCTGCTATTTGTGCCTGCTGCGAAGACAGTGAACTTTCCGTTGTTCCTTACGGCGGTGTTTGTCGTGGGGGCGGGAATCACGGCGCTGCAGACCGCGGCGAACCCGTACGTTTCGATTCTAGGGCCGGAATCGTCCGCGCCTGTGCGCCTGACCTTGGCGCAGGCGCTCAACTCGCTGGGCGGAACGCTGGCGCCGCTGGTTGCGGGAGCATTCATTCTTACCAGTCAAGGCGAGGCCCAAACTCGGGCGCAGGTGGCCAATACCGTGCGCGGGCCGTATATCGCGATTGCCGCCGCGTTGTTCATTCTGGGGATCGCAGTGATCTTTTCGCATATGCCACCGGTGACCGCCACGCAGGAGTTCCGACCCGAAAAAGAGGGCGATGCCCCGGCGACGCGCAGCATTTGGAGCTACCGGCACACGCTGCTGGGCGCAGTGGGCATCTTCTTCTACGTTGGAGTCGAGGTGGGGTTGGCGTCGATTGCGGTCAATTACTTCAAGCTGCAGGGAATGAGCTCTCTGCAAACGGCGTCGTTCCTGGTGTCGCTCTATTGGGCCGGCGCGCTCGTAGGCCGTCTGCTTGGGTCCTGGATTCTCACCAAGGTGAGCTCAGGCAAGCTGCTTGGGCTTTTCGGATTTGCAGCCTCGGCGCTGGTTTTGATCTCCATGTTTACGTCGGGACAGGTTGCGATCGGGGCGCTGGTGCTGTGCGGATTCTTCAACTCGATCATGTTTCCGAATATCTTCGCGCTGGGCATTGTTGGTTTGGGTCCCATGACCAGCAAGGGATCGGGGCTGATCATGACGGCCATCGTGGGCGGAGCGATTATCCCTTGGGCGCTGGGCGCGCTGGCGGATCGCGTGGGTATTCAGGAAGCATTTGTGATTCCGCTCATTTGCTACCTCTATATTGCGTACTACGGGTTGTGGGGCTCGAAACCGAAGCTATCGGCGAGTAGCTCTTAGCTGCGGCGCCTTGCCAAGAAGCCGGGCAGCTCGCCGCAATCGGAAGGTCCCAGAGTTTTTTCAGAGCCGAATGCGCGTTACTCCGGGATACACAGGCTCTGGTTCTGCGATAGGACGGAATACCCAATGGCGCGCAAGGCAAAAAATCGGGATGCGGAGCGTTCGGGCGGGAATCTTCTTCTGGTATTTATCGTCGCGTTGTTCGTGGTGCTGCTGATGATTCGGATGCTGGCGTTTGTCGCAGGGCATGGGCGGCATCGTTTATGACCGGGAGTCACCTTTGTGACGGCGGCGCGCTGTTCGCTTTTTCCCACGCCTTCACGAATTTCCAGTGAATATACATCGAGTGGTTGAGGTGCAACAGCAGCCCTTCCCGCCCGTCGACAAAGCCTAGCCTCAAGATGTAGTTGTAGATGAACGTGGCGGCGGGGTTCAGCAGCGCATTCCATATAAAGGCAAGCCACGATCGGCTGGTGCGTCCGCTGCGGACGAGCAACTGCGCCATCTCCGAGCTGTAGCGGTTCATGTGCTCTAAATATAGGTTGAATGAGGGATAAGCGTAGTGCAGCAGATCGTGCTTCAGCTTGCCCTTCGGCCCCGCAAACTGCGGAGTGCTGTGCGGGCCGGCGCCCTCGCTCAGGCGCGCTGCACCGCGGCGGAACAGGCGCAGCTTGCGGTCGGGATAGAAGCCGCCATGGCGTATCCACCGGCCTAGGAACAGGTTCAGCCGGGGAATCCAGTAAGCGCCGTACTTCGGGTCACCGTTTTCGCACGCGAGAAGCTGCCGGATTTCCGCCTGTAACTCGGGAGTAAGTACTTCGTCGGCGTCGAGCAGCAGAATCCAATCGCTCGCGCAAAGGTCGAGAGCCACGTTTTTTTGTTCGCCGTGTCCCTCGATGGCGTGGTACTGGGTTTTGGCTCCGTACAATCGCGCAATCTCTAGAGTACGGTCTTTCGAGCCGGAGTCGACCACGACAATCTCGTCGGCCCAGCGGACGCTTTCGAGGCTGCGCGGAAGATTCGCCTCCTCGTTCATGGCGATCATGGCCACGGATAATGTTTGGCGCATGGCAGCCAGTATAAGACCGGATGCTACAAGCGGCGTGCGCGGGAGGCTTTCGAATTAGCGAAACCTGCGGGCGGAGTGCGGAATTAGGTGCGGTCGAGCTCTGCGAACATTTCGCTCAGGTCGACGCAAATCGGCGTGCCGGGCACCGTCAACTCGCCGGTGCGAATTTCTTCAAGTCCGGTTTCGGTAGCGAGATAGGCGATGCGCGGATCGGGATCGACGATCCAAATGTGTTGGACGCCAAATTGGCGGTACTCGGCGGCCTTCTCACGCATGGCGTGGAGAGTATCCTCGGGCGAAAGGATCTCAATGGCGATAAGCGGCGGCCGGGTGACATACCGCTCGAACTTGTCTGCGGCCCGCATGACGAGAACATCGGGGACGCGGAATCGCCGCGCCTGAGTTTGGGTACGTAGCTCGGGGAACACTTCGACGCCCCACTCGGAGCGCTTGAGCATAAAAAGAAACGTGAAATATCGCTGCAGCAGAGAATGCTCTTTCTCACCCAAATTCCGCTCCTCGATTCGCCCTTCGACGAACTCGCGGTCGGGGCTCCAGCTCGTGCGCAGGTACTCGCGCACGGTCCAGAGCTCTTCCATATCCGGTACGGCTGGGTTGGGCAAAGTGGCCATGTGCCGATTATCCTCCTATCTGGCAACGAGAGCCAGCTTAGTTGCCGGATGCAAAGGGCGCCGTCATAAGGGGCTCAGGCCTCGGCTGCTTTCTCCACTTCCGCCCATTCTGCAGCAGAGAGACTGATCTGCGCCGCGCCGACATTTTCTTCGAGGTGTGCCACCTTGGATGTGCCGGGGATGGGCAGCATGACCGGAGAGCGCTGAAGGAGCCAGGCCAACGAGAGCTGGGGAATGGTAACCGAGTGGTGTGCGGCGATGCGAGCCAGTTCCTGCACCCGGGGCTGACCCTCTCTCATAAGTTTGCCGGCATTGATCGGATACCAAGGCAGAAATCCGATACCGCGACGCTGGCAGTATTTGAGAGTTTCCTCATAACGGCGGTCGGCGAGCGAGTAGCGATTCTGAACGGTGACGATAGGGACGATCTTTTCGGCTTCTTCGATCTCGGCCGGAGCGACCTCGCTCAATCCGATGTGACGAATTTTCCCCTGCTCCTGCATGCGCTTGAGCGCGCCGAGAGATTCTTCGAGCGGAGTGCGCGGATCGATCCTGTGTAGCTGGTATAGATCGATGCGTTCGAGCTTGAGCCGGCGCAGGCTCATCTCGACACATTGAATCAAATAGCCGGCCCGACCCACGAACTCGGTCTTCGCGGGGCCCTGGCGGGTGATTCCGCCCTTGGTTGCGATGACCACGCCGGGCGGGTAGGGCGCGAGAGCCTCGCCGATGAGCCGCTCGGCGATCTCCGGGCCGTAGGCATCGGCGGTGTCAATGAGATTGATGCCGAAATCTACGGCGCGGCGCAGCACTCGGCGGCACTCATCCGGGTCGGAGGGCTCGCCCCACGCGCCCTCACCCACTAGGCGCATAGTTCCGTAGCCGAGGCGGTGTACAGGCATGTCGCCGCCAATAAGAAACGTGCCGCTTGAAGAGACGGGGAGGGTTTGCGTACTCATCTCAGTTTTAGATGCTAGTTGTGCGGGCCGCTGTGGGACAATGCTTGCGAAGCGCGCAGCCGGGAACCGGCCCGCGGCTGGCTGCGTAACCTTAGATGAACGGGCAAGGAGAAGGCGGCATGAGCGCGTATGCATATCCCAACCCGCAAGCGATTTTTTACCAGCAATACGAAGCCGTGAAGCGCGATGAGGTGGTGGGCGTTCTGCTGGCGCTGTTTCTTGGCACATTTGGGCTCCATCATTTCTATCTGCGCCGCGTAGGGCTCGGTATTCTCTATTGCTGCTTTTGTTGGACCTGCATCCCATCGATCCTTGGCTTCTTCGAGTGCTTCTTCATGCCCGGCCGCGTGCGAGAGTTCAATGCCTTTCAGGCGGCCACGATTGCGGCGTCGTTGGGGATTGCCGTGCCTGTCTGGGGCCAGCCGGTGAACCCGTATGTTCCGCCGCCTCCAACTGTTCCTCCGGTCACCGCTCCAACCACTGCGCTTGCGGCTTGCCCGAATTGTCAAAAGACGAATCCGGCGGGTGCGCGCTTCTGTGCGGGGTGCGGGTCGGCACTGGGGTAATCGCTCCATTCCACGCCCGGGGTTTGCCGCTGCAAACTCTGCGATTTTGCGTTTTGAGCGCTGCTATGCAAGCGCAGCGGCGATTGGCTCGAAACGATGCACATTGTTTTTTGCGCGTCAATCGCGAAGAAATGCATTCAACAATGAGCGATGCACCCGGTGATGGCGGCGCCGTAATGCGCTGACACCGCTCAAGCTCTATCGCTTTTTCACTAAAGTCATCACCGGTCGAAACTAAGCGGTTACCTAGACTAGCAATGGTGTGGCATTGTGCTCGCGATACGCCATTGGCAAACTGTCGTCAAACGGAGAGGCAGCTTCGCGTTTCTGAGCTGCATCCTCCTTGGAGGAGAACCATGCCGCGACCTCCGCTCCAGTATTGTCTTTTCCTCGCCGCTTCATTGCTGGGCTGGCCGATCGCGAGCACCGCGCAGGAGGTCGTTCACGCAACGCTCGGAACCGTGACTTCGATTGACTCTGCTGCCAAAACAATCACCGTGCTCCTGCCCGGCGCGAAAGAACAGCTATTTAAGGTGACCGGCCCCACTGTACCCATCGACTTCGATAAAAGAATGTCTGCGGATTCTCAACCGGCCGCGACATTCCAGACTACCGGAGCCTTTGCAGTCGTTTTCTATATCGGCGGCGAGGATAACCAAACAGCCGTCGCCTTGAAGGATCTTGGGAAAGGTCCCTTCTCCTCAACGGATGGAAAGGTTACCATTTGGGATCGGCATCTCCGCGAGATGACTCTCACCGATTCGGCTGGGGCAATCCGTCAATTCAGAATCGCCCCTGAGACGATCGTGGAAACTGTCATGGGTGCCCTTGACGGCTCTCAGTATCAACCTCGGAGAGGCGACGAGGTCCGAGTCGTCAGCCAAGAAGAAAACGGTGCATCGACCGCCCTCTTTGTTAAAGACATGTAGCCACGGCCTGCTCCAAGGGCATATTCATCTGGTTCCGTAACTGCATTCGCCCCTGGCCCCAGAGCCTTCGAAGCAACAAAGTCAATACTTACATAAGCAACAGAGCCAATACTCACATATTCGCGTGGCCGGCGCGCATCGCTTCGTTAAACTTCGGCTTGGTGAATTCGAGCGCAGCTTCGAGAGCTTCGCGGTGGTCTGCGGCGCGGGCCATCAGCGCGGGTGTGGCCGACGCAAACTCCCCATCGAGCGCCAGTAACCCCTCGGCAGCTTCATGGCCCGCCATACGCTTGAGATCGGCTTCCGTGGTGTTGAGGTACTGCGCGTCGCGAGGATCGGCAATCCAGACGGGCTTCGCATCGCCCAGCACGCCTGAGAGCCAATAAACTTTGCTGAGCACGTAACTCAGCCGCACGCTGTCGTCGGTCTCGGTAAATATGAACTTCTTTTGCCAGCGGCTGTAATAGCGCGTGGTTACAGGCACGGGTTGGCGGTTGCCGGACTTCAGAAATTCGAGCTGGCCCATATCGACGGTTTTGCGTACGGCGTTGTAGACGAAGGTCTCCGCGTAGGGCTGCTCCATGG
>Ga0187782_10004431_pt1 | contig 10524 bp, 8 predicted proteins | sample 0715_SJ02_MP15_2_FD_132454 | JGI IMG/M metagenome (GOLD analysis project Ga0187782, IMG submission 132454) | Tropical peat soil microbial communities from peatlands in Department of Meta, Colombia - 0715_SJ02_MP15_20_MG | ecosystem: Environmental > Terrestrial > Soil > Wetlands > Peat | place...
AACTTCATGCGGCTGGCGGTCTGGGTGATCTGTCCATTGCCCCCGCACTGCGGACAGGTGCCAGCGCTTTCGATGAATCCGCGGCCGTGGCAGTTCGAGCAGACGTCACGGCGAGCGATGTTCAGACGCATCACTGTGCCCTTGATTGCGTCCCAAAAACCGACCTTGACCTGGTATTCGAGGTCGGTGCCTGGTTCGGGCTGCTCGGCCTCGACGCCAAAGCCGCCACGGCCTCCGCCGAAAATGTTAGAGAAGATGTCGCGAAAGCTGCCGCCGCGGCCCGCGCCTGCTTCACCGGCGTCGGAAAAATCGAAGCCGCCAAAATCGAAGGGCACGCCCTGGCCTTGCGTCCTGCCCGGACCGCCGAATCCGCCCGCGCCAAATCCCGCGCCTCCGCCGCGCGCATAGGCCTCGGCGGTGGCAGGATCGATGTTGTCAGAATAGAAACCCACCTGGTCGTAGATTTTGCGCTTCTTGGGATCACTCAGAACGTCGTTGGCTTCCGAGATTTGCTTGAATTTTTCTTCCGCGGCCTTGTCGCCGGGATTGACGTCAGGATGGTACTTCCTAGCCAGCTTACGGAATGCCTTGCGGATGTCCTCGGTGGAGGCATGCTTCTTGACACCGAGAACCCCGTAGTAATCCTTGGTTGCAGTGGGCATTGTCCTATTTTGTAGCGCCGGCTTCTAGCCGGTTGTCGTCCGGCATCTTGCCGCCACTCCAGCGGGGCGGGATGCCCGCCACGACAGCCGCCGAGACGGCGGCGCTACATCAATTCGCACAGCCGTGCTCCTGGACGTGAGCTCCCAGCCTGGCGCCTGCGGCCGTGAGGCGCTTTTGCAACTCCTCCCGGAAGGCCTTCACTGCCTCTTTATCGTCGGTCAGAACCATTCCCAACCGCTCCAGTTCCTCTTGCCGGTCCGAGGCAGCCAACAGAGCAGCGAAGTTTTGCTGCAAGTACTGCAATTGACTGCAAGTCATCTGTTCACCCCCGATCCGTGCCTTCGGTCGTCGGCTTTCGGTCGTCGGCCACTAGCGAGAATGTTCGCTGTCACCGGGCCGACGACCAACGACCGACGACTTATTTCTTGTCCTCTACGTCCACGTACTCAGCGTCGATGACACCGCCATCGCCTTTCTTGGCTTCCCCGTTGCCGCCGCGCGGAGCGCCCGCGCCAGCTTCCGGACCCGGCTGGCCTCCAGCCTGCGCGCTCGCGGGTTGCGCGGCGCGATACATGGCTTCGGCCAGCTTGTGCGAGGTGCTGGTTAGCCTCTCGCGGGCGCGGTCCATCGCGGCTTTGTCGCCGCCTTCGAGCGCCTTCTTTGCATCGGCCAGAGCATTCTCGACATCGCCACGCTCCGAACCAGAGATTTTGTCCCCGTGCTCGCGCAGCATCTTCTCCACGCTGTAAACCATGGAGTCGAGCTGGTTCTTCGCTTCGATCTCCTCGCGCCGTTTCTTGTCCTCGTCGGAGTGGGCATCGGCGTCCTTGGCCATGCGGTCGACTTCCTCTTTGGACAGTCCCGACGAGGAGGTGATGGTGATCTTCTGGTCCTTGCCCGTGGCCATGTCCTTGGCGGTGACGTTCAGGATCCCATTGGCGTCTATGTCGAACGTCACTTCGATCTGCGGCACGCCGCGTGGCGCCGGTGGAATGCCCGTCAGGTGGAACTTGCCCAGGGTGCGATTGTCCTTCGCCATGGGCCGCTCGCCCTGCATCACGTGCACCTCGACCGAAGTCTGGCTGTCGGCCGCGGTAGAAAACGTCTCCGTCTTCCGCGTCGGGATCGTGGTGTTACGCGGAATCATCTGCGTAGCCACGCCGCCCAGCGTCTCGATGGAGAGCGTCAGCGGGGTGACGTCGAGCAGCAGCAGGTCTTTGACCTCGCCCTTGAGCACGCCGCCCTGAATCGCCGCTCCGACCGCGACAACCTCATCCGGGTTGACGCCCTTGTGCGGCTCCTTGCCGAACAGCTCGCGAACCAGCGCCTGGATGCGGGGCATGCGCGTCTGGCCGCCGACCAGCACGACCTCATCGATTTTGCTGGCATCGATGCCCGCATCCTTCAGGCACTGCCGACACGGCCCCACCGAACGCTGGATAATGTCTTCCACCATCGACTCCAGCTTGGCCCGGGTCAGCTTCTTGACTAGATGTTTGGGACCGCTGGCGTCGGCGGTGATGAAGGGCAGGTTGATCTCGGTCTCCATGGTGGTGGAGAGTTCAATCTTGGCGCGCTCCGCCGCGTCACGCAGACGCTGTAGGGCCATCTCGTTACCCTTGGCGCGCAGGTCGAGGCCTTCATCTTTCTTAAACTCGTCGATCAGCCAGTCCACGATGCGCTGATCGATGTTATCGCCGCCCAGGTGGGTATCGCCGTTGGTAGCCTTGACTTCGATCACGCCCTCGCCAACTTCGAGGATCGAAATGTCGAACGTTCCGCCGCCAAAGTCGTACACGGCGATGGTTTCGTCCTTCTTTTTGTCGAGGCCGTAGGCGAGCGATGCCGCCGTGGGCTCGTTGATGATGCGCTTTACATCCAGCCCGGCGATGCGGCCGGCGTCCTTGGTGGCCTGCCGCTGCGCGTCGTTGAAATATGCGGGCACGGTGATGACCGCTTCGGTCACTTTTTCGCCAAGGTAGTCCTCGGCCGCTTTCTTCAGCTTTTGCAGGATCATCGCCGAAATCTCGGGCGGGGTGTACTTCTTGCCCTGGGCTATGACTGCCACGTGGTCGCCCTCGTTTTCCACCTTGTAGGGCACCATCTTCATCTCTTCGGTTACCTCGTTGAAGCGCCGCCCCATAAAGCGCTTGATGGAATAAACCGTGTTTTCTGGATTGGTGATGGCCTGCCGCTTGGCCACCTGGCCCACCAGCCGTTCCCCGGTCTTGGTGAAAGCCACGACCGAGGGCGTAGTACGGCCACCTTCCTCGTTGGGAATGACCTTGGGCTCGCCGCCTTCCATAACGGCCACCACCGAGTTCGTGGTGCCTAGGTCGATGCCGATAATCTTTGCCATTTCAACCCCCTTCCACTAATAAGTGCTGTAATCCCGATAACTTACGCCTTGAGTGGGTTATTGTCAAGAATATAGATGTGGCGGCGTATCAATTGGTTGCAGGGAAAAAGACGTGGCGCTGGACGCTACAGGCGAGCTGCGCTCACCCGCCCAGCCGGGGGCAGCTGGGCCTACGTGAGCTTCGATTACTCTACCGTGACCGATTTGGCGAGGTTCCTGGGCTGATCCACATCACAACCCCTTCGTACAGCGATGTGGTAAGCCAGCAACTGCAGCGGCACGATCTCCAGAATGGGCAACAGCAGCTCCGGGGTCGGCGGAACGTAGAGCACGCGGTCCACTTCTTCCCGGATCTCCTCATCGCCCTCGGCAGCGACGGCGATCACCTTACCGGAGCGCGCCTTAACCTCCTTGATGTTGGACATGGTCTTTTCGTAACGCAGCACCGACTCAGGATTGTTGCGATCACAGGCCGCCAGAACTACCACCGGCAAGTTTTCATCGATCAGGGCGTTGGGACCGTGCTTCATCTCGCCGGCCGGATAGCCTTCGGCGTGGATGTAGGAGATTTCCTTCAGCTTCAGCGCGCCTTCCAGAGCTATCGGATAATGAATCCCACGAGCAAGGAACAGGAAGTCCTGCGCGCGCGCGTATTCCTTGGCCAGGTCCTCACAGACCTCGTCGTGACCCAGGATCGATTCCAGCTTACCGGGGACGCAGGTGAGCTCGCTCAGCAGGCACTTGGCCTGGTCGGGGTTGAGCGTCTCGCGCTGTCGGCCCAAGTAAACAGCGAACAAAAACAGCGCCGCCAGTTGCGCAGTGAACGCCTTGGTGGAGGCCACGCCAATTTCCGGCCCGGCGTGAGTGTAGATCGTCCCTGCTGCCTCGCGCGTGACCATGGAGCCGACCACGTTGCAGATGGCCAGCGTCTTGGAGCCTTTGGCCTTGGCCTCGCGCTGGGCGGCAATGGTGTCGGCGGTCTCGCCCGACTGGGTGATGAGCATGGTCAAGGTCGTTGGCGTGGTGATCGGATCGCGATAGCGGAACTCGCTGGCATAATCCACCTCGACCGGTATCCGCGCCAGCTTCTCGATCATGAACTTGCCAGCCAACGCGGCATGCCAGCTGGTACCGCAGGCGGCAATGTTGATTTTGGAGAGGGCGCGGAATTCGGCCTCGGTAATTTCCATTTCGTCGAGGAAGACCTTGCCGGAATCAAGAGAAACGCGGCCCAGGGTGGTGTCGCGTACGGCACGCGGCTGCTCGTAGATTTCCTTGAGCATGAAGTGCTTGAAGCCGCCCTTCTCTGCCATGATGGGGTCCCAGGTGATGTGCTGGACCTGCCGCGCTACCGGCCGGCCGTCGAAATCGGTAAGCTGCACTCCCGAGGGCGTGATCACGGCCAAGTCGCCGTCGGCTAGGAAGAACAGGTCACGGGTGTGATAAAGGATCGCCGGCACGTCGGAGGCGACGAAGTACTCGTCCTTGCCCAGTCCGATAACGGCCGGGGGACCGTTGCGGGCGGCCACAATTTTGTTGGGCTCATCCACGGCGATCACGGCCAGCGCAAACACACCGGCGAGTTCCTTCACCGTCTTGCGGACAGCTTCCTCGAGAGGCACCGGTCGGCCGTTGCTGGTCGCGGAATGATGCTTTTCGATCAGATGGGCGATTATCTCGGTATCGGTCTCGGTGGAGAATTTGTGCTTCTCTTCGATGAGCCGCTTCTTGAGTGACAAATAGTTCTCAATGATACCGTTGTGAACAACCACGATCTTGCCGGTACAATCGCGGTGAGGATGAGCATTCTCCTCAGTAGGACGCCCGTGCGTCGCCCAGCGAGTGTGGCCAATGCCGTAGGTGCCGTCCAGCGGGCTTAGCCGGATAGCTTCTTCCAGATTGCGCAGCTTGCCCTCGGCGCGGCGGACTTGCAGACCGTCACCGTTGCCCGCCACGGCAATGCCGGCGGAGTCATAGCCGCGATACTCTAACCGCTTCAGGCCGTCCAGGATGACGGGCACTACCCGCTTTTTGCCAACGTATCCGACAATACCACACACAGCACACTGCTCCTTCCGAGGGAATGGCGGTTCGCATTACAGAAAACCGCCGCATATCTAGGATGCAACTATTGTCCGGCAAATCCTTGCAAATGTGGATAGGCAAAACAGTGACTTCGGTGTTGAAAAACCGATAGGGGGCCTCACTCTTCGAAGGAATAGCGAAATTCCTCGATTACTGGGTTAGTGAGCACCTCGCGTGCGATGCGGGTAATCTCCGCCTCGGCGGTCGCCCGGTCCAGGCCCCCATCGAGGGTAATCTCGAAGAACTTGCCTTGACGAACTTCGCCCACCTCCTTGTAGCCCATCTTGCGAAGCGCACCCTGGATGGTCTTGCCCTGTGGATCGAGGACCGTTTTCTTCAGCGTGACGTAAACGCAGGCTTTCATAAAAACAGTTATAGCTTGAACAATTCCCTCAGGCGCCTGGTCTGGGCCCGGCTGACGGGTACTTCCGTCTGCTTGCGATCGTCCATGCGCAACTGGTAGGAACTCTTGAACCAGGGCACGACTTCCTTGATGCGGTTGATGTTCACCAAGAACGAGCGGTGAGCCCGCCAGAACAGGTTGGGATCGAGCGAGTCCAACAACTCTTCCAGCGTGCGGCAGTTCGACTGCCCCTCCATGCCGCTGGTGGTTACCACCGTGATGACGCCGTCCTCGATGGAGGCGAAGCAAACGTCCTTCTGGTCTACAAGGAACAGCCGGCCAGTAGACTTTAGCAGTAGCTTGGAATTCTGCGGCTTCTGTGATTCCAGCATTTGCACCAGGGTGTCGAGCTTATCGGAGGGTGCCGCTTCGGTCTGCAGGTTCTTGCGGACTCTTTGCACCGACTGCGCCACCCGCTTCTTGTCGAACGGCTTGAGGAGATAATCGACGGCATTCACCTCAAAAGCCCTGATGGCATACTGCTCGTAGGCAGTGGCGAAGACGATCTGCGGCAGGGGCAGGCGACGGTCGATGAGCTTCTTGATCACCCCAAAGCCGTCCAAGCCGGGCATCTGCACGTCGAGAAAGACCACATCAGGGTTATGTTCCTTGATCAGGCTGACGGCTTCCACTCCATTCTTGCCCTGGGCGACGACATCGATATCGTCCACGCTCTTCAGAAGATAAGCCAGTTCATCGCGGGCGAGCTGTTCGTCATCGACAATCAGCGCGGATAAAGGCATCACCGAATCCCTCACAGGAAGTATAGCGATGCGCAGATCCAAATGACAACCGGTACACCGACACTGGGCTTAGCGAGTGATTGAATATATTGAAAAGGCGGCTGCAACCGCACGCGCGTGACTCAATTCACCAAGTGGCAGGTCACGCCACATTCTCTATGGCCAGCGCCATGCCCAGTCCCCCGGAAACGCAGAGCGTTGCTACACCTTTTTTCGCTTTGCGCTTGAGCATCTCGTGAACAAGCGTCACGACGATGCGCGCGCCGGTGCAGCCGATGGGATGCCCCAGCGCGATGGCGCCTCCGTTCACGTTGAGCTTATCGTGGTCGAGATGCAGTTCGCGATCGCAGGCCAGCACCTGAGCGGCAAAGGCCTCGTTCAGTTCGATCAAATCGTAATCATCCGCGTGCAGCCCGGTTTTCTCCTGCAGCCTCTTCATGGCAGGCACCGGTCCAATTCCCATGGTACGCGGATCGACGCCAACTGCAGTCGCACCGATGATGCGCGACAGCGGCTTGAAGTTGTTTTCGCGAACGAATCGCTCGCTGGCTACGATCACTGCGGCCGCGCCGTCGGTGATGCCGGAAGAATTCGCGGCGGTGATGGTGCCAGTCTTGGAAAACACGGGAGGCAGCCTGGCCATCTTTTCCAGACTTGCGCCGAGAAAGATATGCTCGTCGCGCTCAAACACCTGTGGACCTTTCTTACCATCGAGTACGACCGGCACGATCTCGTCCTGGAAACGGCCGCTGGACTGGGCGCGCTCGGCGCGTTGCTGCGAACAAAGCGCGTATTGGTCTTGTTCGTCGCGAGTAATCTTGTACTGTTGCGCCAGGAGCTCGGCCGTCTCACCCATCACCATCTTGGCCATGGGACAGAAGAAGCCGTCGCGGTACATGCCGTCCACGAGCTCCTGGTTGCCGAGGCGATATCCCCAGCGGGCGCCGTCGAGGTAATAGGGCAGGCGCGACATGGACTCCGTGCCGCCAGCCAATACGCAATCGAGATGGCCGCTGGCAATCTCCTGCGCGCCCAGCACGATGCTCTTCATGCTGGAAGCGCAGGCCATGTTCACAGTGTAGGCAGGCGCCGTCTCCGGTACGCCGCTGCGGATCGAGACCTGACGCGCAGGATTGGGTCCGCCGCCCGCCTGGCGCGCGTTGCCGAAAATGGTCTCCCCAACCTGCTCCGGTCGCACGTTCGCGCGCTGCAGCGCAGCTTTGGCTGCGATCACACCCAAGTCTACAGCGGTGAAGGGGAGCAGACTTCCGCCGAATTTACCGATCGGCGTGCGCGCGGCGGAGAGGATGAAAACGTCGGCCATTGAGGCCCCAGTCTAGCATTCTGGGTTCTCCGGAGAAGCGCCGGAATCGCCGAAATCGCCAGGCAACGCCACAGATCACGGCGATTCCAGCGATCTTACGTCGCCTCTATAATATTTTTTCATTCGATCATGCCCGAACCGATCACCGCCGATGACGGCCTGCTGCGTGGCTTCTGGTATCCCGCTCTGCGGGGAGAAAGCGTACGAGGCCGCCGACTGCGAACCGCCATGCTGCTCGGCACTCCCCTGGTGCTGGGCCGCGACACCGCAGGCCGGCCATTCGCGGTGCGTGACAGTTGCCCGCACCGTGGCATGCCGCTCTCGCGCGGCTGGTTCGATGGTTGCCATCTGGAATGCTCCTATCACGGCTGGAAGTTCGAACCGGTGACCGGCCAATGCCGCGAGGTCCCTTCCCTCATGCCGGACGACAAGCTCGACGTCAGCAAGATCTACGCCACCGCGTTCCCCTGCCACGAGCACGACGGATACTTCTGGGTCTATGTCCCGGAGCGCGGCGCCAGTGCTGAGCCGCGCGAAGAAGCACCGCGTCTGCCGACTTTCGGTGACCGTTACACCATTACGCATCTCTCGGCCGAACTGCCTTGCCACGTGGACCACGGCATCATCGGGTTGATGGATCCCGCACACGGGCCCTTTGTCCACCAGGCGTGGTGGTGGCGCACCCGGCACAGCATCCACGAAAAGCGCAAGCCATTCGAGCCCATCCCCATGGGCTTCCGCATGAGCGCGCACACGCCTTCATCGAACAGCGCGCCTTACAAACTGCTGCGCTTCTACGCCAAGGCCGAGGGCATCACCACCACCATCGATTTCGTGCTGCCCAACCGCCGTTACGAGCAGATCCACGCCGGCAAGTACTGGTTTTCCAGCATGACCACGGTCACGCCCATCACGGCTGAGCGCTGCCGCATCGATGTGGTCGCCGCCTGGAACATCTTCCACCATATTCCTTTCGTGCTTCCGATCTTTCGGTTTTTTGGCAAGAAATTCATGGGCCAGGACCAGCGCACCATGGAAATTCAAGCCGAGGGTCTTAAGCACAACCCCAGCCTGATGCTGATCGACGATGCAGACCGCCCGGCCAAATGGTACTTCGCGCTGAAGTCGGCGTATCTGGAGTCCCGCCGCACCGGCCAGCCCATGCAGCACCCGATCCCGGGACCAGTAGCGCTGAGGTGGAGGAGCTGATTGGCTTAGTAGCACTCCCGAAGGCGTGCCTGTCGTTCGAGAATTATTGGCGAATTTTGTCTGCCAGCTCCGCGCGTGGTACGGTCACCTGCGCGCCAGTGGCCAGGTTCTTCAGCGCGAAGGCATTGGCCTTCACTTCATTCTCTCCAACGATGACGGCGTAGCGCGCGCCGATCTTGCTGGCCGTCTCGAGAGACTTCTTCAGGCGGAAGCTTTCGTCGCCCAGCTCGACCACAATTCCCCGCTTGCGGAGTTCGCGGGCCAGTCTTGCGGCTTCGCGGTCCATGCCCGCACCGAGCGGCGCGATATAGGCATCTGGCGGTGTGGATAACTCCTCTGCTGTCTTGCTCAGCGCCAGCACCAGGCGGTCTTCACCGATGGCGAAGCCGATCCCTGGCGCCTTGGGTCCGCCGAGTGATTCTGAGAGCCCGTCATAACGCCCGCCGCCAAGGATAGCGTTCTGCGCGCCCAGGGCCCCGTGAGTGAACTCGAAGGCCGTCCGCGTATAGTAGTCGAGGCCGCGCACCAGGCGGGCATTGACGACGTAGGGCACGTTGACAGCCGCGAGCAGATCCCGTACCGCCTGGAAATGCTGTCGGCAGCTCTCGTCGAGGTAGTCGAGCATGCGCGGCAGCTTCGCGATGATGGGTTGGTCCTCGGGAACCTTGCAGTCGAGGACGCGCAGCGGGTTGGTAACGGCTCGCCGCCGGCAGTCCTCGCACATCTTGTCGAGGTCTTTTGCGAGCGCTGCTCGCAGCGCTTCGTTGTACTTCGGACGATCATTGGCGCAGCCAACAGAGTTCAGCTCCAGCGTGCAGCCGGTGATCCCGATGCGCTCGAGAAACGTGGCCAGCATTTCGAGCAGTTCGGCATCAACCGAGGGCGACTCGCTGCCGGCGGTCGGCGGCCCAATGACCTCGGCGTCGATCTGGAAGAACTGGCGATAGCGGCCCTTCTGCGGGCGTTCGCGGCGGAACATCGGCCCAATCATATACAGCCGTTGCAATAAGCCGGTGCGGTTCAGGTCGTGCTCGATATAGGCACGGACGATGCCGGCGGTAGCTTCCGGACGGAGCGTAAGCGATTGCGTGTTTTCGCTCTCGGCACGGCCGCGATCTTCCCAGGTGAACATCTCCTTGGAGACGATGTCCGTCTCCTCACCGACGGAGCGTGCGAACAGTTGTGTCTGCTCGAAGATCGGCGTGCGGATCTCGCGGTAGTTGTAGAGGCGGAAGACGTCGCGCGTCGCGTTCTCGACGAAGTTCCACAGCGCCGTATCGGGCGGGAGCAGGTCGCGGGTGCCTCGGACAGCCTTGATCATGCTCCCACCTGCACCCGGCGGGCGTTCGACTCAGGATAGGGATACTCCATGTAGCGTGCCGTGTTGCGTGCCACCGGCTCACCGAAGTAGCGGGCAACCACGCGCAGCGCCAGGTCGATGCCAGCGGAGATTCCCGCCGACGTGAGAATGTTTCCTTCCTCAACTACGTGTTCATTGTCCACAACGTTGATCTTGGGAAAGCGTTCGCGCAGCAAGGGAAGCGCGGCCCAGTGGGTGGTGGCACGATGGCCATCCAGTAATCCGGCCTGGCCCAGCAGGAGCGAGCCGGTGCAGACCGAGGCCACGGTCTCGACCTTTTTTGCGCGCTGGCGGATCCAGTCGATCAGGCGGCCGTTGTTCATCTGCTCGCGCGTGCCCCAGCCGCCGGGAATGAGCAGGATGTCGAGCGCCGGGCAG
>Ga0187782_10004434_pt1 | contig 10521 bp, 9 predicted proteins | sample 0715_SJ02_MP15_2_FD_132454 | JGI IMG/M metagenome (GOLD analysis project Ga0187782, IMG submission 132454) | Tropical peat soil microbial communities from peatlands in Department of Meta, Colombia - 0715_SJ02_MP15_20_MG | ecosystem: Environmental > Terrestrial > Soil > Wetlands > Peat | place...
CGACAAATCCCTCTCTTGAGTCAGCTCGTAAATGCCGGGCCGCCTTACCATCCCCGCCACGCTTACCTCAGAACCTACCGTCGGCACCAAAATCGTGTCGCCAGGCTCCAACCGCGCAACGCTGGTGCGCACACCATGGAGAATCAGATCGTATAAATCGACCACTCGAACCAACTCTTTACCTCGATAATGGCGAACCGTGCGCAGCGAGCCCCGCAGCGTGGGGCCACCCGCCACGTAGAGCGCATTCAGCGGCGTCGAAAGCGAGCTGATATCGTAGGCCCCAGGCCGTTTAACATCTCCTACTACGTATACGCGAATCGTACGCAGACGGGTGAGAGACACACTTACCCGGGCGGTTTTGAATTGTGTGCTCAGGACTCTTTGGATCGTCAGCTGCGCGTCCGCCAGTGTATGCCCGGCTACGACAACCCCGCCTGACTCGGGCAAGACGATCTGCCCTTGGCGATCCACCGTCGCAGCGATCCTTTGCGAGATGCTGCCCCATAACGTGATATTCAAGCCATCCCCTGGACCCAGAACATACTCTGGACCCGCAGGCAGATCCATCGGCAAAGCTTCGAGGTTGCCGGTCCCGTTGAGAAATACGTCATCCCCAAACCGCTTAAGTGAAGACTCTTTATTTGGAAACTGCCGGTAAAGATCCTGTGCCGAGGGCAGGTCAGGATAGGGATTTGGTTGTTTGGTCGTCACCGGCCGGTTTTGATCCTCCACCGGCGGCGGAACTGCTTGTCGCCGAGTTGGAGGGATGGTGGTAAAGTCTCCTGCTGGCGGCTGGGGACCTGTCAACGAAGAATCTCTTGGCTGTCGACGAAATGCTGCAGGGTTCCCGAGTTCTGATTCCGTTTTCGATGGAAGGATCCCTTCTGATTCCATCCTCGATCGAGGGACCTCGGTTGTCCCGAGCTCCATCTCCGGGAACGGGAGGGTTGTTGCATCCGGTTCCTGCTCCGACGATACGGGCGGTGTGCGCACCCTGTTGTAGTCCTGGATCTTCTGAGCTACCAACAGCCGCGCACTCGCGTCTTCCCGGATAATCCGCTCAAAAGCGTCGTCGGTCAGGTCAGTCGTATCCAGTAGTTCTCTCTGCTCATGAGCCTTCCGAAGGACGGCAGCCTTTACGCTGGCGAGCAGATCGGAATTGGAACTTAGAAACCAAACGAGGTCATCGGCCGACGGCGTCGCGTTGGATGGTGCGCTCGACCCAGACGACGGACTCGGCTGGGACAAATCATTATCTTGCGCGGCGACCACCCAGCTTAATGAAAGTAGCAGCGCTGCTCCTGTTATCAAGCGTCTTACTATTAACCGCGGGCTCATATTCCTATAGCTTCGCCCCCTCGCTTACAGGAAGCGTTTGTGCAAATCTGTATAGAACCCACTAAAACTGCTGCTTGGCGTTCTAAATCAAATCGACGCTCTGGCTCTCCCGACGAATTGCGTCTCCAGCCCTACCACCCAATGTGTCAGTCGTGTTCATCTCGCAGCGCCCCCAGCACGCCTTGCGTTGACACCTCGATGGTTTTTGAGCGGAGAGTTGTAAATGACCAGTAGAAAACGCTCGCGTCTCCTTCGGGCGCCACTGCCAAAACCTTCATCTGCGGATACTGGCCGAGCAGAAAACCGCACAGGATGGGCTGAATCTGTGGCTTTTCGAGCGTGATGATCAGACAGTCGGGACGGGTGCGGTCTACCGCTTCGCTCACCTCCGCTTCATTGGGGGCTTCTCCAATGAGTTCGATATCCGGCTGGTTAGCGATGGTGGCGAGTACAAGCTCTCGCATCAGGCGCGGCTGATTTGCTACAAGCACCCTGATCCGTGGCAACACTGTCCTCCCCGCGCGCATGAGTATCCGCCTGTTCAGAAAAAAGACAAGGCTCAATTCAGAGCGATGAAAGATGGGCTAGCAATGGGCGGGCGAGATAGTTAGGAAGGTTCTGGCATGGGTCAGAAAGGATGGTAGCCGCGGGCCGCAAAATTACCCTAGGACTGTCAGGCAAGCATGCCGCGAAGCCGGCAGACTTCTGCAGCCGACATGCGATCAGGTACGCCCACTTTGCCTAATATTTGATGTACGTGGTGTTTGACCGTCTGATCCGATAGGTTCAACTCACCCGCGATCTCTTTATTCGTTAGTCCGCGACTGATCATAAGTACCAGCTGTTGTTCCCGGCGGGTAAGTCCGAATTCTACTTTACCGAGGAGACCGGGGATCTGCGCTCCCTGACGTGCCATGTAATCGAAAAGCACCAAGCAAAGCTTGGCCGGGCACACTGCCTCGCCTTGAGTCACCGAGCCAATGGCCGCTACTACCTCGGCGGCGGAAGCTTCCCTCAGCACATAACCAGCAATGCCAGCCCGCACCGTCCGTAGAAAGGTCTCAGTGTCGTCTTGCATATTAAGCATGACCAATCTCGCCTTCGGGATCTCCTTGTGAACCGCATCGATAATTTGAATGCCGTGTGAGCAGAAGGAATCCGAATCCAGTAGTACTACATGCGGCACTATATCAGCGAACCGTTTGAGGGCTTCGGATGAAAAGCAACTCGAAAACGACAGCCGTATTCCATTTTCCTGGTCAAGAATCTTGCTCAGCGCCTCACGTACTAATCGGCTTTCTGCGAACAAGCACACCGTAACGGTCCCGGAAAGCGGTGTTGTCATTTACAACTCCTAAAGTGAACACGCAGGTTGCAAAAACGGAACTGGGAATGCCGCACACCATGCATAAACACTCTTCCATTTTGGAACGAGAAGAGTATGCGAGCGTTCCGCATCCCAACGCTACTTTGCGCTGCAGCTTAGTGGCCGCATTCGATCGGCAGCACTTGCCGACATGTCGGCACGCACAGCGATCTCTGGCCGACTGGTATCTAAGCCCCAACAACACTTAACCCGGAACAAAACCATTCCCCGCCAGGCTCTGAAATAATCGCGGCACGTTTCATGCCAACTCCGCCTGCAACAGAAACGCATATCCCGATCGCGCATGCAGCAGTCGTGGAAACCTTGATCCAAACTTTGAGTCACCGGCACGTCGGTATCGTCGGCGAGGAGTTCGCCGTGTCAAGCGATGCGATGGAGATGTTCGGGGTTCTCGACCTAGAAGCCGGTTTCGAAGGATGCCGATTTGCAATTGAGATCCGGAACGCTAACAACAGACGATTCCGGCTGGCATGCACAGTCGGACTGCGAGTGTTCGTGTGTTACAACCTTGCATTTCGGGGAGATTTACACCCCGGTCTTAGCGAAACACTCGAAGCATTTCTCGCTCGAGGACGCTCTCTCGATCGGTGTAGACCGGATGCAACGGAACTTTGACCCGATGCGACAACATTTCGAACATTGGCGAGCGCATTCAAGGAGCTCGACCGGATTCCCCAATTTAAGGCGACGGCGAAATTGGAGAGTTTCTGGAGACTCGATTCTCCCAGGCTTTCTAGCAACGTATGGCGGTACCGGCCGGGGCCGCCGATCTTTTGTTGTGCCGTTTTTGCCCGGCGTGGGTTACACGGAGACCGACGCCCGCGATTGATTTCCCAGAGGCTCAACTTGGACCTGCGGTTACGAACGCACGATATCCCCTCGTAGCTTCCCAGTCTCTTATGGCTGACCGTGGGCCAGCGGCGAGATGCCGTGCTTGCCTTTAAGCTTGGCGATGCTCCAGCGTGTCATCTCGTCTAGAAGGTCGGGTGTGGTGAGGAAGGCAGGGAGCGCTACCCACCCGGTGGGGCCACCGAAGGGATCCGGCAGAAGGGAATGGCTCACGCCCGGAAAAATGCGCACGGTAACATCGGTGTTGCCACCGGCTCGCATGAAGAAGGCAATTCTCTCCGCAGAACGCACCGGGACAGTCGCATCTGCACCGCCCTGAATGATGAGTGCGGGGCAAAGAACTCGACGATCGTATTCCGCTGGATCAGTTTTCAAGTAACTATTCTCGTGTGGGGTTAGATCTTTCAGAGCGTCAGCCAGTTGCTTGGTGAACTCTTTTTCCCGATCCGACTCAGGAATGCTCGGATCTTTCAGAATCGGCTGTTCCACCTGGTACTTAGCGACTTCCATTCCGGGAACACCGGGGCCAGCCAAGGTAATCACAGCGGCGATGGATCGATCCGTCGCTGCGATCATGGGAGCGATCAGCCCGCCCTCGCTGTAACCAACGAGCATGACTCGGTTGGGATCGATTCCCGTTTTCGTGCGCAGCCAAGCCACTTCCGTGCGCACATCGTCTGCCTTATCAAAACTTGTAAAATTTGTTCTGTCTCCGGTGGATTTCCCGACGCCTCGGGAATCCACGCGCAAGACGGCAATGCCAGCTCGCGTCAATGCGTCGGCAATATCGCAAAACGGCATCCAAGGGGCTGTGCCATTGTTGCGTTCGCTTGGTCCAAGGCCCGGGATTAGGACGGCGGCAGGCACGTTCTCTCTGCTGTTAGGAACCGTCAACGTGCCCGCCAATACATGACCTTGGGGAGCCCGAATGCTTACGTCTTCAGCGCGATAAGCTCCATCCGGCGGAGCCGCGTAGGGTGCCCACAACGGATAATTGTCAGCAGAAAAACCCACGCGGCGCTGGATGACCACACCGTAATCCGGCATAGTTGCTGCTAACATGCAGCCCTGTTCGTCGGTGAGCACGAGATATGTCTTGTCCTGATAGCCGACAACCCAATCAGTGGCATCAATCCTCTTCACCGTGATCTCCGGTCGCGAATCGCTAAGCGGAGATGCGCCGACAATCTTGGATAAGGATTTTCCAGCACGCGGGCCCGTGCGATGGCCTGCTCAATGGAGCTGGGGATGCGTGGCGACCAGTAAATCGCGCCTTCACCCAAATCGCGGGCCGCTTTCGTGCCTTCACCGTTTTCGCCCGCAATCGAAAGGACCGCAGATGAGCGAGCCGCGGTTTCATCTGCACGCAAGTCGATAGTGACATCGACGATTTGGGATTGCGTTGCGATGACGCGTGTATGTACTCCGTTTGTCGAGCGGTCTACCCAATCCACAGCGGCCAGCTTGCCCTGTTCGAAAACGAGAAAGGTGGCGGAGCCACACAGCGGATTTCCGGCAGTCGCGCCCCCAAGCCCTGTCTGCTGGGCATCTTGGGCGAATACGCAGACAGCAACTGCCAATACAGCTGCTGTCGCCACAATGCTTCTGCCGCGCAAGAGATTTCTCATTGCCTGCCTCCTCGTCTAGTCGCTTTTTTTCGCTTGGTGGAGTTGCCAATTTTGTTGCGGTGATCTAAGGGAGTCAGCACTACGGTTATCGCGTAGAGCCGGCCCTGTTTTCGAGGGGCGCATACGGTCTTTGCCAACTGCTTGATGCGACGATTCACTTCGACAAGGTCTGCTCGTGTGAGCCGGCCTGCCTTACGCAAGCCCCAAAGTTCTCGGCTCGGACCGCTCACAACGACAGTGTCGCGTCGGAATGCGCCTCTAAAATCTCGGATCGCCAATCGCAGCATAGAGGAAACAATTGAAGATACGGCTTTGCGATTGGAAGCTTTGTGAGGCTCGTATTGCAGCTGCAGTTCTGGTGATACTGTGCGGTACAACGCCTCTTTGCCTTTGGGCTGCGGCCGATAGTCCGTCCTTTGCACCAAGCCGGCGCGCGTCAGCGCTCGCAGGTGAAAATAAAGTGCATCAGGCGGCCGCCCCAGGGCCGCAGCGAGTTCTCGAACAGAGACCGTCCCCAGTTGAGCTAATACATCTAAGACTTCCTGGCGGGCGGCGGCTGTCAGTGCAGCCAGTTCCTTCTTACTGCGAATGACATATGTTTGACTCATAAAGGCGCATCCATATGGTAGCATTCCGTTGAATATTATTCACTATATTCAACACATTTCAATGGACGCATGCAACAACAAAGGCGTGTAACTGGTTGCCGACCATCCAGCACGCAAGCGATCGGCCAATAATCTTGGACTTGTCCGTAATTAGCTAGAAGCGTTTAGCACTAGCGTGATTCGCCCAAAACGTCGGTAATCCTGCGCGCGTATGTGACGAGTGACTCGCAGGATGAAGCTGAAGAACTCAGGTTCTTGAGTTCTCTTTGCATGGCTTGTAGGATTCGTCCAGAGATTGGAGTTCCGCATGTATCTGCGAATAATGTTCGTCACGCTTCTAAGTGTGATCGGCGCAGCACAAGACAGCCCATCCAAACCAAGCACAGTGTTGGTCATTGCGGGACGCCTGCTTGATGTTCGCGCGGCCAAATATCTCGCCAATCAAGGCGTGCTGATCGAGAACGACAAGATCAAGGAAGTGGGTCCCCTGGAAAGCGTCCGAACGCATGCCCCAAGAGATGCCCAGATCATCGATCTCAGCCGGGCAACGGTTCTGCCAGGACTGATTGACTGCCACGCACACTTGTTGGATGCCGTGACCGGCATCAGTCCTGGGGATGCCATCTTGACTGCCGTGGCAGGTTTGAGTCCTTCCAAGCGCGTGTTATTGGGAGCGCAGATGGCGCGGGAAGACCTGGAGGCGGGCTTTACCACCGTTCGGATTGTAGGGCATTCCGGAATTGATGGCGATGTGGCGCTACGCGATGCGATTAACGAAGAGATGGTTCCGGGGCCCCGCGTACTGGCTTCGTGCCGCAAGCTGACTCCTCCCGGTGGTCAGGCAGTACGGCTCAATCATGCGGTAGCCGAACCAATCCTGGAACAGGAGTTTCTTCAGGTCAGCAGCGCAGACGAGGCGCGCAAGGCCGTCCGCGAAGATCTCTTCTATGGCGCAGATCTCATCAAAGTCGTGGCCGATGCAGACAATCGATTTGTTGCGCCACAAGAAATGAAAGCTATTGTCGAGGAGGCGCACCGCTCAGGCGTGAAAGTGGCTGTCCACGCGACATCCGTAACTGGCATCCAGACCGCAGTGGATGCAGGCGTAGACTCAATCGAACATGGCGACGACGTCACCGATGAACAGCTTAAAGCGATGCACGACAAAGGTATCTTTTTCGATCTCACCCAGACGTTTTATGGCAGCCGGTTGAGGAACTTGTTGGAAAAAAGCATCGTGCTCTCGCCCGAGCTGAAGCAGGAACTCGAAGCTTATCAAAAAGGCCAGTCACAGGTCGCCCCTGCCCTAATTCAGCGCGTGCTGAAATCCGGAGTGAAGTACGCCATTGGATCGGATATGTGGTTTTCTTATCCCGGCAAAACCCGAGGACAGGCCACTGCCATCATGTTCGACGCCATGCGCGAGCTGGGTCTATCACCGATCGATATTGTCCGCGCCAGCACCATCAACGCTGCCGAGCTGATCGGATGGCAAGACAAGGTTGGCGTCATTGAACCTGGAAAGTACGCCGATATTATTGCAATCTCCGGCGATCCTCTGCAGGACATCACGGAATTGGAGCGGGTCCGGTTTGTGATGAAAGGCGGAGCCGTGGTGAAGAACGAGGTGGAAAAGAAGTAGCACTTCAACTGGACCCATCAACGTTGCGGTTAGTGAATGTAAACGCCTTCCATGAGAAAACCGGTCGGAGTCAAGTGGGTTGGTTCTTGCGTTGCACCAAGTCTCTCTCCACCGAGTTGCCACTATCGCCACCCTTCCATCCGCGCCACCGCAACGATCGCCCGCTTCTTGCCGTTCCTCCCGCCTCGCTCAGCCAGTTTCAGTCCCCAGCGCCGCAGATCGCAGTCCACCCCGAACGGTCCTGGATGTGCTACACCTCCGCATCAGCAGCGTGCGCAGATAGCCTAGCTGACGGTTAGGACAAGTCCCAATCACTTCTCTCCTGACTAGGGAATTGTCCTCTCTCTGGATGGGTCGTCCGCCCAACAAGAAACTGAGAATGCGTTTCGATAACTTCAGGCTTGCTCGTGATCGAGTCGAGTTGATCGAACCAATGTCGCCGACTTCTTACCGGACGACTTCTGGGGCCGCAACCTGCGGTTTGGCCGGAACTCAATTGCAGCAGCGCCGTACTGACATTCGCGAGTTCTCGCCGTACCATAGCGCGCAATGATTTTGGACGTATCCTGTAATTAGGCAAAGGCTTTTTCGAAGTGATTCACGAGCATCTGTTGAAGTTCTAAGGCTACCTGTGTTCGTGTGCCCAGATACCTGCCGCGAAAAAAAGCGATCCTGATTGCGATACTGAAATTCGGATCTTCAATCACTCTCAATTGAGCACGCAGCGGGTGCGCCTGGAGGAAGCTGGTTCGCACCACTCCCACCCCTACGTTTCCGGCAATCAGCGACAGTTGCAAACCCGGACTATGCAACTCTGCTGCAATAACGAGCGGCAGACCCAGCCGTTCTACCCGCTTCTTTATCTCCTCTCGCACCAAACACCCGCCTGGGTTGAGAATCCAATTTCGGCGATAAAACTCCGCGCATCTGGCGGATCTTGACTCGCGTAGAGTTCTCGCCTGCACTGGATGCATTTCTTCCTGCGCAAGTGTTACTCCCTCCAAGTCGGGTGTCAGGGGAGTCTCATTCAGCAAAACAACCACAGCTGCATCCAGCTCGCCGAGGCGCAGGCGTGCCAGCAATTGAGAGCTGATGTCATTCGAGATATGAGGTCGAAGAAGCGGAAACTGCTTGCCCAGGTCCACAATGACCTTCGCGATGTCTGGCTGCGCTATCGCGTGAGATAGACCCAAGCGAAAAGGCCCAACCGGAGGCGTGCCCCCAGACGCAGAATTCTCCAGATCTCTCAGGGACGAGAGAATTGCGCGGCTCTTCTCGAGAATCTCGAATCCCGCCTGGGTCAGCTTTGGAGGTCTGAAGTGTCGGTCGAAGAGAACGGCGCCAAGTTCGATTTCTAAACGCTGGATCCTTCGAGTCAAAGCCGAGGGTGTAAGAGAGAGATCGCTGGCGGCTCGTTCCATCGAACCGGCTTCCGCTACTGCGACGAGTGCTTTGAGTTCGTCAAACACAGGGCCACGCCGCAAACATGATTCTCCGATATTGAGAAAAATGCAATATCAAGTTGTATAGTTTGCAGTTGACGCAATTATACCGCCAGACTATTTTGAATCAGGCCTTCTGCAGCGGCGAGATTCCGCACAAGATTCAAGGCGGGCTCACGCACGCGTGTCGCTAGGAAGAAGGGGAAATCAGTATGGAACTTCGAATCGAGAACCTCTCAAAAACCTACGCCAATGGCGTGAGGGCGCTTGACGACATCTCCCTCACGATTCCAACAGGCATGTACGGGCTTCTCGGGCCTAATGGTGCGGGGAAATCCACGCTGATGCGGACTCTGGCCACGTTGCAGGAACCCGATAGCGGCACTGCTCAGTTCGGTGACATCGATATGCTTGAGCAAAAAGACAAAGTACGGCACCAGCTCGGATACCTACCACAGGAGTTCGGTGTTTATCCCCGCACGTCGGCGGAGGACATGCTCGATTACATTGCCTTGCTCAAGGGCTTGACAAATCCGCGAGAAAGAAAAGATGCGGTCAGGTGGATGCTCACACGCTGCAACCTCTACGATGATCGCAAGAAGGCCCTCACCGGTTTTTCTGGAGGCATGCGCCAGCGTTTCGGCATCGCGCAGGCGCTGATCGGCAACCCACAACTGCTGATTGTCGATGAACCCACTGCCGGTCTCGATCCGGGCGAGAGAAACCGCTTTTACAACCTGCTGGCCGAGGTTGGCGAACAGGTGATTGTGATTCTCTCCACGCACATCGTAGAAGACGTGGCTGACCTGTGCACTAACATGGCGATCATTCATAAGGGCCGCGTGCTCTATCAAGGCCTCCCGCAGGATGCCATCGCACAATTGCAGGGACGCATCTGGGAGATCTCTGTCGCTAAGACTGAGTTGGGTGGTTACGAACAGCGCTATCAAGTTGTATCGAGCCGACTGGTTGCCGGGCGTCCATTTCTTCATGTTTATAGCCCTGCACCGCTCTCTGAGGGTTTTGCTCCGACCACTCCCAACCTCGAAGACTTTTTCTTCACCAAAATCCGCTCCTGGAATTAGTAAAGACGAGGATGCTCCGCCAAATCGCGTGGTTTGAAATCCGCTTCTGGCTTCGTTCCTGGATGTTGTGGATCTTCTTTTCGAGCATTGCCTTGCTAGTGTTGCTCGCCAGCAGCACAGACCAGATTTCTTTGGGATCCAGCATTTCCAATTCGTATCGCAATGCACCCTTCGTAATCGAGAACCGCTATGCCTTTCTCTGCCTCTTAGGCTTGTTGATATCCACGGCCTTCGTGAATTTCGCGGCGTTGCGGGATTTCCAACACCACACGTATCCGATCCTCTTCTCGACGCCGATGCATCGCCGCGACTTTCTGCTGGGGCGTTTCTTTGGCACGACTTTGGTCGCAGTGATCCCAATGCTGGGCGTCTCAGTTGGAATTCTGGCGGCGAAATACATGCCCTGGACAGATCCGACACGATGGGAAACCATTCATTGGGCTGCACATGCGAATGGCATCCTGGTCTTTGCGCTGCCCAATACCATTTTCGCGGTCTCCATTCTATTTGCAGTCGCTGTTCTTGCGCGCAGCGAGGCC
>Ga0187782_10004435_pt1 | contig 10520 bp, 11 predicted proteins | sample 0715_SJ02_MP15_2_FD_132454 | JGI IMG/M metagenome (GOLD analysis project Ga0187782, IMG submission 132454) | Tropical peat soil microbial communities from peatlands in Department of Meta, Colombia - 0715_SJ02_MP15_20_MG | ecosystem: Environmental > Terrestrial > Soil > Wetlands > Peat | place...
GGATGCCGCTAAGAAATACCGTCGCTCCTCCGGCCAGGATGGGCAGCACGCGATAGCCCGCCAGTGAATCCCCGAAGAGATGCCTCGACGCCCACGCGATCAATGCAATCAAGGGCGGCTGATCAATGTATCCCCACGCTAGGTGCCGGCTACACGCAATGTAGTAAAGCTCATCCCGAAAGTAGCCGTAACGATTGATGGCGAAAACATGCGCCAGCACCCCCGCCGCTGCCACACCCAAAAGCATCGCGGTGTTACTGAGGGCGACGGATCGAGTGCGAATCTGCTGCAGGATGCCGCGTGATGCATCAATGGCGCTGGCTTCAGACATGGCTGGAAAGAGGCGGGCTCCAGGGCCCGCCCCCTCGGGGTAACGCTAGGCCTTCGGCGCAGGCGAAATGATCGCCGCCGATTTAATGAGATCGAGATTCGGGAAATTCTTCTCGAGATAGGCCTTGCCTTGCGTGGTGATGGCACCCTGGTCGGGCTTTTCGCCGTATCCGCTGTGCAGCTTCTTCACGATATCCATTCCCTGTGTGACTTGCCCAAAGGGTGAAAATCCTTGCGTATCCAGAAAGTTGTTGTTCCCGAAGTTGATGAACAATTGCGTCGTCCGTGTGTGCGGGCCGGCCGTCGCAAAAGTGATGTAACCGGGCTTGTTGCTCTGCGTTACCGGATCGTCCTTGATATTCGCCGATCGCCAGACACGATTCACAGCCGGATCCGCGCTCAAGCCAAACTGGACAATAAAATTCGGCACGACGCGGAAAAAGGCGGCCTCCTCGAAGTAGTTATTCTTCACAAGGTTGTAAAAGCGGTCCGCTCCAAGCGGAGACCACGCGCGATTCACCCGCACCGTGAAGTTTCCCTTCGTGGTGACAAATTCCACGTCGAAGGTCTCGGGCGATTTTTCGTTCAGCGTCGCTGGTTGCAGAAGTGCCTGATTCGTCGTCATCGTCTCTATTCCAGACGGCCACGAGCCCGTCATGAGGTTGGTGGATCGAATACTCCTTCCAAATTCCTCTCAAACTCAGACCAGAGACTTATCAATCCAGTCCCAAATCCCTCTAAGGTTTTGCCGGTGCAGCACCGGACGATGATTTCTTCGCCGCCGGAGCTGGAGCCGGAGAAGTAATCTTCGCGGTCTTGATGCTATCGAGGTTTGGAAAATTCTTATCCAGGTAAGGCTTGCCTTGCGACGAAATCGAGCCTTGATCCGGCCCGTGGCCGCTCGGCGGTGCATCTCCGTAACCACCGTAGAGCTGCTTCACAACATCCATCCCCGATGTCACCTGCCCGAACGCCGCAAAACCCATGCCGTCCAGCCGCGCATTGTTTACAAGATTGATGAACACCTGAGTGGTTCGCGTATTCGGCCCTGCCGTCGCGAAAGTAATATATCCAGCCTTATTACTCTGCGTGACGGGATCATCCTTAATCTTGGCATTCTCCCACGCCTTGTTCACCGCCGGATTTCCGGTCAGCCCAAATTGAACGACGAAATCAGGCACGACGCGGAAGAAGCTGGCGCCATCGAAGAAGTGATTTTTCACCAGATTGTAGAAACGATCCGCGCCCAGCGGAGCCCAAGCGCGCGTAACCTGAACCACAAAATCGCCCTTCGTCGTCGTAAACGTCACTTCGTACACGTCGGGCGCTTTCGCTTTCAGTGTTTCCGGATGCAACAGGCTTCCCCCAGGCTTCGGAGCGGGCGCTTTCGTCTGCCCGGATGCAGCAGGCTTGGCCGGGGCCGATTGGTCTTGTGCGGAAATTGTCGCAGGAAGTACAACAGTCAACGCCAACATGCAAACCCACGGTGTGAATCGTCTCACGAGTGCCCTCCCATTCGTTTTGCAGTGGCTTCCACTTCCTCCATTAAACGAAGGGTGTTGCCACCGAGAATTTTCTGAATATCAGCTTCAGAATACCCCTTTTCGAGCAGTGCATTCGTAATCTGCGGCAGGTGCGAGGCATCCTCCATCCCGAACGGCATGACGGCGCCGTCGAAATCCGACCCCAAACCGACATGATCCGCGCCTGCGATTTTAACGGCGTGGTCAATGTGGTCCACGATTTCGGTCCACTCGACGCGCGGCAATCTCCCGTCAGCCATGTATCCGCGGGTGACCTGGTCGAGTTCAACCTCCTTACAGCCCGGCCTGTCGCCACAGCGTCTATTGACTTCCTCCAGAATTTGCTTCTCGAACTCCGGATGCGCCTTGGAGGCATCGGCGAATTTCTGGCTCAGAAAGCCCACATGATAATTGATCTGGATCACTCCGCCCTTCGCCGCAAGGTCCTTCATCATCTGGTCGGTCATATTCCGCGGAACATTGCACAGCGTGCGGCAAGAGGAATGAGAAGCGATGAGCGGCGCCTGGCTGGTCTCAAGCGCGTTGTAGAACGTCTTGTCGGACACATGCGAAATGTCCACCATCATGCCAAGCCGGTTCATTTCGCGCACGACCTCTTTTCCGAAATCCGTCAGGCCATTGTGCGCCGGAGCGTCGGTCGAGGAATCTGCCCAATTATTATTCAAATAGTGCGTCAGGGTCATGTAACGCACGCCGAGAGAGGCGAAATTCCGGAGGACTCCGAGATCGTCCCCAATCATGTGCCCGCCCTCGACCCCCATGAGGACCGCGATCTTTCCGTCGGCTTTCGCCCGGCGCACTTCCTCCGCGGTCGTTGCGAGCACGAGATCCCTCGAATGTAGACCTGTCTGTTTTCGAACAAGGCCTATCTGCTCGACCGCGCGTCTCACAGCGTCAGACCCTGTGATCGTCCCCGGAATCCATATGGAAAAGAAGATGGCGCTGAGTCCCCCGTCGCGCATCCGCGGAATGTCAATGCTCCCATTCGTGTGGCGGACGCCTATTTCAAACTGCGGATCGAGGAACCGCTGAGTGGTGTCATCGTGGGTATCCACGACGATGGAACGCGAATGGAGTGCGCGGGCTTTCTCGCTGACGTCTCGACTCGAATCGAACGCGAGCAGCGGCAGTACAGTTCCCAAGATGCCGGCGAAGAGTAGCAATCCCAAGCGAGCCATCAACCCCCTTCAGTCCGCAACCGAATTCCCAATTTCAACTCGTAAACGTATCTGCCTTCGAATTGCGCGAGAGTCAATCTCGATTCGAGCCGTTCTAACAAGCCAATCGTCAGTCCTGCCCAAGCAACCATGTCTTGACCGTGTGAAGGAGCACCTGTCCATTCACGGCGGCAATGGATTCTGTCAGCGGAATATTCTTCGGGCAAACCTTCACACAATTTTGCGCGTTGTCGCAATCTTTGATGCCCCCCGGCCCCATGAGCGCTTCGAGCCGTCCGCCCGCGTGCATGGCGCCGGTTGGGTGCATGTTGAAAAGGCGAACCTGGCTGATGATGGCAGCGCCGACAAATTCTGTATGCTGATTTACCTTTGGGCAGATTTCAAGGCAATTGCCGCACGTAATGCAACGGGAAAGTGGGTAGCCCGCTTCCTGCACTTCCGGGGACACACGCGGCCCCGGGCCGAGGTCATAGGTTCCGTCAATGGGAATCCAGCATTTCGTGCGCTTGAGGCTGTCGAACATCTGCGAGCGGTCCACCACCAGGTCGCGAACCAGCGGGAATTTTCTCAGCGGCTCGATCCGAATCGGCTTCTCCAGGCCGTCCACCAACGCCGAGCACGCCTGGCGCGGCTGGCCGTTGATTAGCATGGCGCAGGCGCCGCAAACTTCCTCGAGGCAATTCGCATCGTAGCTCACCGGCGTCGTCTCGCGGCCGTCGCGCGTATAAGGCTTTTCGGCGATGTCGCGGAGGCAGGTGATGATGTTCAGGTGCGGACGGTATCGCAGCTCAAATTCTTCCCAGCGGACCGCTTCGTCCAGTCGCTGCTGGCGCTTGATGCGCACGATGAACTTGTTCTCAGCCATGGTTCCTCATGAATCGAACAATCAACCCGCCGCCGTATATTTTCGTTCGCGCGGCGGAATCAGCGAAGTGTCCACTGGCTCGTACTCCAGCGTGATTTTCCCGCAGTCATACCTGGCCTTCGTCGTCTTCAGCCAGTTGGCATCATCGCGGTTTGGAAACTCCGGCTTGTAATGCGCGCCCCGGGTTTCGTTGCGCGCGAGTGCTCCGATTGTAATCACGCGAGCAAGAATAAGCATGTTGCCGAGCTCGCGGACGAAATTCAGCGTCTGGTTGGCCCACTGCGTGCGATCTTGCAGATTGATTTTTGCAAATCTGTCGCTCAGCTCGTCTAATTTCTCGAGCGTTTTCTTTAATGTGGCGTTGTACCGGATCACGGTGACGTTTTCGGTCATGACGTCGCCGAGCTCGCGCCAAATCGCAATCGGGTTTTCCGTCCCCTTGTGCTGATTGAGCAGCGCGTCCGTAATATCCTGCTGCCGAACCCGCTCCCGCTCAAAGACGCTGGCCGGCACGCTGTCGCAACCTTTCTCGATACTACGCGAATAGCAAACGGCTGCCGGGCCAGCCAGCATGCCCCCGTAGATGCAGGAGACAAGCGAATTCGCGCCCAGCCGGTTAGCGCCATGGTACTGATAATCGCATTCGCCCGCGGCGTAGATGCCCGGAACATTCGTCGCCTGATCCTTGTTATTCACCCACAGGCCGCCCATGGTGTAATGCATCGCCGGAAAAACCTTCATGGGCTCCTTGCGGGGATCCACGCCAACAAACTTCTCGTAGATTTCAAGGATGCCTTCGAGTTTGCGGTCGAGAACCTCCGCCGGAATGTGCGAGACATCGAGATAGACAGCCGGGTCTCCGGCTAATCCAAGCTTCATCTCATAGACGACTTTGTGAATCGCGCGGGTCGCGACATCGCGCGGCACAAGATTCCCGTATTTCGGATACCACTCCTCGAGAAAATAAAACCGTTCGTTCTCCGGAATTTGTTTGCCGGGGCGCGGATCGCCTGCCTTCTTCGGCACCCAGACGCGCCCGCCTTCTCCGCGTGCCGATTCGCTCATTAACCGGCACTTGTCCTCCCCCGGGATCGCCGTCGGATGCACCTGAATGAATTCGCCGTTCGCGTAATACACTCCCTGCTGAAATAGAGCGGACTGCGCTGAGCCTGTGCAGACAACGGAGTTCGTCGAGCGGCCAAAGACAGCGCCGATTCCGCCCGTGCAGTAAATCGCCGCGTCACACGGAAACGTGCGAATCTCCATGGTCTTGAGATTCATCGCGCAGACTCCGCGGGAAACTCCGCCTTCATCCATCACAGCGGAGAGAAACGTCCATCCTTCGTATTTCTTGACCTTATCCTCGGACTCGTACCGGCGCACCTGCTCGTCCAGAGCATAAAGAAGCTGCTGGCCGGTTGTGGCGCCCGCAAAAGCTGTGCGATTGTAAAGCGTGCCTCCGAAGCGCCGGAAGTCGAGCAAGCCTTCCGGAGTGCGATTGAACATCACGCCCATTCGATCGAGCAGGTCAATGATCGCCGGCGCGGCTTCGCACATGCCCTTCACCAGCGGCTGATTGGCGAGGAAATCGCCGCCGTAAATCGTGTCGTCAAAGTGAATCCACGTCGAATCGCCCTCGCCCTTCAGATTCTTGGCGGCGTTGATGCCTCCTTGCGCGCATACCGAATGAGAGCGTTTAACGGGGACAATCGAGAAAAGTTCCACAGTGACGCCCAATTCGGCCACGCGAATGGCGGCCATCAGGCCGGCCAGCCCTCCCCCAACGATGATAATCCTGGGCTGTTTCATTGCGCGTAGGTCCCCAGGGGGAACCAGGCATAGCGGAAGCCGAGGGCCACTGCAATTCCTGCTACAGTCAAGGCGATACCGACGACAGCGCCGAAGAATCCAGCCGCACGCTGCGCGCGGGCTGTCACGGCAATCCCCCACTTGCAGGCAAAGTTCCAAACACCATTGCCGAGATGGAAGGCCGAGGCTGTGACTCCGACAATGTAAAAACCGAGATACCAGGGATTCGTCATGGCCTGAGCCACATCTTTGTAGGTGGTCACGCCATGTCCGAGAAACCGTTCTGTGTACACGTGCCAGCCGATGAAGGCAAAAGCTATAAGCCCTGTCCAACGTTGCAGAACATAGAGCCAATTGGCCATCCACGGATGGCTGAAGGCATTCGACTTCCCTCTCCACCAAATGTAAATCCCGTAAAAACCGTGAAACAGGATCGGCACCCAGAGCACGCCTGCTTCGAGAAGGATGCGCCAGGGGACGGTCTGAAGCTCCCGAGACAATTCATTGTACTTATCGGCGCTGACGAGTGCGTAGCTGTTGGACCACAAATGATCCGCAAGATATGCGCCGATGGGGATAACGCCGCTCAGGGAATGTAGTTTGTCGAGGAAATAACTCGCCTTGGACTCAGCCGCTGCGGACGGCATGCACGCTCCGAAAAAAAAATGCAACACAGGATCAAGAATTCAGTATAGGCATCCACTTACGAGTTTGCAAGTTTCCGGCGCCGGCTGCGTTTTTCGTTCTCGTCCTGGAGAAATTTCGAATGAAGAACAGTCGTTACGCTTTGGAGGCACCGCCACAAGCCAATGGAGGTAGAGCGAAGGCCGCAATGCTAGACTGACTTTAGAAAGAGGCCGGACTCCGGATGCCCACTGAACACTTGAGCGAATTGAAAAAATGGACAGCCGAGCTTGCCCGAAAAAGCTCTTCAGGCGACTTTGTCGGCATGAATCGCGCCGTGGACTTGATTAGCAAGAATTTCTCCGTCCAGCCGCACGAAGTTGCCGTCTTTGCTATGACGCCCGACGACCGCTTTCTCAGATTTGTGGTTCCCGAAAAGCTCAGGGAAGTGGGACAAATCCCGCTCACGAGCACGAATTCACTCGCTGCGCGGACGGCGCGCGAGAAGCGCCCCGAAATCATCAATCACTTCTCAGTCGTCCCTCACTCCTCTGTCTTCGAAGCAGTGCCGCTGGTGGAAGAAGACCGCGGCAACCCGATCCAGAAGATCATGAGTGCGCCGATCACCTACGAAAAGAAAGTCATCGGCGTCATCCAGGTTTCGCGCAAAGGCAACACCGCCTCCGCCGCCGGTCCTGATTTTACACACGCGGAGCTTCGCGAACTTAAGACCATCGCGGAGGCTCTTGCTCCGTGCCTGTCGCTCACAGCCGTTGCCTGAATCGCGTAAGTCACGCCGTTGTAATAATTCGCGGACGAATAATGATTGACTCCGCTCGAAGCGCTTGCTAAATTTCGAGCGCAATTTTTGCCAACTCGGTTCGGTGGAGGCTGCGTAACCCCGCAAGACCCATGGCGTTCGTCGCTAAGAAAATTTTCCTTACCAAGGGAGTCGGAAAACACCGCGAGCGCCTATCGAGCTTTGAGCTCGCCCTGCGCAACGCTGGAATTGCAGCCTGCAATATCGTTCGTGTCTCTTCCATCTTTCCGCCTTATTGCAAATTAATATCGCGCAGCGAAGGTTTGAAGCATCTCAAGCTCGGCCAGGTAGCATTTACCGTTATCAGTGAGAATCAGACCCGCGAGCCTCACCGCCTGATCGCGGCAGGAGTCGGCCTTGCTCTTCCTGGCGACAAGTCCATGTTTGGGTATCTCTCCGAACATCACTCTTTCGGCGAAAGTGAAGAGATCGCGGGCGAATATGCCGAGGAGTTGGCCGCGGAAATGCTTGCCACGACTCTAAACGTGGAATTCGATCCGGATTTGTCCTGGGACGAGAAGAAGGAAGTTTACAGAATCTCGAATAAGATAGTTCGCACAATGAACATCACGCAATCCGCCGTCGGAGACAAGCGCGGATTGTGGACCACCGTTCTCGCTGCGGCCATCCTCCTGGGCGAAGACGACTAAATCCTGCCGCCGCACAATTTTCTCTCCCTTGCTAAGGCATCAGACCAAAAGCTCGCCGACCTAGTGCCGCTTTCCCGGTTTTAGATATCCGATCCGATGCAGAACCGCGCCGGCAATGAGTGGGAGGGCGACGGTAGCATCATCGAGCACTTCGGCAAACCTCCCACCTTCCTCCGGAGGAACGAATTTGCCCCAGGAGACAGCTTCGGTATACGTGCTGCCCGAAAGCCCGCCCCAATTGACGGGTTCGGGGCAGATTCGGACGCCGTAGTTGTAACGCTTCAGAGGGAGCTTCTCGTAGCCGCGACGCGCCAGGAGTTCGGCATACACGCCGAATTGCTGCGCCCAGTTTCGGGGCACTCCCCCGCCGATGGTGAAAATGCCCATACGATTTGTGGCGAGCATTGTGCGGGCATAGTGTTCAAAGTCTTCGTAGGGGTCAAATCGCAGCAGCGGCTTCCCTGCATTTTTGCGGAGTCGCTGCTGGAGCGCAAAATCAATCCCCAGTTCGGAATCCGTGAATGCCGGAACGAATACAGGAACGTCGCGTTGATAACAACTCTTCAGAATCCCTCGCCCTTTGCTGTGGCGCACGAGAAATTCGCCGATTCGCTGGTTAATCTTCCAACTGCTCACCACATCATCAGCCTCCCAGCGCTCGAGGAGCCGCTGCATCACGTCTTCGACGTGGTCCAAATTCACTTCCGGTTCAAGCGAATCGTAAACGCGGTTGTAGCCCGCCACGAATAGAGTGCTATCGTCCATCTTGGGGTCGTAGCGGAAGTGCGACCGGCCAGTTGCTTCCACCAGGCCGTGAGCCATCAGCGCTCCCGTTGAGACGATGGCCTTCACCACGCCGGAATCAACCAAATCGCAAAAAATCAGACCCATTTTCCCCACCGTCAGGGCGCCCGAGAGTGTCATCACGACAAAGCAATCCTTGTCGCGAGCCATGGCTTCGAGCACGTCAGCAGCATCACCAATCTGCCGCGCGGTGAACGCGGTCTCTCCCATCGCGCGGACAAGGTCGTCAATCGTCTGAATGCGGTTGAGATCCAGCGGGTAGATTGGCCTCAGATGATCCGTGATGGGATCATGGAGAATTCTTCCCGTCGCGCCCTTTTTCTTTGCCATTCAGCGCCCTCGCAGGTAATGTATTGCCGCTTGATGTGCTCTGGAATCGAAATTATCCTCGTGAGCGCATCATTGATATTACAAATGAGGCCGCCCGCGAAAGAAAATTTTCGAGATTTTCGGGCGGGCGCAAACTGACGATGAGCCGATACACTCCGATGCCGCCGGACAATTTCGGCGGACTATCTGAAGAGCATTCGCAATATGAAAATTCTCGCGCCGTGATTTTTCCCGTGCCGCTTGAGCGCACCACGACGTACGAGCACGGAACGCGCAATGGCCCCGCGGCGATCCTTGCCGCGAGCCGCAATATGGAACTTTACGATGAGGAGCTGGAGCTCGAACCATACAAAGAAATCGGAATCCACACGCTTCCGGCGATTGATACCATGGATGGGACGCTCGAAGAGGTGCTCACCGAGCTTCATACCGCTCAGCTCGCGCTTCTCGAGGATGACAAGTTTCCCGTCGCGCTCGGCGGCGAACATTCGCTTACGCCGCCTCTTGTTTCTGCCGTTGCCAAAAAATATAAGGATCTGAGCGTCCTGCAAATTGACGCGCACGCGGACTTGCGCGACGAGTATCAAGGAAATCCGAAGAGCCACGCCTGCGCGATGCGTCGCGTTGTGGAGACTTGCCCCGCCGTGCAAGTCGGTATTCGATCGCTCTCCGTCGAGGAAGCCAAGGCTGCTCCCCACCTCCGAACCAAGATCTATTGGGCAAAGGACATCGTCCGCGCTCCGCTGAAGAGCTGGATTGCGAAGGTGCTCAGCGATTTGAGTTCTCGCGTCTATCTAACCATTGATTTAGACGGCTTCGATCCGTCCCTCGTGCCTGCGACGGGAACCCCGGAGCCCGGCGGCCTTGATTGGTACCAGGTCACCTCTCTGGTGCGCGCAGTCGCGGATCACAAGAAAATCGTCGGCATGGACGTGGTAGAGCTTCTGCCGCAGCCAGGTGACCACGCTTCGGATTTCCTCGCCGCGAAGCTCGTTTACAAATGCTTGGGCTACATTTTTTGCCAGGGCTGAATCCCGGAGGACCATTCCATGATTGATCTCGCGTACCTCATTCAGTCATCGCAGGGGCGGGCGATTTATGTTGAGGTCACTTCGCCCGGATTCATCGCCACCATCATAATCGGCCTGCTCGCCGGATGGATTGCCGGCCATGTCACGCGCGGCCGTGGGTTCGGCTGCATCGTGGACGTAATCCTCGGCTTGATCGGCGCCATCATCGGCCGCTGGGTCTTCATGAAGCTCGGCATTGTCGTCTGGGGATTTTGGGGCAGCCTCGCCGCCGCAACTGTTGGCGCCGTGCTCTTGGTCGCCATTGCCCGATTGTTTGCCGGCGGTCACGACTGACGAAGGATTTCCCGGGAGCCCAAAATTCGATTGATTCTAAAACCATCTTCGGCAGGCGACAGTTGTTCCAGGCGAGCAGGATCCTAGCCGTCGGGTATGATACGATTACGCTCGAATTAAGCGCTGAACAGGCCTCGAGCCAACCTTTGCCACGAGTGCTGCCAGCAACACCTCCAATCGTGCTAGACGCGAAAGCCGGAAA
>Ga0187782_10004436_pt1 | contig 10519 bp, 9 predicted proteins | sample 0715_SJ02_MP15_2_FD_132454 | JGI IMG/M metagenome (GOLD analysis project Ga0187782, IMG submission 132454) | Tropical peat soil microbial communities from peatlands in Department of Meta, Colombia - 0715_SJ02_MP15_20_MG | ecosystem: Environmental > Terrestrial > Soil > Wetlands > Peat | place...
CACCATCTTCGACGAGCTGATGGGCGATAAGGTCGAGCCGCGGCGCGAATTCATCGAGGAACACGCGCTGACCGCAAGCGTGGACGTGTAGTATCCGCTTTCTGTCTTCGCCTCAGCCGCCGCGCGCCGCTCGGCGCTCTTGCATGTCGCGAACGTCGTTAGCGTCGGGGCGCCGGGGGCCGGGGCCGGACCGCGCCGTTCAATGGCCGGGCAGGACCAAAACCTGCGGGCTTGGCGGCAGCGTCGCCTTGGAGAGGACGAGCGACGGAATCTCCGCGGTTACGACCGGCCACTGCTCGCGCGCTCGGCCGAGGAAGCGTTCCAGCGTGTAGGGGCTGAAAAAATGCATCGGAATGATCAGTCGCGCCTTGAGTGCGGTCAGCACCTCCATCATGCCGTCGAGGTCGAGCGTGTAAGCGCCGTCGACCGGCGCCAGCACCACGTCGATAGGGCCGATCTCGTTGAGCTGCTGCTGGGTGAGCGTGTGGTGCAGGTGACCGAGGTGGGCGATGCACATATTGGCTATCTCAAAGATGAAGATCGAATTGCCGTGCCGCTCGGTGCCGCCGCGCCAGTCGCGGATATTGGTGGGGACGTTACGCACGCGCACGTCGCGGTATTTCAGATCGTGGCGCGCCGGCTCGTCTGGGCTCGCCCCCCAACCGCGCAGCACATACTTGATCGCCGGGGCGGGACTGTCGGTGTAGTGCGTCCCATGGGCGTGATTCATCGTCACGATGTCGGGCAGGACCGGCGGTTGCACGTAGTCGTTATAGTCGGTGACGATGCGCACGAGGTCGGGGCTCTCGATCAGAAACGTGGAGTGGCCGAGGAAGGTCAGGCGCACCTGATCCGGATTGAGTGCGGCGAGGCGCAAAGCTGCCGGAATCGCCCGCGGAAGGCTTCTGGCGACGAGACCAGGGCAGTTTTCCCTGGTGTCTGGTTTCGCCGCCGGCGCGTCGGGCGATTGTGCGGAGGCGCCCGTCGGCAGTGCGAGCCACGCGATCGCAAATGCGAGGAGATGCGCAAGGCCGGCGCGGGGATGAGACAATTGAGCGCTCCCATGATCGGCGCCCGGCGCGGTGCATCAGAGCGGATAAATTAGCGCGCAATAAGGCGACGGCTTCGAAGGCATCGAGCATCATTGCGCTCGGGCGAGCTGCCGCGCCGCCACGCCGCGAGCCCGCGCTCCACGGCGGCGATCGACAGGCTGACGGACGCTGCGGCTAAAGCATGATCCGCAAAAGCGCATACCGGTCTTCCGAAAAGATCGGCTTCAACGAAGAATCTAACGGCCCGTCGAGGTGATCGTGCCGCCTGCGGTCACGACGGCCCACCCTCCGTCCCGCCGCTTGATCGTTTCCACGCGGCCAAGGCCCGGAATGACGTTGCCGGCCGCCACGGCGAAGAGGGCGCCATAGCGGCTTTCGACCAGTGCGCGGCCGCCGCGCACGTCCTGCACGACCCAGTCGGGCAGCACGCGCTCGGGCGCTTTTGTCTCGGCCGCCGGTGGTTCGCCGGCGGCGATCGTGCCGGTCACCTCGGGCGCCGCGGCGCCGCGCTTTTCCAACCGGTCGATTGCCTCGGCCATGTGCGCGAGCTTCGCCGCAGGCTCGCCCTGCGCACGCTCGATCCGGTCGAGGCGCTCGGTGATCTTGGCGAGCTGGCTGTTGGCGCCATGGGTCGCGCTGTCGAGATTGGCCTTCAGTGTGGCGAGTTCCGCGACCTGCGCCTTCATCGCTTGCGACCCGCCCGCGTCGGCCTGCGCGGACCTTGTGGCAGCGGCGGGCCAAACGTGCGCGAGGCGGGAGGCGGAGAGCGCGCCAGCGACGGCGCCGAAGGCTCCGGCGAGCGCAACTGTTGCGGCCAGGAGAGCCAAACGCAGCGAGCGCGATGCGGCGGGTGCGGCAGCCGCCGTGGCGGTCGCAGCTGGCCCTTCTTTGATCGTGTGATCGGCGGCGGGCGAGATTGTCTCGTCAGCGCCGAATGCGGAGTCTTCCCCCATGGCCTTGCCGGCATCGCGCCGTGGCGCCCATACGACCGGCAGCCTGCCACCCGCGGCACCGTTCTCGCCCACGCTGTCCTCGGCCGCTTGCCGTGCCGGCGCATCGCCGGAGAACGCGGCAGGCCCGCTCGCGTTTGCATCGATGGCGGGGTCTTTGGCGTGGTCGGCTTCCGGCGATGTGCGCTCGCCTGAACTCTCCTGCGAGCTCTCGTCCATGGTGGGAACCTCCAGATGACATCATCCGTCGGTAGCGCCGTTCGGTTAGGAATTGGTTAGCGCGAGGTGACAGCGGCGAGATTTCCTCAGTCCGCCAAGCCGTTCTCGCGGGCGAGGTCCTTAAGCGAGGTCTCCGGGCGGGCGCCGAGATGTTGGATCACCTCGGCGGCGGCCAGCGCGCCGAGGCGGCCACAGGCGCGGTCGTCGGCACCGCGCGCGAGGCCGGTCAGGAAGCCGGCGGCAAACAGATCGCCGGCGCCGGTGGTATCGACGACGCGCTCGACCGGAAAGGCCGGCACCGCCTCGATCCCGTCCGGACCGACGACCAGACACCCCTTCTCGCTGCGCGTCACAACGGCAATGTCGATGTCGCCGCGCAAAGCCGTCAGGGCCGCATCGAAATCAGAGGTCTGATAAAGGCTGTGCAGCTCCGCTTCGTTGGCGAAGATGAAATCGACGGTGCGGGAGCGCATCAGCTGAAGGAACTCGTCGCGCCAGCGGTCCACGCAAAAGGCATCCGACAAAGTCAATGCGACCCGACGGTCCGCCTCATGGGCGATTTTCGCCGCCTTGAGGAAGGCGTCCTTGGCGTTTTTCGGGTCCCACAAGTAGCCTTCCAGATAAGTGACGGCGCTCGCCGCCACGACTTCGGGGTCGATATCGGCCGGATGCAAATCTTGCGCGGCGCCGAGATAGGTATTCATCGTCCGCTCGCCGTCGGGCGTTACCAAAACGTAGCAACGCCCGGTCGAAGGCCCCTCGGCGGCGGGCGCAGTCGCGAAGCCCACGCCGGCGGCGCGAATGTCGTGAGCGAACGCGCGGCCCAGGATGTCGTGCTTGATCTTGCCGATGAACGCCGCGCGTGCTCCCAGCGATGCCAGGCCGACGGTGGTGTTGGCGGCCGAACCGCCGGACATCTCGGTGGCCGGACCCATGGCCTCGTAGATCGCCTCCGCGCGAGCCTCGTCGATCAGCGCCATGCCGCCCTTGCGCATGGCATGCTCGAGCAAGAAATCCTCTTCGGTACGGGCAATGACGTCGACGATCGCATTGCCGATGCCGAGGACGTCGTAACGGCAGGATGTCATGGAGGAACTCGCGGCAAGACGGCGCGCACTATAGCGGGCGCGAACCCGCTGGCAATGGCGGGCGCGCAATCCCGGCCCTTTGCGCCAGAACGACTTGGTCTCGTCCAACGGATTAGCCGTCGCGGCGTCGTGCTCCAGACAATGCGGTCGCTGCTCTGCAGCGGCACGATCCGGCACCGCAACCGCGCTTCCGGCCCCGGGCGGCTCGCTGTGGCGCTTTGAGCAAGCCGCCTCTCGCCAGGTCGTGACTTGAACTTGCACGACCATAACCCGCCGTGGCATGTCGGACGCAACGCGGAGAATTTCAGAATGGCATTCCAGGAGCGCGTGTTTTCCGGCGTGCAGCCGACTGGCAACCTGCATCTCGGCAACTATCTGGGCGCCATCAAGCGCTTCGTCGAGTTGCAGGATCGCTACGACTGCATCTATTGTGTGGTCGATCTGCACGCCATTACGGTTTGGCAGGACCCCGCCGAGCTGCCGCAGGCCACGCGCGAGGTCACCGCGGCGTTCATCGCCTGCGGCATCGACCCGCAAAGACACGTCGTGTTCAACCAGAGCCAGGTGGCCGAGCACGCCGAGCTCGCCTGGGTGTTCAACTGCATCGCCCGCCTCGGTTGGCTCAACCGCATGACGCAGTTCAAGGAGAAGGCCGGCACGCACCGCGAGAACGCTTCTGTCGGCCTCTACGCCTATCCGATCCTGATGGCTGCCGATATCCTGGTCTATCGCGCAACGCACGTGCCGGTCGGCGAGGATCAAAAACAGCACCTCGAGCTGTCGCGCGATATCGCACAGAAGTTCAACAACGATTTCGGCCGTTCGATTCATGAGCATGGCTACGGCCAGGAGTTCTTTCCCCTGCCGCAGCCGTTGATCACCGGCGAGGCCACTCGCGTCATGTCGCTGCGCGACGGCACCAAGAAGATGTCGAAGTCCGATGCGTCCGACTATTCTCGTATCAATCTCACCGACGACGCCGATACGATCGCGCAGAAATTGCGCAAGGCGAAGACTGACCCGCAACCGCTGCCGAGCGAGGAGCAGGGGCTGGAGAGCCGGCCCGAGGCGGACAATCTGGTCGGTATTTATGCGGCGCTGGCCGGCGCGACCCGCGCCGGCGTGCTGGCCGAATTCGGCAACGCTCAGTTCTCAAGCTTCAAATCGGCGCTGACCGATCTTGCCGTTGCCAAGCTCGGACCGATTGGCGCCGAGATGAAGCGGTTGTTGCGCGATCCCGTGGCGATCGATCACGTCTTGGCGGAAGGCGCCGGCCGCGCGCAAAAAATGGCCGCAGAAACCGTCAAGGCCGTCAAGGATATCGTCGGCTTCGTCCGCTCGTAAGCCGCACCCGGCACGGGGAGCGGATTCCATTCGGGCGCGCAGCTGAGCGCTACTTCACCAGGAACCGGTGGGTTTTCGGCGAATTCCTGTTGCGGCCCCAAGCGTAGGAAAACGCCTCGCCGTGAACGAAGTCCGATTCGTCGAACTCGGAAGCGAGCTCTCGGGCGCGCTGATAAGCCGCCTCCCAGCCGTGCCTGGCGTCCCTGACACCAATCCGCCGTGCCAGCTTCGGAGCAACCTCCGCCGTCCAGACCTCTTCGATGATCGGATGCAGCATCTGCCGATTTCGCGCCTTGATGGTTAATATCTCGCTAATGCGGCCGTGGCAGTGAGCGATGGTCCGCTGGCCTTGTGCGGCGGTACGGCGCCGTGGCAGCATCATCGGTCTGTGGCGTCGCGTAAAATGTGCGCAGCACTAACGCGAATCGCAAGGTCGAATCGGAGGGTGCATCCGGGTCTCCCGGAGTAATCCCATGTCCCGCAGGCGCCGCAGCTACGAAGCCGGTCACCGGCCCAAGCTTCTCGTCGTGATCGACGACACCGAGGAATGCGATCGCGCCGTCTATTTTGCCAGCCGGCGAGCGGCACGCATCGGCGGGCAAGTGGTCATGCTGCGCGTGATCGAAACCCACGGCGCCAGCCAGCAATGGCTCGGCGTCGCCGACATCATGCGCGCCGAGGCGCATGAGGAAGCCGATGCGCAGCTGAGCAAATACGCCGCCCGCGCCCACGGCATCGCCGCCATCGCGCCCGAACGCGTCGTGCGCGAAGGGGATAAGGCAGAAGAGATTCTCAAGCTGATCGACGCGGACGAGGACATTTTCGTGCTGGTGCTCGCCGCCGGTACCGGATCGGAGGGACCGGGTCCGTTGGTCGCCAGCATCGGGCGCACCGCGGGCGACTACCCAATACCGGTGGCGATCGTCCCCGGCCACCTGACCGACGATGAGATCGAAGCGCTGTCGTGATTACCGGGCACGCCCCGGGACGTCGGTCCGCTCCATAGTTTCCGACAGGTCGGCAATGCCGCAAGGACCGGGGTTGCGACCGCCGGCTGCGGAATTTGTCGGCGGGCTATTTCGGTGCCAGCCGATCGTCGACTTCCGGAATGATCCGGAAAGTCTATCTAATGCGCGTGCGCCCCGAAGAACTCCTCGCGCTGACGCCGGCCGGATTGTGCTGCAAACGCGGCGGGTTTCACATCGACCCGACGCGGCCGGTGGAACGCGCGCTCATCACGCACGCCCATTCCGATCACGCGCGCGCCGGTCACCGCGCGGTGCTGGCGACGCAGGAGACCCTCGATCTGATGCGGCTGCGCTACGGCGCGGATTTTGCCGGCGCCACCCAGGCGATCCGTTACGGCGAGAGCGTCAGTCTCGGAGGCGTTGCCGTCACATTCCATCCGGCCGGTCACGTGCTCGGCTCGGCGCAGATCGCGGTCGAAGCGAACGGCCTGCGCGTGGTCGCCTCCGGCGACTACAAGGATGCTCTCGATCCGACCTGTGCGCCCTTCGAGCTTGTCGCGTGTGACGTGTTCATTACCGAGGCGACCTTCGCGTTGCCGGTGTTCCGCCACGGCGACCCCGATGCGCAGATCGGAAAGCTGCTCGATTCGGTGGCCCTATTCCCCGAGCGCGCGCATCTGGTCGGCGCTTATTCGCTCGGCAAGGCGCAGCGCGTGATCGCGCTGCTGCGCAAGGCCGGCTACCAGGCGCCGATCTATCTGCACGGCGCGATGGAGCGCGTCACGCGCTACTATGCCTCGCGGAGCATCGCGCTCGGCGAATTGCGCGTGGTGCGCGGCGCGAGCAAGGCCGAGCTTGCCGGCACCATTACGATTTGCCCGCCCTCCTCGCTGAGCGATCTGTGGACGCGCCGCTTTCCCGATCCGGTCACCGCGTTCGCCTCCGGGTGGATGCGCGTGCGTGCGCGCGCACGTCAGCACGGCGTGGAATTGCCGCTCGTCATTTCCGATCACGCCGACTGGGACGGTCTTCTTGCCACCATCACGGCGACGGGCGCCGGCGAGATTTGGGTCACACATGGCCAGGAGGATGCTTTGGTGCATTGGTGCGTCACGCGCGGGCTCAAGGCGCGGCCGCTCGACATCGTCGGCTATGGGGAGGAGGATGAGCCCGAGAGCGCAGCGCCGGCAGAGCACGGTCCCGCTCCCCTCGAGGCGGAGGGTTCGGGAGGGGGGTCGGAATTTGCTGCAGTGAAGGCAGAAGGTGATACGGCGGCCGACGGCTCAGACGCATGAACCGCTTCGCCGAACTCCTGGATCGTCTCGGCTACGAACCCGCGCGTAACAACAAGCTGCGGCTGATGACCGAGTATTTCCGCTCGACCGCCGATCCCGAGCGCGGCTGGGCGCTCGCTGCGCTCACCGGTGCGCTGAACTTTCCGCACGCCAAGCCGGGATTGATCCGCAACCTGATCGCCGAACGCACCGATCCCGTACTGTTCGAGCTTTCGTACGATTACGTCGGCGACCTCTCGGAGACCGTCGCCTTGATGTGGCCCGCTGCGCGAGCCGACGCTAAGCCGTCTCTCCCCTTGGGCGAGAGGGGGCGCGCGGCAGCCCGAGGTGAGGCGGCTTCTTTAGCGGGAGGATTGAACCCCTCAGCCGGCTCGCCCGTCACCGGCGGCGCGACGGCGCTCTCGCCACCCTCGCGTGTAACGGGAGAGGTTTTGGAGGAACTGTCTCTCACCTCAGTCGTCGAAACCCTCGCCACTCTCGGCAAGGCGCAGCTGCCGCAGCAGCTGGCGCGGTGGCTCGATATGCTCGACGAGACCGGCCGCTGGGCGCTGATCAAGCTGGTGACCGGGGGGCTGCGTGTCGGAGTTTCGGCGCGGCTGGCGAAAACGGCCGTGGCAGCCCTTGGCGCCGGCGACGCGCAGGATATCGAATTGCTCTGGCCCGGCCTGGCGCCGCCCTATGTCGACCTGTTCGCGTGGCTCGAAGGCCGCGGGCAGAAACCGGCCAGCGCCGATCCCGCACCCTTCCGCCCGCCGATGCTCGCTCATGCGCTCGACGATGCCGACCTCTCGGCCCTCGATCCGGCAGACTTTTTGGCCGAGTGGAAGTGGGATGGCATCCGCGTGCAGGCGGTCTCAGCACGCCGCGAGGCCGGCATCATCGCGCGACTCTACTCACGCACCGGGGAGGATATTTCCAGGGGCTTTCCCGATCTAATCGACGCGCTCCACCTGCCCGGGGCGCTCGACGGCGAGCTTCTGATCCGCCGCGATGGATTGGTGCAGTCGTTCAACGTGCTGCAGCAGCGACTCAACCGCAAAAGCGTCACCGCAAAGCTGATCGCCGAATTTCCCGCGCATCTGCGCGCCTACGATCTCCTCGCCGACGGCGACGAGGACTTGCGCGGGCTTGCCTTCGCCGCGCGCCGGGTGAGGCTGAAGGATTTCGTCGCCCGCCTCGACGAGCCGCGCATCGACCTTTCGCCCCTCGTTGAATTCAAAGCCTGGGAGGAACTCGCAGCCGCGCGAAAGGACCCGGCCGTGGCGGGAGCGGGCGCGGATGCGGCGGCGGTCGAAGGCGTCATGCTCAAGCGGCGCGACGCGCTCTATCTGCCCGGCCGCCCCAAAGGCCCGTGGTGGAAATGGAAGCGCGACCCATTCGTCGTCGACGCCGTGCTGATGTATGCGCAGCGCGGCCACGGCAAGCGCTCGTCGTATTATTCGGACTACACGTTCGGTGTGTGGACGCGCGGCGATGATGGCGACGAGCTGGTTCCGGTCGGCAAGGCCTACTTCGGTTTCACCGACGAGGAGCTGTTGCAGATCGACCGCTACGTGCGCCGCAACACCACCGACCGGTTCGGTCCGGTGCGCGAAGTCGTGCATGAACCCGAGCAGGGCTTGGTGCTTGAAGTCGCCTTCGAAGGACTGCAACGCTCGACGCGGCACAGATCGGGGCTGGCGATGCGCTTCCCGCGCATCAGCCGGCTGCGCTGGGACAAGCCGCCGGGCGAAGCCGACCGGCTGGAGCGGCTGCAGGCGATGCTGGTACAAATCGAACAGAGGCGGACGTCGTGAGCCTGCGGCGCCGCCTGCCGCCCCACTGTGCGATCGTGCGCCGCGGCCGCATCGGCGACCTTGCGGCTCTGCTGTCGCTGGAGCGGACGGTCTTTACGGTCGACGTGCTGTCGCGGCGCAGCCTCCGCCATTTCCTCAAGTCCCGCCACGCCGCACTGATGGTCGCGGAAGAAGGCGGCAATCTCGTCGGCTATGCACTGGTGCTCTATCCACCTCGCTCGAAGCTTGCGCGCCTTTACTCCATCGCCGTAGCCCCACATATGAGCAAGCGCGGCATCGGCTCATTCCTGCTGGCTGCCGCGGAACGAGGCGCACAGCGGCGCGGGCGCAAGGCGATGCGCCTCGAAGTCCACGAGCACAACACCCGAGCAATTGCGCGCTATGAAAAATCCGGCTATCGCCTGTTCGGTCGGCATCGCGATTATTACGACGATCAAGCCGACGCGCTGCGCTTCGAAAAGCCGCTCGCCGCGCCCGGGAGGGGCTCAGCAGATCGGGCTTGCGCGGTCGGGCGAATCGGCATTGATGGTGGACAGCGTGGTCGCCGCGGTCGCCATTGATTGCGTTTCCGGCCATGAGGCGTTGTGCTGTGTATGACACGTTGTGCTGTGCTTGAGCGCGAGCAGATGACCCGCTCTCTCCGATCCGCCGGCCTCGTCTGGAAAGGGACCCGCCCATGACCGGCTGGGTCATTCTCGTCGACCAGCCTCGCGATCTGCCCAACGCCGAGACCCCGCACAAGGTCATCACCACGAGCGACTACTTGGCGCGCCCGCGTCTTTTCGAGGTGGGGCGGCCGAAGCTGGTCAACCTCGCCCGCTCGTACGCGTATCAGTCGAAAGGCTACTACGCCTCGCTGCTCGCCGAGGCGCGCGGCCACCGCGTCGTCCCGAGCGTCGAAACCATGCTGGAGCTGCGCGAGCAGAAGCTCTACGAGCATGCGCTTCCCGAACTCGAGGACGAACTCAACCGCTGCGCCCGGCGTGCGGATTTCCAACCGGAAGCCGAGCTGCGGCTGCTGGTCTGCTTCGGCATCGCGCGCGACGCGCACTTTGAATCGTTCGGCCGGCTTTTGTTCGATTGGTTTCGCTGTCCTGCCCTGGAAGTCATTGTCGAGCCGGGCGATTGGCTGTCGATCGACCGCATTCGCCCGCGCAACATCAACCGGCTCGCCAACGGCGAGGCCGAATTCTTCCGCGGGTCGCTGCACAATCACACCAAGCGCGAATGGCGCGATCCCAAGGCGCGCACGGTCGCCAAATACGACCTGGCGGTGCTCTACGACCCGAATGAGAAGATGGCGCCCTCTTCGCCGATCTCGATCAAGCATTTCGCGCGCATCGCCGAAAAGCTGTCCGTCGACGTCGAGCCGATCACCAAGCGCCAGCTCGCCGAACTCGCCGAGTTCGACGGCCTGTTTATCCGCGAAACCACTTCGATCGACAACCACACCTATCGGTTCGCCCGCCGTGCCTGGCAGGAAGGCATGCCGGTCATCGACGATCCGATCTCGATGATCCGCTGCACCAACAAGGTGTTCCTGATGGAGCTCCTGGGGCAAAACCAGGTGCCGACGCCCTCGACTGCGGTCATCGCCGAGGATACCGACCTCGCCAAGGCCATCGACGAGCTGGGTCTGCCGCTGGTGGTGAAAATTCCCGACGGCTCGTTCTCGCGTGGCGTGCACAAGATCGAATCGCTCAACGAGTTCAAGCGCGTCTGCGATGAGCTGTTCGAAGAAACAGACCTGTTGCTGGCGCAGAAATTCCTGCCGACCGAGTTCGACTGGCGCGTCGGGGTGCTCGCC
>Ga0187782_10004437_pt1 | contig 10518 bp, 6 predicted proteins | sample 0715_SJ02_MP15_2_FD_132454 | JGI IMG/M metagenome (GOLD analysis project Ga0187782, IMG submission 132454) | Tropical peat soil microbial communities from peatlands in Department of Meta, Colombia - 0715_SJ02_MP15_20_MG | ecosystem: Environmental > Terrestrial > Soil > Wetlands > Peat | place...
ACGGGAAAGCCACCACTGATCGGTCGAAGGTTGGCTTCGAGCTGTACAAAGGCAAAGACAAGCCGCAGCACTTTTCGCATACTCAGCCCGTGATGAATATGCGGATCAAGATTCCGGCTGGCGAGCCGAACTACAAAGTCGAATCGTCGTACAAGTTCCCGCGGGACGCGAAGATCTACCAGCTCATGCCGCACATGCACCTGCGGGGCAAGGACTTCTTGTACGAACTGAAGCGTCCGGATGGCCAGACGCAGGTCTTGCTCTCGGTGCCGCAATACGATTTCAACTGGCAGAACACCTACCGTCTCGTGGAGCCGGTCGATGCGCCGAAGGGATCGACGCTGCATTGTGTGGCCCACTTCGACAACTCCAAGGACAATCCGGCAAATCCGAATCCCAAGAAGGTCGTCCGCTGGGGCGATCAGACCTGGCAAGAAATGATGATCGGCTGGATGACGCTGGCCTGGGACGATGACAAACCGGCGGCACAACAAAAGGGCGCCAAGAGCGACAAGCCGCCAGCGCAGCCCAAGTCGGAGAAGAAAACGACTTCGACGACGCCCGCCAGGCAAAAAGTCGCCGGGCTGTAATTGCGTCTTTCCGCCGACGCAGAATCAGCGGCCCCGCTTGCTCGTCACTCCTGCGGCGACATGATGTCAATCGGCCCGTTTCCGACGAAATGTAGCCGCTGGATGCGCACGATCTTCCATTCGTTGGCTTCGCGTTGCCAGGTCAATTGCCAGCGCGTGTAGATGTGGTCCTGTCGACTTTGGTAGTTGACGGTGGCGCTGGCGCGAAACGTGGCGGTCGCGCGCGATTCCGCGGAACTCATCTGCACGGTCAGATCCGTGATGCGAATCGTTCCGACGACATGCACCTGGCCGGCGACGGACCGCACCAGGTCTCGCTCTTTGTCGTCGTGCTCCGAGAAGAACTCAGCACAGCGATCGCCGTCGCCTGTCTCGAAGGCGTGGGCCAGCGCGTAGACGTTGTTCTCGACTCGCTCCGACTCGGTGACGATCAGGCGCTCGACGATGATCACGATCCCCCCGAGCGCCAGGAAGGCCAGCGACAATTGCAGCTGCCGAGGCCGCCGGTGCAGATACCACTGCGCAAAGAAAACGGCCGACAGGATCGAGCAGATAAAAAACGGAGGCCAAGGAGTTTCGGTGAACCACATCGGCGCGTACCTCTGCCTCGAAATCTAGGAGCACAGATGCGTGCGGGCAAGTGGGCCCCGCGCCCGGGGAACTGAATCCGACGATGAGCGGACGTTCTGCTTCAATGACGGCGAAATCGCGGCGATTTGTCCGCTGATTCCGAAATTCTTGTCCGCCGACGGCAGACACCGGCTGCCTTCGCACCGTGCGGGAAGTGACCGTCGCGCGGCGAATCGCACGTCAGGCGCTGAAGACTTCGGCGAGCTGCGTGACGGTCAATTCGCCAGCCGCTTGCCGTGATGCACCGCCATCACGCGAAACGAGCGGCGGATGACTTCGTCCGGTCCGATTTTCAGGATCAGCGAATAATCCCCGGCCGGCATCGTCTCCCCCAGCGTGTAATCGAAAATCACCCGCATCGTGTCTGCAGAGACGGTGCAACCGTTGTTATCGATCATGTGCTGCTCGGAATCGAGAAGCTGGCACGACAGCCAGAGATCTTCGTGGGGCGGAACAAGGTCGCATTCGGCCTTCATCAGCTCGCCCTGGCGAAATTCGGTTCGGCGATCGACCACCGCCCCGCACAGCACCCTGGACCCGATGTCAAAACAGAGCACTTTGTCCTCGTTGCGGATCCGCTCGCTCGGCCGCAACTCCTCCGCCACGTACTTTGGATCAAGCTCTTTCAGCGTGTAGGGTCCTTCGGGTCGGCGCATCCCGTAGCGATCGAGTTTGTATTCCAAAGCCACTCCACCACCGGCGGTCGCCACGGCAACCAGAGCAAATGCGGCTTGCGCCCAGGCCGGATCGAACGTCGGCAAAAGCGGCCATTCGCGCGGACGAAACAGCCGGCCGATTGCGGCCGACAGGCCGCGCCCGCGTTCGCGCCAGCCGGCGAACAGCCGATTGAACCAGGCCACGTCGGACTCGTTCAGAAACGGCAAATACGCGGAAATGCAGACGACGGGGAACAACCACAGCCCCAGGGTGAGCAGCGTCATAATGTGGAAGGTCGTTCCGATTCCCAACATCGCGATCCGACTGATGCCTCGCCATGCCATAAAAATGAACGCGCATTCCCAGACCAGCGCGACCAGTCCAAAGATCGTCAGCAGCGCGGGGTAGGGCTCGAGGAAGCGTCCGATCGGGTTGGGGAGGTTGTAGCTCGTGATCATCCAGGTTTGCAGCTGCTCCCCCGTGAAGTAGGCTGGAATTTTCAGCTTGGTCAACGCCGCGCCGAAGTAGACGGCGCCGATAAACAGCTGCAGCAGCCTCCGCGGCCAGGCGGCGGAGCACACGGGCGCATTCGCGACTTCAGGAGGCACTCCGGCGCGCCGCAATCGCGACCTGCGGAACCAGTTGTCGAGCGACCAGATGTCCCCGCATTGCGAGAAACATAAGAGGAAGATCAGGTGCGAGGCGATGACCGAGTACTTGTTCATCGTCCCGATGGAGTCGAGCGAATTCAGAATCACATAGCCGATGGTGGCCACGATCAACGAAAATCGCGTGCACCATCCCAGGCACGAGGTGACGAGGGCCAGGATCAGGACGCTGTGAATGGCGACGGCCAGCTCACCGCTCGGCTCCGGGAAAAGCCCAGCATGGCCATAGATGGTCCACACCGGCGTCGGGGCCCCGTCGCTGGAGTACAACTCGCGGGCGTACTCCCACCGCGGAACCATTGCCAGCAAGAGCGCGAACGAGATCGAGATCCGCAACAGCGCCACCCCGTACGGAATCTCGTCCGTGTAAAAGAACTGGCTGAGTGCGGTCCGAATTCCACGAGAACTACTCACGCTCGCCGTGCTCATTGTCGACTCCGTGGTGTCAGACGCGCCCCCGGGCGTGCTGCCCCGGCACAAGAACTCACTCCGCCAGCGGCCCGCCGATGGTGCGGCCTGGCAGCGCCTCGTAAAACGGCGTGGACGAAAACGCGCCGCGGGATTCATTCAACAGGCCCGAGGGAATAAACGGCTGGCTGCGTTGCGCATCCCTTATCAGCCGCGGGTTGTCGCGCAGTCCCATACCGTACTGGTACACGAAAAACGTGGGTTGGCTGCTCAGAACTTCTCCGGTCGGCGTCAGCACGAACCGCGTGTGGCAGTACTTGTGGAAGTTCTTCGGCTTGCCGTAGTACGCTTCGTACTGAGCGTCGGGGAGATTGAATTTCTTGGGGTATTCCTCCTCGACGACAAACAGTCGCACCATTGGCTCGTGTTTGGTGTGTTTGAGCGCCATGTGACCGAGCCGCTCGCCCTGCTTGCATTCCGGATCGTAGTGCTGCCGGGCGATGTAACCGTACGGATGGAATTCGCCCCAGGGGGCGGGCGCAAGCTCGTAGAATTTGCCGCTGTTCCCTTCACCGATGACCTGCATCCGCCCTTCGTACCCCGACCAGCCGCAGAACATGTCCCAGACGAGGAAATACATCACCGGATGGAACCCGGACTGAATGTCGAAGGCGTGCGAGACCAACCCGACGAGCAGGGCCCCGACGTAGGCGCTGATCCAAATGTGCGTGAGCCATCGTTTCACCGCAGATCCTCCGTGCCCCGCCCGGATCGTTCCGACAAGCGCGATGTGTACCGGCAGAAAGGCCCGCATTTTCGTGTCGAGGCCATTCCGGTCAAGATCAAATCAGCCGGCACGAGCTAGTTCGCGGCGGCGTAGCGGGCGATCCGCTCGGCACGGGCGAGGCGCCCCTCGGCAGCCTCAATCGCGGACTGCCGCAGGGCGGGAGATGCGGCGTTCGGCTCGAGCGAAATGAGCTCCTTCGCGAGCTTTGCCGTCGTGCCCTCGGCTTCGAGGTTGAACAGGACCGCGCGGGTTGCCGGCGACAGCCCCTGGTCCAGGTTTTTCAAGAGTTCCAGCTCGAGAGTCAGCACCTGGTTGGCGTCGCGCGGATAAGACTGCCAGCAGGCGATCCAGCGATCAAGAATGTCGGCAATAACGCGCTCGGCCAGAATCGACGGGCGGGCCGCTTCGCGAAGGGCCGTCGTCAGCCGGCGAATCTTGATCCAACTGCCGCTCGCAATGTCCACGAGCGTCGCAGCCAGGGCCTTGGGATCAGCACGTCCGTCGCCGATCCCCTCGATGAGCGCGTCGAGCGCAATTCCCCGGGCCTGTTCATCGCGCCCGAGCAGGCCGAGCCATAAGGCCGTCCGGGCCATCTCCGTCCAGCCTCGATCGACCGCCCGCAGCGGCGATAAGATTCCCGCCCTTGGCTCGACGACCGAGGACTTGTCGTCCAAGCGCGCCATGAGCTGACAGCTGGCGGTCGCGAGCGTCGCGTCGGGGTTAAGCGGCCACTGCGACGCGGCCAACGCGTCGTCCCAGTCCCGATGCAAGTGCCAATTACGACCGTTGGGAACGAGGAGCACCTGCTCGACCGTCGGACGCGCAGCAACCCGTCCCTCGACGATGGCGTCCGGACTCCAATCGATGCACTGCGTCACGAACGCGCGGTTGTTTTGCGTCCATTTGACGTCCTCGGGGGTGACGCGCGGGTCGAAGCGGAAGTCGACGGGCGTGATCACGTTCGGCTCGCGGTCGCCAAAGCCCAACACCTTCAGCTCGCTGAGCACGCCGCGAGGATTCCTCGCTCGGCCTGCTGCGAGCCATTCGTCGGCCTCGTTACGGTCGGACTCGCTCGGCCGCTCGGGACCGCCCAGCGCGTACCGCAGCAGCCGGCCGGGCGGGTCCGGAAGGTCTGCCGCGTCCCGAAGTGCGGCCGCGCGGAAGTCGGGTGCCAGACGAAGGAGGCCCGCGATCAGATCAAAGCGATGGCTCAGGCGGGAAGGATCGTGGAGCGATTTGAGCCGCCGGACAAACACGCGCGGGTCGATCCAGCCCCCTCGATGAGTGGGCATTGCCAAGACCGGCCCAAACTGCTGCGTGCGAAATCGTGTGATGCAGGCGGCGATCCGCTGCTCGAACACGACGTGCGGCCCCGGATTCCAAACGACTCGTCCCGACAAGGTGATGTCGATTCCAAGCCAGCGGCCAATCAACGTGACCAGGCTTTGCCCGACGCGCAGCAATTGCACTTCGCCCGTCAAGCGATCCGGATCGAGCCGCCTGGCGGCATGACAAAGCCCCTGCGTCTTGAGCTCGAAGTCGTCCGGCCTCTCCCGACCCAAGCGCATGATCCCGTCCACGATTCGCTCGATCTGCTCGGGGCTTTCCACGACCTCGAAGAGGTGCCCCACGGCGTCGATCAGCTCATCCAGCGTCTCCAACGGTTTCAGCGGTTCGACCGCGGAAAGGACCGGGCATTCCGTCGGCCCGGGATCGAAGGGGCGCGGCAGCTCGTTTTTCTCAAGCGCCGGCTCGAGCCCGTCGAGACACGTCGCCTTTCGTACCCATTCAGGGAGCGCATACAGCCGCGCCAGCACGGACCGGTGCCGGCGATCAAGATCGCCGTCGCTGGGTTTCGCTTCTTTATGCTCCTCTGACGGCTGTGCGCCGGCAAGCTGTTCGAGTCGTCGGCGATATTGGGCGCCGGTCGCGGGCGCGAGGTCGGCGATTTGAGCCAGCTCAATCGAGGCGCCGGCGGCATGCCACTTTTCCAACAGCTTGACCGCCTGCTCTTGAACGTCGGCCGCCTGGTGATTGAGCGCAGCAGCGATTGCCCGGACACCCAGCGACCGATGCTGCGGGTTTTCTTTGACGAGCCGTTTGATCAGCGAAAGGACCGTTTTGGCGCGACCCTTGTCGACTGTATTAAAACAGCCGGAAGCGCTGTCCAGAAACGCGGCCACGTCGAGTCGATTCGAGGCAGCGAGCCGTTTGAGCGACGCCAGCGCCATCCCGATCGCCGGGCCGTGGTCATTCCGCACCAGGTCGCGAAAGGCCGCTTCCCGGGCGGCGATCTCGTCATCGGTCAGCTCGAGAATCTCCACAAACCGCACGAGCCCGTTCCGCATGGGCTTTTTGAAGTCGTGCCAGCAGGCCGCGAGCGTCTCATCGATGAGCCGATTGCGGTCCAGCTTGCCTTGATGAGCCCAGTAGACCAAACGGCGCGGCCAGAACCAGATCACTTCGTGCGAGTGAGGGCCGGGTTCCGCTTGCTCCGAATATTTCCACCTGGCCCAGTCGTCCTCCTTGAGCTGGCCGAGGTAGTCGAAGATGCCCGATTCGACCGTGAAGAACCGCCAGATTTCCTTTTCAAGAAATCCGGCATCGCGGATCGGATCCAACCCGAGGTGTCCTTCGCGCGCCAGGGACCGGATGTAGCCATCAGCGGTGGGCCATCCGATGACGCCGGCGTTGACGAGTTCATGAATTGTGCCGAGATCGAGGCAATCGTGCAACCAGGTGTCGTCGGCGTCCACCAGCAAATTGACCCAGTCCTGTGCCCAGGACGGACGACGATTGAGCAGAATCGTGCGGACGGCCTCGAGCCAGTCTCCGTGGCGTGGAAATGCGGGAAGCCGCCCCGGTCGGATGCGCTTCGCCTGGCTCCAGGGGCAGCAGGCCAAGAGAGCGAGTTTGGCCAGACCGTTCGCGTGGTTCGGCATACCCCAGTGGTCGTGCCCCTTGGCTTGGACCTTCTTGAAAATGTCCTGGGCCGTGCTCGACAGCCGTTTCCGGTCATCTTCGGTGAGGTTAGCGAACGCGTCTGCGAAATCCTCGGGCGCGAGGCGCGAGGCGCACAGCTTGCTCAGCCGCTCGGCTGTCATCGCGCCGGGATTCTGGCCGCTTGGCTCTTCCGTCTCAGGGGGATCGCGAGTCGATTCGTTCGGCGTTGCCGAGGAATCACGCTCTTTGTCGGGCTTTCGATCGGTCGGCTCGTCTCGCCCGCCAAAGATCCTCAGAAACGCCATGCTTGCACGCCAATTCGATGACCGCGGTCTTCCGGGAAGCCCAATCTTGCGTCGCGCGACCGCGCCGGGTTACGTCAACTCGGTCCGGCTTGCGTCGTCTGTCACTTCCTGCACGCCTTCGACTTTCATCCGCACAGCCAAAATGTGCTTGCAGGCGCCGCGCTGGCCTTGATATCGGCTGAACCACTGACAGGTGCATTTATTGCCGTCCGGACGCAAGCGAACGTATTGGTCGAAGTCGCTGCCCGGCACCGTGGCGTCGACGTCCGCGCCATTCTGCGCGACGATCACCACGCGATCGACCAGCGCGCGGGCGTTTTTCAACCTCGGCTGCAGCTGCTCGACTTTCTCGAGGTCGAACGGCAGCACGCGGTGGAAATAGCGCCCCGCAGAAACGTCGTAGCCGGCAAGTCCTCGCGCACCCAGCACGGCCAGGGCCGCCTCGACCGCGCCCTCACTCAGGCCTGCGCGGCTGCCGATGCCGACCGCGTCGATGTGCGATTGCCAATTGAGCGCCTCGGCGACGCTGGGCAGTGCGGTTTGCCATTCGCCCGTCGCCAAACGCTCGAGCATTTGCCCTTCGCCGGAGAAACCTCGATTCAGCTCAGGACTGATGAGGGCGAAAAAGCGGCCGACTTCGCTCTCAATCTGCCAGCCGCTGGTTTGCGACTCTTCGTCGTAAAAAATCTGCAGACTGCGGGCCGACGCAATCAGCGGTTCGAGGACGCGAACGCGGTCGGCTCCCTCGACCCGGACGGTTCCTGGCTTTTCGTTGGGCGAGACCCGATAGGTGCGGCCCGCTTTCGTAATGTACCAGCCCTGGCGTGCATTCGATTTGGGCAGAGTGCGAAACAGTTCCCGCGCCTCGAGCGGCGCCAACTCGAAATGCGGAACCAGGCGCGGCTGGTAGGCCTGGACCTCGCAGAAGCCTTTGATCCATCGGACCGGCAGCTTCACCTTGCGCTCGATGATCTTTTCGGCGCCCTTCGTCAGGGCGACGCCGCGACCGCCAACCTGGAACGAGGCTTCGTCACGATCGGACATTCGGCGCAAGGCCGCGCGCATCGGGTTATTGAAGTCGACATTGGTCGTCCCTTTTCCGCGCAGGTCGACGTCGAATGCCGCCGGAGGCAGGTCGACGCGGGCATAAACTCCGCAGCAGCTGCTAAAACCCTCGAAGCGCAACATCCCGCCGCCGCTCGTCACGACCGGATCGAGCACCATCGGGTCGAGCTTCTGATAAAAGCGCGTGCGGACCACGTCGCACAAAACCGAAAGCATTTGCCCCACGACGGCGGGCCTGCGCAGTTTGCCGTCAAAGAACAGGTCGTCCGACGTTTCGTCGAGACTGGTCGCCATCCGCACTCGCGGAGCCGCCTCTTGCACCTCGACGGCCGATTCGAATGGATAGCGATAGGTGTAGCCGATCGTGGTTGCGCTCATCGCCGGCTCCTTTTGATTTCCCGACGCTATCAGACACTATTCGGCGTCGTGCGCCCAGCAGTTTCGGCTTGCACGATCGCCTCGATGACTCCGTCCCAAGTGTAGGACTTCGCCTCCGCCGCGATCCCCAGACCCAGTTCGCGGGCCCGCGCCGTCGTCACGGGACTGATGCTAGCCAGTCGGGTGGTGTGTCCAAGGTGGGCGCGGGCGGCCGCTGAGCACAACTTCTCGAGCGACTGCACGATCGACGGGCTTCCCAAGCCAATCCAATTCAGCTCGCCTCGCTCCAGTCGCGCAAGCTCAATTGGCGGGAAAGCAGGCACATCGACGTTTTGGTAGACGATCACTTCCTCGACTCTTGCACCAGCTTGTGAAAGCTGCTGAGGCAAAACGTCGCGGCCACGATCAGCGCGCGCCCAGAGGACGCGCCCCGTGCCGACACGCGGAACAAGTTCCGCAGCGAGCGATTCGGCTCGAAATTCCGCGGGCACAAGATCGGCGCGCAGGCCGAAACGCTCGAGCGATTCGCCCGTCGCCGGTCCGATAGCAGCAATTTTGACGTGCGCCAGGCGCCGGGCGTCGCCGCCTATCTCGAAGAGACGCGAGAGAAAGGCATCGACCCCATTGACGCTGGTGAACACGAGCCAATTGAAGTCGGCCAGCCTGCGAAGCGCATCGTCGACGGGGGCCCAATCGGCAGGCGGCAGAATCTCGATCGTCGGCAAAAGAACGGGCTCGGCCCCCAGCCGGAGCACGCGTTCGATCACCGGTCCGGCTTGAGCGGCTGGACGCGTGATGCCGATTCGCCGCCCGAAGAGGGGCGCCTTTTCGAACCAGGCAATGCTCTCTCGGCGCGTGACGCATTCGCCAACCACGATCACCGACGGCGGGCGCACGCCGGCTTGCTGCACGGCCGTGAACAGATCGCCGAGCGGTGCGACAACCGTCCGCTGCGCCGGGTTGGTGGCTGAGCTGATCAAGCAGGCTGGCGTCGACGCCGGAAGCCCCGCGCGGATCAGCTCGTCGGTGAGATTCGCGAGGCGTTGCAGCCCCATATAAAACACGAGCGTCCCGGGAAACCGCGCGATCGCGGCGTAATCCAGGGCGGATTCTCCTTTCACCGGATCCTCGTGCCCGGTGATGAAGGCGACCGCCGAAGCGTACTGGCGATGCGTGAACGATAGCCCAGCGTATTCTCCGGCGGCAACTGCCGCCGTCACGCCGGGGACAACTTCAAAGTCGACCTGCGCCGCGGCCAGGGCGGCCGCCTCCTCACTGCCGCGACCGAAGATATAGGGATCGCCCCCCTTCAGCCGGACGACCGTTTTTCCGGCGCGGGCCTCGTCGACCAGCCGGCGATTGATGGCGTCCTGACCCGAACGCCCGTCGGCTGTCGCCTGCCGGTGCGTGCGCTCGACCTGGCCCTTCGCAAACCGCAGGAGCAGCGGGTTGACCAAACCGTCGTACAAGACGAGGTCGGCCGACTGCAGACACTCGAGACCTTTGATCGTCAGCAGTCCCGGATCCCCGGGACCGGCACCCACCAGAAAGACCTTACCCGCGCGCGGCATGCTGGATCACCCGCGTTTGGCCTTGGGGACGTTGGCACCGAGCCACGAGATGAGATGGCCGGCAACGTCCGCCTTGGGTCCGGAAAAACTGGTGACTACGCGGCCGGAGGCATCCATCACTTCCACGCTGTTGGATTCCGCGCCGATTGCGGTCGGGCCGTTGAGCACGATCCAATCGCAGTTCTTTGCCCGTAGTTTCTGCAAAGCATTCTCGCGCGCGTTGGTCGCCTCGAGCGCGAAGCCCAACACCCAACGCCCGTCTTTGAGTCGGCCCAGCTCCGCGAGGACGTCGTCGGTCTCGATCATCTCCAACGTGATCGGCCCGCCGGTCTTTGAGATCTTGCCCGGGACGCGGTTGAGCGGCTTGTAGTCGCACACGGCAGCGGCAGCGATGACCCCATCGCAATCGCCAAATCGGGAGACGCACGCATCCCGCATCTGGGCAGTCGTGCTGACGAACAGGCATTCGCAGCCTTGCGGCGGATCGAGGTGCACCGGACCGCTGACAAGCACGAC
>Ga0187782_10004439_pt1 | contig 10514 bp, 9 predicted proteins | sample 0715_SJ02_MP15_2_FD_132454 | JGI IMG/M metagenome (GOLD analysis project Ga0187782, IMG submission 132454) | Tropical peat soil microbial communities from peatlands in Department of Meta, Colombia - 0715_SJ02_MP15_20_MG | ecosystem: Environmental > Terrestrial > Soil > Wetlands > Peat | place...
CAGCAATCCGTTCGGTCTCTTGATCGCCAGCGTCAATTCCGGCAGCTCCAGCGTCCCTTTCTTCTGCGAAACTGTCCGCACCAGGAAAATCCCCGGCGATACTTCCGTCAGTTGATCCACCAATACGAAATGGCCAATGTCATACAGCTTGCCGAAGGTGAAATGTTCCGGCTCCGTTCCTCCGAAATAGCGCATCTTTGCGGGCAAGGCCTCATCTGCCCGCAAAAACGGCTTCGGAATCGGCGCTCCCCCAAATCCATTCGACCCGTCGGTGGGAACATACACCGTAACGTTCGGGTTCACCTTCAGCACATATTTCAGCCCGGTCGCATGGTCCGCGTGCCGATGCGAAACCACGACAAAATCCAGTTTCGTCAGGTCTACGCCCAGCGCCTTGACGTTGTGTTCAAGAATTGCTGCATCATTTCCCGTGTCGAACAGAATTCGCTTGCCGTTGTGCTCCACCAAGGCGGAAAATCCCCAATCCTTGGTCAGTTCCTTCGATTCCCCGAACGCATCGTAAAGGATCGTCACCTTATCCTGTGCCCGGCACGGAACTGCCGCCACGCACACCAGCAGAAACGTCAAAATCCGCAAAGCGTGGACTCGCAATGAACACCTCCAACCGGAATTTTCGGAGTTAATATAACACGCCCGGTGCCATGGCTGCGGTTATCAGGCATTCTCGCACTCGGAGTCTCGCGCCAGGCCACTTGAGTGTAAATGGGATATTGCAACAGTGACGTGTGGCTTGCGCTGTAACCCACGACCGCACATCAAGATGTGACATTTTTCACTGACAGGACGCGCTCATTCATGTTGGCATGAAGGCGTTACCCGACTCTCCGAAGAGCAGTTCCCGCCCGTTGAGACGCATCACCCCTCGGAGGCGAAGGTTCTGACTTTTCTCTTCATCGCGCTTCGGTTAGCTCGCCGCCACGGATGTCCCATGGTGGCCGACAAGAATCAAATCAGGGAGGCGTGGCCATGAGTGATCAACAAATCGAAGAGATCAAGGTGCGGATGAACGAAAAGACGACCGAAGAACTTCTTCAAATCTGGGTCAGGAATAATCGTGACGAGTGGTCTGACAAGGCCTTCATTGTCGTCAACCAAATCCTGTCGGAACGAAAGTCACCCATTCCGTCACAGAATGCCCCCCCGGTAAAACGCATGATGACGAAAAGGCCGGGGCGAGGGTTCCGCACTTGGGCAATCGTCCTTCTAATCCTAGCAGTGTACCATGGGTGGAAAGTGGTTATCATATTCTTCGGCACCCTTCCCCTCCTTGCGGCATGCACGGTTGTCGGCATCTGTCTCGGGCCAGCCGTATCCTTTGTGTGGTATCGGCTAGCAATTCTCAAGACCGTGGTTACAGGACCGCGGTACGCATTTGGGTGCATCTTCCTCGGAGTTGGCACATTTTTTCTCTCAAACCTTGGCAGGCTTCTTCTTCCAAGTTTCATGATTGCAAAGGAGACAAATCTTCCGCCGCGTTCGGCTGCAATACTCCTTCTCCTTTCTGGCATCTTCTTCATTCTGGTGGCGCTCGTCTTCTTGCTGCCGTCGTATTTCCTTTGTTTCAGAAGATCAGTCAATAGGTCAACAACGTGACAATGGCCAACAAGTCCATGCACGCGACGGACAACTGTTGTTAACAGGCGATTACACAAGCTTGGGCCGTCTGTCCGCCCCCTCAGCCATTGCGCTCATTCCTGGCCAAGGCTCTGGCCTGATGGGTAGCGACCCCATCCGACAGCATGGTGTGCAAGGTTAAGTCTTGGCTACTACAGCGAAAGACTAACGGCCGATTTCCTGCCCCGCCACGGCGGCGCGTTCCGATGCCCCGCAGGGATGGTAGCGCAGCGCCACATTCATGTAGACGTTTCCGCTGGAAGTGTTGAAGCACATCACCAGGGCTTCCGTGTCTTCACTGCTTCTGCTGCCCTGCTCGGAAGTGTGCAAGGTTGGCGGACGAACGTGAAAGTGAAATCCCTGGTCATTGAGCGCAGTGATGGCGTTGCCAATGATCTGGTTGGCCAGCTCACAGACCGCCTCGCTTACCAAATCGTCGGTCTCCGATACTGCCACGCCCGCCAGAAGAGTGGCGAGCTGCACCGCCGGCCCCTGGTCCACATCAAAAATGATCCGCCCTTCGATCTCGCCCGTGAACAGAACCTCGGCAGCGATCCCGTTCTTCCGGTAAGCCTCTTCTTCCATGCTCAGGTTCTCGATCGAAATCGGCGTCTGCAGCCCCTGTGCCAGGACGGCGTCCGCCGAGTTGATGAAGGGCTGAATCAGCTCCATCCGCATGCCTAGGCTCCAGCTCCGGCGCCGCGCGTCGCCGTTCCCTCGTCGCGCATCACATACTTGATCACTTCATAGAGAACTTCCGGCTTCACCGGTTTCTGCACGAAGTGGCGCGCGCCGCGCTGCAACGCGGCTACGATGTTCTCCTGATAGCCGACCGACGACACCATTACGATGCGGGCATTCGGATGCTCGCGCACGATCTTCTCCGCCGCCTCGATCCCTTCCATCTGCGGCATGGTGATATCCATCAGAACGATGTCGGGCGTCAGCCGTTCGTACTCGCTGATCGCCGAAACTCCGTCGCCAGCCTCGCCGACCACCTGTCCGCCGAAGCTCTCCACCATCCGGATCAGGTTCTTGCGGGCGAACACGGAGTCATCCACGATCAGATAACGCACCGGCCCTCCGTCCTCGTTCCGTTTTACGGGCGCAAACTTTTCCATGGCACTCCTCCCAAACTACAACTTAATCACGATCTACGAACTTTCGATAGATGACTCTAGTTACCTCCGGCACTGCTTGCCTGCTTAACCTCGGCCGCGTCCCGCCGGCCGGGGTCGTGCGCGCACTGTGCCTGCAAAAGCTTGGGCACCTCCTGGAGGTCCGCGACCCTCATCACGAAGCCCCGTTCAATGGCCGCCTTGGGCATGCCGAAAACCACGCAGGTTTCCTGGCTCTGCGCCACCGTGAACCCTCCCGCCGCGCGGATTTCTCCCAGTCCCGCCGCTCCGTCTTCTCCCATGCCGGTCATCAATACCGCCATGGCTTGCGGGCCAAACTCCTCGGCTACGCTGTGGAACAGCACATCCACCGAAGGGCGATGCCCATTGACGGGCGCGTCGTCTCCCAGCACCGCCACGTTGCCCAGCGGCAATTTCTTCACTCGCATGTGCCGGTTTCCCGGACAAATGAGCGCCCGCCCGGCCACCAGCAAGTCGCCCGATTGCGCTTCCTTTACCCGGATCGGGCAGCACTCGTCCAGCCGTTTAGCAAACAGTTCCGTGAAGCCGTCCGGCATATGCTGCACCGCCAGGATACTGCCCGAAAAATCCGCTGGCAGATGCCGGAACAAGTATTGCAAGGCATTCGGACCGCCCGTGGAAACGCCGAGGGCAACGATGTGGGTGGGTGCCACCGGCCGCAGCTTGCCCACCTTCGCGCCCGGCGCTTCTTCCGGCAGGAACTGCGCCTGCACTCCCACGCTCTGCGCCGCGGCATGGATTTTCTTGATCAACTCGGCCGCGATTTCGGGCATGCGCGCGGAAACATCTTGCGGCTTGGCCACAAAATCGAAGGCGCCGAGCGTCAGCGCCTTGAGCGTGATCGACGCCCCGGCGGTGCTATGCGAACTGACCACGATCACCGGCAGCCGCCAGTGCCGCATGATTTCCTTCAGCGTATCGATCCCGTTCATTCCGGGCATTTCCAAGTCGAGCGTCACCACTTGCGGCGCCAACTCCCCGATTTTCTTCAGCCCGAAATAGCCGTCCATCGCCGTTCCCACCACCTCGATCTGGCCGTCCGCTTCGAGGATTTTGGGAATCAACTTGCGCATCAGCGCCGAGTCATCCACCACCAGCACTCGCACCGGTTTTTTCATGACTGGCCCCCGGCCGCGCCGCGGGCTAGCAGTTTACCCGTCTGGATTCCACCAGCGCTCGTCTCCGCTGGTGCGATACCCGACAGCAGACCCGCCATCCGCGTGCCCAAGGCATTCGTCCGCTTGCGGGTGAAGCGATCCATCAGGGCGATCATGTTCAAAATCAGAACCACCCGCCCATCGCCCAGAATCGAAGCCCCACTCACCAGGTCGGTCGTGATGGACTGGTCGTCGAGCGCCTTGATGACCAACTCGTCTTCGCCCTCGAGTGCGTCAACCACCAGACCGAACTTGTGGTCCCCGCTGTTGATAACCAGCACGAAGGCCTTGCGCAGCGCCGTTTCCGGCCCGCCCGCGGGCCTCGAGCCCAGGCGTAGAAGCGGCAACACGTCGTTGCGCAGTTGCAGCGCCTCGTAGTGCTCCACCTGATGAATATTTTCTTCCACTGTGCGCGCGATTTCCGCCACTGCGTTCAAAGGCAGGGCGTAGAGCCGCTGCTCCACCCGGAACAGCAGTGCCCGAATGATGGCCAGGGTTAGCGGAAGCCGCATACGGAAGGTTGTGCCCCGTGCCCGCGCGGTTTCGATCTGCACCGTTCCCTTCAGGCGCGAGAGCACGCTCTGCACCACATCCAATCCCACCCCGCGCCCTGAAAGTTCCGTGATCTCTTCCGCCGTCGAGAACCCCGGCCGCAGGATCAGATCCAGAGTCTCCGCCTCCGTCAGGCGTGCCGCCTGGTCGGCGTTCAGCATTTTCTGGGCGAGGGCGCGCTGCCTTACTTTTTCCGCATCGATTCCGCGCCCATCGTCGGAAACCTCGATGACCACCTGGTTCCCCTGGTGATACGCTTCCAGCCGCACTGTCCCCTGCGCCCGCTTGCCGGCGCGAACCCGTTCCTCGGCGCTTTCGATGCCGTGGCCGATCGCATTTCGCACCAGGTGGGTCATGGGCTCGGCAATCGCATCCAGAATGCTTTTGTCGAGATCGGTCTGCCCGCCTTCGATCAGGAGCTCGACTTCTTTCCCGCACTGCAGCCCAACGTCCCGCACAATGCGCGGGAAACGCCGGAACAGCTGATCGACCGGGACCATGCGAATCTTCATGACTGCGTGCTGCAGGTCGTTCAAGACCCGGCCTTGAAAAACCATGGCGTCGGCGAACCTTCCCCGCAACTCATCTTTCGGAAAGCGTCCGCCAAATTCGAGGAGCGCCTGCTGCAACATCGATTTCGCCAGGATCAGTTCACCGACCAGATTGAGCACGCTGTCGATTTTTTCCGCGTCCACCCGCAGCAAGTTGTCGGGGCCGCTCGCCACGCCGGGCGCCGGCGCCGCTTCGGCAGCGGCGGGAACGTCGTTCGCGTTGTGCACAGGGAAACGGGCATCGCCGGCAGCGGCCGCGGCCTGCGCGGGCAACCCGGCCTCGTTCGCGCCTTCCGCAGTGCTGCCTGCGGAAGCGGCGGCAGCCTGCGCAAGCGGCGGCAACGGCGCTTTCACACGCAACGGCTTGACTTTTACATTCAGCGCAATCGTGGGGATGCTGCACTTGGCCCGTATCCGCTCCACTGGTTTTTCCGACACCAGCGCCGCTTCGATTTGTTTTATGGGATCGAGACTGTCTTCCGCCGGATACAGCGCCAGCACCTCGCCCAGTTCCGCGAGCGCCAACTGGATCATCTGACGTCCGGCGATGGGCATGGCACACTGCGGGTCGATTTCGACTACAACATGATGAACACGCTTGCCCATCGCCACCGCGCGGGCCATCGCCAATTGTTCGTATTCCGACCAGCGGCTGGTCTTGGCGGCGGCTTTTCTTTTCTTCTGCGTGGCTTTGCCCGCCCCGCCCGGCGCCGGGTGTGCCAGACGCACAATGTCCGCGCGCAAAGACTGGATGCTGGGAAGCTTGGTCCCATTGCGGTACGCCTCCAGCAAGGCCGCAAACACATCGGCCGCACGCAACGCGATCTCCGGAACCGAAGCCGCCGCGGCGCTGTTCTCGAGCGTCAGCACGTCCTCGAACTCATGGCACAGTTCGCTGAGCTCCCGGAAGCCGCAGGCAGCCGAGTCCCCCTTCAGCGTGTGCACCGTCCGCCGCAGGCTGCGCGCCGTCTCCGCATCGCCGGGCGCTTTCTCCAGTTGCATCGCTTCGTCATTAAGCTTCTGCACCAGTTCCGCCGCGGTCTCGAAGAACAACTGGCGCAGTTCGCTCATCCGATCGTCGGGGGGGACGGTCAATTTCTTACCTCGATCCGCTGGTACGCCGTACCGCTATTGCGATGCACCATCTGAAATTTTTCCGTCAGCCCGAGCAGGCTCTCGGCATGGCCGACAAACATGTATCCCTGGGAATTCAAGCAACGATAAAACTTCTCCACCAGCCGCTTTTGTTCGGGTTCGTCGAAATACATCATCACGTTGCGGCAAAAAATGATGTCGTTGCGCTGCGGCAGGTATTCGGTCTTCAGATTGTGAAAGTCAAAGTGCACCAGTTCCTTGACGCCCTTCTTCACCACATAGCGCTCGCCCACCTTGTCGAAGTAGCGCAAGCGGTAGCCATAGTCGACTCCCGCCATCTGGTGCTCGCTGTAGGAGCCTTCCTGCGCCGCGCGCAACACCGAGTAGTTGATGTCGCTGGCCAGGATCTCCACCCGCCATGGTCCAGCTATTAGAGGCTTCGGAACCCGCGCTTCCGACGACAGCGCCGTGCGCAGATCGTAGTACGACAGCGCATCCGCCACCAGCATGGCCAGGGTGTAGGGTTCCTGTCCCGTGGAACAGCCCGCGCTCCAGATTCTGAGGCCGAAGTCCCGGTTTTCCTGTTTGCGCCGCAGAATGTCTTCCATCACATCCCGCTGAAACAGGTCGAGCTGCGCCTTGTTGCGGAAAAAGCTGGTCTCGTTGACCGTGAGGTTTTCCAGCAGGCACGACAATTCTTGTTTCCCCGGCTGGCTGATGAGCAGACGATAGTAGCTGTAAAACGAATCGAGGTGGCACTCCTTCAAGCGGCGCTGCAAGCGGTCCTGCAGGAAAGGGGTGCGCCGTTCGTCGAAGTGCATGCCGCACTCCTGGTAGACCAGCGTCTGCAGGAGTTTTAATTCCGTTTCGGTGAACGTGGGTGTTTCACTCGTATTCATGTGGAGTCGGTTCTTGCTACTTCCCGGCCGAGGCGCTCTTCATTGTTGTTGTTGTTCCTGCCCCCGCCTTGCCACTCGCGGCTGCCGCTTTTTCGGCCCCCGGCTCGCTGCCCACCTCGGGCGCCGCTAATACTTTGCCGATATCCAGCAGAATGACCAGCCGTCCCTGGTATTTGGCCAAACCTGTCACACAGTCCAATCCGCCTTCCCGCATCATGGCGGGCGCGGCTTCGATTTCGCTTTCGGGGATTTTCAGCACTTCCGACGCCGAATCCACAATCATGCCCGCGAGACGGCCCCGGTTTTCCACGACCAGAATGCGGCTGCGCCGGTCGACCGCCGGCGACGGCTGCCCAAACCGCTTCCGCAGATCCACAACCGAGACAATCTTCCCGCGCAGATTGATGACCCCTTCCAGATAATCGGGCGCGTCCGGCACCGCGGTGATCTCCGGCACGCGCACAATCTCATGCAGCGAGGTGATGGGCACGCCGTAGGTCGCACGGCCCACGCGAAAGCCCACAATGTGTGTTTCCTGGCTCATGAATGAAATTCCTTAGTGAGATCCCGCCGCCGCTGCGGTGCGGGAGGATTGCTTGTACCCCGCTGCGCTGTCGTTCGGCGTGTCGGTCGAGAGCAGCGCAAACCGGTCCATGGAATTCAGCAGTTCCCGCGACATCTTTGACATCTGATCGGAGGAAGCGGCCAGTTCGGTCGACCCCGACGTGTTCGACTGCACCAGTTCGCGCATGCGCTCCATGGCCTGCACCACCGCCTGCGCCCCCGAAGCCTGCTCTTCCACCGCCGAGTTGATCTCGTGCGTGATTTCGTTCAGCCGCGTGGTGGCGCGCGCGATCTGCGACGAGCCGTGCGACTGCTCGTTGGTGGCCGCCCCGATCTCCTGCGCGAACTTGTAAACCTCGGCTACTACGTTCGAAATTTTTCGCAGCGCGGCATTCAGTTCCTGTCCCAGATTCAGTCCTTCGTTCACGATGCTCGTGCTCTTCTCCATATTTTCGACTGCTTTGCGCGCTTCCTTCTGAATGCTTCCGATCAGTTCGGAAATCTCTTTCGTGGACTGCGCCGATTTCTCCGCCAGCTTGCGCACTTCGTCCGCCACCACCGCGAATCCCAGCCCGTGTTCCCCCGCCCGTGCCGCTTCAATGGCGGCATTCAGCGCCAATAGGTTGGTCTGCTCCGCCAGATCGTCGATCACTTCCACGATCTTGCCGATGTTGTCCGCCCGGTTGCCGAGCGCGTCGATGATCTCGCCCGAAGCGTGGATCGTGGTATTGATCCGGTTCAGGCCGTCGGTCGCTTTCTCCATGGTGCCGATGCCGCTGTGCACTTCTTCCCGCGAACGGTTCGAGATATCGAGCAGAACCTTGGCCGTATCCGCCACCCGCTGAATCGAAGTCACCATCTCGTCGATGGAGGCCGAGGTCTCGCTGACGCTCGAGGCCTGCGTCTGCGTGCTCTTCACCATGTTTTGCACGTTCACGCTCATTTCGTGCATGGTGCTCGTCACTTCATCGATGGCGGAAGAGGTCTGCAGGCTGTTCCTCGCCGACTCGTCGGAAGAACTGGCCACCTGGGAGGAAGCGCTGGCCACTTGCGTAGCCGCGTCGCGCACATTGCGCACCAGCCCGCGCAGCCCTTTCACCATGCTGGTGAACGCGTTCGCCAGCGTGTCGCTGGCCGACCGGGGACGGACTTCCACCGCCAGATTGCCGCCGGCGATGGCTTCGGAAACCGCCGCCATTTCCTTCAGGTACTTCACCAGCGAGTCGAAGGTCCGGGCCAGTTGCCCGATCTCATCCTCCCCCTTAACGTCGATGGTGTGATCCAGATTCCCGGACTGGCCGATCTGCCCCGCCACGTGAATCAGCCGGTTCAGCGGCTGCGTAATCCCAGTCGCAGTCTTGTAGGCAATCACGATGCCCAGGCCCAGCGCGAACAAGGAACTGACGGCCGCTGCCAGAATCGTAAACGTCGCGGCCAGTTCATCGGAGTGGCGCCGCTCCTCCAGCAGTTGCCGGTTCTCCCGGTCGACATCGTCCAGCACGTCGCTCGAACGCGAGATCCAGGAGTTTGGATCCTTTTGCAGATAGAAAATCTGCAGTTCGGCCACCGTCGCATTGCCGCTGTCCACGGCCCGGCGTTTGTCCACCAACGCGTTGGCAAAATCCGTTCCCCAAGCCTGCTCCAACCCCTGCACTTTTTCCAGACTGCTGCGCTGTTGCGGGGAATTCGCCAGATCGAGGGAATGGCGCAGGGCGTCACTCAAACGGTGTTCCCCGTCATTCATTTTCTCCACATTGCGCACGTCCCCGCTGAGCAGGTAGTTCTGCAGGTGCAGCCGGTTCTGCATCATCTCCATGCGGACCAGCGAGGTCGCCTCGGTCATGTCGATCGAGCGCTGTGCCGCCGCCTTGGTTTCGTGCTCGCGTTGCACCGCGATCAGGTTGATCGCCAGAAGCACCAGGACCATCGACAGAATGATGCCGAAATTTAAATATAACTTTTTCCCGATATTCATAGACTAACCTTCCTCAGTCGGTTCTTCGCGTTCTACCATGCCCTCTTACTTGTCTGGGCTAAAGCGGAATTCCACAATCCCCGTTGACTCTTCCGGACCCGCCTCGAAACGCCACTTCTTCACCGCATCGAGAGCGGCGCTCGCTAACACCGGGTGCCCGCCTACCAGCCTGGCCTCCTTGATCGACCCGTTGGGGGAGACCGTGACCAGGATCTTCACCGCGCCAGTAATGTTCATTTTTCTCGCAAGTTCCGGATACACGGGCGTCACCCTGATCTTGGCTCTTCGATTGATTTCATCCTGTCCCCATGCTAGGGGAGTGCTGGTTGCGACGCATCCGCTAACGATCAGCAGACCCACCGCGAACAGACGATTTAGGCCTCGCATAGACACGTTCCTCCCTGTTGTGGCACATGTGCCTATATTCCTGCACGGACCACATCAGCGGATATCAAAAGTTCTTTCTTTGCGTTACTTTGGTGTCTCGGCAAGGCGCTGAAGAATCGAAACTTAGGGATCGGGTGATCCGATCGTCGGGTAGCCGGTCATCCAATCCAAATGCAATTCGCCTTTGACTTTCGGTCACCCGATCGCCCCAATGACCCGAACGATGACCCGAACGAATGACCCGATTACCAACTTGCAGAATGAGACGCCAGTCTCTTTGTGCCGTTTCACAACTCGATACTGCCCCTCCTATTTCCTTGACTCAATTTGAGAATCAAGCGTAGCTTTGATTTGTAAGACAATTGTTTTCAACCGCTTAGCCAAAAGCGAATGGTGCGCACTGACCAGCGATAACGGAAACTCGCAGCCCCGCGACGCGTCTCAGTCTGACGAGGCATTTCAGAAGCTTCTCCTGGAGCTTTCCCGGGCCGCTTTTCAGAGCAGTGATTCCAGCCAGCTCATCCGCTCCTTCTGCGCTC
>Ga0187782_10004440_pt1 | contig 10514 bp, 7 predicted proteins | sample 0715_SJ02_MP15_2_FD_132454 | JGI IMG/M metagenome (GOLD analysis project Ga0187782, IMG submission 132454) | Tropical peat soil microbial communities from peatlands in Department of Meta, Colombia - 0715_SJ02_MP15_20_MG | ecosystem: Environmental > Terrestrial > Soil > Wetlands > Peat | place...
GAACACTTCACAAGGGGAAAGCAAATCATGAAAACCATTCAGTTGCGCACCGAAATACCAGGGCCCAAGTCGCGGGCGCTGTTGGCCAGGCGCGAGGCGGCTATTCCGCGCGGCCCGCACCTGGTGTCGCCCGTTTTTGCCGCCAAGTCCGAAGGCGCGTCGATCGAAGATGTCGTCGGCAATCGCTATTTGGATTTCGCTGGCGGGATCGGCTGCCTGAATAGCGGCCATCGTCCCCCGCGCGTGGAAGCAGCGCTGCGCGAGCAGATCGGTAAATTCCTGCACCTCTGTTTTGGCGTCACCCCTTACGAGTCATACATCGCCTTGGCGGAGAAACTGAACGCATTGGCGCCCATCAGCGGTCCCAAGAAAACCTTCTTCGTGAATACCGGAGCCGAGTGCGTGGAAAACGCCGTCAAAATCGCCCGAGCCTACACCAAGCGTCCGGCGGTTATTTGCTTCGAAGACGCCTTCCATGGCCGCACCTGGATGACCATGTCCCTGACCAGCAAAACCAATCCCTACAAGGCTGGCTTTGCTCCGTTTGCCAGCGACATTTACCGCATTCCTTACGCCTATTGTTACCGCTGTTCGTATAACCTCACCTACCCTTCCTGCAAAATGTTTTGCGCTCATCACCTGGAAGACACCTTCAAGCGCGTGGTTTCCCCCGATGCGGTGGCCGCCGTCATCGCCGAACCGGTGCTGGGCGAAGGCGGCTTCGTCGTGCCTCCAAAAGAATTTTTTCCGATAATCAAGGAATTCTGCGCCAAGTACGGAATCGTGTTTATCGCCGACGAAGTGCAATCGGGAATTGGCCGCACCGGCAAAATGTTCGCGATCGAACATTACGGCGTCGAGCCGGATCTGATCACCACCGCCAAATCCCTGGGCGGCGGATTGCCGCTCGCCGCGGTCACCGGTCGCGCAGAAATCATGGACGCCCCACAACCAGGCGGACTGGGAAGCACCTTCGCCGGGAATCCACTTTCCTGCGTTGCTGCGCTGGCAGGTCTGGAAACCATCGAGAAAGAGGGTTTACTGGCCCGCTCCACCGTCATTGGCAAGCGCTTCGAGGAGCGCGCCCGCTCTTGGCAGAAAAAATGGGAACTGATTGGCGACATTCGCGGCCTTGGCGGTATGTGCGCCATCGAGCTGGTTCGTAATCGCAATACCAGGCAGCCAGCCGACACGGAAACAAAGGAGCTGGGCAAGTTCTGCTACGAACATGGACTCATGACCATCACGGCGGGCACCACCAACAACATCATGCGCATCCTGGTGCCCCTAGTGATCACCGACGAGCAGTTCGAAGAAGGCCTGGACGTGATCCAGGCCGGCCTCGCCGAAATTGTCGAGAAAAAACAGGCGGTGGTGTCGCACGCCTGATGCCGGGTCCAGCCTACGCCTCATTGATGCGCTTGGTAGCTGGTTTCCGCGACCAGGCGCTGTGCAGTATTGAGGATATCCCGCGCGAAATCCCGCTTCGCTTCCCTCGGCTCCAGGGTTATGTACGTTTTAAGATCCTGAATCTCTGCGGAATAATCCTTCTGCTCCCTGTGAGCCTCCGCCAGGATTAGATAGGCCTGAGGGAATCGCGGGTTGCGGGTCAGCGCCTCCCGCGCGCTGAGTTCGGCCTCATCAGGCTTGTGCCGGTAAAGCATGACCGTTCCTAACGCCACATAGCCCTCCGGCACGCTCTGGTCCTGCGCCAGCCCCGTTCGCACCAGCCGCTCAGCGTCGTCGATATTTCCCTGCTCGCACAGAATCAATCCATAGGCGAACTCCGCCCACGGAAACTTTCCACCACTCGTGTCGATGGCCGATTGAAACGACTTCGCCGCCTCCTGGATTCGCCCCAGGCGGCTCTGTGCCAGCCCCAGGTTGTAGTACGCTTCGTAATAACCCGGGTACTTCTGAATGGCTTTTTCGAAGAATGGCAAGCTTCCGCGGGGATCTTGGGCATTTAGCCGTTCTGCGCCTTGTTGAAACAGTTCACGGGCCTTTGCGGGAATCTTCAGTTCGTGAATGGAAACCGTCGAGGATGCATCTCCTGAGGACGGCGTATTTGCCGAGCCCGGAATCATGCCTTTCGAGTCCGCCACCGCAACGCCCTGTGGATAGACACACCGGGGTACACTTACCACCCCGATTGTTAACAAACCGAGACAAAGCCAAGCGAGTTTGGACCTGAATATGAACGTACTGTAATACAGCATAAGGCCAATTGCCTCCACGCGTTAGCTCTATTGTGCAATCCGGTAGTGGAGTTTTGGGCACCGCTGGGTGGGAATCGGCCGGAGAACTCGCGGATTCGTTTCAGGTCAAGCCTTCGCAAAGGCGGATCGGCCTTGGCCTACAGCCACCAAGGTGTTCCCCCACCGAAACGCCGGCGAAGAGACCCCTGCTTCTGTGCCAGTGGTGCGGCGGTTCCTTCGCCTACGCTTGCCGGAAGAGTCCTTCTTGCCACCAGTCCTCATGCTGCGACAGCTTACAAATAAGGACATACCGAAAATACCTGGAATGCGCAGGGGAGTCTGTGTGTGCCCTACTTAGCGGGAAAACAGGCGCACTTACGGCAGACTGCTTATGAAATTAGCTCACACGTCGAAAGTACTGCATGCCCATTCGCGGCGCTGCGGCGCTTAGGCGTCTCGCATGAGGTTACGTGAACGAGCACACCTGCGGGCTGGCCAGCCGTACGAAATCTTCATACGCCATGCGCACTGCATCGTGATGCGTCCCGGCGTTGAACACCACTTCCCGGTCTTTTGCCAGCGATTCATCCACGTACACCGGCAAATTGTATAGCGTGCCGAAAGGCGGCATGGCGCCCAGTTCGCAATCGGGGAACAGGCTCCGGAATTCGTCTTCGGTAGCCAGACGCACCGGTTTGCCGATCACTGCGGCCAGCTTCTCGAACCGCACGTGCCTGGGTCCGGGAAGAACCGCCAGAATGGTCTCATCGCCATGAACGCCAGCTAGCAGCACCACGGTTTTGGCCACTTCCTTACCCGAAATTTGCATCAGCGTGGCTGTGCCTTGAGCTGTGTAGGTGGTCGAGTGAGACATCGATTGGTACGGAACGCAGTTGGAATCCAGAAAGGATTTCAGACGTTGTGGAACACTCATGGGCGTACTCCTTTGCCCAGGTCTTTTGAGCCGAGTATAGCCCTTTGCAACCCCCGGTAAAAGGTCACACCTGTCGGTGGGACTGTTACGCCGATGAGGTCTGCGACTCCACCAACGTCTCCGGCATCGGGCAGAACTGCCCTTCCGAAAATCCTTCCGCGGCGATGGCGAATGTGCGGTTGAACCGCGCCCGCGCATTTTCCCAGGAAATGACTGCCGAGAGTTCCACCAGTTGGCGCTCCGAAAAATGCCGGCGCAAGGCCGAATAGAGTTCGTCGGAAACCGTCGTTGGCGTTCGGCTCATGGCCACCGCGAGACGCAGCACCGTTTTCTCGCGATCATCGAAATGCGGGCTGGATTCGAATTGCGCCACGTCCTGCAGTTGTTCTTCGGTGATGCCCGATTTTCTGCCCACGGCAGAATGAATATCAATTCAAAACGGGCAGCCCACCATTAGCGCCGCTTTCAGTTGCGCCAACTCCTTCAAGTGTATCGGCACGTGCCCTTTCGCAGCGCCGTAAAGATCCAGGCGCAGCGCGTTACGCAGGAATTTTGGATCCAAAGCGCGAATGCGCACGCCCAACGGGACGTGGCCAAGGCGCCGTTTTGCCAGCCAGAAAATGAGGCGCGTAACCAGCCCGGCTTGGTTGTTTTGCATTCCTTGCGAACGCGGCATCGTCGCACCTCCCATACCAGAAGGATGTGCGAACGCGTCCCCACGTTATGCTGCTGCGCACATAGTTTCGCGATGCTAGAAGCCGTACTTGGCGACCACTTGTTTCGTTTTTTTATCAATCAGCGCCAATGCCGCACGCTGCCTGGGCAAGCGCATTTCCAGTTCCACGCCAGTCCCCGAATCTTTAATGGTGATCGGCGCATCTGTGGCGGATTCCGATTCCAGAATGTACAACACGGCATTCTGCAGTTGAATCGGAAGCACAAGTATGCCGCCATCCACAGAAAACGGAGCGCCTTCGCAAGCCCGTGGAATGCCGGCTCGCTCTACTACCTGGCGATAGAGCGCCGCCGCGGCTTGCGTATTTTCTGCCAGTTCCACGGGATAAGCGGCCCAGAAAACCTGGCCTCGTTCGAGCGGAAAGGCTTTGGCTCCCGCGCCGTCTTCGAAACGCAAGTATTCCAGCAGTTGTTGGTCCTGTTGATCGAAGGAAAGAACAATCGGACTGGGTGCCGCTGATGGTCCCAGGCTATTGCCGATCGACGCACTGTGAAAAGTAAGCGGTTCCGTGACAGCCTTAATGCCCAGCGGCGCGTAGCGATCCACCAACTGCCAGTGCTCGTCACGCGAAACCGGTCCTGTCACCAGCAGGTTCCCGCCATTGCGCGCATACGCAAGCAGCGCTTGCCACGTCGATTCGCGCAGCGCTTGAGCCGAAGGAAGAATCACCAGCTTTGGTGTGCCCAGCTTACTGATCTGATTTTCCGTGATGATATAGCACGGCTGGTGCAAATCGTAACCGAGCGCCCGCACCGCGTTTTGCTGCGCCGCGATTTGCAAGTCCGCCTGGACGGAAAACTGCGCGGCCTGCGAGGTGACAATCGCGATGTCCGGCTGCTTTGGCTGGACTAAATAAGGAGACGCAGCCGCCGCGAACTTGGCCATGTCACGAAGCACCGCGGCTTCGGGCTTCTCCGTGCCGTCGGCGTGTAGCGCGCCGATGGGCGTTTCGTTGCTCTCGGTCATGTAAGAATTGGAGTTCCACAACCATTCGATCGCCCCGGATCCGCCCACAAACGACAGCGCGAACTTGCGTTCCAACAGCATGGCTTCTTGTTCGGGAGTGCGGCGCGCAAGTTCGTCGGGAGTGAGCTCGCGTTGCAAGCCGGTCTCTTGAATCAGCATGGCTTTACCCGGCTGCTTTGCCACCAGCGAATCCCACAGCAGGTAATCGTTCTGCCACCACGAGTGATTGGTGGTGAGGTCCACCGCATCCGAAAAGAACGCGGGATTCAGCCGGTCCAAGTAGCCGCCTTCATCCTGACCCACGGTGATTGGTGCATTCGAACCGGCCCCGCGAATGGCCTCGCGCATGCCCCGCACCCAACCCGCGAACTTTTCTTGCGCGAACAGCACGTAATCATAAATCCGGAGAGAATTAATCCCGTTGTACATGCCGCGCTGAGAAAATTCTTCCTCGGCGGGAAGCGCAATCGTACCGGCCACCGTTTCGGGCGGCACGTTCCAGGCGGCGGCCAGCGCCGCGCGATCCGGATACTTCTGCGTGAGCCACGCATTCCATGCGGCCAGCTCGACCGCATCGTAGTTCGGGCGCATTCTCCAGAGCTGCTTCGAAAAGCTGGGCTCGTTGATCAGGTCCCACGCGAGAAATGGCACGTCATGAAAACGAGCCGCCACCGAACTGACTAAATTCTGCTGCCGGCGCACGGCTTCGCCGTCCAGATACGGATTCACGCCCCCCAACACCTCGGGAAGAAACGCAAAAAAGTTGAATTGCACCGGCAAATCGTATTTGCGCGCGGTCATTAAGTACGCTTCAAGGGTTCGCAGCGTGCGCTCGTACGGCCGTCCGGTTTCGTCGCACAATTTGTCCCAGCCGGTCCACCAGCCGGTGCGCAGCATATTCAGCCCGGCACTGTGGATCAGCCCCAGATCGCTGTTCCACACGTATACATTGGGATGATCGAAATACAGGCGCTGCACTTCGCTGGACATGTACGTGGTTCCTACCACCGCCAGCGGCTTTCCATCGACCGTGAAGTAGTCGGCGTTAACTCCCAGCTTGGGTCCGGATTGCAGAAACGCCTCATCGCGAATCCAGAACGCGGAGTGGTAAATGGCGCGAAGCGTGCCGCCCTCGAACAGGCGCGCTTCAATGATGTGTAGTCCCTTGCCTTGTGGAGCAGGCAGCAGCTTGTTTTCGCCTGCGGGGACAGAAAAGGTGACTGTTTGCTTTTCACCGGGCTGATTTTCCGGGTAGCTGGAAACTTGCACCGTCAATGCGCTTGTGGGTTTATTGGCGAAATGGACAGTGGATTCCAGTTCCACCGGTTCCCCGGGTAAATATAACGGTAAGACCGGGCGCACGGAAAATTCCAGCGAGCCTTCCCGCGCGCGGTCCGCCAACGTACGCAGCAACTTCGTAGCGTCCGCGGAACCATAAAACTCCGGGGCAATTTCGGCGCACAGCAAAATCCACCGGCCTCCATCGAATCCCGAAGAAAAGTTGTCAATTTGCAGCAGCGGCGCCGACATCTTGCGCCCATCGCTAACGCCCCACACCAACGCGTCGAGCTTGATATCCAGTGTGCCCGCTGAACCGCCGCGATTGTAGATGTCGCTGGTGCTCAGACGAATGATGGGGCTGAACGCTTCTTTCCACGAGAAGCGCGGCACCTCGACAGGAATGTCTGGATTGGCGGTAATCGTAGCTCCGGAAGATCCGGGCGTGGATTGATACTGGTCGATCTGCAAAGGCCGCGTGAACCGCGTGCTGTACTCCCGCAAATGCCATCCGGAAGCGTCGTGATATGCGGCGCGGGTGAACGGTCGGCCGCCCAAGGCCAGCAAATTGCCGCCGCGATGCAGAAAATCCGAAATGGCCGCGAACGCCGCTTCCGGCACCACTGACCCTTGTGCCAGCACCAGAAGCTTGGTCTGTGAATCGCCCAGCGCCGCGGCCAACTGATCTGCGGCCAACAGCCGCGCCCCAGGGAAAATCTCGGCAAGCTGCGCGGCAGATGCCACCGCGCTATCGGCCAGTGGAACCCCTGGTTCGGACCAAATCACCGTGTCCGCGAAACTCTGCGCTCGGCCGGAATGCGGCGCAAGCAGGCACACCAGCAGCGTACACAGCAGCCACATCCAAAGGGCATGGCTCATCATTCACTCGCAATCTCGCCAAGCATAACGTTACGGCACAACCTTACACCATTTTTTGCGCCCAAGCCCCCGGACGCGATAGCTTTCTGGTCATGCAATAGCTGTGGCAGTATCATGGGCGGAATCAGGCGCCGCGCACTCAGCGGAGAAAAGGAACCCGGGAACTATGCCGAACCTAAGCGTATCGAACCACGCGGTGGGAAGCGCGGGAGTCGCAACTCCGCCGGCCAAAAGTTATTCGGGCGCGCTGGCCATTGTCACCACCCTGTTCTTCATGTGGGGCTTTCTCACCTGCCTGAACGATATTCTGGTGCCGCACCTGAAATCGATCTTCGATTTGAACTACGCGCAAGTGATGTTGATCCAGTTCGCGTTTTTCGGCGCGTATTTCCTTTTTTCTGTTCCCTCAGCCAGGCTCATCGACTGGATCGGTTACCAGCGTTCCATGGTCGCCGGCCTGCTGACCATGGGCTTGGGCACGTTCCTGTTCGTTCCGGCGGCCAGTGTTCCCTCGTATCCGCTTTTCTTGGGAGCGCTGATTGTCTTGGCCGCTGGCATAACCTGTTTGCAAGTGGCCGCCAACCCTTACGTTACCGTGCTCGGCCAGCCGGAAACCGCTTCCAGCCGGTTGAATCTGACCCAAGCGTTCAACTCCCTGGGCACCTTCCTCGCTCCGTTTTTCGGTGGACTGCTGATCCTGAGCGCCGCGCCCAAAACCATGCAGGAAATACGCGCGTTGGCCCCGCGGGCCTTGCAGGAATACCGCCTGCAGGAAGCCGCCACGGTGAAGATGCCTTACGTCGGCTTGGGTATTGCCCTGGTGCTGCTGGCCATTGCCATAGGCAGTTTCAAGCTTCCGACCATTGAACATGCCCAGCACAAAGTCGGCGAGAAGGTGAATGACTCCATCTGGAGGCACCCCAATCTCCTCTTCGGCATCATCGCCATTTTCGTTTATGTCGGCGCCGAAGTTTCCATCGGCAGTTTTCTGGTGAATTACTTCCATGAGCCGGAGATCGCCGGTTTTGCCGAGAAGATTGCAGCCAGCTTCGTGGCCTTTTATTGGGGCGGTGCCATGCTCGGGCGGTTCATTGGATCGAATTTCCTTGGAGGAGCAAAAGCAAAATACATGTGGCTGGTCGCCGGACTGAGCGTGGCTCTGATTTTGCTCTCGTATCCTATCGGGACTCGCCTACCCGCAGATTATCAGCCGGGCGTGCCGAATCTGACCTGGCTGGGATGGCTGGTGTTTGCCGGCAGGCCACTGTTCGTGCTCGTCGCGGTCGCCGCAGCCGCGATTGCGCTGGTCGCCTCATTGAACGGCGGCAAGGCCACCGCCCATACTGGAACGCTGCTGGCAATTTGTGCTCTGTCAACCAGCGTACTTGTCGCCCTTTCGATGCTCACCAGCGGTCACGTCGCCATGTGGAGCATCATTCTGGTCGGTTTCTTCAACTCCATTATGTTCCCGAGCATTTTCACTCTGGGTGTCGCGGAGCTGGGACCGCTCACTGGTGACGGCTCTGGCTTGCTGATCATGGCCATCGTTGGCGGCGCCATCATTCCCGTGACACAAGGCTGGATCGCCGACAAAATCGGCATACATCACGCCTTTTTCCTTCCGGTGCTGTGCTACCTCTATATTCTGTTTTTCGCGCTCAGCGGCTCCAAACCCAACAGCGAACGCGGGCGTGCGCTGCCGTCGTAGCGCCATGATCAATTCCAGGGACGAGACAGGCCACCGCCTAACCGGTTGCATGCGAATGACAAATTTTCTTTTGTCTACCTGATAGGCTTAAACTAAAGCCGGTAAGCAAATTCTCGCTCCAGAGTTCATCCAATATCCCATAAGATAGACTCAAGGACCCTTTCTTTGAATCCGCGAACAGGTTCAGCAATCTTGAAAACAGCGCTGCTGTTCCTTGGCGCTGCGCAACTGGCATTCGCCCAAGGCGGCCATCCCACACCATCCCCAGTACCTGCGGGAGCTAAGGCCGCGGTTTGTTCCGGGCGAACCATCCCTCAACTCGAAGACATCACCGCCAAAACGGGAATCACCTTTCAACACACCTCTGACCCCGACAAAAAGTACATCAACGAATCCATGAGTGGCGGCGTGATCCTGTTTGATTATGATCGCGATGGCTGGTTGGACATTTACTTCACCAACGCCCCGACTGTGGCCATGATGAAAAAAGGCCAAATGAGCCGCAGCGCCCTCTATCACAACAATCACGACGGCACCTTTACGGACGTCACCGACAAAGCGGGTGTCGGGAAACCTTGCGCCGCTATGGGCGGAGCCGTGGGTGATTACGACAATGATGGCTGGCCCGACTTGTATGTCACCTGCATGGGCGGCAATGTGCTGTACCACAACAATGGCGACGGCACCTTCACGGATGTGGGCAAGAAAGCCGGCGTCACTGACGGCCGCTGGTCCGCCGGCGCGGCTTTTGGCGATTACGATGGCGACGGCTATTTGGATTTGATGGTGGTGAACTATGTGGATTTTCACCTGGATGATCTGCCTGAATTCGGCAAAGGCCCCACCTGCCGGTATCGTGGCCTGGACGTTCAGTGCGGCCCGCGCGGCCTCAAGGGCGCCGGCGATTCCCTGTTCCACAATAATAGGGACGGCACCTTCTCCGACGTTTCCAGGCACGCAGGTGTATCGGACCCGGACGGCTACTACGGCATGCAGGTAATTTTCTCTGATTTCAACAACATGGGAAGGCCTGATGTGTATGTCGCCAACGATTCCACGCCCAAGTTCCTGTACAAGAACTTGGGTAACGGAACATTCTCCGAAATTGGTTTGGAATCCGGCACCGCCGTGGATGAAGACGGCTCGGAACAGGCGTCCATGGGCATCGCCGTCGGCGATTACAATCACACCGGCCGGCCCTCGCTCTATGTCACCAATTTTGCCGACGAATACAGCGTGCTGTACCGCAACGATGGCGACTGGAACTTCACCGACGTCTCTTACAAATCCGGTGTCGCCGTTCCTTCGCTGCCCTTCGTCAAATGGGGAACCGCTTTCGTCGATCTGGACAATGACGGCTGGTTGGACCTGATTGCCGTGGCCGGTCACGTCTATCCCCAGGTGGACGCCTTGCCGACCGGCGCCCGCTACCGCGAACCAAAAATCCTGCAGATGAATCAAGGCGACGGCACCTTTTGCGATGCCAGTGCGCAAGCGGGTCCTGCGATTTTGGCGCCCAACGCCTCCCGCGGACTGGCCGTTGGCGATTTGTTGAACGATGGGCGGATAGACATTGTGGTCAGCAATATCGACGGCGCCCCGCTGATCCTGAAGAACCACGGCATTCCCGGCAATCATTGGGTCAGTTTCGAATTGGCTGGCACCAAAAGCAATCGTATGGCCATCGGCGCTCGCTTGCAGTTAGTCGCCGGCGGAATGACCCAGACCGAAGAGATTCACAGCGGGACCAGCTATCTTTCGCAGAGCGATACTCGCGTGCATTTCGGTCTGGGCCATGCCACCAAGATCGACCGC
>Ga0187782_10004441_pt1 | contig 10512 bp, 8 predicted proteins | sample 0715_SJ02_MP15_2_FD_132454 | JGI IMG/M metagenome (GOLD analysis project Ga0187782, IMG submission 132454) | Tropical peat soil microbial communities from peatlands in Department of Meta, Colombia - 0715_SJ02_MP15_20_MG | ecosystem: Environmental > Terrestrial > Soil > Wetlands > Peat | place...
CACTCTCAGGGTGCGCTCTACTTCTGGATGAAGGACTGCGCGCGCTTTCAGTTCCCACCCCAGGAACCGGACTCCAGCAATCCGCCCAACCTCGCGGATGTGAGGAAGGACGAAAAGTACATTCAGGCCCAGATTCGGCGGATTATGGCGGAGCTGACCGAAGCCGACCTGTTGCGTACGGTTCACAGGAAGAAAGGTATCGGGTCAACCCACGACTGTGACGTTCCGGTCCGCGAAGTGTTGTGGCATCTGGTCGAGGAGGAGCTCCAGCACCGCGGCGAGCTGAATGCACTGCTTTGGCAGATCGACGTGGAGGCGCCGGTGTTCTCGTGGATCGACTGGGATCACACCGTGGGCCGAATTAACCATTCAAGTCTGTAGCGGCGACGGATTACCGGGATACCCCTCTCGGGCTCGACGAACCTCTCCGCATTACCTCCGGAACGCGGGGTTGCTTGTCGGTCTGCGGAATCCGTTTGGGAGCAACCTAGGCGAGGGTGCAACGCTTGTTACACCCACCGATAGCAGATCACGCCTTGTGCTTCCGCTCCCGACGCTGAGACCACCGTCGATCTCGGTCTGCCAACCACTCGAAGTTGACCGCGTACTCCGGCCCCAGTTCTCGGCGTTCTCGTTCGATGGTGGGCTTCAGAAATTCCCAGGGCGCCCGAGTCATCCAGCGTTCGTGGACGATCTCCTCGTTCAACACTCCCAATTTGACAAGGGTCCCCAAGGTCTCGAACAGCTCAATGAATCGCTGGACGTATTCGTATTCAGGAGAGTCCCGGGAGATGCGGATGGGTGGTGCATCCGTTACACCGAGGTGGTTCTTCCGGAACCAGTCGAGCGCGGCTCTCGTTTCTGGTCTCGCTGCCAGATCGTCGATTCGAAGGAGAATGTCGGCGTCTTCCCAAGTCGGCTTTCGCGGCATGATTGCCACTGACAGAATGGCAATCTATTGGAATCTTGGGGGAGACGACGGGAGACGGCTGCCACACCGTGCGCCGATAGTCCCGCCGCCCCGACATTTCAGATGGCAATGCGAGTTGCGCAGTCCCGGATCGGACTATGGTGAAGAGGGTGGGGGTCCGGTTTCGATATGGCGCAGCACGAACTCATTTCCGTCCGGATCGGCAAATACACCGCGAGTGACGGTTCCGATGGGATTTTGAAAGGTCTCCGGTTCGTTCACGATCGACCCTCCTCGCTTCCGAATCTCGGAGCAGGCGGCCTTGGGGTCGCGATGCGAGAAGACGATGCCCGAGACCGTGCCGGGTTCGCGGCCCCCTTCTCCTTCCTGCTGAATATGCATCGTTAGCAATGTCGTCGTCCCAGGAATCGCGTAGGCCGCCCGAGACGCCGCCGCGAGGTAGGAGACCTCCTTGAGGCCCAGCACCTCGGAGTAGAACTTCCGCGCTCGCTGGATGTCTCGAACGTGGACCGTCACCGCTTCCATTCCCTCTATTATGTCGGACATTACTCGCTCCACCGGACCCGAATTAAAGGACGGTTATAGCGGTCGACGAGGCGTGAACGGAAGGGGCCGGCCTCAGGCCGAGAAATGCGCGCCGGTCCCCGGGGTGGGTCCTTGGCCGATAGTGCTTGCCAGTTGTGATCGTGCCGGTCGCATGCGAGACTCGGGTCTTCTGCCCTAGAGATATCGGCTGAGGGCACTCTTATGAAAATGCGATCGTGTCCCGAGGAGCGAGGTCTTTCCATGCCCCACACCATTCCGCTCGATTGGTTCGAACAGTTGCCGTGCTCGGTGACGGTCTGCGATAAGGACTACACGATTCTCTACCTTAACGATCGGTCGGCCGAGGTGAACGCGAAGGACGGCGGAAAGTCTCTCGTCGGAAAGAGTCTGTTGGATTGCCATCCGCCGGAAGCTCAGGAAAAGCTCCGGCGGGTGATGGCTTCCGGACAACCCAACGTCTACACCATCGAGAAGAATGGGATCCGGAAGATGATCTATCAATGTCACTGGAAGCAGGGGGGAGAGTTTGCAGGGCTCGTGGAGATCACCTTCCAGCTTCCCGATGCCATCCCTCACTTTGTGAGGACCTGAATTCCGTCGGAAGCGGCGGCCGCCGCAACCAGCAAAGCTCGATGATCCGGGCCCCGGGAGGGTTCGGAGAGGCGACCGTCGAGTTGGGTGCCATGCCGCTCGCACGCTCCCCGTGAAGGACGGAGCTCGGGTCTCACGGTGAAAGTGTTTACATACCGCCACCCGTATCGACCATCGGCCTGAGGGCCGGGAGGTTCACGGTGAGATGGCAGTCGATGGGGATGCCAGCACGCCGTGGACCGACTGATTCGGGTTAGCCCCGGCTGCCGGCGTCCGCATCCTTCTCCCTTGAGTCGAACGACCTGGGCCGGGAAAACCGATGCCCAACGACGGGTACCTGGACAAGAGCGTCCACTGGAAGGTGCGAAGCGGACTGGTCTCCTTCGAGGAGCCGACGCACGACGAAGTAGCGGAGGCCATCCTCGACGTGGGCCTCGCGACGGAGGTCGGTCAGCGATTGGGGTCCGGGAAGGAGGCCGACGTCTACCTCTGCCGGGACGACCAACGACTCATCGCCGTCAAGGTCTATCGGCAGTATCGAACGGCCCACCGTGGGGGACGTCCGATCAAGCTCGAGTCGATGGGCCAGAGGGCGCTCCGCGAGTTCGATCTCCTCGACTACGCCTGGCAGGGCGGTGCCCGCGTGCCGAAGCCGGGAACACGGGTCGAGAACATGTTCTCGATGCAGTACTTGGGAGATTCTGAGTCCGTCGCGCCCATGCTCCACCACGTAGCTCTCGAAGAGCCGGGGCCGTTCCTGGAGAAGACCCTCGCCGGGATCGAGGGGCTCGCCGAAGCCGGAATCGTACACTCCGACCTGAGTCCGTTCAATATCCTGGTCTATCAGTCACAACCCTGGTTCATCGATCTGGCGGCGGGGATTCGTGTGGACCGGCTGGGTACGCCGCCTTGGGTACGACTGCTCGAAGCCCTGCGCGCGTTGGAGAAGGGCCTCGGATCGTTGCATCGTTACTTCCGGCGCTACGGCCTCGAGTTCGATTCCCGGGACCTGATGAGCAGAGTCCAAACGCAAATCGACAAGTTTGGCGTTCTGTAGGCCCGCATCAACTCGGACCTAATGGAATCGTGGCTGCACTCCTTCGAATCCAAATGCAATCTCCTCAGTCCTCGACCGAACCGAGTGAGGTCGCGGTGACTCCCCGAACGGCGGGAGTTTCGGCCACGGTCGGGGAGCGGGACTTCGAGTCGACGCGCTCTCCGGTTGCTGTGAATGTGTAGTTGTGCAGGAACAACGCCAAGACCCCGCAGGTGACGGAGAGCAGAGCGCCGACTCCGAACAACCAGTGGAAGGCAGAGAGCGTTGGAAGAACGACGGTCACCGGACCGCTCGGGCCAGCGATCCCGGTCGCGAAGACGCCGGTGAAGCTCGCGAGGATCGTCGCCACAACGACCGGACCGATGCTGGCTCCGAGATCCTGGAACATCTCGGCCATTCCGGTTTGAATTCCGGTCTCACCCTTCCGCGACGCCAAGACGACGGTGTTCGTGATGGTGATGATCATGGTCACCAGTCCTACGAACGCGGGAATGGGGGCCAGCATCACCTCCGTGTACGTGTGGTCGAAGGTGAGCATGAGCAGGAATCCCACGGTGGCAAACCCGGACCCCAGGACCATGATCGGTCGGGGGCCAAACCGAGCGATCGCGCGGCCGACGAAGGGAGCTGCAACCAGCATGGACATCGTGGTGGGGAGGCTCAGGACCCCGAACTCGAAGACCGTGCGTCCCAGACCGACGATCGGCGTCTCCACCAGGATAGTGATGCCGACAAACCCGAGGAAGAGGCTCGACCCCACGAGCAGTGCTGCGAAGTAGCTGATGGCCAGGTTGCGCTCCCGGAAACGTTCGAGACGGACCATCGGTTCGGCCGCGGTCTTTTCCCGGAGGTAGAACAGGACGGAGAGGGAGGCCGAGAGGGCAAAGAGCTGAGGCACGCCGAGCGGAATACCCGCCACGTGGGTGGCGGCGAGCGAACTCCAGCCCCAGGACGGAGCCTGAGAAAGGCCGAGCAGGAACATGGCGAGGGCCCCTCCGAGGAAGGCGGCACCGGGAACGTCCAGGCGGGACTTGAGTCGGTGACGGGACTCCGGCAGGATCCAGATCGCGCTCGCTACGATCACCGCCGCGATCGGGATCACGACGTGGTATGCGATCTGCCAGCCGTAGTTCTGAATGACCCACGCGCCGCCGAATAGACCCAGGGCGGCGCCGATGGCGAACATCGCACCGATGAGCCCCTGGGCTTGAGCGACTTTCGCCGGAGGAAGGTCCTCCCCGACCATCGCGAACGCGAGCGGGAACATCGCGAGCCCCACGCCCTGAAGCCCTCGAAGGGCGATCAGGAGGTAGACTGCGTTGAACCGGGAGAGACCGAAGGCGGCGGCGATCTGGGGCGAGAATCCCGTTAGGCTGAGAGCAACGGCATAGATGCTGAGTACGACGACGAGGATCCGCTTCTTTCCGTAGATATCGCCCAGCTTTGCGAACAGCGGCGTTGTGGAAACCCCTACGAGCAGGTAGGCCGAGACGACCCAGGCAATCGTGGTGTACGGAACCCCGTCGAAGAACGAGACCAGTGTAGGGAGAGCCGGAACGAGCATGGTCTCGACGTAGTTGACCATCAACGCGGCGGCCGCCAGAAGAAGCAGAATGACCGTTCCTCGCCGCGCGAGGTCTTCCGGCGAGGCTCGGGTGGAGACTGTCTCATTTGGGCTCTCGGGCGCGGCTGTCATCGGCTCCAACAGGGGCGACGCGAAGGTCAAGCCCCTCCACGGGTCCTCCGACAGTTTCCGCCTTTGACCCGCGAGAATGTCCGATTGTTACGGTCCGCTCGCAAAGGTCGGAAGACTCAAGCGGGACTCCGTTGCTCCCTCCCCGACGTGACCGACGCTCCGCTCCAGCCCGAACCTCTCGACATCGACCTCCTTCGAGAGATGTATCGGGGAGGCGCCGTGAATATCGCCGGAATCGACCCTCGGCTCAACGCGACGCGCATCGCGCACCACCTGCACGTCGGCCGGGCGCGCGTGGCGGGGCGGCTCAAGGCATGGAAGCGGAGCGGACTCCTTCGCCAATACGACGTCTGGCTGAATCCGGCGTTGATCGGCTGGCAGGGCGCCGCGGTCAACATCCGGGTGGAGCATCCCCGCGCGAAGTCGACCCTCTTCTCCCGACTCGAAATGGTCGATGGAGCGGTGATGGCGATGGAATTTCTCGGCGAGTGGGTCACGCTTGCGCTCGTCGCGCCGGACTGGGCCGCGCTAGAGCGGCGGGTCGCGCTCGTCCGGGGCCTCGCCGGAGTAAAGGAAGTGGAACCCCCGATACCGTGGCCCGTCCTCGAACCCCGGCGCCAGCTCACTCCCCTCGACATTCGGATAGTTCGGGCGCTGCGCGACCGACCGGCGGCCACGCTGAGCGACGCCGCCCGTCGGGTGGGGATCTCCACGCGCACGATGACGCGGCGCTATTCTACGCTCATCGACGATTGGGCGGTGTGGTTCGTACCTATCTTTGATTTCCGTGCCATCAGCTACCCGCTCGTTTCCTTGCAGGCGGTCGTGCGCTCGGAGGTCGACAACGAGACCGTCATTCGGCAGATTTCGAAACGTTTTCCTCTCACACTGGCGTTTCGAGACCCGATCGCAGGCGCGGGAATCCCTTCTCAGCTCAACGTCTTCGTGATGCCGCCCTCGGCGGCGCACCTGGAGGACCTCGAACAGTACGTGAGCTCCATCAAGGGCGTCGTGGGAATCGAGATGAACATCATGATCCGATTGCACTCCTTCCGCGCCTGGTTCGATAGTCACCTCGACGCGCTGGCCCAGGCCTCCCCGACGAAAATTCCGTTGGCTCGTCGGAAGGCACCTGGACAATAGGTGCGTTTGGCTTTGCACCCCCTGGGACGGTCGCCACGACGATGCCGGACTTCGCACCCAGTCCGGTCTACGCCGAGGTCAGGGCGGAGAGCAACTGGGTGAGCGGGACGAAGGCGCCTACTGTGAAACGATTCTCGAGCCGGGAGTCCGCCCGCGAACAATAGACGGTGGCGGTTTCGCTTTCCGGTTCTCGCGTCACCCGGAGCACCACGTCGAAATCCGAGGTATTTCCCCTCGGGATTCCCGCGTTCGTGAGGATGATGGAGACGCCCAACCGCTTCAACTCCTGGAGGAACGGGGTGAACTCACCGGGTAATCCCCCGTAGAATCCGGTGGCACGGTCTGCGTTTGCGACGACAATTGCCACGGCGCCGGCGGTTGGTCCCGTCCGGTCGACGATAGACCGTAACCGGGCGGGGATGCGCAGGTAATCGGACAACCGTAGAGACTCCGGGGACTTCACCGGCTCCTGGACGATGGACCACAGCGCCAGATTGCCCAGGTTTTGATTGACCGCGACCTCTTCCGGTGCCACCCGGATCGAATGGGACGGGTCCAGTTCTTGGAGCACGGCAGTCTCTCCCGGAGAGAAGGTCGCATCGATCTGGATGTCAACCCAGAAAACCTCCTTCCCGAGGGCTCGGGCGAGACCGATCGCGAGCCGGTCCAGGTCGGCTCGCTTTGATCCCCAAACAACACCGGACACGGGGCCGGGGAGGGTTGTAGGACTCCCCGGTTCGGTCATCGCTCAGCCAGGCCGACCGGAGTTTGGCCACGCCGTCGTGAGGTAAGTTCTCGCAGAGCGCCGCGAAATCATCGTCCTGAGGATTTGATTTCCAAGGATATACTTTCCGACCGCTACGGGAGCCTGTCGTATGCTCGGAGGGACGGAAAAAACGGTATCGTGGGCGAAACGCACCGCACCTTGGGGGTAGATCGCGGCAAAGGGTGCAATGAGCCGTGCACCCGACCGGACCATCCCGGGAGGGCCAACCGACTCGGAAGCAGTCGGCCTACTTCGGAGCCTGAACGGGTCGGCCGTACGTCGACATGAGCTGAACGAATCTCGAGTCCTTCCGCGCCGTCGCGAACAGCGGGGACATTCGGAGCCGGGAGGCCTGCATCGTGTGCGCCTTCGCCGTGGCGAACATGACGTCGAAGAACCGGTCGAAGTCGCCGAGTGCGTAGTAAATGAACCCGACGGACGACTGACGCGCGTACCCCTCACGGGAGGTCTCCTGAAGCCGTTCCACCATCTTCATCGCGGTGGGGCGGTCTCCGGTCACGGCCGCGAGCCATCCTCGACAGAGGAGTGCGAAGTCGCTGGACGGAGCGAGGCGTTCCAGTTCCTTGACCGCCTGCTCCGCCTTCTCGAAGTCTCCCTTGAGGATGTAGAGGTCGGCCAACCCACGATTTGCATCCATCGGCGATCGCTCTATCGTGTTCTTCCAGTGAGCCAACGCATCTTCCAGCCGACCCGAGAAGAAGTAGGCGTTCCCCAAGGTACGGATCGTCGGTGGTGACAGCGGGTCCAGCCGGTACGCTTCCTCGTTCTCCGCGACGTACGCCTCCGCGATACCCAGCGAGCCCGCCAACGCGGCCAAGATGGTATGCGCCTGGGACAGGTTGGGGTTGAGCTCGAGCGCCTTTCGCACTTCGCGGTCCAAGACGTCGGCCGTCTCGTCGGCCATGAACGCAATCTCGGCTCGCAGGCCGTGCGCTTCGGCGAGGCCCGGGTCGATCGCCATGGCTCGCTCTACTGCCACGCGCCCGAGATTGCAGGCGTCGACCCACGTCATGAAATTCTCTGTACCGAGTCCAATGTACGCGCGGGCCATCCCTGCATACGCTCGCGCGAACGTGGGGTCGGTCTCGAGGGCCTTCTTGAAGAAATCGAGCGACCGACGCAGCGAGTCCTCGTCGGTCTTCCAAATGAGAGCCTGACCCTGGAGGTACAGAAGGTACGCTTCCGTTTCCTTGGGTTTCTCGAGCTCCGGTATCGACTTTTTCTCCCGTTTCAACCCGCCCGGAAGAGCCGTGGCGACCTTCGTCGCGATGTCCCCTTGCACGGCGAAGATATCGTCGAGGTCGTCGTCGTACTTTGCCGTCCAGAGATGCTCCTCGGTGGCCACGTCGATGACCTGAACGGTCACTCGGATCCGGTTGGCCGATCGGCGGACGCTTCCCTCCACGACCGTCCCGACCCCGAGCTCCTTACCGATCGTGGCGACCGACTTGTCGGTCTTCTTGTAACCGATGACCGAGGTCCGGGCGATCACCTTCAAGCCCGGCACGAGCGAGAGATTGGCGATGAGTTCCTCGGTAAGCCCGTCCGCGAAGTACTCGTCCGATGGGTCTGGACTGATGTTGGCAAAGGGGAGAACCGCGAGACGGCTCTGGTCGGCGATCCGCGCCTCATCCGCCGCACGCCCGCCGCCGTTGTTCATCCAGGGAAACAGCACCCGATAGACATCCATCGGGACCTCTATCCCCTTGAGGGCCTTCGGCTGGAGCTTTTCGAACTTCTCGGCGACCTTGGTCCGGACCTGTTCGTAGACGGCACTGGAAACGCACACTCCACCCGGTTCGGCCAGGGGCTCGATTCGAGCGGCAATGTTCACGGCGTCTCCGAGGATGTCGGTCCCGTTTTGGACCACGTCCCCTAGGTGAACTCCGATCCGGATTCGAATGGGAGTCTGTCCGCCCTCGGAGTTTCGTTCGTAGATCCGGCGCTGGACGTTCACCGCGCATTGCACGGCTTTGAGAGCGCTGTCGAACTCCACGAGGAATCCGTCACCGGTCGATTTGATCTCCCGACCATGGTGGAGTGCGAGCACCGGCCGAAGCAATTCCTCCTGCTGGCGAAGCAGGTCGAGGGTGCGACCTTCGTTGGCCTGCGTGGACGCCGTGAACCCAACGGTGTCCGTAAACATGACGGCGGCGAGGCGCCGACCCGGTTCCACGAGCGGCGCAAGCACGCGGTGCTTTAAGTCTGCGCGCGAAGGTTCAGCACGGGCAAGCCACGGTCTCGGGTCGCCTGAACGGTCAGCACGCCCAGATGCGAAATCCATCGAGGGCCAGTGACTGTAACGGACCTTTCAACGACACGCACCGTCGCGGTGGGTCTTCGCACGTGCGCCGCTGGAACACCGAAGGTTTTCCGTGCGGTTGCCGGTCGCTGCGGGACTACCGCCGTTCACCCGCGACTATGCTCGCAAGCGTTCGAGGAGAAAACGGCCGGCGGCCTCTATGGCTCGAAGCTCATTCGAGCGACGGGTGAAACCGTGCCCTTCGTCCTCGAACACCAGGTATTCGACCGCTCGACCGTTCGCTCGGAGGCTCTCCACCATCTGGTCCGACTCGGCTTTGACCACTCGGGGGTCGTTCGCTCCCTGGACGATCAACAGGTCGGCCCGGATCTGCTTGAGGTAGGTGATGGGGGACCGATCGCGCAAGAAGTCGGCCTCGGTGTCCGGATTGCCGACCCACTTGTCCATGAAACGTGACCAGAAGGGAGGGACCGAGCGCACGAAGGTCCGCAGGTCGGAAGGTCCGAAGAAGTCGACACCGACCTTCCAGTACTCCGGGAGGCGGGCGAGGCAGCCGAGGGTCGCGAAGCCGCCGAAGCTCCCTCCGAAGACAGCCAGCCGAGCCGGATCGATCTCGGGGCGTGCCCGCAGCCACTCGGCGGCCGCCTTCAGGTCCTGAAGCTCCCCCCCGCCCCAGTCGTGGTGGATGAGCTTCTGGTAGGTCTTGCCGTAGCCGGTCGACCCTCGGATGTTCGTCCGAAGGACGGCGATCCCGTTCGCGTTCAGCCATGCGAGGAGGGCGCCGGAAAAACCCCACTCCGGCCGGGACTGCATCTCCGGGCCACCGTGGATGTACAGTAGGCCGGGCATCTTTCCGTGGGGCCGTCGCTTGGGGAGCGAGTAAAACGCGGGAATCTCCCGACCGTCGAACGACGTAAACCGAACGAGCTTGGGACGCGGGAGGGGGGCATCCGGGACTCCTCCGACCATGCTCTCCGAGAGCTGGCTTACCTGACGCCCGTCCAAAGTGAATCGAATGATCTCGGGAGGACCCGTGCCGGTTTCCCAGACCGCCGCGGCTGTCGCACCGTCGGGAGAGTTCGCGACGGAACTGCCCCAGATGAGTGTGGCCCGGCATCCGCGGGGGAGGGAGGAGATCCGGTGCATTCGACGGCCGAGCCGTCCCGCGAAAAAGGTGGAGTATCCTTCGTCGTTGACACTGTACAGCAGGGTCGACGTCGGCGTACAGAACTCGACGGTCTCCACATCCCCCTTCGGTGCGGCGATGACCGTACGACGACCCGACGCCAGGTGAACCAGTTCCAATTGTTTGAAATCGCGGTCGAGGTCGCTGCGGACGAGAAGGTTTCGTCCGTCGCTCGTCCAACCCTCGGGCGCGACGTACGCGTCGTCCTCGTGTGGAAGGACCTCGGTGGTCGTTCCCTTGCGAAGGTCGTGGACGTACGTCTGGATGTGCGTATTCGAGTGGGACTTCGCGACGGAAAAACGATGGCCCGAG
>Ga0187782_10004443_pt1 | contig 10511 bp, 8 predicted proteins | sample 0715_SJ02_MP15_2_FD_132454 | JGI IMG/M metagenome (GOLD analysis project Ga0187782, IMG submission 132454) | Tropical peat soil microbial communities from peatlands in Department of Meta, Colombia - 0715_SJ02_MP15_20_MG | ecosystem: Environmental > Terrestrial > Soil > Wetlands > Peat | place...
ATTCGGGACTGCATCATTAACCCGGACAAGACCCGCATGATCCGCGACGCCATCGCAGCCGGGACAAGCCAATACGGCATGCAGACGTTCGATCAGTCGCTCTTCGATCTGTACTCACGAAACCTCATCACGCTGGAAGAAGCTCTCATGCGCGCCTCGAACCCAGACGACTTCCACCTCCGCGTCCAGGGCATCCGCTCCTCGGCCGACGCAGCGCGGGAAGACATGGAGCGCGCCATGAACGAGTTCGAGCGCCTCGGAAAACGCTAACGAGCCGATCCGAGCCCCGTCCTCGGCCGACCTGCTGGCTGCGATCACCTTGCTTCCCTCGTTCGTTGCCTCTATGCTTCGCTCGTGTCCGTCGGTTCCTCTCCCCGCAAAGTCTCAACCGAGCAGCAGCTTTACGCCTCTGCGCTACGGGCGTTGACACGCCGCGCGCATTCGGTTCATGAGATGCGTGCGTATCTGGAGCGCCGCGCCCAAAAAGGCGCGCCCGTGGCCGCCGTCATCGCCCGGCTATGCGAGGAAAGCTATCTGGATGACGCCCGCTACGCCCTCGAATACGCCCGCAGCCACGCCAACGGGCGCCGACAGGGACGTTTCCGCATCACGCGCGAATTGCGCGCCCGAGGTGTCTCGGACCCCCACATCGACGCCGCTCTCGACACGGTCTTCGCCGAGACGGACGAGACAGCGCTTGTTCGGGCGCGCCTCAAGCGTCATCTCGCCGGGCTTGGCGGTGCCGTCGATCGGAGAAAAGCTCGGTCGCTTTATCACAGCCTGCTCCGCGCCGGCTTTCCCTCCGATCTCATCCAGAGGGAACTCCGCAGGGCCGCTCGCATCGATATTTCCGACTCAGAGGAATAAGCGATCCGGGCAGGGGCGTCCGGGGTCTCCGTTTCGCCTGCTGTTCGCCTATTCGGATGGGTGTCAGATCTGTTTCTTCCATTGCCTGGCGCCGGCGAGAAGCCGTAACATTCCAGTTCCTCGGTGAAAGGAGTGGATATGGCGGCCACGTGGAAAGGCTCTTTGTCCTTCGGGCTCGTTTCGGTGCAAATCCAGTTGTCACCGGCAGCTCGCACCGAACGCATTAGTTTCCATCAGCTCCACAAGGTCTGCCACTCACGGCTGAAGCAGCCTCTGTTTTGTCCGACGTGTAATCGCATGGTCGAGCGAAGTGAAATCGAAAAGGGTTACGAATATGAGAAGGATCAATATCTTCTCTTCACGGAAGAGGAATTGGAGAAGATCGAGCCCGAATCCGCACGCACCATGGAGATTCTGGAATTCGTCAAGCTTGACGAAATTGACCCGCTCTATTTCGACGCTTCGTATTTCGCGACACCGGAGCCTGCAAGCGCCAAAGGCTACCGCTTGCTATGGGAGGCCATGCGGAAGTCTGGCCATGCCGGGATCGCTAAGGTAAGCATGCACAACCGCGAATACATCGTCATCATTCGTGCCCGTGAGGAGGGGCTTACGGTCCACACCATGTTCTATCCGAACGAGATTCGTCAGCCTCTGGAGTCCCGCGCTGACAAATTTGAAATCAAGGAGCAGGAGCGCTCTCTGGCTGCACAGCTCGTCGAAAGCCTGGCGGCCCCGTTTCGGCCAGAAAAGTATCACGACGAATACCAAGAAAGCCTACGCACTCTGATCGAAGCGAAGGCCAAAGGGCAGGAGGTGGTTGTCGCGCCCCCTCTGTCGCGGGCCGAACCTCCCGACCTGCTGGCCGCGCTCAAGCAAAGCCTCACGCAAAAGCGGCCCGCCGTCGAGAAGAAGGCGCTTCTGCGGGTGGTCCCCAAGGGCGATCAAGTCGCCACCGAAACGGCCAAGAAGCCCCGCCGCAAGGCCGGCTAACAGTTTCCGCGAACCGAGCAGACGGCTTGAGACGTTAGGGGCTCGCCCTTGCGGTCAATTCTCGGCTCGCTGGTTTGCGGGCACGGGAAACGTCCCGGTCACGCGAATAACGTTTTCCTCCTCGCCTCGTCCATAAGGCATGGCGCACCGAGCGCCTCGGCCGTGCTTCAGAGATCCATCGCTTCCAAAGGAGACTACCCGTGCGAAAGCTCTCGATTCCCTTCTTGGCACTGGGTTTGATCGCGGGCGGCAGTGCCGCCCGTCGAACAGACGCCCAAGCCACTCCAAAGGTCGTAGATAAGACTCCCCCGAGCTATGACATGAAGCCCCAGTCGCTCGAGGATCTCGAGGACCTACAGAAGAAGTTCACCTCGCTGGCCGAGGCCATTCCCGCCGACCAATACACCTGGCGGCCCGCGCCCGACGTCCGTTCGGTGGCTGAAATTCTCCTCCATGTTGCCGGAACAAACCTCCAGTTCGCGTCGGCTTTGGCAACCGTGCCGGCGCCTTTCGAACTGCCGAAAGGCTACGAACGATCCACTACCGAGAAGGCCAAGATTGTTGCCCAACTCAATCAATCCTTTGATTTCGCTCACGCCGCGATCGAGCAAATGGCGAACATCGATTTCAAAAAGCCCATGACCCAGTTCGGCCCCGACGCCAACGCGGGCGACATCGTCTATCTCATCGTCACGCACACGCACGAGCACCTGGGCCAGGCGATTGCCTACGCACGCATCAAAGGCGTCGTCCCGCCCTGGACCGTGGCGGCTCAAGCGCCGCAGAAGAAAACATCACAGAACTAGCCGAAAAACGGTTCTCGCCAAAGAGCGCCTGAGAGACAATGGGGCGCATGTGCGCCCGCAAGGGCGCAGTTTTCTAGGAGCGTCTTATGAACAGGTCGCTTGTTTCGATGTGCGTGCTGGCCATGGCCTGGTCCGTCGGCGCCTTTGCGCAGGCTCCGCCATCGGCCGACAAGACCGCGTGTTACGCCTTTCGGCAGCGTGCTGTCGTGGAGCTCAAAGAAGTCCAGCAGGAGATCATCAGCCTTGCCGAAGCGATGCCGGCCGAGAAGTACACGTGGCGGCCGGCCGAAGGTGTGCGCTCGGTGAGCGAAGTCTATCTGCACATGGCCGCAGCCAATTTTGGCCTTACGGCCCTCGCGGGCGCCCCTCCCTCACCCGGCTTCGCGTTCCAAGGGTATGAAAAATCGACCACCGACAAAGCGCAAATTATCGACCGCCTGACGAGGTCATTCGAGTATGCGGAAAATGGTATCGGCAATCTGTCCGACGCCGATCTGCTAAAACCTCTGAAGTTCCAGCAATTCACGAGCGTCGGGGACATCGTTCTTCACATCGTAGCGCACGCCCATGAGCATCTCGGCCAGTCCATCGCCTATGCGCGCATGAACGGCGTTGTTCCGCCGTGGACCGCGGCACAGCAACAACGGCGGGGACAGTCTTCGCCAGCGCCGCGACCCCCGCAGAATTGACTCTCGCGCAGGGCCGGGACCCTTCCTCGTGCCTGGAGCACCCAGCATCGGTATCCGGAGTCGTCTGATCTTGGCCGTCCGCCCGGCAAGATGATTGCAGGTATAATGATTTTGAACCCTTCTGAGGACAACTTGACCGGGAACGAAATCCGCAAGACATTTCTGCGATTTTTCGACGAGCGCGCTCATCGCGTCGTACGAAGTTCTTCTCTCGTCCCGACGAATGATCCGACGTTGCTGTTCACCAACGCCGGAATGAACCAGTTCAAGGATGTTTTCCTGGGCCTCGAACAGCGGGACTATCGCCGCGCCGTATCCTGTCAGAAGTGCGTCCGCGCCGGTGGCAAGCACAACGATCTCGAAAATGTCGGCTTTACGAATCGCCATCACACATTTTTCGAGATGCTCGGCAATTTTTCCTTTGGCGATTATTTCAAAGAACAGGCCATCACCTATGCGATGGACCTCATCACCTCGCCCGAATGGTTTGCGATTCCGCTCGATAAACTCTATTTCACTGTCTTCGGCGGTGCGGAGGTCTCGCCCGGCAGCCAACTCGACGCCGATCAGGAAGCCGCTTCGTTCTGGACTCGCGTCGGCGTCGGGAAAGATCGTCTCATCGCGGTTCCCGGCCTACAGGAAAACTTCTGGGCGATGGGCGACACGGGCCCCTGCGGGCCTTCGAGCGAAATCCACTACGACATGGGCCCGGCCGCTTCCGATCAGGGCCATACGGATTGTGCGTTCGGCTGCGGGTGCGGCCGCTACATCGAAATTTGGAACCTCGTTTTCATGCAGTTCAACCGCGATGCGAGTGGTGAGCTTCATCCCCTTCCGAAACCTTCGGTGGATACGGGAATGGGCCTGGAACGCGTGGCCGCCGTCTTGCAAGGCAAGATCTCCAATTTCGACACCGATCTGTTCATGCCTTTGATTCACAGGGCGGAAGATTTCACGTCGACGAAATACGGCCGCAATCCGCAGACGGACCCTTCGTTCCGCATCGTGGCCGATCACGCGCGAGCGACAACCTTCCTGATCGGCGACGGCGTACTCCCCTCGAACGAGGGCCGCGGCTATGTTCTCCGGAAAATCATGCGGCGCGCCATGCGCCACATCCGGCTGCTCGAGCCAGAAAAACCACCTTTTTTTGCAGAACTGGTCCTGGCTGTTCGTGAATTAATGGCCGATACCTATCCCGAGCTAATGGGTTCGGCCGGCGCACACATTCCCAAAGTTGTCGCCCAAGAAGAACGGGCCTTCCACCGAACGATTGAGGTGGGACTGCGGAAACTCGATGAAGATATCTCCTCGCTGCGAGCTGCCGAGCGCGATCGTCCTAGCCAACCTCGTGTTCTTCGAGGGGAAAAGGCTTTCAAGCTCTATGACACGTTTGGCCTACCAGTCGACTTCATCGCCGATGTGTTACGCGATCAAGGCCTGAGTTTAGATTTTGCGGGTTTCGACCGCGCCATGGAGGAGCAGCGTTTGCGTGCGAAAGCCTCCTGGAAAGGCATCGGCAAAGAGGTCGCGAACCCCACGTACCTAAAACTCGCGCAGACCTTCCGGACAGAGCCGGACTTCTATTTCGGCACGAAAACGCACGATGCTTCGATACAAGCGATCCTCACCGAGCAGGGGCCGGTGAACCAGATCCGGAAGGGAACCCCGGCCGAAATCGTTCTGAACCGCACCTCGATCTACTCCGAATCCGGCGGGCAAGTCGCCGACACGGGCGGCCTATACGACAATTCGGAATCGCTAGAGCTCGCCGAAGTGCTCGGCGCCTACTATCCGGTGACGGGGCTGATTGCGCATCGCGTGGTGGCAAGAGAGGATTTGCACATGGGCGATCGTGTCACGACGATCGCAGACGCGGAACGGCGGGCGCGCAACATGCGCAACCACACGGCTACGCATCTGATGCATGCCGCGCTCAGAAACCTCCTGGGCACGCATGTGAAGCAGGCCGGCTCGCTGGTAGCACCCGATCATTTGCGGTTTGATTTCGCTCACTTCGCGGCCGTCGACCCCGGCGAGCTGGCCGAAATCGAGCAGCAGGTAAATGAAGAGATTCGCAAGGATCTTGAAATTCGCACAGACATTATGAATATCGACGATGCGCTGGCCTCCGGCGCGCTGGCTTTTTTCGGCGACAAGTATCCTGAAGCAAATGTTCGCGTCGTGACCATTCCCGACGCCGCCTCGCCGCGGGGCTTCTACAGCAAGGAGCTGTGTGGAGGCACGCATGTCCCGCGAACCGGCGCGATCGGGGTCTTCAAAATCGTCGCCGAGCAATCGACCGCCGCGGGGGTTCGCCGCATCGAAGCCATCTCCGGCGACCGCGCCCTCAGCGAATACCAACGCGCGCTAACCAGCCTACGCACTGTCGCCAGCCTGCTGAACGCTTCCGAAGAGGAGTTGCTACCGGCCTTAGAACGGCACATCGAGCACGTACGTGCCCTTGAGAAGGAGCTGGAGGCTCAAAAACGTCGGGCGGCAGGGTCGCATGCCCAGCGGCTCATCGATGAAGCGCGCCGGGTGAAGGGTGTTCCGGTGGTTGCCGCCCAGCTCGACGGCCTTGACCGCGAAGCCCTCCGCAGCCTTTCCGATTCCCTGCGCCAGAAGCTCGGCTCTGGGGTGATTGTCTTGGCCTCCGCAGAAGACGGCAAAGTTGCTCTAATTACAGCAGTTACGAGTGATTTGACCTCCAGGCTGCACGCCGGCAAGATCGTGCAGGAACTTGCCAAGCTAGTAGGTGGTTCTGGGGGTGGGAAGCCCGATTTGGCGGAGGCTGGCGGAAAAGACACATCCGGCATAGAAAAGGCCCTTGGTTCCATATACCCCCTGCTAGAGCGGTTGTTATAATTCCCATCGCGCCAGAGTGTTACGTCGCTAGAGCTGTGTTTCTGCGGCGTATCTCAACCGCTGTTCGCGAGTATAACCTTGCCTTCCCCAACAGGCCGGAAGTGAGCGGAAACGACCATGACCAAAGCCAAATCTGCGCTCGCAGTCATGGCGGTGGTTAGCTGGCTATTGCTCCCCGTCCCTTCCCAAGCCCAGATCACAACCACCGTCGACCAACAGGGCAAGCTCGTGTTTATAAACAGAGACTCCCGCATGGCAAGGAATGGGAGTACTATTAGTTCCCCCCCGCAGGCCGCTCCTGCCGACCGCAGGACGCCGCCCGTGCGTCCGGCCTGGCCGGCACTGCCAGCGCCCTCTGCGCCCGCAAGCGAAGGGGGGGTCGAGGGATGGGCAGCCGCAACTCCCTCGGTAGGAGAGGAGCAACCGCGCCAACCGGAGGATCGGCTGGATCGTATCGTGCGGGAGGCGGCCGAGCGGAACAATTTGGACCCGGCGCTGGTTAAAGCCGTGATCAGCACCGAGTCCGGTTGGAATCCGAACGCCGTTTCAGCGAAAGGGGCAGTCGGGTTGATGCAGTTGATTCCGCAGACGGCGCAGCGCTACGGGGTGAACAACTCCTTCGATCCCGCCCAGAACATCGAGGGCGGGACGAAATACCTGAAGTCGCTGCTCGACAGATACAACGGCGATCTCACGAAGTCATTGGCGGCATACAACGCCGGCGAACGCACCGTGGATCTAAATGGTGGAGTGCCGGCGATTCCCGAAACGCAAAGGTACATAGAAAAGGTCACCAACGCTTACTTCCAACCCGGCTCGCATCGAAATTCCAAACTCTGGAGCCCGCCGAAACCACCTGTGCGGCGGGAAATCGATCCGAATGGCCGGGTCGTTTTCACGAACGAATGAAACGATTTGCTTGGCTGGGGGCGCGGTCTGCTACGAGGTTCGCGTTTCTGATCGCAACGGCGGTCGCGTTGGTGGTTTGCCTTTCCCCCACTTCCTGGGCCGATAGAAGATCCGATGCACGGGAGCAATTCGCACGCGCCGTGAAGATGCGCACGGCGCTCGAAGGCCGCCTGGAAAAAGACCGCAAACTTGCGGAATACAAACAGACCGTAGCGGCGTACCACAAGGTCTATCTGATTTCCGTGACGGCGGAGGAAGTCACCCCTTCGCTCATCGCGGAGGCCGAGCTGTATCAAGAGATGGGTCGCTTGTTCGACCCCCAGTACTTTAAGTCCTCCATCGAGGCCTACCACTTTCTTCTCCAGCAGTATCCCGGTAGCCGCTACCGCGGTTCCGCGATGCTCGCCGTCGCGCGGATTCAAAAGGATGATCTTGGGAACCCCGACGCTGCCGAAGCCACCTACAAGGACTATTTGAAGCTTTTCCCGCATTCCCGAAATGTCGGTGAGGCGCGGGAAGGGTTGAAAGAACTTGCGGCCCAGCGGGCTCCATCCACAAGCCAGGTCGCAGAGGGTGCTGACGATCAGCCCCCGATGGAGAGCGGGCCACACGTCGAGCCGCGAGCCGATGATGAGAAGACCGCCAGCCTGATCGACATCCGCACCTGGAATGCCCAGGCCTCGGCTCGCATTGTCGTCATCCTTGACGACACCATCAAGTACGACGCGGCGCGTATCGCGTCTCCCGATCGCATTTACTTCGACATCTACAAGGCGAAGCTGACACCGAAGGTATCGACGAAGCCGCTCGATATAACGGGCGGATTGCTGAAATCGGTGCGCGTCGCGCCGAACAAGCCGGGCATCGTCCGCCTCGTGCTGGACGTGGACGGCGCAAAGGACTATACCGCCTTCCTGCTTTCAAATCCCTACCGTCTGGTGATCGACGTGCGTTCCGAGAGTGCGACCACGGCGAAAATTGTTCCGACGCCGGCGCCCCCGCCGGTTGCGGCCGATCCGGCGCGAACGGCCGATTCCACCGAGCCCGAGCATCCGGCCGTGAGCGCACATGAGACGGTGGCCGTTGGCGCGTCGGCGGCAAACGCCCCTGCTCTGCCACCTGCTCACAGCAAGGCGCTCGCCAGCGAGATCCCCAAGCCTGGGTCCTCGCTCCAGAAGGACCCACACAAAGTTTCGGCCCTCGCCCCTCCGCCGGAACCAAAACCCACGCATGATGGAGACCACTCACTGACCCGTGCGCTCGGCTTGAAAATCGGCCGCATTGTGATCGATGCCGGCCACGGTGGACACGACACCGGCACGATCGGTCCGCACGGTCTGATGGAAAAGGACCTCTGCCTGGATGTCGCGTTGCGCCTCGGCACGCTGATCCGGCAAAAGCTTCCCGGTGCCGAGGTAATCTACACGCGCAAGGACGACACGTTTGTTCCGCTCGAAGAGCGGACCAGAATCGCGAACGACGGGAAGGCGGACCTGTTTATTTCCATCCACGCAAACTCGAGCCCGGATCCGTCGGCGCGGGGCGTGGAAACCTACTACCTGAACTTCGCGACGTCTCCGGAATCGCTGGAAGTGGCCGCGCGCGAAAACGCCAACTCGCAGGAGTCCCTGCACGACCTGCAGGACATCATTCAAAAAATCGCGCGTAACGAAAAGGTCGAGGAATCGAAGGAACTCGCCGGTGACATTCAGGGCACGCTCGCGCAGCGGCTGCAACTAGTCAGCCTCAACGAGAGAAACCGCGGCGTCAAAAAGGCGCCTTTCATTGTGCTGATCGGGGCCAATATGCCCTCTGTGCTTTCAGAGATTTCATTCGTCAGCAATCCCTATGACGAACGCCTGCTGCGCAAACCCGAACAGCGCCAACGGATTGCCGAAGGACTCTACCGTGGAATTACAACCTATCTGGCCAATCTGAACAGCCTCTCCAATAACAAACAGAAACTGATTTCGGATAATCATTCCGCCGATACGCGCCTCGATATCGGAGCAGTAGCATCGACCGGGAACCCCAAGTAGAATCAAAGCATCCAATTGATCTAGCAATGAGCCGCGTCGGCATCTTCGGACTGGGCGTTTGGTTGCTCGCTGCCCATCCGCTGTGGGCGCAGCAGATCTTCCCGCGTTCGTTTGGACAATTCAGTGCCACAACAAATGGGGAGCCCTACACAGCGCCGGGCTTTCCCTCCCTCAGCTCGTCTGTCTCTTTACCGTCGGTGCTAGCTGAGTACGGCGTGAGCGCCACCGAGGCGGTTTCCTACGCCTCAACCACCGCAGGAGTCCCTGCGCAATTGCGAGCCACTGTCTTTGAGATGAAGGATCCCAGCGGCGCGTACGGCCTTTATTCCTTTTTGCGCGCACCGGATATGGCCCGCGCCGAGCTGAGCGAGCACTCGTCCAGGTCGCGAGATCGCGTGCTGGTTTTGACCGGCAATCTCGTATTGGATATCGAAGGGCAGGACCTCGCAAAACTCGATGGCTCGATCCAATCGCTGGTAGCGGCTGTGGCCGCTCACGCGCAGGACGGACCCTTGCCGACGTTGTGGCAGCATCTGCCGCGACAGGGGTTGATCGAGAGGTCGGACCGTTACGTTCTCGGCCCCCAAGCCTTGAATCAGCTTTTTCCGGGCAATCTGGGCGATGTGCTGGGATTCTCCAAGGGTGCCGAGGCCGAGCTGGCTCGTTACCAGCTGGCAGGCCGTGAGGTCATGCTCCTGATTGCCGATTTCCCCACGCCCGGCTTCGCGAGCGAGCAATTGGCGGAGCTGCAGAAACGATTCAATGTAAACGGCTCAAGGCCCGACAGCAGTTCTCCGCCACTGTTCGCCAGACGCACCCTGACCCTGCTCGCCATCGTCTCCGGCGCCCGCACCGAAGCCGATGCGAATGCACTCCTCAATCAGGTGCAATCCGGAACACAGCTGACCTGGGATGAACCGACATTTCAATTCAAAGAACCCACCATCGAGATGATGGTGGTGGGGGCGATTCTGGGGACGGGAGTCATATGCGGTTTCGCTCTGGTGGCGGGTCTTGCCTTTGGCGGATTCCGCCTTTTCATCAAGAGAATGCTACCTGGAAAGATCTTCGACCGCGGGGCGCAACTCCAGGTTTTGCAACTCGGGCTCGCCAGTAAACCCATCAATGCAGAGGACTTCTACGCTACGGTGGGTACGGCCCCCGGGGGTACGCCAGTGGACAAAAACCTGCCCGACCGGATTGCCCTGCGTATATTCCGCTGAAATCAATGGACTTGGATCAAGACAGATTTTGGCTTTCCCCCTTGACATCCCTGGTACCGCCCACTAGACTGCGGTCGAGGAAAGGGTTCTGTGGCCATCCGCGCATTGGCCGTAGGG
>Ga0187782_10004445_pt1 | contig 10506 bp, 10 predicted proteins | sample 0715_SJ02_MP15_2_FD_132454 | JGI IMG/M metagenome (GOLD analysis project Ga0187782, IMG submission 132454) | Tropical peat soil microbial communities from peatlands in Department of Meta, Colombia - 0715_SJ02_MP15_20_MG | ecosystem: Environmental > Terrestrial > Soil > Wetlands > Peat | place...
ACGATACGATGGCCATATTGTGGTCGTGCCGGATCCCCACCGAAGTCATAAGCAACCGCCAGGCTCGTTACTCCTGCCCAACTGTATCCGATCTCAAAAAGTTCAAGCGCGTCCACAAAGAACAGCACTTGCTTCTTGGTGAACTCCCTGCGAAAAACGATCGAGAACACTCCGGACGATCCAGTAAAATCCCGCTTCCAAACTTCGTGCCCGGGACAGGAAGCTAGTGCGGGGTGCAGCACCAACTCAACCTCGGAACGTTGCGCGAGCCATTGGCTGATGGCCAAGGCCGATTCTTCAATATGTTTCAGGCGCACGGCGAGCGTCTTCATGCCTCGTAGCGCCAGGCTGCAATCGTCCGGCGAAGCGGCACAACCCACCAGTTGATGCGTCGATCCAACACGGTTATATAGGTCCTCATCCCTCACCGTAATTGAGCCCAAAAGCAAGTCGCTGTGCCCTCCGACGTACTTTGTGAGCGCCTGCATCGTGATATCAACCCCGTGCGCGAATGCATCGAAATAGATCCCCGCCGCCCAGGTATTGTCGAGTGCGACCAGGGCACCGGCTTCATGCGCTGTCGCGACAATGGCCGGCACATCCTGCACCTCCATGGTGATCGAGCCGGGGCTCTCACACCAGATCAACTTGGTATTCGGACGAAATAGTGACTGGATGGCCTCATTTCTTGGGAGCCCACTTTGTGGTGCTTCTTCGACAGCCTGGCCGATGGTTGGTCGGTAGAGCGTCACGTCGACTCCAAAGCGCATCAACACACGACTAGCAAAACGACGGCTGGGACCGTACACGCTCTGCGGCAGCAACACGTGGTCACCAGCCTTCAGAAGAGCGAAGTTGACGAGAGAAATCGCAGCTTGACCTCCCGGTGTCACCAAGCTTCGATAACCATGCTCCAGTTCGCAGATGCGGCCGGCGAGATCAAGCACAGTGGGAGTCCCATACAAGCCGTAGGTGTACCCAGCCTCGTACTGGTTCCAGCTGTCATTAACTGCTGCTGCATTCGGAAAAAGAACGGTCGACCCTCGACACACCGGCGCGGCCAGCGACCGAAATCCGTCCGGAGCATGGGCGTCCGAGTGAATAAGCTTCGTCTTCCAATTTTTGGACATAACTGAAGCATAACAAGACAAGTTCGCCTCGGGGCCGCGAGTTCGGAAACGATCGTTCGTCACGAGACGTATTCCTAGGTCGGACAGCGGCTTTTGGGAGACCACGTTGGGATGGTTGGGCAGCTATCGCAAATTCTTGCCCTACATCGTTTGTCCCCGGGTCTGTTCCTGACTACAGCGAAGTTGACGTTTACATAATGCAGAGGTTCGGAAACATTGTTTCAGGAGCGTTTGCGCCTGTGTTGGGCCGACGTAACCGCAGCCGATCACAGGAAGTGTTCGGGAACCTCGTCGAGTTCAAGTGCCTCGCTATGCGCGGCGGCTCGGCTTGTGCAAGCCTAGGAATCGCCGGTCAGGCGGCCTCGACGAGCCGGGCGCGTTACGGGATGAATCTGGCCACCCCCAGCGCAGACGCTGTCACGGTAAGCTTATCATCGAGGCTCGCCAGTGGCAGGCCACGCCGCAGAGCTAACTCCAGGTAAGAAGCATCGTAAGCTGAGAGTCGGTGTGCTCGCCCCAAAGCGAGCGCCTCGCTCCAAGCATGGTCGTTGGTGCTTTCATCAATGACAATGGGTAGGGAACTGAGATAGCTTAACCATTTCGCGGCTCGTGCCTCCGTACTTCGTTGTCGCCGCTCTCCCATCAGTACAGCGTTGGCTATCTCTAGCGGCCAGATTACCGGTACCAGAGCCCGGGACGACAGAAAGCTTGCCGCAACTGCATCGGCATAAGGTGCAGCCTCGTCCTTGAAGTACCAAGCGAGCGCGAGCGAGCAATCAAGAACAAACTCCGCCAAGGAGGGTTTCTTCGGCTTTCTCTTTCTTGCCAAGCGTTCCCTCCTCTATCTTCTGATATCTAAAATCGTCGCCCTTCTTCAATCAGCTGGCGGAGGGTTACCTCGTCGCCGAGAGTCGGTCCTTCCCTGTCCCGCAACCGCAGCATCTCATTCACAACTTCGCTGACGTCCGCTGACTCTTGCTTGGGAGGCGGGGCGATTATCGCTGCCGGCTTACCTCGGCGGGTGATGAGAATTTGTTTGCCGTTAGCTACGGCATCGAGCAACTCCGAAAAACGGGTGCGAGCTTCATAGAAGCCGATGGTGGTCATGCCTATTCTCTTCAGACCAGTCTAATAGACTGGTCTATTAATCAACTACTAGATTGGCGGGCACTGCGCATGAGGCCTTCTAATCACGCCAATCACGCCGCACCATTATGTTATGCGATCAAAAGGCAGCCTCAAGGCATTCGACGGCGCAAACCACGTTTCTATGCACAAGGTCGAGTCAGACCCCGGTAAGGCCGACTGGGAAGAGCACGGCTGAGGAAGCTGAAGAAAAGAACCTCCGAAGCTGATGTCGGGGCTGGTAATGAAAAGCTGGGGCCCAAAGTGGGGTCCAAAAAAAGCGGGCAGGATGTCCAGAGGAGCCTCTAGAAGCCATGTAAGTAACTGTTGTCTCTAGGCGGTATTCTAAACGTGTCTGTCTGAGTTGATCTCCAAGAAACCCTAGCCGTACGCATCATGCTGCTTTGATGTAAACTCCACGCAATCACATTTTGTCCTTTCTGTAGTTCGAACCCAAGTAGTCACCAGAATGAAGACGCTTAGCCCTGACCCACCCCTCCGTCGATGCTGGTGATTGTGCGAGTCAACCTTGGCTAGGTTTCGGGAGTTGGATGTAGCAGACCCGTACCTGCTGTCGGCAAGGGCAAGAGCCCCAATGCTGCCATAACGTTCAAACCATTCGTGCGAGTCAGCACGCCGGGCCGCATTCGGTAGTCAAATCGCATCTCCTGGTTCTCATAGTGTTCCTCGAAATGCACGTTGATCGCGCGGCCATCGAGAGCCCTAACCACATCGGTGAGGGCTAGATCATGAGTCGTTACAAGGCCGACCGCTCCGTTTGCGGCCAGTTGGTCAATCACTGCTCTAGCTCCAAACAATCGGTCCGCCGAATTTGTCCCGCCCAACATCTCGTCCAGCAGGAAGAGAATGCTGTTCGTGCGCGACAGGCCGAGTATCCACTTCAGACGCTCCACCTCCGCCTGAAAACGCGATTTTGCTTGTAAGAGGGAGTCATGCACAGAAATCGAGCATCCGATCTGCAATAACGAGATCTGGAGCCGAGCGGCACGCACCGGTGCCCCTGCCAAAGCCAACACGCAGTTCAAGCCGACCGAACGCAGCAGAGTGCTCTTGCCTGACATATTCGACCCACTCACGACGATCAGTTGCGTGCCCTTGGCGTCAAGCGCGATGTCACATCGAACACAGGTCTTGCGATCGAGTAACGGATGGCCCAAGCCTTCTGCCTGAAACATCGATGGGGACTCAGGCTTCAAGACTGCGAAGGCATGATCTGGATTTTCGTAGTAATACCGAGCCAAACAGAGCAGTGCTTCGAACTGCCCGAGCGAATCTAGCCATCGAGCCAGTCCTTTTCGGTTTTGCTGCCGCCAGCTCTCGATCAGAATCGCAAGATTCGTTCCCCACAAAATCGGTGAGGACAGCAGCGCGAAGTATTCAAGTTTTCGAAGATTCAGAAGCCAAGCCCACACGCGCAATAGGCGAATCTGTTTTGAGGGGTGTCCTGACGAAGACGTGAGTTGAGACTGAAGAGATTTGAGCAATGAACAGCGGAACTGCGCGCTCTCCAAACGATCCAACAAGGGAGCAAGTAGCGCAAGCTCAAATGAAGGCTGGTCGAGGTTAGCAACCGTCAGTCTTGTCTTCTTTAGAAGGAGAGCTGCCACAAACCCTTCCACCCCAACCGGAACTGCAATGGCCCAGAGCCAGTTATGGCCGAAGACACCGACACCAGCAAGGAGTGACACCACGATTAGGCAGATTGGTAATGCTGCCGCAAGCACCCGCGCATAGGACGGGAAGGCAATAGCAGGGAGCTCTGCCCAATCACTGACCGCCGAACCGGCTTGGTCGAGTACGCTGCCTCCGACGGAGGCCCAGTCCTCTCGAAGATCCAGCATGTCGCGAAGTTCTGAAATAGCGACTTGTCGCTCTCCGGCCCGGCTGCATTGCGCCAGATTGAGCAACCAGTTTGCGAGTGTAGTCCGACCAACGCCGGTCCGAGCCGTGCACAACAATTCAAAAAGAGAACCCTCCCCAAAAAGGTCCAGGTCGGAAGCATAGATATGGTTGTTAGGCAGGAATTCTTTGCCGTCAATGCCTCGGCCTTGCCATTTGTTGCATAGTCGCAACAGGCCAAGCTCGTAGAAACTCACAATCCGCTGCACGCGCCCATGAGCGCGCGCGTTTTTCGTTAGCGACTGGAACGTAGACAGGCCGACTACGGAAGGCAGCAGAATCCAAAGCGCGGAAATCAGGTGCAATGAGACAACGGCCCAGGTAACAACAATGCCGGTTAGACCAGCCACAATCAAGTACATCCAGAGGCGCTGGTGCAGGACCCTGATGTTTGCAAGTTGCTGCTTACGTTCGTCCAAACGGCGAGCATATTCACTCTCGGGAATTTCGTGCGCTGTGCTGGGCAAAGCCTCGGGTTCCACGAATTCAGAGGTATTCATGACGGAACCATCTCTTTCCAAGCCGAGAAGCCTGATTCTGTGTGATGCGAACGGTAGAGGCCGATGTCGGTTCAAACGACAGCGTCTCCTTCAGATCAGAGAGGGCCTACAGCGACAGCAAGGGTGGGGGGCGCTGAAAGAGCGGACGAAGACTTAGTTCATTGAACCTACGATAGGAGTCTGTTGTCGTTCTGCCCATCGACGACTCGACGGCCAACGGGAAGAAACAGACTGGGAGTGCTTGAAGGCAGGCTATTAGCAGTCTGCAAATGTTCGCAGAGTGAAGTACGACAAACACAAGCAAGCAGGCAAGCGCCAAGGAAACAACTAGCTTGAAGAAACCGATAACCACGAGCGGACCGAAGTCCGCCACCAAACCAAGAAGAAGACAGCAAGCAGCATTCAAGAACATCAGGCTGCAACGATAGCGGTCCATGCAGCGCCTCGAAGGCAAGGATACAGCCATCGTATCCTTTATCTGAGCCGACGTCATCACCTCAAAACCGGCTGAAGATCAGCCCGGGGGATCGCTCCTTTCCGCTTACCAGTGATGTGGTCCTGATCAGCAATGTGAAGTAAACAGGCCAGGAGATCTTGGCACTTATAGCGGCCACACGTGCTAGAGGTTCCTTAACACTGGAAGGACCACAACCTCTGTGCAGCACTCATTATGATCGGTTATAGAAACCATACTCGCGTGTTCAACCCACCTGCCTTGCTGATGCCAATCGATTGCTTACCGCGCCGCCAAACACAAACTCCATGCCACGTTCGCCTGGGATGCCGAGCAGTTGTCTCCGAAAGGCCTGATTCGTACAGGGTATGATGAGTGTATTGGGGATTTTCATCAGTTGACTCGCAAATGCGTAGGAGCTTAGTCGGTTTCCGACTTGGAGGTTGCCAAGTAATGATACGGTGTGGCAGCTCCCGAGAAGAGCAGGTGCGACCATGGAGCTCAGAGATCACTTACACATTACTGGCAGTGCGCTCAAGAACTGGGCCGTTGCCCAAGTTCAGGACTCTCTGGCTGTCGGAGCACTCTGGCTGATAGGACTCTACGTTCTGCACGTGCCGCTGGCCCCGATTTGGGCGCTGATCGCTGCCGTGTTCCAGGTCGTGCCGCACTTTGGGCCCGTCCTGGGGTTGCTGGGCCCGATTCTCACAGCAACCATCCATTGGCAGGATTGGGAGCACCCTCTGGGCGTGCTAGTGCTTTATGCCCTGATTGCCGTGCTCGACGGACTACTGCTGCAGCCGTACATCATGAAAAGAACGGCCAAGGTACCTGTCTGGGCATCCATCTTTGCCCCGATTGTGCTGGGAGTGCTTTGGCCCTTCTGGGGAGTGCTCTTGGCCGCACCTTTACTGGCGGTGCTCTATGCCTACAGTGCACGCCGCCAAAAGAAACTTTCATAACACTGGAGGCGAGACGTTGCGAAGTCCCCGCGTGCGTCGGCATGAACAACGTCTTCAGCGAGGACAGAAGCCAACCAATCATAACGTTGGGGCATCTCGGATCGCCTCTCCGGCGCATAGAGCAAGAAGCCGGAGTACGCCGGAAACGGCTCGTGCACACCTAAAGGCTGCGGGCGTTGCGATTCGGACGCCAGGTGCTTGGGGCGACGGCTGCCCGGTATTAAGAGAACCTACTCCGGACATTGACGCCGGGCGGGTGCAGCGGCTCAGGTTCCGCGTTCCCACATGTCCCCTGATGTTTCGCATTCTGCTAGGGAGAAACGTCAAGTCGCCGGAATGCTTCAAGCACGGCTCCGAAGTCGCGTTTCTTTCAAGATATTCGCGCGCTGAAACCAGAGCTGAGCAATTACGGTCCGCGTTGGATCGGCGTGCAGAGCATGAAGAGAAAAGCAAATCTGTCCATATCAGTGATGTGTTTGGAGAACGAGTTTTTGTATCCGCCAATTTAACAACTCGCTCACGTAGAGTTCATTTTCAGATGGACATGCAATTTCGTGAATCCAACCGAACTGCTTCAGCTGTTTGCCGGATTCTCCCAGCACTCCCAGAACTCTCCCTTCAAGCGTGAGCTTGTAAATGCGACCAGGGTACGCATCAGAACTAAACAGCACTTGGTGCGGCGGGGGCGTGATGCAGATTGTCCAGGGTGAACCTGGCGCCATCGTCTGCGATCCTCTGATCGGTAAGAGCGGCTTGTTCCCAATGGCGGGGCTGGCGTTCGGATCAAATGGTATATCAATGGTGATTTGCCGGAGGAACTTTCCTTCGCTATCGAATACCTGGATGCGACGATTGCCGCGGTCGGCCACGTAGACATGGTCTTGGGCATCGACCGCAATGCTGTGAGGAGTGCTGAACTGTCCCGGTTGGTCTCCCGGTTCTCCCCATGACTTAATCCACTTGCCGTTTTTGTCGAATTTGGCGATGCGGGAATTGATATAGCCGTCACTAATGTAGGTGTTGCCCGCCCTGTCCCACGCCATATCGGTTACCTGGCGGAACATTCCGTCCACGGGAGGCAGGGGCGGGTTCGGGTGTGGCAAAGGTCCGGTCTTCTCGTCGGACGCTTCCTGCTTGCGGCCGAAAACCATGGCTACGCGGCCCTCGGGATTGAATTTGATGACCATATCCGAGCCCTTGTCGGCCACCCAGATGTTGTCCTCCTGGTCGACCTTGACGGAATGTGCATAGGACCAGGCGTACAGGTTATGGCCAATCTCCCGCTGGAATCTGCCCTCGGCGTCGAACTCAAGGAGTTGGGCCGCAGCGGCTCCATAAGCCGAGCCGGTCGTGTTGCCGCGAGATAGCACGAAAATGTGCCCCTTGGAATTCACTGCCACTCCAGCGACTTCCCCGAGATACAGATCGGCTGGAAGTTTCAGCGAATCAAGGACCGAGTCGAATTGGATTTCGGGCGCTTGCGCTTGTTGGGCAAAGAGAGAACTGTAAATGCAGAGAAACAGTAGAGAGTGGATTCGTCTCATCACCATGTCCGAGCCGGGCAAGATCGCTTGAAGAACGACTGACCGGTCTTCGTCGCAAAACTATATCACCGGTGGGGGGGGCGCGCTCTCAACATCTGAGGTGGAAAGAGTCGTGGTGCGGGCGGGTGTTTCTAGTCGAGCGGTATCTAGGATCGTATCAAGCCATCCACTTTCAAGCTCGAGGAGCGCCAAGCAGGAGCGCACGCGAGAAAACCGTTGGCATCTCGTGCCCGCAGCCGACGGACCTAACGGACCTGATAGAGAGTGGCAGGAAAAGCCCTATCAGTCGACCCGGTGACCGGCAATTGAATGAAGAGTTAGTCCCTAGTCCGGGAACTGTAGTGCGAGACGATAACCTGCCACGTACCCTTGTTGTTCAACCAAACATCGGTGAAACGGTCGTAGTATTCGTACGCCTTACCCTTCTCCGTGCCCTTTTCGTGATACATACCGGTGACTACAGCAGCGTTGCCATGGATTCGAACCTTAAGATCTGACATGTCCGAGACTTCGACGCGCATACTAGCGTTCCCGTTGTGAGCGATATATCCAGGTTTGCTGAATGTGCTTCCGTCTTCCTCGGTGATGATGAAATCATCGGCTAACAGAGAATTCATCGCCGAGACGTCACTTCGCTTATAGGCCGCGTTCCACTGGCTCTCGAGTCCAAGGATTTTGAATTCCAAGGGGTCAGGCCCATCTTGTGCGGTGGCAAAAGCACAAAGTGTCAGCGCCGCAACGACAAGAGGCCAACTTCTAGCTTTCATACGTTGTTGCGCATTTTCTCGCATTTATTCCTATTTCCTTTCGGTTCTTGGCGAGCGACAAGAGCACAGAAAGCAAAGAGAGCGGGCCGTGTTGTTAGACATCCCTCACCTGCTTTTTGGCAATCGTAGGATTGCAACTCCACACCAGCAAGTGACGAAAGTAATTGGCCGGGACTGCGCTCGGTCCCGCCAGTGCCCGCACGCTGTCCACAGCCCGCCCACAACCTGCCCGCGCAACTACTTCGCGGTGCGAGCAGGGTTCCGGCCCGTCTCCGCTAAGTTATTTTCTGGCTAGCTGCCTGGACCGCCGGATGTCGGGGATGAAAATGATGCACCTGGAAAGCGTCAGCACCGAACACAGAGCTAATTATGGGGCAGCCCTCGAAGCAGGCTCACAGGCTGGGGAATCTTCTTTACACGACCGGCAGGGGATGGACGCTAATGAGACAGAGATTCGGTTGTCGACCCACCGGCAGAAGTTGGACGTGAGATGCCGCTTCGTCGCATGCGTGGGAGAGAGCGTTGTTTTCCGACTGCCACTCCTCGCTCGAAGCGAAAATGAGCATACTTTAACGTCCTTATCCTCGATCTTGGTGCCAACCTGCAGTCGTCGGTGGCGACGAACACATCCTATCCCGGCGTGGCCTTGCCTCGGCCGTCCTGGTGGTTGCGATAGACGAAGAAACTGACAAACGCACCCATGACCCACGCAAGGAACCCGATCATCGGTAGCCGGTGATTCATTCCCATCAATCCACTTGCCACCTACGTGAGGCGGGGGAGCGTTGCAAACATCGGCCAAAACTTGCTCTTGTTCAAGCACGCACCCATTCTAGCGCTGAGAGGATAGGAAACAAGCCCCTACGATTGAGCGGTATATCTATCCCCACATCTATTTTGAATGTTTTAGACTAATAGTGGAATTCATCAAGGACAGAGGCCGTATGCGCCGACCGAACCGAGAGAAGAAGGCTTCTTCAATACAGGTCGCCTCGCACGACATATGGATCTTAGGAATCGTTGTAATGGTGGCGATCGGGGGAATCGTACACAGCTATCGAAGCCGCGGCGCGGAGCCGGAGCCGCGTTCCCACGTCAGTGCGGCAGCAGAAGGGTTCGCACCGACGATTGAGAATCATAGCCCACCCTCAGGTAGGGTACCTGAGGGCATGGTGTGGATCCCGGGCGGCGAATTCTCGATGGGCGCCAATGCCCCGCCCGACATGGATGACGTTGGAATGAAGGCTACAAGAGACGCTCGCCCGATTCATCGCGTCTACGTCGACGGCTTTTACATCGACAAGACCGATGTGACGAATGCACAGTTTGCAGAATTCGTAAAAGCAACTCGATATGTAACGGTGGCCGAGCGCAAACCGCAAGCAGAGGATGTCCCCGGTGCCTCTCCAGAAGAGCTAGTTGCCGGCGCGGTCGTGTTCACCCCTCCCAATCATCCGGTTTCACTGAACGATTACATGCAGTGGTGGACTTACATAAAGGGCGCTAACTGGCGCCATCCCCTCGGTCCCCAGAGTGACATCAAGGGCAAGGAAAACTATCCAGTGGTTCAGGTCGCATACGAGGACGCACTGACCTATGCGCAATGGGCGGGCAAGCGTTTGCCGACCGAGGCGGAGTGGGAATTCGCGGCGCGGGGCGGTCAGGCAGGGAAGCCCTTTGTTTGGGGAGATGAGTTCCGGCCACGCGGGAAATGGATGGCCAATACCTTTCAAGGCCACTTCCCGGACAGCAACAGCGGCGACGATGGCTACGCGGGAATCGCGCCAGTGGCACAATTCCCTCCGAACCCGTATGGCCTGTATGACATGGCTGGCAACGTTTGGCAATGGACGAGCGACTGGTATCGCCCGGATTACTATCAGGAACTGGCAGGGACTGGCGCTGTCGCCCGCAACCCACAAGGACCAGATTTTTCTTATGCCCCGTCCGAACCAGGAGAACGCAAGAAGGCTCAGCGGGGTGGATCTTTCCTCTGCACTGATCAGTATTGCTCGCGCTATATCGTAGGCACACGCGGAAAAGGCGAGGTCAGCACAGGAACCAATCATGTGGGCTTCCGGTGCGTAAAGCTCGGCGCATAGCC
>Ga0187782_10004447_pt1 | contig 10501 bp, 4 predicted proteins | sample 0715_SJ02_MP15_2_FD_132454 | JGI IMG/M metagenome (GOLD analysis project Ga0187782, IMG submission 132454) | Tropical peat soil microbial communities from peatlands in Department of Meta, Colombia - 0715_SJ02_MP15_20_MG | ecosystem: Environmental > Terrestrial > Soil > Wetlands > Peat | place...
CCGTCACTCCAAAGGCAACTCCGGCTGTGGTAAAGACCATCGAGCCGTCCGTCAACACGCCGGCCGTTGAATACAAACATCAAATTGAAAAGGTCATCTCCGAAAAAGAACTCACCGGCCGGGTCAAAGTCAACGCCGTATCCAGCACGCTCACGCTTAGCGGGAAGCTGCGTCCCGCGGAGCACGCCTCGCTGCTGAAATTCATGCGCAACGCTCCGTCCAATGTCCGCGTTGTCGACGACATTCAATATGACGATTCGCCGGTGGCCAACGACGAGGACGCCGACAACGGCGCTCATCCTGTCCCCAGCGCGGGGAATGGAGCTATCCACGTCATCACCGACGTTCTCGGCGCGACCGCGACGCTCTACGGTCCTGCGGGTCGCATGGTTTCTACTTGTCAGACACCTTGTAGCTTCAACGACCTCACCCCCGAACACTACAGCCTTCAGGTGCAAAAAGACGGCTACTTGGCTGTTCAGACCGCCCTCGAAACCAAGGCGGGCCAGGCCCTCGACCAAAAACTCCACCTCGAGGCCCTCGCCAAGGGCTTGTACGTTTCCAGCCGCCCTCCGGGCGCCGACATCTTCATCAACGGCGCCAAGCAATCGGGGCAAACTCCCACGACGCTTCCTCTCGCCGCCGGTCAGTACGATCTCGTCCTCCGCCTCCCAGGATATGAGGCTTACGCGGGTCACATTCAGATTAAGGACAATATTCAAACCACGCTCGATGCCGAGCTAAAGCAGAAGCAGCAGATGGTGCACGTCGCTTGGGCCCAGGTCAATTCCACTCCCCAGGGCGCGGAAATCTTCATTGACGGCACAGACAGCGGACGTGCCACTCCCGCCCGCGTCCAGATTCCCTCGGGCATTCACATGATTGCCTTGCATCTAGACGGCTATCAGGTCACAAAACAGGCGGTGCAAGCGAGCGACGGCGGCACAGTGCCGGTCACGGAAACCCTCCGTCCCAAATAGGGGCACGCGGTACAGCGAAGAAACAGCAAAACCCCTGCTTTTTCAGCAAATCTTTGTGCTCATTCCATATACACCATGGCCTGAGGGTACTATATCCTTTTCCGCCCTCCTCCTTGACTCTATAAGTGCCGGATTGGCCTTCCTTTCTGGGGACTTACCCTCCCCGTCTGGAGCCTTTCGCCGCCTTTCTCGCGGCTGGCCGGGCCGCCGGTAGCGGACTTTTCGAATGCGTGAAGGACGGGCTTAGTGCTCTCACCAGCTCCACCGTTGCGGCACGACAAGGGGGACCGCAAAACGGTCGCCAGCCAGACCACTCTGCCCGCGCAACCCCAACGCATTGCCGCCTCGACCGATCCTATGCTCAACCAGGTCGCGCAGGCGCTTCGGAGCTTTCATCTGCTGCTGCGCACCCATCGGCTTTACAATCCCGAACACCCTCGGGTTCTCGATAGCCTGGACAACGCCTACGACGGCCTGCGCACCTGCGCCACCGAGATGAACGGCCTCGAGGTCCGAGTCGAACGCGGCGGCATTGTCGTTCCCAGGCTGAGCGATGCCCATATCCCCGATGCGCGCGGCGAGTTCTATGCGCTGGCCGGTGATCTACAGCGCGCCGGAATCCACACGCTGTATTTCAGCGTCAAATTTCATGTGGGCGAATTGGACACTCTCGCTCTCCTCATCAAGTCCGCCCTGCTAAGATCGGAAGATGCAGGCAAGCACCTCTCCGTGGGTGACTGGCCCGCAGAACTCCGGGAGCAGCGCGTGGAAGGAATTCAGATCAACACCCTGACGGAACGCAAAGTCGATACCGTCCTGGCAAGTCTTATCGCGGCTCTAGTCGCTTACGGCGGCAATGCCCCACAGGAAGAGGGCGATGCTCCGATTCGCCCCCCGCAGGTAGATGAAGTCACCGAAACCTTGCGCCTGATTGGGCGTCTCACTCCGCCTATGGAAGTGGCTCGCGGCCTTTCGGCCGAGGAAGCGGCCCGCGCCATCCACGCGGCCATGGAAAGCGCGAGTCGCAGCACTGTGCGCATGCTGCTCAGCGCCATGACCCACCTCACTCCCCAGGAGGGTGAACAGCCTCAGGTCTATTTGAAGCGTTTGTCCCAAAGCCTGGTTCTCGAGTTGCTGAGCTCCGAATTCGGCGCTGCGACTCTCATGCCCATTGGTGTCCGGCCGCTTCTCAACCAGCTTGCGGACGAGATTGTCGCTGCCGGTGGCTATCGCGGCCCGCATTCCTCCCAGCACTTTTCTTCGCTGGCGTCCGCTTGGGCCAATGATGGACAGCGCGAACTGCTCCTGGAACGTTTCTGGCTCGAACTGGCGCCCCGCGAAAAATCCGCGGTACTTCGCGGGCCGGAAATCTGGTGCGTTCCTCTCCCCGTCATTCGCCAGACGCTCACGCAGCTTGTGGATACCGGCGCGGAAGCCCCGCGCCGCGAAGCGCGCACCATTCTTCTAAATTACGCTCGGCGCCTCGGACACACCGAGGCCCCAGCTCGCCGCATCGTTGCCGCGGGGCTAAGCGAGCTTACGCCGCTTCTGGAATCCCTCTGGCCCAATCAGCTACCCGAAGAATTGAGCAAACTGACGCTCACTGCTTTGGCTCGCGAGACTGCTCCGGAGGCCAGCGCCCTTCTCGCCGCATTCCTCGAAGCTCTTGGCCGCATTGCCGTCAGCCGCGGCGACTTTGCCGGTTTTGAAAATATTCTCCACGGCCTCGAGCGGGTTCCCCGCGACGCGGAGCACGAATACATGACCGCGCTCGGCCACCGTCTCGTCGCCAACGACCGCTGGATGCTTCTGGTTGACGCTTCGCTGGCCAATCGCCCGCTGGATCCCGCGCTCCCGCGCCTCCTCCAGCGCGACCCCGAGCGCCTGCTCGACCGTCTCACGCTATTGCTCACGGAACCCCGCGGACCGGAGATGATGCCCGCGATGGCCCGCTTGCTCCGCACCATCGGCGTTCCCGTGCTTACCGTTCTGGAAACGCGCTTGTTCGAAGCGCGCCGCCAGCGCGTCAGCGCCGCCATTCGCCTCCTGGCCACCGCGGATCCCGACCGCCTGTTGCGGGGTCTCACGCGCGCCATGGCCAGTTGGGAATGGAACCTCCAGGATTTGGCCGTCAGCGAACTCTCGCGCCCGGCGAATTCTCCGTCCGCGCAGAGCACCGCCTTCGTATTCTCCGCCATCCTCCAGGATGCGCACCCACTCGTCGTGCCCATGATGATCGATCAAATCGGCATCGGTCAGGAAGGCACTGCTGTTCCTCTGCTCATGGAAATCGCCGCGGGCGAGCATGAAATCCTTGTGGATCAATTCGTGCGCATCAAGGCCATCGAAGCCCTCGGTCGTTTGCGCGCCACCGAAGCCATCGACCTTCTGCGCCAGCTTGCCGCCAGGCGCGAAGGGCTTGCCTACGTCGAGCCCGGCGGTTTGCGTGCCGCTGCGGAAGACGCTCTCGCGATGATGGAAGAAGGACCGACGTCCGCGCGTGCCCGTGCGCCTTTCGAATCCGCCCCAGCGCCTCTCGGGAGCTTTGTAGTGCCGCGGCGTTACGCGCGTATCCCGCTCGAGTCGCCGTTGCGAGCGCAAATCGGCGGCCCGCAAATGACTATGGCGCGTGTCAAAACCATCAGCCTCGGCGGCGCTTACGTCGAATCCACGAACAAGCTAAACCCTGGGGATTCCATCCAGCTGGAAATCCGCACCGGCCTGCGCAAGATTCACTCCACCGCCATCGTCCGCAACGTCGGCCCGCACGGCAACGGCGTGGAATTCGTGCACATGAAAGACGAAGACCGCGAGCGCCTCCGCAAGCTCGTGCAAAAACACCTCGGGATTTAGCGCCAAGCTCAGCACCTCTTCCCACTTGTTGGTCACCGCATTTGTCGGGAACGTATGACTCGCTTTCGAGGCTGTTCTTGGCGTCTTTGATGCTTCCACTTGCTCAAGCAGGCCGGGTTGCAATAGGCGTTATAACCGCTATCCCTGCGCGTTTGGATGGACGCTAGCGTGAAACGACGAGTGAAAGAAAATCTAAAAGCTAAATTTGGCGGAAAGTTGCATGACGCGTCCTGCGGCGGAACTGACGACATGACCGAAGGTGGCGCCAAGATTGCCGATGTTGCCATCTACGGAAGCAGGGCCGTAGAACTGCGCGTGATTAAAAGTGTTGAAGGTTTCGATGCGTAACAAGAGGGTTTTGCTTTCGGAGAGAGGTAGCCTCTTAGCCAGCGCCATGTCGTAGTTATCGATACCCGGGCCATGGAAGAATCGGCGGCTGGCGTTACCTGGTGTGCCGAGCGAGTTCTAGCTGAATAGCGAGGTGTTGAAGTAAAGCTGATTGCTCTGGCGAGGATTATGGCTGAGGTCGAGAGGACCTGGAGTGTAGTCGGGCAGGTCCACACCGAAGTTGTTGATGCCGTTGGGTTCGGCGCCGAGCAGCGAATTGTCGCCCAGGCTGTACAAGGTCACCGGGAAACCGGAAGTGAAGCGTGTGATGCCAGACCACGACCAGCCTTTCGTCCAGCGATTCCCGGGAAGAACTTTTGCCAACGGAAGTTGATAGTCGTAGCTGACCACGAAATTGTGCGTCATATCGAACGCGGAAAGCGCACGGCTCAGCGAAGGATTGATCGGATTCACTTCTTCGCCGAGATTGGAAGCGTCGTCGAGCGATTTGCTCCAGGTGTAGGCCGCGAAGATTTCGAGTGATCTTGTGCTGTGGCGCAGGCTGAGCTGCAACGCATTATAGGTGGAGTTGCCGATCGTGGTTTGGTAGGTGTCGCTGCCGAAGTTAGGGCCAAGCGGGCTCCGCGTGCCGTTGATGACCTGACCCGCCGAGGATGTGTACACATTGTTCTCCCCGAACGGCCCGCAGGTGGCTGAGCCAGGGGCCACCTGAGACGGTTGGCTGAGACTTAGACAAAGGCTCGGATCGCCCGCGTTTGCTTCCCTTAGCACAAGTAGGCGATGGGCCTGCGTGCCGATATAGCTGGCGTCGAAGAGCGTGCTCGAGCCGAGCTGCCGTTCAATGGAAAGGGTGTATTCCTCCGCGTAGGGAATACGGTTGTTTCTGGCATAAGCGGGAACCCCGGTGATCGGAAGAAACTCCGGCCAATCGACGCTCGTATTCGGGTGGGAGATCGAAGCTTTCTGGGTCGCGAGGTCGACCGGAAAGGGCTGCCCGTTGAATTGGCCACTGGAAGCGGTGATGAATGGCGTGGCGAACAGCGGCGGAGCCGGGCTCGAGTAGGTCACCCCAAAGGGAGGATTGCCGGCGAGTATCCCCATCGACAGGGCTTCGATGGCCGTGTAGTACGTGCCGAATCCAGCGCGGATGCTGGTTTTGCCGGAACCGCCGAGCAATTTACCCACAATGCCTTCATTTGCAGATGGAGACCACGCGAGCCCGATACGCGGAGAAAAATCGCGATTGCCGGCAGGCGCCAGAGTGCGCGGCACACCAGAATCGCCCGGGAAAAGAACCCCTTCCGGAGCACCGGGGAAAACTTTAGACTGGCGTCCAGGAATGAAGGTGGAGATGCCATTGTTCTTCTCGTACCAAGGCTCGATGCGGTCCCAGCGCAGGCCATAGGAGAGCACCAAGCTGCGGCGAACCCGCCAGCTGTCCTGTGCGAATAAGCCTGCGTATTTGTTGCGGCCGTAGAAGGGATTCAACTGACTCTGATTATATTGACTGGGAATACCCAGGAGGAAGTCCGCGAAGTCCGAACCGGTTTCGCTCCCCGTGAAAAGGAAGTTGCCGTTGAATTGGGCGATGGGGTCCGTATTGATCTGGTCATAGTGGAATTCGACACCAAAGCGCAACGTGTGTTCGTGTAGGACCTGGGACACGTTATCGAGGACCTGGTAGGTGTTGTTTACCTGTTTAAGTTCGTTCGCGTTCGTGCCGATGGAGAAGGCGTTGAAAACGATGTTCTCGACCCCTTCGCCTCCAGGGTTCAGTGGAACGATACCCGAAGTGCCGTGCCCCGTGACAAAGCCCTGTGACGCCAGGCTGACGCCTTTCCCGCCGATTGGCTGGCCCAGATCGTTGTTTGCTCGCATGTAGCTCAAATGGAATTCGTTGACCACCCGAGGACTCACCGTTTTTGTGTCGCCCAGGCTGAAAAGCTGCGCGCTACCGGTATTAAGTGCGTTGAAGCCGGGAACGCTCGCCCCGCTTTGCGCCACTGGGTACGGATTGTTCAAGGAATACTCGTCCATGAAGTAGTACAGCGAAATGAGCCCCCAGTGGCTCTCAGAGTCCACGCGGGCCGCACCTTTGTCGTCGCCCAGAATCTCGTTCTGTCCCGAAGTGGAAAACGTGTTCGAGCCAACGTTGGCCTGCGGAATATACTTGAGAAGGTTCATTGCAGGAGTGGACCAAACATTTGTGGGAATGATCGCGTTAGGGAAAACGCATGCCGCCGGGCTGCTGCAGCCAGGGGTGTAATAGGCTTCACCGGGAGACACCATATAGCCGAGTTTTTGCGAGAGTAGGTTGGCCCAGTTCGGGCCGTTCACCATTCCGGTCAGCGAACTTGCCAAATCCGATAGATCCCCGGTGCGGTCTTGCGCCGAAGGCACCGAGATCAAACCGGTGTCGACACCCTGTTTCATGCGCGTGCCCTGATAGTCCAAAAAGAAGAACAGCTTTTTGCGGACCAACGGACCCCCAAAAGTCCCCCCAAACTGATTTTGTTGGAAGATCCCCCGCGTCGGCGAAAAGAAGTTTTTGGCGTCAAGATCGGTGTTGCGCAGGAACTCGAAGCCACTGCCGTGGAACTCATTCGTCCCTGACTTGGTGACCACATTGATTTGCCCGCCGCTATACTCGCCAAATTCGGCGTTGAAGCTGCCTGTAAGGATGCGGAATTCGGTGATCGAGTCAAGATTGGGAATGATGGCGGTCCCCGAGTTCACGTCTTCCTCCGTGTCGCTGCCGTTCAGGATGAAAGCGTTGGCGAACTCCCGCTGACCATTTATGGAGACCGTTCCAGGATTGAGCCCTCCCGATGGAGCGAGAGCGCTGACGCCAACGTCCTGTTGTGTTTCGGCAGTGAGAGAAGTGGCAGGAAGAACCCCTGCCTGCAGGGAAAGGAGATCCGTGTAGCTGCGCCCGTTCAGAGGCATGGCGGTCATTTTACTGGCAGTGATGACGTCGCCAAGTTGCGTGTCCGAGGTTTCGACGCGAGCGGAAGCTTCCTCCACTTTGATTTCCTGCGTGTCTTCACCCAATTCGAGCTCGGCGTCGATGAGGATCGAGCTGTCGACGTCGAGGGTGATACCGCTGCGACGGTAGTATCGGAAACCGGTACTCTGCACCGAGAGTTCGTAATGACCGACGGCGAGCCCGGTGAATACGTAGGTACCCCGTTCGTCGGATGTCGTTGATTGCGACACGCCGGTGTCGACGTTCGTCAGAGTCATGCGGGCACCAAGGACGACCGCGGAGCTGGAGTCCATGATGGTGCCGGAGATGCGACCGTGTTCTCCAGTGAGGATGGGACGCGCCGAGCAGAGAAGAAGGAGTCCCAACAGGAGAGACCGGAAGCATGGGTTGCGGGAGAAGCGCAAGATGGTGTTGGGAATCTGAATAAGGGGCACGAGCTGCTCCGTCACGAGTCAATAGTTGAAAGTAAGTTGCAACTACAAATGTACGACAAGATTAGTCCTATATCAAGCGCAACACAGTGAAAGGAGCGTAGCAGGCTCTAAGGCGAAAGTTTTGGGTGCGGGATGCCAACCGTACTGGAATTAGGAGCGCTGACACAGTGGGATTTTCGTTGAAATGATGTCCTAAGCACTCAGCTGGGATTTTTAGTGTTCGTTCCGAATGACGGGCCACTCGGAAATCATTCCACGTGCCTGATTACTCTACCTACCGTCCATGTGGGTGTTGCCCTGCTGAAACTCGGTATCCGCTTTTCCGGGTACGAGGTTTGCCAGGACTTGAGGCGATTAGTTCCGAGTTGCCGACCATCCAGCCAGAGCCTAGCCTCATGCTTCCCATAGATCCGATATTGTAATTGCCCAGTGCCGGGGAATTACTTACGGCGCCACGCCAACCGCGGAGTAAAGCTCCTCAGGTCTATAAAGGACTCCGTCCTTCATCACCAACGCCGTCTTTCTGATATCGCTAATGTTTGCCACTGGATCGCCATTCACGAGGGTGACGTCAGCGAGTTTCCCGGCAGCAATAGAACCGAGATCACCGTCCAGCTTCATAATGCGGGCGGCGTTAAGCGTGGCGTTCTGCAGAACTTTGTTTGCAGGTATGCCGGCCTGGACATCAAGCTCTAGTTCGCGATGCAGAGCGAACCCAGCGATGGAGTCTGTGCCGTCTTCAATGGAGATTCCGGAGCGAAAGAGCAGGCCAGTCAGTTCCATCATCTTCGCGAACGATCTCCGGTACGTCTGGTCCATTCCTTCGGGCGGAGTCAGGCCCGTGGAGAGCAGCCCACGGCGGACCTGCGCGGGCAAGCGGCTCGCAACCGGTTGGAAACCGCGAGGAATCTGGCCAGCCCGACTGAGGTAGTGATCTTCGAAAATGCTGAGGGTAAGATCGAGCTTGGTCTGGTGATCCTGAAGCAGCTTGATGAACGCCTGCACCTGGGGAGAACTGAGGTCGAGATCGGCGCCCCGTTTTGCGGGCTCGATGAGGCGAGCAATGGTATTGGTGTCTTTGATTTCCGGCATAAAATTCAGAATCAGGAAGTTGACGTGCTGGATTTCGTCGTATCCGAGTTCGACACATTGCGCGGCGGTCATTTCGGCCGGGATATGCCCGCTGACCCTAAGTCCGTTTTTGTGCGCTTCGTCAATGATCGCCGGCACAAGCCCGGGCTTCACTGAGCTGTAGATTTTGATCTGCACGAATCCTTGCCGTTTGTAGTTATCGACCGCAGCGCGCGCTTCGGCTTCGGTCGACACCAGGACTTTGGTCGGACCTTGGAAAGGCCCGCGACCGTCTATGATTCCAGCCAGGACGATGCGCGTTCCGATCTCTTTCCCTTCCTCAATCCGCTTGCGCCGGGCCAGCAACAGATCGGCATCATTCCCGAGGTCCCGGACAGTCGTGACCCCTGCGGCCAGATTCAGCAGGCCATCGTTGTCCGCGACATGGGCGTGCATATCCCACAGCCCGGGCAGCAGTGTTTTGCCAGCCGCGTTGATGACTTCGGCTCCGGCGGGCGCTGCGACTTGATCGAAAGGGCCGACGTTAACGATGCGGTTGCCGACAACCACTACGCTCCGGTCCTTCAGAATATCTCCTGACTGGGAATCGAAAAGGTTCGCATGTGCGAACAAAACTCCGTTCGGCACCCCATGCGCCAGCTTACCGGCGAGCTCAGCCGCGCGATCCCGTTTGGCCTTATCTTGGGCGGCCATCAGCGGCTTCGCCGTTATTTCCCAACCCTCCGGGATGGTGGTAAACCAGTCATCCATCGATGCGAAGAATCCGCCATGTTCATCGAGCCAAACGTACGTTTGAGAGAAGTCCAGCCCGCTGATGGCATACATGGTGACCAGCTTTTTCCGGCCAGCCGCTTCGACCTCGATTTGAACAAGGCGTTCTGTCGTTGCTTCACCCTCCGGCAACAACGCCACCCTGCCGCCATTGCCAATCGACACTTGCGCGATGATACCCAGTTCCGCGGGCGCCCCGTTGATCGACACATACACCGCTGGCGTAGTCAGCGTCTTCTCGCCCACTTCCACATTGCTTTTCCATCCAGCTTTGCCGCCCACGAGCGCGTAGCTTTCATGAACCGAAGATTTCAGATAATCGTTGCCCTCGACGCTTTCAGCTACCGGAACACCTTTCGCATCTAGCTTCAATATGCTGGTGGTTTTTGGTCCGCGGCCACGGTCGTTGAATTGATAGAAGATGTGCAGACTACCGTCCGGCGCCTTCCATACTGCCTGCTGTCCTGCGAGATTCCCCCTGATGGACACCGAATAGCGCTCTGCTTCCTCAGGAATGTCCGCTGGTAACGCGGGCACGGCACTTTGCGCGGCTTCCGACTTCTGCGCCCAGCAGCTGACAATTAACAACAGCGCGTGCGCCAGATGTCGCGCGGTGGATTTACCTCTGCTCATGAAAGCCTCCACTCTTAGGTCGTTATCGAGATTATGGTTGCTGGATTGTACAACGCTGACGCCGGAATTCGTAGAGTTGGGTCGTGCGAGGTTGGCGTTTTCTCTGGATATCGCCGCCGGTTGTTGGCGGATGACGGGCAACTCGGAAATCATTCCACGTGCCTGATTACTCCGCTCACCGTCGATGTGGGTGTCGCCCTGCTGAAACTCGGTATCCACTTTTCCGGGTACGAGGTTTGCCAGGACTTGAGGCGGTCAGTTCCGAGTTGCCGACCGGACGCAGTATACGCCGGAAGCGCGGCGATTGTCGGGCCCATAACCTGCTACGATAAGCGCGACTCCGAACATCCGATGCTCCTCGTTCCCAGGCTGGCGGGCCTTGGCAAAAACCAGACTGCTCGGCG
>Ga0187782_10004450_pt1 | contig 10500 bp, 7 predicted proteins | sample 0715_SJ02_MP15_2_FD_132454 | JGI IMG/M metagenome (GOLD analysis project Ga0187782, IMG submission 132454) | Tropical peat soil microbial communities from peatlands in Department of Meta, Colombia - 0715_SJ02_MP15_20_MG | ecosystem: Environmental > Terrestrial > Soil > Wetlands > Peat | place...
CTGCTGGAGCTGGGTTTGCGTCGCAAGCTCGAATAGCTTCGAGACACCGAAAACGCACGACCGCCAGCTAGGACGGAGGCGCTCCCGGCATGATGACGAGGGCCGACTCGGCGAGCGGCAAAACAGAAGCTGTCGCGCGAGATCCACCAGGACCACCGCCGGCAGGCGAGCCGAGAAGATTGCCGGCCTCCGCGCGCAGCTCCGGGACGCACGGGAGCGACGCCAGCTCCCGCTTCGCGACGCGAAGCAGCGGTGCCGCGCGGAACGCATTGCGGCCCGGGAGCGCGCTCGCGTGATGCGAATGCGCGTGCTCGAGGAGCTTCGCGAGCCCATGCCTCCGAAGCGCAGGTCCGCCGTGATAACGTTGCCGATTGGTGATCGCCGACATGCGCACACGACAGCGCGCCGCTGCTCGCCCAGGGGAGGAACTGGGGCGACGGTCGGCGAGCCGTCGCCTCCGCTGTCTTGCCAATGAGGGCGCGCCCGTTCAGCTCGGTCTCCGAGAGCTCCTCGACGAGGACGGCGCCGAAGGAACTCCGACTCACGACGAGCTGAAACTGTGGGACTGATGTCGCAGCCGCCGGGCGATGCCCATGACAAGTCACCGCGAGCGCTGCTCGTCGAATGGGCCAACAGTCAAGACAACTGGGTACGGGCACTCGTTGCCGAAGTGATCGACACGCGTCGCGCTATCGCCGACGACCGCCTGGAGCACTTCTACTCGATGCTCCTCATCGAGAAGGAGCTGCGCGAGGGCACCAAGCTAAGTGTCGGGATGCTCCAGTGGACGAACGCCGCAGATGAGCAAGTCGAACTCTTGCGTCTGATATCGCTGACCGACGTCACCGGAGTGAACGCGCTCTCGTCCGGCCAGACGATCGCGTTCAACCCGCGGTTCACGGTCGTCTTCGGCGAGAATGGCGTCGGGAAGTCGGGCTACGTGCGTGTCCTGAAGCGCGTCGCCGCGGTCCGTTCAGCCGAACAGATCCTACCCAACGTCCGCTCCACAGGGGCGGCAGCGCCAACGCACGCCACGCTCGCGTACTCCGTTGGCGCGCAGGAAACGGCGCTCAACTGGGACGGCGCCGCCGGCGTGCATCCCTTGACCCGTCTCGACGTCTTCGATTCTCGAGCCGCTGACATTCATCTCGATGAAGATCTGACCTACGTGTACACGCCGAGCGACCTGGCCCTCTTCCGATACACGCACGAGGCCGTCGACAAGGTGAAGGGGACACTGGACGCCGCGAAGCAGGAGGTTACGACACGGACGAACCCGTTCTTGCAGTTCTTCGTTCGCGACACCGACGTTTACCCGAAGATCGAGGCGCTGAACGCGTCCAGCGACGTCGCGGAGCTTCGTGCCCTCGCCGATGTCGCGAGCGAGGAGGAGGCTGGTGCCGATGGACTCCGGGAGCGCGTTGGGGCACTGCGTTCGCAGACACCGGATGCGCGTGCCCAGCTCCTTCGGACCGACAAGGAGACCTTGACGACGGCGCGAGGACTCACTGACGTGATCCAGCGCTTCGACGGCCCTGGCTACGAGACGGCCCTCGCACGATGGCGAGCCGCATCCGATCGTTACGCCAAGGCGAGCGAGAAGGCGTTCGAGGGCGACGCCATTCCGGGTCTGCTGCGGGAGCCGTGGAAGGCGTTCATTCGAGCCGGGGAGCTCTACCTGAAGGAGATCGACCAGAAGGGGTACCCAGCGCCGGAGGCCGCTTGCCTGTACTGCCGCCAGCCGCTGAACGAGGCCGCGGTGGAGCTGCTTCGGAAGTATCGCGAGTTCAGCGACGGCGAGCTTCAAATCGCCGTTCAACAATCCGCCACCGCTCTCACGGCGGCCTCGCGTGAACTCGCTAGCTACGACGTGTCCGCGCTCACCGCGGCGATCCAGAAGAAGCTTGAGGGCGCGAATCCCAGTGCGGCCGCCCGGGCGCTCGCCGATGTTCTTGCAAGACTGCAACCGGTGCGTGCTGCCGTCGCGCAACGCGAGTCGCTCAACGAAACGCTCGAGGCCCTCCGCGTCGTTGCGAATCCCGCCGACGAAGCCGTGCGCACGGCGCTCGCGTCGATCGAACAGCTTCTGTCCGATGCGAAAGCCAAGTCGGAGGAGCGCACGAAGGCGCTCGCCGTAGAGAGCGCTCGGCTTCGGAATCTCGAGGCTCGTCTAACGCTCCGGCAATATCTTGACGCCATCATCGTTCACGTCACGAAGCTAAGGTGGGGCGCCAGGGCGCAGACGATCCTTTCGTCCCGCTTTCCGCCGATCCTGCGTTCGCTCACCGAGGCATCAAAGGCCGCAAGCGAGACCCTCTTGAACCATGACTTCGAGCTTCGCTTCCGCGAGGAGTGCGATGCGCTCCGTGCTCCCTCCGTGCGACTGGACTTCGCGGGACGAAAGGGACAGCCGGCGAGGCGCAAGCTTCTCTCGCCAGCGCACCGCCTTAGCGATGTCCTCTCCGAGGGCGAGCAGAAGGCTATCGCGCTCGCGGATTTCCTTGCGGAGGCTTCGTTGAAGGGAGCGCCGAGCCCGATCGTGCTCGACGACCCCGTGACCAGCCTCGACTACAAGAGGCACATCCACGTCGTCGATCGCCTCGTGCAGATCAGCCGCACGCGCCAGGTGATCGTGTTCACGCACAACATCTGGTTCACTATGGAGCTGCTCGCTCGCTTCGAAGACAACAAGGACCAGTGCGCGTACTTTTCCGTCGACGTAACCGGTGACGCGGTCGGCGTCGTCACCAAGGGCACGCATCCGCGAGCGGATACGTTCAAGACCATGCGTGGTCGGCTGAACACGGTCATCCAGGACGCAAAGAAAACCAACGGTGAAGCGCGCCAGGCGCTCGTAGAACGGGGGTACGAACAGCTCCGCGGCATCTGCGAGGTCATCGTCGAGTGCGAGCTGCTGGCAGAGGTCGTCCAGCGCTATCAGCCCAACGTTCGCATGACGTGTCTCGAGAAGATCAAGCCGCAGGCCCTCCCCGCGGCGATCACAGAGGTCACGCGGGTCTTCGAGAAGGCGTGCCGCTACATCACGTCGCACTCGCAGCCCTTGGAGGTCCTGAACGTGCGTCCGACGCTGGAGGAGCTCGTAGACGACTGGGACAAGCTCCAGAAGGCCCGAGAGGTGTACGTGAAGGCGGCCTGACGTTGCCGTTGGTCCGTCGGCGCGCCCCCGGGCGGTTTGTCTTGAATTTGTGCGCGCGGTTACCATTCCCACCGTGGTGGTCCGATTCATCAGCGTCGACGACCTCTTGCAGCGCGACGACGCGCCGACGGCAACGCCACCCCGTACGCCTTGAGCACTCGTGCCGTGTCCTGCCCGTCGATTACGCTGAACCACGCCGCCTTTCCAAGAGCGCGTCGTTCGGCAACCTTGCCCGCCAAGTCTCGGATTACCGCGTCGGCGACGGGCCCGACGTACTGAACAACGAAGAGCTCCGCGGGAGAGTCGAAGAGGCGTACGAGCTGGTCACCGTTCTTCCCGCAGTCCGCGATCCGGAGCTCCCGCGCCTTGCAGCCGCGCCCCTTCAGCGCGAACGCTGCCGGCGTGCGCGCGCCGTTAACGATGACGTTCGCCGTACACAGGTCGCTCGTCTCGCCACCGAAGTCGACCCGGTGAAAGACGACGTCAAGGATTCTCTCGAGCTCAAGTTGAACCTGGTCCTCGAGTAGCTCTATCCGGCCGTTCTCGAGGGCGTCCGCGATTGTGCCGGGATTGACGCCGCGCACGCGGGCGAAGCTATCGATGTCCTCCACGTAGAGGCGCTCTCTCGTCGGGAGGCCGACGTAGCTGCGGAGCTCAACGAGCCGAACCGTGTCGAGACCCTGGACCAGATTGTCGACACGCCGAACCTCTGCCAAGAAGTGGTGGAAGAGGTCCCCGGTGTCGGGCGGAGGTCGCATGTACCTGCGGAGGATGTGGACCTCGCGCAGCGTGGGAAAGATGTCGCGCAGCGCATGCTCCACACGCGCCGTCCAGCGGCCACACGCATGTCGAGCTGTTGCGGACTCGGCCCGTTCGTCGACGATGTCCGTACGTGCGAGCATCGCCGCGTAGTGCGACTCCAGATCCTGGAGGAGCATGTAGCCGTCATTGACGAGTCGGAGCAGCTCTTCGTCGGCGGTGGCCCATGACGTGTTTAGCCACATGCGGCGCTCAAGGCCTGCAGAAAGGCTCGAGGATCGAGCGACCTTGCGGACCACGCGCGCTAAGGCGAACGTCGCGCTCCGGGTTCGACAAGCGGTCGAGGATCGCCCGGGCGGACGTCAAATAGAGGAGTCGCACGCCGCGCGACGCATACCTCTCGAGGAGAGGGGCAACCAGAGCGACAGGGATCATCGGCGTCGGTTCATCGAGAACCACGAGCGTCCGCGTGCCCTCGGCGAGAGCGAGAGTCGCGATGAGCGCAAGCCATGCGAGCTCGCCGCCGGACAGTTCATCCGTTCGGGTGTCTTGGGCGCCGCGCGCCACGGTAAGTACCGGATTCCCCGTCCTCGCTTCGGGACGGACCCGGAGGTCGACCGCATCGGTGAGCACGCGCTTCACGTCCGGAAGGAGCTCCGTACTCCACGTCGGACGGGTTCGAAGCGCGGCGTACGCCGAAGCTAGGCTCGAACCGAACAGGTGCACCCGATCGCCCGGGGCCGGCGGCGCGGCATCACGAGCGCCACCACCGCGAGCGGCGGCTCGTGCAGCCCAGGATGAGGCCACGTCGAAGCCCACGTGAACCTCGAGACGGCGAAGGGCATGCGTGACGCGATGGAACGCGGCGCGAGCCTCGTCGCTCTCGCCCCCGCGGTGCCGCTCAGCGAGGCGAGCGTCCGACAGGAGCCGCGTCTTGCCCGCGCTGACGTCGAGCAGCCGGTCATGCAGAACGCGCGCTCGTCCGCTGGTTTCCCGAACCACGGTCATCTCGTATGCGAGCTCCGCAACCGACCCGTCGACATCTCCGATGGTCACTGCCACATCCAGCTCTCGCGTACCGGCGCGCAGGAGCGACCCCATGCCGCTGAAGAGCTCGTCGATCTCGTCGACGAACCGCGGCCCGGCTGCGCGACGCAGGAGCGCAAGTGCCTCGGCGAGCGTACTCTTCCCCGAGGCGATCTCTCCGATCACGACGGTCAGCGGAGAGAGCGAGAGCGTCGCACGCTCGAAACTCTTCAGGCCCGCCACCCGCAGGCTCTTTATGTAATCGCGCCGCTGCGGAACCGGCGCGATCTCAGTCGCGGCCCGCCCCACGCGAGGCCCATCTTCTACGGGCCCGAGGTCGTATTCAGCACGATCCGCTTCGGCTTCGTCGTCCGCGACCTGGCCTTCACGCACGTACGAATCCGCGAGCTTTCGCAATAGGTCGGCGGTCGCGGCTGAACTCTCCTTCACACGGACGGCATGTCAGCATACTCGCGCGCGAGGTCGCGCTCCTGTGGACCGCCCTCACCGATCGCCTTGCGAGTCACGCCCCGTAGGTTTCTCTTGCCGATGAGGAGCCCCTGGGCGAGCGTCGCCGAGCGCCCGGCATCTAGCAAGGTGCGAGCCGCACGACACGGCCAGATTCCGTCGTCCCCGGCTGGCGCCCGCGCCAAGACCTCTCCGACCTTGATCCCGGCGACCTCCGATCGACGGGCGGTCTCGAGCCTCGTGAGCACGTCTTGCGACCACGCGAGGAGCTGCTGTTCGCGCTCGGGCGCGGGGGCGTCGACACCGGGATACCCCTTCCACCGCTCGAGGAGGGCGCGCCCACCGTTGACCCCGCGTTGCTCCGCTGCAGTTAGCTCTCGCGGTGCCTCTCCGTCGGCGCGGTAGCAAGCCGTCATCGCTGCAACAAAGAGCTCCGCGTGCTGACCCAGAGCGCGAGGCAAGCGCGCGGTCGACGAGAGGTTGTGCATGACCCCGAGCAGCCGCATCTCGAGAAGGATCAATCGATCATCGGGCGCGGCCGAGTCAGCGTCGAGCCGCGCGAGAAGCCGCTCGACGTCGTAGGTGTCGTGCCACCCCTTTTCCACGAGCTCGGGAAGCCTTTCGGCCAGCGCCTCCATCGCTTCGAGCGCGAGATCGATAGGTAGCGCTCCTTTCTCATCGGCAAGTGCGTCGACCGCCGCATCTGGCCGGCCGACTTCGAGAAATGCGCGCGCGGCACGCGGGAGATCTCCGCTGTTCGCGACGTAGGGGGACCAGAGCCTCGTCCAATACTGCGCACGAAACTTGTCTCCCCACGTCGCCACGCGATCCCAGAGGGCCGGTGTTGCCGAGAGGCGCAGGGCAACCGAAAGGGCGGACGCCACGCGGCCCTGGTTCAACAGTTCGCGAACTGGAGCATCGAGTTCAGGCAGGCCGTTCGCCCCGGCAAGCTGTGCCAAGACACAGGCTCCCACCTCGCCGAGGACCGTCTCGCCGTCGGGTGAGAGATACTTCGCCAGCGCGCCTGCGCCAGCGCCGGCGGCGATCAGGGCGTCGGCGACGAAGCCAGGCATTGGGTGCTCGCCTTCACGCCCGATGCGAGCTATCAGCATCCAACCGTCCGCTCGACCGAGTAGCTTTCGGACCGCCTCGATTCGGCGCTCGCGTGCCCGGGACTGGCCCTTAGCGTAGTCGCCCGCCGAGTCGTCCGGCAGATCCGCGCGGGCAGAGAAGAGCCACGCGACCTGGGCAACGGCGTCAACGGGGGTGAACGCTTCATATGCCTCACGTAGGCGTACCGTGGCGCGCTCGGTATCGTCTGCCGGGGCCTGGCGGAGGTGGGTGAGGTAGAGCTCATGGCGAAGCGCCTCCCAGATGCGTAGCGGTTCGTCAATCTTCTCGCGCAGCTTCACTACCTCCTCGAGCGCACGCTCGCCGAGAGCTCGATCGTACCGGTAGCTAGCGTCGAGGAGCGCGACCCACCGCGTCGCTCGGTTCCCCGCAAGCACGCGAGCGCGCTCGTGAATGGCTTCGACTTGACGCGCTACCTGATCGGGCGGGATTTCGTCGCCTTCGCCGGGGTCGAACGGCCGTTGCTGCGGTCGCACGTGCGGCGTCCACATCCCGTGCGTCATGAAATGCGAAAGCATCAACCTCCATCCGACGTCCTCCCAGCGCGACGCAACTCGATCAACGATCGATAGGCGCTCTTCCAGCGTGGTTGCTGACTGCGGCAGCCACGGTAGGACAAGGCTCACGAGGGAGTTCATCGGGCGATTGACGTGATTGTGGGACGCCGTATCACGCGACGCGAGCTCGGCAAGACGGTCGACGACTGTCGTCACGATCGGCCGGAGGAATGCGAGCCGCTCGAGTGCCCAAAGCAGACCGGTGTAGGGATGCGAACTGCTACGGACCTGGTGCAGTAGCGCCGAGATGCCGTCCGCCTGCGCTGCAAGACTCTCGTCCAAGCCTTCCAGGAAAGCGTCCGGCGCCGCTTCAGCGAGGACGGGCAACAGGCGATCAACCGATGCCCAGCGCTTCCAGGATGGTCCCAGAACGGCTCGGACCACTCGATGGGCGATCGCCGAACCAACCCCGGCACCAATGGCGGCCTCGAGCAGCTCTTCATGCACGGCGAGGCGAAGGAGCGTGTCGCAGACGCCTTCGCGCAGGGAATCCGACGCGCTCTTCGTTTTGCCGTAGATCGCGGCGAACAAGCGCTGCTCTGGCTCGAGTTCGAACGCGGGATCGTCCTCTCCGAGTACGTCAGACGCTGCTCGTTCGAAGGTCCGAAGGAGCCCCGCGGCGAGCGTCGGCGCGAAGTCGTTCCAAGCGTCTCCACGTGCTGCCCACTCGAATGACGTCTGACGTCGCACGATCGGGGCGCCCTCGACCGTGATGAGCCGGGCGCATGTGGCTTCAGCTTCGCTAGCATCCGCGCCCAGCCGCTCGACAAAGGCGCGATCGCCGCTGCTGACCGGCACCCACCGACCCGCTAGAAGGAGCGCCGGAATCACCGAGCGCGACACCTCGTGCGCCCAGGCGGGCGTGCTGACAAAGCCAAGACGACGCTGAAGCGGTAGAAGGCGTCCGCCCGCCTCAAGCGCATGTCGGTGCGCCTCGACGATCGGCACCTGTGCTTCCACGAGCGCTTGAACGAGTTCCTCGCGCCGAGGCCTCTCGAGGACGAGCGCTCCGGGTGGGGCCCGATCCTCACGCGAGAGCGGTAAGATGATCCGGGCGCCGCCGGGCGCTGTAGAAATGCGCGACGCGAGCGCGGGAACGAGCACAACGCCTGCATCCCGTCCATGCCAGCGCATAGCGCGCTCGGATGACACAATGATCGTGCGAGCTAGGAGCGCCGGATGGCGCGAACAGGTCGCGGCGACGAAGGCGATCGCTTCGTCGCGCGAATCATCGACGACGGCGATCATGGGGCTGCGGGCCGACGCTGGTGCATTCCACCAGGACACGAGTTGCTGAGCGGCGCCCAACCGGGTGCCTCGGGCAGGCAACTCGTCCGGAAGCGGGGGCTGCGTGCGTTGGGACCACATCGAGATGTACGACCCGACGTCGAGCTCGTCATCGACCGGCCGCCCAAACTGCGTCGAAGCAAACCAGAGCGCGACTGCTGGTCCCTCCGCGATCCACGCTGCGAGGTTGTCTGCGTCGAGCGCGCGCACGTCGGCCCAGGCTCGTTCGGCCCGCTTCGACTCGACCCAGTCCTCCTTCCCGGTCCAGCGTCGAGCCGTGACCGCGACGTAGGTTAGTTGCGCGCGTGCCGCAGCGAGGACCTCTGCGGTACGGGTTTTGTAATCGTCGTTGGCCTTCGTCCCGATGTCCGATCTGACGGAGACCTCCCAAATGGACGTCCCGGCCGGCCAGTAGGCCCCTTCCAGGTGAGTCTCGAGAACCCCGTCGAAACCGGGCGCGCGCACGCCCGCTTCGGCTCGGAATTCAAGCCGATGCGGGAATGCCGTCGCCCACAAGAGGCGTCGGAGGATCTCGGGAAGGACGCCCATGGCCTCCAGCCGGTCGGCCCAAGGAACGAGATCGTCAGCACGCACGAGAGCGAGGGCCATACGGCGGCGAGTGTAGCCCCATGGGGCGCCTGGATCAGCCCGGCGGGTCCGCGGGCCCTGTCTGCGCCACTGCTCGAGCGCTATAGTTCCTTCGTGATTCCGAGAGCGAACGTGGAAGAGCTGGCTCGAGCGCACGCTGCGCTAGAGGAACCGACGACGGCGGCGATCTGGATCCATCGAGCTCGCCCCGAGGCCTGGCTCGTCGAGGTGATCCCGACGATGGCCCCGGACGAGCACGCGGACGAGCCCGTCTTCCTGAACCCGGGCGCCGGGTTCCGGTTTCCACTCGCAATCATCGCCGGCAACCGGGCGAGCTTGGAGGCGGCACTCCGGCGCAACACGGACCTCGCGCGTGCGGTCGCCGACGGTGACGTCGTCGTCGATGCGGGGGATGCGCAGCCGCTCCTCGAGCTAGCTCGGCAGCTCGCGGCGTAGCGCACATGTCCGATCCGCGATTGAGGGCCTGGCTCCGCCAGGCTCGTGCCGACTGGAACGCTGGGCAGGCAGACGGCATCGGCCCCTGCCATCGCCGCTACTGGCTCCAACAGGCGTGCGAGAAGGGGATAAAGGCGCTCGGGCTCATCCTGTGGCGCGGGCACGCGGCCGAGGACGGTCTGTTTCGGCACTACTTTTTGGCGCGACACTCGCCCTTGCGGCATCTCGCGACAGAGGTCGCGGGGGATCCGGCGGTCCCGCGTTCGCTGCGCCTGGTCCTCCGGGAGCTCCAAGCGGAGCTTGCGAAGTTGGACGGCGCCGGTGTGCTCAAACGCGTCGACGCAACCACGCCGACGATGGATCCGACGGACGTGAGCTACCGCTATCCGTTCCAAAGCGCCGAGGGCGTTGACGTCGCGCCTATCGACTGGACCGAGGCGGAGTGGGACGCGTACCAGGGCAACGCCGCGGGAGTCATCGGGGCCATCGATCGGTTTCTCCGCGCCGTCGACAACCGGCGCATCGCCGCGCGAGCCTAATGCCGGGTTACCTATGTCCTACGTCTCCAGGTTCTTCAGGGTAGCTGCCCAGTCGCTGCGAGGTTGACCGCGAGGGTCGTCTTCCCGCTGCCGTCTTTCTGCTGGAGCACCGCAACCGTCAGCATTGGTGTCCTCCTATCCTTGCGTACCCGGGTACGCAAGTTCTTCGGTACGTTGGTCACGAGGTCCCCTCCCTGACTCGCGCCGTCTCCTCCAGGTTGCGCCAGTGGGCGATCATCTTCTCGAGGGTGCCCCGGAACTGGGGCGCCGCCCGCGTCGCGATCGCCTCGAAATTGGCGCGCGTCTTCGCCAGCTCCGCGCGGGTGGGCGGGCTCCACTTCGCGGACTCGTCCGCGCGACTCACCGCCAACTGCCGGATGGACCGGGCGCGATCGTCCTCCTCCTGTTCGCGTTCGCGCTGGCGACGCTGCGCCTCGAGCGCCTCGTTGCGAAGCTTGGTTTGCCCGCGCTCGACGTGCTCGAAGAAGTGCTCCAGCTTCTCCCACACGAACCGCGCGGTCGGCGGCCCATC
>Ga0187782_10004451_pt1 | contig 10498 bp, 8 predicted proteins | sample 0715_SJ02_MP15_2_FD_132454 | JGI IMG/M metagenome (GOLD analysis project Ga0187782, IMG submission 132454) | Tropical peat soil microbial communities from peatlands in Department of Meta, Colombia - 0715_SJ02_MP15_20_MG | ecosystem: Environmental > Terrestrial > Soil > Wetlands > Peat | place...
GGGGCGGAAAGCAGGCGGCGAGCCCATGACGGATGAGACCACGATCTCGCGCTCCATCCTGGAGGAGGCGGCGCGCGGCGCCTCCGCCTTCGTGGTGACCGATACCACCAAGTCCGCCGACGTTGCCCAGCGCAAGAGCATCATCGCCTATGACCTGCGCACCGTCATCTGCATCCCGCTGCGCAAGACCAAGGTCAAGGAGAAAGCGCTCGACGTCACCATCATGGGCGGCCTGCCGGAGATCATGGGCGTGCTTTACCTGGACAGCCGCTACGCCTCCCGCGATCTCTCCAAGGTCAGCAAGGACATCCTGACCACAATTGCCACCGAGGCGGCTTCGCTGGTGGAGAACGCGCGCCTGGTACAAGCGGAAGAGGTGTCGCGCCGCTACCAGCAGGAACTCTCGATTGCGGCTTCCATCCAGCAGCGGCTGATGGCCGTCACCATACCGGAGCTGTCGTTCGCCACTATCCAGGCGCGAAATCTCTCCTGCCGCGATGTTGGCGGTGACTTCTTCGACGTGATTCCGACTCCGGAGGGCGTGGCCGCCGTGGTGACGGACGTTTGCGGCAAGGGGATCTCCGCCGCCCTGCTGGCTTCCATCTTGCAGGGCATGGTCTATTCGCAGATCAGCAATAACGTTCCGCTGGCTGAGCTCGTGACCTCGACCAATCGTTTCTTATGCCAGAAATCCCTGGGTGAGAAATACGCCACGCTCGTGGTCGTGCACTTGAAGGCGAATGGTGACCTTGAGTTCCTCAACTGCGGCCATGTGCCGCCGGTGCTGATTGCCGAAGGATCGGTATCGCGCCTGTTCGAAGCCAACGTGCCCGTGGGCCTGTTGCCGGATATGTCCTACGCCAGCGGCCGCCGGCAGATGAAGCCTGGCGACCGCCTGGTGCTGATCACCGATGGCGTCACCGAGGCGGAAAATCCGGCCGGAGAATTCTTCGGCGATGAGCGCCTGGAGAAAGCAGCCGGCGGCGAGGCGCCCTTCCGCGATATCCTCGCCTCTGTGCGCACCTTCTGCGCCGGCCGTCCCTTTGGCGACGACTGCACTGTCTTCGAACTCACCTACAAGGGGTGACTCTGGGGCCCTTTCTGTCCCCCATCTGCCAAGTCGGGCAGACGTCGGGCACCGTCCCAGAAGAACATCGCGTGGCTTCGACTTTGCCGCGGCCATGGTGGAAGCCGGATACGGAGACCTCGTGCTGCTTTTGCTTATGCCTTAGCATGAAGGATCATCGACCAAAGTTGGAGGTGGAGGGCATCGGGACTTGGATCCTTGAGCCGACGGGAAAGGTCGAGTTCATCGGGGAGGACATCTACGTTCCGAGCGTCAGCGGTAATCTCTGGAAATTTCTCCAGGGTGGGCCCAGGCCGAAGTTCGTCGATCCTCAGCGGCGATTCGTCTTGTTGGACGCACGGGATGAGGTTCTACGCGGCGATGCAAGAACCGGAGAGCTAAGGACAGTTGCCACCCTCAGTCGTCAGGAAGACCGGGGGCTGCGTCGTAGCGGGTTTATCTCGGCCCCGGTTCCTGTTTTCGTCTTTGAGTACGGCTTGGTCGTCTTTGACTCCGACGGCCAATTTCATTGGTCACGTAATGACCTGAAATTAGACGATTTCTTCCAGCGCATGGAGAACGGCAGGATCTTTTATTCCTCTGAACCTCTTGGGCAGTGGGCCTATGACCTCTACACGGGGGAGCGCACAACGGCGGAGTGAGTCGTTTCTGAACAATCAACGGTCGATGGTTCTGCAATTACAGCCCCGTGACGGTTGGACTACTAGGGCTAGTTGATGACCACGCTGTCCCGAGTTGAAAGCTTCCCGATTTTCCACAATTGCACCAATTTCGGGCATTGACATTAAAGGCGCGTGAATTTAGTGTTGCCCCCGTCGACGGCTGAAAGGGTTGGCTTCCTAATACGCAGCCAGTCCAAAGTAGGCTGGGTGATCAGCGTCGGCGAGGTGACTCGCCGCGTCTGCCAGGCCCGAAAAAACCGGCAAGCTTGCGAGAGCAGGCCGGGGCTTGGTACCGCGAAAGCGGTGATCGCATCAAGGGCTGTGACGGTGCATGTTCCACGCCGCCTAACTCCCTCGCAGGAGCAGACGGCTAGAGCATAACCAATGTCGCAGCCCTTTAATTTTTTTCCCGCCTGATTTGGCTGGTAACTCCCACCCAAAGCACTCAACGCTTCAATTTCAAACCCTTCAACTCGCTGCCGGATTGGTGCCAACGGATGAACAGACTGGCAGGGATAGTTGCGCCAGAGCCGCTCCGCAGGTTGGTATGCAGTTGTACGACTGCGGAGTAGAGCAAGTGTGATTCGCCGAGGGCCGGGCAGCTTAACAAGTGATAAACCCTGTTCGCAACAAGTAGCCTGTCGCTACGGAGATTTCGCAGCCTTTTTTGCTGGCCCGAGCGCAATCAATTTGATTCGCAGCTCGTTCAACAGCCCTACGATTGTCCACCCTTTTACCGAAGTCCGTCGCGCACAAAACGCTATACTTGATGGTGCACCCCACAGCGAAGTACTTCGTCAAGAGTCGAAGCGTGCCATGCCCATTGATGCGGACGATATCGAGGGCTTCGGACAGTTGACGGGCGAAGCCGTCGTGGAGATCAGCAAACTGGTCGAGGCAGCGCAGGAGAACGTCGCGCGCTTGTGTGGCGCGTTCGTTCCCATAGCTCCAGCCGCCGTAACGGCGATCACCGGTCTGATCCACCATACGGTTCGCGGCGTGACTCGGGCAGTTGACTGCGCGGTCAAGGGCGCGCGCGGGGGACGCTTTACGAACAGGCGCGACGCGATGAGTTCGTCTCCTCTGCGGGAGACGATCGTGGCGGCTGTGAACGGCGTCATTGGTGACCATCTCGCGGCCAGCGGCAACCCCCTGGCCATTCGCATGAGCGTGCGCTACAACGGCCGCCCCCTGAAGCTCGAGAAGGAAGCTCTACGTGCCTCCATTCCTGACGCAGGCAGCAAGCTCCTGGTGTTGGTGCACGGCCTGTGTCGTAATGATCTGCAATGGGCGCGACAGGACTTCGATTACGGCTCGGCCTTGGCCCGTGACCTCGGCTATACGCCGGTATATCTTCACTACAACAGCGGCTTGCATATCTCAGAAAACGGGCAGGCCTTTTCCGATTTGTTGGCAGCGCTCGTGAGGCAGTGGCCGGCAAAGGTTCGGGAGTTGGCGATACTGGGCCACAGTGCCGGCGGATTGGTGTCCCGCAGCGCCTGCCATTATGCTACGGCGGCGGATCAGGAGTGGCAGCACTATCTGCAACATCTAATCTTTGTGGGCACGCCGCATCACGGTGCGCCCCTGGAGCGCTGGGGCAACCTGGTGAATGTCGGTCTGGAGTTGAGCCTGTTTTCAGCGCCGTACTCCCGCATCGCCAAAATCCGCAGCGCCGGCATCACCGATCTGCGCTATGGGTACCTGCGGCACGAGGATTGGCGGGGACGAGATCGCTTTGCACATTCGCCAGATGTACGCGCGCCTCTGCCCCTTCCGCCTGGGGTAAGGTGTTATGCAATCGCCGCGGTGTCAGGAAAACGCGGCGGATCCCGTGGCAAAGCCGGCGGAGACGGAATCGTGCCTCTGGACAGCGCTCTAGGCCGTCACCCCAATCCCGCAATGGCCTTGCGGTTTGCCGGGCCGCGCCAGTGGATCGGCTACGAAATGAACCACTGGGATCTGCTTTGCCACCCTGCTGTTTACGAACGTATCCGGCGCTGGCTGAAAAAACCTGGCTGAACCTAGGCCTGCTGGCGCAGTAGTCGCAAAGTTGAGCTCCGGTACGAGCGCTAACGCATAAAATCGGTGCCTCCCACTCTTCAGAGTCGCAAACTCAATGTAGTTGGCGAGAAATCGGCTTATCACAAGTAATCCCTGGGCCGGCCGATGCACCCGGGGACACGGGTTTCACCTGGGCCACCCGCCAATATTCTGCGGCATCATTTCAACGCGCTGCTGCTTTAGCGTTCTCCTCTAGCAGGGATACCGCCTTGGCTACGTCAGTGACACCGAAGACCACCAGCGACATGTTCGATCCTGGCTCTGTTCCGCAATAGGCGTAATTGATATTGATGCGAGCTTCGCCAAGGCGTGACGCTGCGCGGAATAGCTCACCCGAGCGATGGGGAAGCGCAACCTGGGCAACTTCGGTTTCGGTGTAGTAAATACGGTCGGCATCCAGCAGCTTCTTGGCAGTCGCGGGATCGTCTACCACCATGCGAATCAGGCTCTGTCCTTCCCGCTCGAACGCCTGAAAGGCGAGGATGTTCACGTCACGCTCAGCAAGCGGTCGGCAGCACTGCGCCAGCGTGCCGGGCTTATCCTCTATTCTGATCGTAAGTTCCTTCGCTATCGGCATAATTCTTGCTCCTCTTCGCGGCGTGGAACCTAACCGCTGCTGAACCGACGGCAGCTCGGTGCAGAACTGGCGGATCGACAGCCGCTCTCCCTCATTGAGGAATGTAAACTCTAGACCATGCTGGAAGCCAACCTGGTAGCGCACCACAGCCTGGACACGCAGCTCGGTCGCGTGGGGCGGCACTACGAACTGCAGCCAGACCACGCTTCCGACCGGCACTTCTTCCGGAAGAGAGACACCGAGCCCGCCTTCGCCGATCTGGTTGCAGTATGCTTCGAGGTCTCGCTCGTGAAGAGTGACCGTGATCGGTAATCCCCAGGCTTCCGGCGAGGCCAGTGATCTGTATGTACGTGGATCGATGGGGCATCTCCGGAACCGGCGCCGCTCAGGCACCCACGTTGCGGGACGTTCCGACCCGTTGACTGGGCTTGGCCGGACTCGCGGCCACAGGCCCTTAGACAGTATCGCGCAGTAGGAACACAGTATATCCTTGGCATCCTCGGGCCCAATCGCGTGTCCGATACAGACCTTCCGCCGACAATTCGAGCACTCCAGTGCGGCAGGCAGATCACACCCAAAAAGTTGGCATCCCACACTAAAAATTATAGAAAGGAATCCGGCAGGATGCAGTGGCCGGGCAAAGTGCAGTGACGGGCCTCACATCATTGCGTGCAGCCTCGCGGATGAACAGATTTGCTGATAAATCGCTTCAGCACTAACCACAAATTCTGCACCGTGAGCAGTGCAAATTGTCAGTTAGTGATAACCCCCGGTTTACGCCAACTATCCTCTAACTGGCTTTCTTGACAGGAGGCGGATTCCACTTGCCCGTCAGCGCATCGGACTGCGGCGCGTAGAGTCGCATGGTCAGATTGAACGGCCCCTTGGGCGCGGGAAGCCAGTTGGCTTCCTTGTCTTTGCCCGGACTTTGGTTCTGAAAATAGAGGTCGAGCGAGCCGTCCGCGTTGTACTTGAGCGGCATCCAACTGCTCACCGCAAAGCGGTTCAGGACATTCGCGACCTGGAAACCATCCGCGTCGTAGAGCGTGATAGACCAGAACGCGCGAACCGGCGGCGTGGCGCCCTTCTCGAAGTGAATCGTGTACTGGTTTGCCCCGTCCAGGGGCTTGCCGCTTTCGTCGGCAAGATTCAGGGGATAGATCGCATCCTCCGGCAGGTTTGCTCCCAGGGCGAGGTGCGCCACGATAGCCCGCTTCAGGTAGTAGTTCCCGTACACGCCCATCGTGTCGGTATTCATCGACCAGTAGTTGGCGACGCGGGCAATGGTTGCCACTTTCCATTTCATGAGCTGCTGCGCTTCCGCCGGCGCCCCCTCCACCGCCTTCCGCACCGCCGGATCGAGTCTGGAAATGTCAAAACTATTGCCTGGCTCGATGCCTATGCTTTTCATCCGCGCGATGATGGGCTGGTCGGTCAGGTGAGGTGGATGGAGCTTGAGCAACTCGGCCGCATAGGCAAAGTAAGATCCCGCAGACATGGTGTCCACCTGCACCAGCGGCGGCGTCTTCATGTCGACGCTCGGGTCGTTTTTCACCGTCACCGGCTCGGATACTCTGTCCCAGCGGGAGAGCGGCGTGATTGTGTATCCCGCCTGAATCTTGTGTACGGCGTCGTAGTCCTGCGGTCCGTCCGTCTTGGTACGGCCGATGATCCAAACATAGGGAGTTGGCGCGGCGATGTGTGTGAACCCCATGGGAATCTTTTTGGTCCAGCCAGGCGGGGTGACGAAGAAATTGCCCGCCTTGGTGCCGGTCGTGCGCCAGCCGGGTGAGGCAAAGACGTCCGACCACATGTCGAGCATCGGCAGGAGATAATATCGGCCGGCCGTGTCTGGCGCGGAGACGATCATGGGTTCTTTGGTGAGATCGAGCCAGGCAAGGGAATAGAGCGTGTCAAAATTTGAGCGCACGACTCCCTTGAAATCCGCGGGCGGATAGGCAGGAACGTTCACGAACCTATTCATCGGGCCTTTGCCGGATTCTTTCTGATCGATGTTAATGGATTGCTTCCGCGTTACGTCCATCGTGACCAGCGGATAGAAGTAAATGTAGGCATCCACGGCGATGGCGCGCGCCTCGTCCTCCGTCAAGGCGGTAGCCGGTCCGGCCGGGGTCTGGGCCAAGCCGGGCACGGCGGCCCAAAGCAATAGCCCGAGGCAAATGATCGCAACTCCGGAAGTCGTGGTTTTCAATGACAGTTTCATCTGCACTCTCCTGTTTTTCCTTGAAAAAGAAGCAGTCCCTCATGTATGGAGGGCTGAAACCAGGAGCTACCGCGTCGAGGCAGTCTTGTATCGCTGGAAGGAAAAGGACTTTGACGCGACGGAGCAGTCCGAATTGCGCCAGATGGATGCTCCTTTCATGCGTGGGGAATCACCCTTCAACGGGCCGATGCACCCGCTGCCCGCGCCGGGCGAAAGGCTGCGGTCCCGCGTGGTCTGCTCATTTGCTGCCGCCTTTCTCGAAGGGCTCCAATGATGCGAGCACAACACAAACCAGTCTCCTATCTTCGGTGACGTATGCGTGTACGCCAAAGCCGTGCGGGAATCCGGCACGAATGGCGGCGATCAAGCCGACATCCGGGGTAGAGTTTTTCAAGTTCTCAAGCAGCGCTTCGGTGTCGATGTCACCGAGCCACTCCGGTAATGCGCCATGGAGACCAGGAGTCATTGTGATGTCCCGCCTTTCGCTTCGCGCCCTTGCCAATCTCGCCCTTTTTCGCCACGGCACAGCCTAACTAGCTGAAAAGGTTGGTGGCGGCGGGAAGAATTGAACTTCCGACACGCGGATTATGAGACCGCTGCTCTGCCACTGAGCTACGCCGCCACTCTTGCGGAAATCCGTGCAGACTACAGGCCGGGATTGCCCCGCGCCTGTTACTGGACGCCGCGAACTGCCGCTTTTATTCTACCCCACTTTGCACTTACCACTTGCCTCGCCCACTTCTACAATGACCCCGGCCCATGCGAACCATTGCCGTCATTCCCGCCCGCCTCGCCTCCACGCGGCTGCCGCGCAAGGTGCTGCGCGAAATCGCCGGACGTCCCATGCTGGCCTGGGTGTATGAGGCGGCACGCTCCTCGCCGCTGGTCACCGATGTGATCGTGGCGACGGACTCCGACGAGGTCATGGACGCCTGCCGCAAGAACGGCTGGCATGCGAGCCTGACCTCGCCGGCGCATCGCTCGGGTACAGATCGCGTCTACGAGGTGGCTTGCGCGATTGCCGCCGATGTCTACGTCAACGTGCAGGGAGACGAGCCGCTGGCGCGTCCCGAGCACCTTGAGGCGCTGCTTGCGCCCATGAAAGATTTGTCTGTGCTGGTTTCGACCATCAAAACGCCGGCCTCGCCAGCCGACATCGACAATCCCAACGCGGTGAAGGTGGTCACCGACTCCGCTGGCCGCGCGCTCTATTTTTCCCGCGCCACCATCCCCTACGATCGCGACCGGTCGGGCCAGCCGCGCTACTTCAAGCACCTCGGCTTTTACGCCTATCGCAAAGCGGCGCTGGAGCGCTTCTGCGCGCTGCCCGAGTCGTCGCTCGAGCGCAGCGAGCGGCTGGAGCAGTTGCGGTTCCTGGAGAACGGCATTCCGATCCAGGTTGCCGAAACGCCCTACGACACCATCGGCGTGGATACGGAAGATGACCTGCGGCGGGTGGAGGACATCCTGAAGCACCGAACCGTAGCGCGATGAAGGTGCCGCCCTACGGGCTCATTTCCCTTCCGCATTTTCCCAGCGCTGACGCGCTGGGCTCACCCAAATGTCGCCCTGACGGGCCCTGAATATTGAACCTCGCTTGCCTTGAACCAGGAGGCTCAAACCATACCGCGAGGGATGCTGTGCTTCTACGCTGGCGACCGGCGACTAACGACCGGCGACTGACTTTGCGCCCACGCTTCCGCTGCCTGAATCCGCTTGGCAATGGGCGGGTGTGAGTAGAACACCAACTCCACCAGCCGCGATGGCCGCCGCTCGGCCAGGTTCTGGTCCGCCAGCTTGTTCATGCCGGAGATGAAGGGCGCGATCGACGGGATCGCGGTGTAGGAATAGCGATCGGCCTGGCGCTCGTTGAAGCGCGAATAGGCGTTCAGCGCGGGCATCAGCAGGAATGAAAGTACGGCGGAGACCAGCATCAGCAGCGGCAAATTGGCGAAGTCCGCGAGCTGCTGGAACAGGTGCAGCCGATCGATGGCGTAGTTCAGAATCTGATTTGCAGCCCAGAAGCCCACCAGCGTGATGCCCGCCTGTACCAGGATCCCTTTGGGAATGTGCCGGTGGACGTGGTGGCCGAGTTCATGGGCCAGGATAGCCTCGATTTCGTCGTCCGTGTATTTCCCGAGCAGCGTGTCGGCAAGGATGATGCGCCGGGTCATTCCCAGGCCAGCCAGCGCCGCGTTCGCCTTGCGGCTCTTTTCGGAAAGCTTCCATTCGTACACGCCTTTGACGCGCGTTCCCGCGCGTTCGCTCAGGCGCGTCAGGCGCTCCTTCAGGGCTTCGTTCTCCAGCGGCTTGAACTTGTAGAACAGCGGAAACAGGACCACGGGAGCAATCTGCGCAAAGAAGACGAAGAGCACGATGAAGATGGCCCACGCGATCAGCCACCAGAAGCGCGGCGTGGCGCGGATGGTCCCGTAAACCAGCTCGACCAGGATGGTGCCGATCAGCAGCGTGACCAGCCATCCCTTCACCTGGTCCCGCCCCCAGGAGCGCAGCTTCTGGTTGGAGAGCTGAAAGCGGTGCTCCAGGCGAAAGCCGTAGTAGTCGAAGGGCAGCCCCAGGAACTTGTTGATTACCGTCAGCATGCCTACATAGAAGAAAACGGCGAGCACGTAGATCTGGCCGGAGCCGTAGTAGGCGAGGTCGCGCAGGCGCGCCGTCCATCCTGTTGCAAGCAGCACTACCAGCAGCCCGAGCCCGAGCAGGAAGTCGGCGATGCCCAGCCGGCGGCGTATGCGGTTGTAGCGGCGCGCCTCGGGAGAATCCGGCGCCGGCTTGTCCACGCTAGTGACGCTTGAGGAAATGCGTTGCCTCCTCCGGAAACTCTACCAGATTGGGATGCCTATAACTGCGATGGACGCATGGTAGAGACCCAGCTTGCTGCGTGTCCCAGTCAGTCGGGAAGCGAGACGTAGCAAGCTACGTCTTTACCGCAGGCTGGCTGGCGCGAACGAATTCCTCAGACGCGGCGAGGATCTCGTTCACCAACTCCGGGCTTGCTGCCTCGGAATACACACGCATCAGCGGCTCGGTGCCGGAGGCGCGCATCAGGATCCAGGCTTCGGCGCCGTTGCCGTTGGTGGGCGCGTCCAGAAAGAACTTGATGCCATCGAGGTCCTGCGTGCGCACGACCTTGTAACGCCCGATGCGATCCAGGCCATTGGCGGCACGCCGCAGCGCCGCCTGTTTCAGCTCTTCCGGGATGTGCAGGTCGCGGCGGCCGTAGAAGTGGGCGCCGAAATCGTGCTGCAGGCTCGCCACCAGTTCGCCCATGGTCTTGTTCTCGTCGGCCATCACGTTGGCCAGCAGCAGCGAATTCAGGATGCCGTCGCGCTCCGGCAGGTGCCGCGGGATGCCGATGCCGCCCGACTCCTCGCCACCCACCAGCACCTCGCGCCCGCTGAGCACCACGTCGCAGACGTACTTGAAGCCGATGCCGTGTTCGATCACCTCGCGCCCGTATTTGGCGGCGATACGGTCGATCATGCGCGTGGTGTTGAAGGCCCGCGTGATCACGCCTGGCCACTGCTTGCGCTCGAGCAGCCAGCGCAGCAGGATGGCGAAGCATTTGTGTGCGTCCACGAAGCTGCCATCCTCGGCGACGGCGCCGATGCGGTCGGCGTCGCCGTCTACCGCGAAGCCGGCCTGGCACTTTTCGCGCACCACCATCTTCTGGGTCTCGGCAACGTGCGGCTCGATGGGCTCGGGATTGATTCCGGGGAAAAGCGGGTTGACGTCGGCCCGAATCTGGACGTGCGGGATACCGCGCTCGGCGAAGATGCCGGCCAGCACGTTGCGGCCGGCGCCGTACATGCAATCAATGCCGAACTTGAAGCCGGAGCGGGCAATCGCGTCCAGGTTGGCGA
>Ga0187782_10004452_pt1 | contig 10498 bp, 12 predicted proteins | sample 0715_SJ02_MP15_2_FD_132454 | JGI IMG/M metagenome (GOLD analysis project Ga0187782, IMG submission 132454) | Tropical peat soil microbial communities from peatlands in Department of Meta, Colombia - 0715_SJ02_MP15_20_MG | ecosystem: Environmental > Terrestrial > Soil > Wetlands > Peat | place...
CTCACGTCGCTGCAGGGCTGTTCGAGAGCGTGAGCCCAGTGCTCGCATCCGAAGTCGCAAGTATCGACTACACGTCTTCCATAACTATCAATCTCGGTTATGACGAGGGCGTGCGGTCAGCTCTACCACCGGGGTTTGGTTTTCTGGTACCGCGCAGCGAGCGCCGCCGGATTCTCGCCGCTACTTTCGTTCACAATAAGTTTCCTCATCGTGCACCGTCGGATCGTGCGCTGTTGCGCTGCTTTATTGCAGGCGGGCGCAAAGAAGATCCTCTGCAACTCTCGGATGAAGGGATTATTGCGATCGTCCGCGAAGACCTTCGCGGAATTCTCGGTATCACCGCAGAACCGCTGTTCGCGCGCGTCTATCGCTGGAAAAGCGCCATGGCCCAGTACGGCGTAGGCCATCTGGACCGTCTGCAGCGCATGGAAAGCCTGGTCGCGAAACTTCCAGGACTGGCCATGGCGGGCAACGGATATCGCGGAATCGGCGTCCCCGACTGCATTCGCTCGGGCAGTGAAGCGGCGTCAAAGATCTTAGCGGAGTTTTCAGCGACGCCAGTCGCGGGCAAATAGTGAGTACACAGCCTAAAGTTTGTGATTTGGTGCCGAAGAAGGGACTCGAACTTGAGCCGTTTTGCGGGTGTGAGAGAAGCGGGAGCCCGCAGGCGAAATCCTGACCCGTGAGCACAGCGAACCGGGGAAGGACCTCAAGTTTGCTGGTGCCGAAGAAGGGACTCGAACCCCCACACCCTTGCGGGTACATGGACCTGAACCATGCGCGTCTGCCAATTCCGCCACTTCGGCAAAAGTGACTGGGCGGCGAACCCTCGCGGGTCGCCGAGCAAGGAAGAACTCCGACTCATATTCTACAAGGGCATGGCTGAGTGTCAAACGCGCCAGCATTAATATCCTCCGCCCAGCACGCCACCGGATATGCGCTTAAGTGTGCCAGATCACGCAAACCCTGAAATCTCAAAGCTAGCTCGCCGGCCACAGGCGCTCATGTCATATTATGTTGGTCCTCCGGTGATAGGAACCCTTAAGCGAATCCTGCTGCAAGCCCTGACGGTGGCCATCATGGTTTGGCTGGCGTTCGTTACCGTGATCTTCTGGTCCATGCGGCAGCCGCCCGAAAAGTTCGCGCGCGTGATGGCGCGCATGCCCGGTCCGGCGGTCTTTCTCTTGGCGCCGTTCGAAACTCTTTGGATCCACGCGCGTGCGGGAAGCCTGCAGGCGGGTGATCCTGCTCCCGACTTCGCGCTGATGAAGCTGGACAAGTCGGAAAAGATCCAACTCTCGTCGTTAACTTCCCACCAGCCGGTCGTGCTCATCTTTGGCAGTTATACCTGACCGCCGTTCCGGCGGGAGGTTCCCGCCCTCAATCAACTTTACGAGCAATATGGAAGCCAGATCGCATTCCTTGTGGTCTATATCCTCGAGGCGCATCCCAGTGACGTGTGGCAGATGGAAAGCAACATTCGCGACAAGGTCGTCTTCGCCAGTCCCAAGGACGAAGACGAACGCGCCCTGGTTGCCGGAGCTTGTGTGCGCAAACTCGGAATAAAATTTCCTGCTGTTCTCGACGAGTTCGGCAACGCCACCGAGAGTGCCTACACCGCCTGGCCCGATCGCATGTATCTAATCGATGCCCATGGCCGCGTGGTCTATAAAAGCCAACCTGGCCCCTTCGGCTTCAAAACCGACGAATTGCGCGCCGCGATCGCAAGACTGCTCGGGCAACAAAACGCTGCCCCAGCCTCTGCCAAGTCCTTTAATTAGCCGTTAATCTGCTGAAGATCTTTACCGGAACACCATCTATTCGATCTGCACTTTTTCGCCTATCAACTGCTTATCATTTTCCTCAATTCCGGTGAGTTCAAAAGAGTTCGTGACCGCTGCCTTACCTTTCTCCACGCTGCTGATCACGTAAGAGCAGCCAAACCAGTGCGCCTCCGCCAAATCGGTCGGCGACCAGTGCGGCGGGTGGTCGGGATGCGAGTGATAGAAACCGATGATGTCTTCACCACGCTCGCGAGCTTCGCGCTGGATATGGATCAGTTGTTTGGGATCGATGTGGTAACGATTATGTGGCGAATCTTGCCTGGTGTTCCCGCAGCGTGCAATTGACGTGACCACGCGCTCGTCGCCATCCATGCGACCCAGCAGCACGCCGCAGCATTCCTGCGGATACGTCTCCTCGCCATGTTGCCGCAAAGCGTCGTAATGAGATTGGGAAATCTTGAGCACGCTCTTTAATGCAAAAATAAGAAGTCAGAATGCAGAAGTAAGAACGCAAGCTCGTAGTTACTTCTGACTTCTGCATTCTTACTTCTGACTTCCAGCTCTAACTTTCTTCCCAGAATCTTTCGCTCAGATACTTGTCGCCAGAGTCACAAAGGATCGTGACAAAGACGGCTTGCTCGCCGCGTGCAAGTTCGCGGGCGAGTCGGACGCACCCTGCCACGGCCGCCGCGGCCGAGATCCCGACCAGCAGGCCCTCTTCGCGCGCCAGTCGCTTGGCCATTTTGTAAGCGTCTTCAGTTGCGATCTCTAGATTGGCATCTGCCAGTGACGGATCGTAGATCTTCGGCACGATAGCGCTGGCCATGTGTTTAGCACCTTCGATTCCGTGGAAAGGCGAATCGGGCTGCAGTGCGACACATCGAATGCGGGGATTGAGTTCTTTCAAGCGCCGGCTGGTGCCAACGAAAGTTCCGCTCGTTCCCAGCATGGACACAAAATGGGTGATCCGTCCTTCTGTTTGTTGCCAAATTTCGTTGGCTGTGCCATGGTAGTGAGCCTGCCAGTTGGCATCGTTGGAATACTGGTCGGCGTAGAAATAAAGGTCGGGATGTTTGTCGGCAAGCTCGCGCGCCATGCGGATCGCCCCGTCCGAACCTTCCGCCGGGTCGGTGTAGATGATGTTTGCGCCGTAGGCGTGCAGAATCCGTTTTCGTTCGCCGGAAACATTTTCCGGCATGCACAGCGTCACCGGGAAACCTTGGGCGGCGCCGATCATGGCATACGCGATGCCGGTATTTCCGCTGGTGGAATCCAGCAAAATCTTGCCGGACGTTAACTGACCGCTCGCCCGCGCCTGGGCCACAATGTTGGTGGCTGCACGGTCTTTGACCGAGCCGCCGGGATTAAGCCACTCAGCTTTGCCGAGAATTTCAGCTCCAAAGAGATCGCGCGCAATCTGAGGGAATCGCAGCAACGGGGTATTTCCGATGCGCTCAAGCGACAACTGGCCCAGGTTCTTAAGCTCTTGAGTTAGCGTCGCTTTCGCGTGCAACCGCGCACTATTTCCGGCGACTTCAGTGGCCGCCGAAGGTGCCGACTTACCCTTTGATGGTGATGCGCCCGACATGCGGTTTTGGAACGGAACGTGACGAACGTAACCTACTGGACCATCGAATCTCGAATCGAAATGCTGTCCTTTAGATTATAAAAGAGCCTGTTTGGTTCCAGAGAGGTAACGGGGGTACTTTTCCCGCCATCCGGCATCTAACTAGAACAACGAAGGGTCAAATGGCCAAAGTCGAACAACAAAGAACCTACGAAGACGCCCTGAACTGGCTGCGCGATCACGGTTTTGATCTCATTGAAGCTCCAGGAACCCAAGGGCGAGTGTTTTTGAAGAAATACAACGTCTCCGCCGCGATCCAGAAAAATGGCGGTGATGCCGTAAAGATCTTCGCCTATCCCGGTTATTTAATTGGCAGCGAGATTTCCAAGCTGGTCAACAAGGGATACCAGCAATTCCTTAAAACCGCGAAAACCGAGGTCCCCGCGACCGCCGATCATCTCAAGGCCTTACAGCAGTTCACCGAGGAATTCAAAGAAGCTCTGGGATTGCCCAGCCTGTACAACGAGTCGCTGGGGACGGTCAGCGAGTCTTACCACTACGACCGTATTGAGCACCGTGACCAGCCTTCGGCCGAACGTCCACAACGTCCCTGGGAACGCGCAGGGGTTATGGCCGCCTCGCTTACCAAGAAAAGCCGCGCTTAAAAACATTTTAGGATTGCGAAATAAAGGGTGCCACTCGCTCGAGTGCCACCCTTTCCTGGCGCTGCTTCATTGTTCTTTGGTTTTCTCGGCAGCGGGTTGGACTGGGGATGGCTTGGGTTTTGCCTTGTGCGCCACTGCCGGCTTGGGATTCCAGAAGTCAGGCGCGGCTGCGATTACTTCCTGCGGAGGATTGCTTAACTCTGGGGAGTAGCGGAAAATCGCCGACTGTGTGTTCTCGACTGTATCCGCGCTCACCTGTTGAAACTTCTTGTAACCTTCTTCGCCCAGGATTTCCTTCATCGTCGGATTGTTGTCAAACCCGGCCATCCCGGTTCTTAAGGCGCTGACATAAAAAGTGTTGCCCTGGCCGCCTTCAATCACCTGAGAAACCAGCAGCGGTTGAGTGTTGGGATTCTGCTCTCCCGCAGCCTTTGTCTCCTTCAAAAGATCTTCAAATTCTGTGACGTGACCAGGCCGGATGTGCACGGCAGTCGTGCGCAGCACTCGGGAAGAGCCCACGAATTTCGCCCACGAGGCTGGGTCAGGAGCCTTGCGGGAAAGGTCCCAGCGCCGGCGCCGAAGTTCGGTGCGAGAACTGGAGAGGCAGCTTTCCCACTGATTCAGCATTTTTTGTGCTGTTTCGTTGCCAAAAGCCTTGTTCATCGCGCCCATGAAGCTCTCGTAGGCTTTGTCGAGTTCTGCATAATTCTGGCGAGTGCTGATGAAGCTATAGGTCTCACCTTCCCCATAGGCGCTTTCCAACGCCAACCAATGATCGCCGTTGTTCTGACGATTTGCATCGGCCACTTTTCTGGCGATTGCTTCGAAATCAGCAGTTTTTTCAGGTTTGACGTGAACTACGTATACGTCGAGATATTCGCCCTGCGCTTGCACGGTCACGGGCGCAATCAGCGGAATCAGGCACACAACCAGAGCCAGGGCCCAAAAAGCTCTCGGCCTCATATATACCTCCTCAATTCTTGAGAGATTACAGCCGCAGCGGACTCTACACCCCGGAGAAACTCTGGTCAAGTTGAGGCGTTTTCGTGGCCCATTCGACGATCTCGCTTCGCGAGACTGCTCAGGGCGGGCTAACAGCCGAGCCGCGTGCCGAAATCCCGAGCGAAGTTGAGGCGTTTACGCGGCGTCTGAGCCGCGTGCCGAAATCCCGAGCGAAGTCGAGGGATCTGAACTTTTTGTCGTGCTGATACGCCAATGTCTCCTCGCTTTTGAAAGCGGGAGAAATTTCCCCCCACGAAATCCACAGGCAGCCACCTGACTGCCTCACCTATGTAACCTCCGGACCTCTTCCATCCGTCGGCATCAAGCCTTATCCTGTCTCCTACAGCTGCCGCCAGGCGGCAGCTTACCTCAGCAGTGATGGCTCCATTTCATCTTTACGCATGGGTTTTGGCCGGCTCGGGGGCGGCGCTCGCTGCCTATCTGTTGTTGCGCCGGAAGCGCAAAGATCCAGAGGAACTGGAGCGCGAGCGGCGTGCCTGGCTCGATCAAGTCGGACGCATTACTGATGGAACCGTAATCGATGTTCAGGAGATCAGCCCCAATGGCAACAAGCCCTCGACTTTGCTCATCTTCCGCTACGACGTTGCTGGCGTCTCCTACGAAGCTTCTCAAGATGTGACATATCTACGGCAATTGATCAACCTGCACTCCTGCCGCCTGGGACTCCCCACCTCGGTCCGCTACGATCCGCAGAATCCGGGAAACTCGATTGTGGTCTCGGAGCGCTGGATGGGACTCAGGCAATAGCCAGCAGTCATGCGGGCGCACAGAGGGCATTCCAGGTGTGGGTCGTTAGCCTCTGACAAACATTTCCGCCAACAAGAGCGCAAAGATCGCCCAGACGCCGACAGCGAGAACTCCCTCCGAAGACGCTGTCTGCATGCCGGCCACGACACAAGCAATCACTATTCCAGCGGAGAATATCGCCAATACACGTCTGGAAACTTTCCCATTCACGAACTCGCCGCAAAGTTTGCATTTCTTGGCGTCGGAAGCTATCTCTTCCGCGCAGAATGAGCACTTTCGGGTATTTACACTAGCCATAGCCGTGGCAGCGGTGGTGGATGACATGAGTTTTTTCTCCTCTCGGTGCGGACCGTTACGACAGAGTGTAGAATCAACACCCCTTCGAGGGAACGTGACGGTGGTCACATGTCTTGGCAATCCTCAGTAACCGAGAGGAAACGTACAGCGCAAGATTGGCTGGGATAGCGGAAGAGTGGGTTTAGAGTCCAATTGTCAATCTAGCTACTAGCCACCCGCTATTACCTGTAGTCTTTAGCTTCCCGCGGCGAAGCCGCCAGCGTGGGCGAAAGTCATACGAAGGTACTTGTGAGGATTCACCGGCGTATCGTTGATACGAACTTCGTAGTGCAGGTGAGGACCGGTGCTGCGGCCACTTAGTCCGACATGTCCGATTGTGTCTCCCCGGTGTACGTATTGCCCAGAGGCAACCGCGAAACTGGCAAGGTGCCCGTACCGGGTGGTAATGCCGTGACCATGATCGAGAACGATCTCCCGCCCATAACCACCGCTGAAATCGGCGAACACCACCATACCATCGGCCGGCGCGATGACCGGTTGACCAACCGACGCCGAAATGTCGACGCCGCTGTGGAACGCTCCCTCACCGTTGAATGGGTCGATTCGTTCACCAAATGATCCTGTAATCGGGCCTTCTACCGGCCAGATATTCGGAGCCGAATTGGCCCGCAGCCAATCCGCTGGGGTTACGTTGCTGGTCAAGCCAAGCGAAATGCCTGTCGTGGCAGCGCCGCTGAGCGCCGTATCTTTCAGGGTGTACAGCCGATCCAGCGAGGAGCTCACTTGCTCATCCTGCATGGCATCCGTGGTCGTGGTCAGAATGGGATCGGTCTTCAGGCCATAAAGCGAAGAGACCTCGCTGGCGAGCGAACCCAACGACGCCACTTGAATATCTCTTTCCTTCGCCACTTTTTCCAACTGGTTGTAGCGGTCCTTGAGCTCATCCTTTTGCGCGCGCAGCTCGTTGTAATGAGAAACCTTGAACAACATTCGCACATACGAATTGGCGATGCCGGTCAGGCTGAGAACGCCGATCCCCGCCCCTACCACCAGCACGTACAGATAATGCGCTGGGATAGAAATCTTGCGGAGTTGCCCGTCATCACCGCGCGCGACAAAAAGAATATAGAAACGCTTTCGCAATAATTACTCCTGCGATCAGGCTTTAGTTGTGCGGCAGGTTCGCCGTTCAATGCGCACCGAAGTCCTGATCCCGACTCGCACTCCCTATTGGGTGGGCTGTGCGACTAACTTCTGCCTACCCCGGAACCAGGTCCAGCCCATACTTCTAAGTGCCTGCAAACTGCGCAGATCACCGAAAACGGCCACAAGGTATTGGGAAACAGCACCTGAACGGTAACAAACGAGGTTCCCCCCTGTCAATGACCCGCGCCGTTACGTAAGGCCCAACCGTCCTCGCACATTAGTTGGGTAACCTGGCATCTGGTTACCGGCGGAGCTAAACCGTGTTGGCCCGTGTTCGGATGACTCCACGCCAAGCGTCTCTTCCAGGTGATCTTATATATTGATCCTGCTTGCCTCTGAATGAAAAAGCGCTCATTGCCCACATCAGGAAACAACAGCCTCCCAGCCACGGTATAGTTGCCGGAATCGGCGACGACTGTGCCATCCTCCGAATTCCTGCCGGTCACGAAATGCTGGTCACAACCGACTTCAGCCTGGAAGGTGTTCACTTCCGCAGGGACTGGCAGACGCCTGAAGTCGTCGGCCATCGCTGCCTCACGCGAGGGCTCAGCGATATTGCGGCGATGGGCGGACACCCGATCGCCGCCTTCTTGTCGCTCGCCCTGCCCCGAAATCTGCCGCAAACTTGGGTGGACCGTTTTTTGAAAGGCCTGCTGAAGCTTGCGCGGGCGTCGCATGTAAGCCTTGCCGGCGGCGATATAGCCGAATCCCCCGGCGGCGTCTTGGCAGACATCGTTGTGGTTGGATCGGCTCCGAAAGCCACGGCGGTCCGTCGGTCTGGTGCGCGCTTCGGTGATCGCATCTACGTAACGGGCGAACTGGGCGGCTCGGCGGCAACGTTGGAATTACTTTCTTCGGGCCGCAAACTACGCCCGCAAGAATACGACCAGCATTTTTATCCGATTCCTCGTATCCAGCTTGGCGGGTGGCTGAGAGAAAAAAAGTTGGCTGCCGCCATGATCGATATCAGCGATGGCCTGTCCACCGATCTCGCACACATTTGCGAAGAAAGCGGCGTGGGCGCAGAAATATACGCCGATGCGGTGCCTCGTTCCACCATTGGTAAGCCCGCTCACGAGGTCGATCTGAAGTTTGCCCTGCATGGCGGAGATGATTACGAACTGCTATTCACCTCGCCTCGTGGCAAACGGATTTCCGCAAAGATTGCAGGCGTTCCCGTTACGCAAATCGGCCACATCAGGCGGGATAAGCATATCGTTTTGATGAATGATCAAGGCGTGGGCATTGAGCTCAAGCCACAAGGCTGGCAGCACTTCGGGCCAAAACCGTCTTAAACCGAGCTTCCGTAATAGCTGCCAGGGCCGGCAGTGCGTAAGGCCCAGCTGACGGCGTACGACAAACGACCAACGACGGCTTTCTTAGTGACTTTCGTGCTATCTGATCCCTTTCTTTCTCTAGAAAGCCCGCCTCATCCCGTCTAAATTAGGTTTATGTCACTCCCTCGAGTTGCAGCCGTGCTCATCCTGGCCGGACTTTCCTTAGCCGCCAGCGGGTTCGCACAAATCATTGAGCCCATAGTGAATAATGACTTCGTTCAGAAGCAGTTTGGCTCCAATTGCGCACTGATTGGGTTGCCTTCAGTGAAAGCAGACCTTGACGGCGACGGAGTAGAGGACATCGTCATTCCGGCGCGCTGTACCAGTCCCATGATGGATCAGGCCGAGGAAAACTATGCTGTACTCGACCCATACAACGCTTTCTTCGGCTACGGCAATCCTAAAATTACCACCCAATTCTCCACTGAGGATCCGGAGCGGCGTGGCTTCTCATTGCTGATCATTCATGGCCGCGGCCCTGACGCCTGGCATTCGACTTCACCCAAAGCCAAGTTCATGATTGTGAATCTGCCGTACAAAAGCATCTACGTGAAACGGCTGGGCGTGAAGAAGAAAGAGCGCATGGCCATTTACGTCGATGAGACGGGTGGAGATGCCATGACTTCGGTGCTGTTCTGGGACGGCAAAAAATATCGCTACGAGCCTATGGGCTCCAACCTCGAATAATCGTCGCCAGCCGGCTCGACCACCAGGCTCGTCACCGGATGAAATAGCCCGACACTCGCCATTGCCCGTCTTTGTCCATCATCGGGGTAACCGTTTCTACGGCAGACTTCTTGTGCTCAAATGAGGAATCGTATTGGATCACGACGTACTCTCCGTCGGGAGCCCCGGGGAGACTGGTTTTGTACTTGGCCGATGTTAGCTTTCTGGAGTTCATCTTTCCCAAGGGTTCGCGCACAGCCTTTACTTTCTCCGTCCATTGCTGTTTCGAGACAGCATTCTTGAAGTACTGCGCAGCTTCATCCCAACTGGAAGCATAGTCACCCGCGTCCACCAGCCCGAGCCACTTGCTGGCAGAATCCTCCGCGGCCTTTTCGACCGCAGTTTGCGAAAAGCCGAAGCAACTGATAAGAAGCATGGCGCAGAAAACGCAAATAGAACCGTTTCTAACACTCATTTCGCCTCCTAAGACAACAACAATCCTATGATCTTCAAGACGTTCTGTCAGCTGTCGCAGCCAGACAATCACTCAACCCCAGTCTTAAAACGTCAATGAGTGTAATAGGGATTTTGCGCCAACTACCGATCTGAAACCACTCAATTCGTTAGCCCTCATTGACTTGGCCCACCACTCGACCTAACATTTCAGCCAAATGGTCGGCCAGACCATCTCGCGCTACAGCATCCTTGAGAAACTAGGTGAGGGCGGGATGGGTGTGGTCTACAAGGCCCGTGACACCCACCTTGACCGCTTTGTCGCCATAAAGGTCCTGCCCGCGGAAAAGATGGCCGACGCCGATCGCAAGCAACGGTTCGCGCAGGAAGCGAAGGCGGCTTCGGCGCTAAACCACGCTAATATCATCACGATCTACGACATTGGCCAGGCCGAGGGCGTGGACTTCATTTCAATGGAGTACGTCGCTGGCAAGACGCTCGACAGCCTGATTCCGCGGCGTGGAATGCGGCTGAATGAAGCTCTGAAGTATGCCGTTCAGATTGCCGATGCACTCGCTCGGGCGCATTCTGCCGGCATCGTGCATCGGGACCTAAAACCCGGAAACATCATGGTGAACGAGCACGGGCTGGTGAAAGTTCTCGACTTCGGCCTGGCCAAGTTGACCGAGGCCACTCCCTGTGGCAAGGACGAGGCCACACGCAGCATGCGGCCCACAACAGAAGAAGGCGAGA
>Ga0187782_10004453_pt1 | contig 10497 bp, 11 predicted proteins | sample 0715_SJ02_MP15_2_FD_132454 | JGI IMG/M metagenome (GOLD analysis project Ga0187782, IMG submission 132454) | Tropical peat soil microbial communities from peatlands in Department of Meta, Colombia - 0715_SJ02_MP15_20_MG | ecosystem: Environmental > Terrestrial > Soil > Wetlands > Peat | place...
ATGCGCTCGAATGGCTCGCCGGCGGCAGGTCCGAAGCCAGCTGATTGGCGCGCCCACGGCGGGTCGACGCCTAGCTCTTCAGCCACATCGAGCCACGAGAAGGCGAGCTCGAGTGTCTGTTCGCCGGGCTCCAAGCGCAAGCCATGTTCGGTCAGCTGGGAGCTGGGGCGCTGTGGCCAGCGAGAGTTGCGACTCGCGCGTTATGGTGTGCAACGGCTGTAGTTCACCTGAACGGCGTCCCCGCCCTCGCAAGGTGCCTACGCCTGGAGCGTGCAGATAGGGACCCCAGGAGTCTGGGCGGAGACCGCGAGGTCAGGGCGCGACGTCGAACGTGGCCCGCTGTCGGACATCGGCGGAAGATCCACCGACAGCGAGCTCGTAGCGGCCCGGGTCCACGACGTCGCGCTTCGCGTCGGGGTCATAGTGAGCGAGATCGTGGATCGAAAAATCGATCGCGACGTGCGTCGTCGCCCCCCGTTCGAGCGCCACTCGCCGGAACGCACGCAGCGCCTTCTTGGGCCCTCGTGGGGGATGGACGTAGACTTGCGCGACCTCGGCGCCCGCCCTTGCTCCGACGTTTGCGAGTTCGAACTCGACGCGGAGCACTCCGTCCGCCTGGACAGTGGTCCCCGAGAGCAAGAGGGGGCCGTACTGAAATTTCGTGTACGAGAGCCCGTGGCCGAACGGAAACGCAGGCTCACGCGCGAGGTACATGTACGTGCGCCCCTTCCGGACGTCGTAATCGTCCATCGGGGGCAGGTCCGCGAGCGAACCGTAGAACGTGATCGGCAGCTTTCCGGACGGGTTCGTGTCGCCAAAGAGGACTTCGGCGAGCGCAGTGCCCGTGTCCTGGCCTGGGTACCATGCTTGAATGATGGCCGGGGCGCGCTTCTGCGCCGCGGTGAGCACCAACGGGTTGCCGGTTTGCAGGACGACGACGGTCCGGGAATTGGCCCTGAGCACCGCGTCGAGCAGCTCGGACTGATCAGCCGGAAGCGCGAGCGAGCTGAAGTCCCGTTCCTCGTCGGCAGCCGCCGAGTCCACGCCTGCCACGAACACGACGGCGTCGGCCTCCCTCGCCGCTCTGACGGCTGCGGCCGTCTCGTCAGCGACCAGCGCGTAGGACAGATGGGCCTCTGCCCCGCCGCCGGCCTCGAAATACTCGAGCACCAGATCGTACGCGTGGCCAGCCTGCAGCGTGACCACGGCGTGGCGCGGCATCGCACCGTGAATGGTCCAGTCCTCGAGGACGCGCTTGCCGTCGAGCGACAGGCGGGATCCGTCGTCGCTCGTCACGGTGAGAACGTAGCGGCCACTCGCAGTTGGCACGAGCTTGCCAGTCCAGCGCACGGAGAACCCGTCTTGCGGCAGACCGGGGGCCGGGGAACCGTCTGCCCAGGCGAAATCGACGTCGCGATCGGTCCGCGTGAGCGCGGGCTCGCCCGAGAGGTCGCGGTTCGCAAAGTACTGACCGCGAAGTCCAGCCTGCCCGTCCGACGTCCGGAGCCACGTCTCGGGGACGAGCTGCGAGGTCGCCACCGGGGACCCGGCGAGAAGGGTGCCGGCCACGAACGACACCGCCGCGGCGCTCCCCGCGCGCCGCTCGATGCCTTCTCGCGGCGTGACGAGGTGTCCGTTCGAGCCGTGGTAGCCCGCGCTGCCATGCTCGAACATGCCCGCCGCCGGCCCAATCACCGCCAGCTTCTTCGTCTTGCTCGTATCGAGGGGTAGGATCCCGTCGTTCTTCAGCAGCACAAGCGACTCGCGGGCGGCCGCGAGCGCGAGCTTCCGGTGCTCGGGGCCGTCGACCACGGACATCGGGATCGAGGAGTACGGGTTGCGCTCAGGCGGGTCGAACATGCCGAGGCGGAAGCGGGCGGTGAGCACCCTCGCCAGCGCCCGGTCGACATCGGCTTCGGAGATCGCCCCGTCCGCTACCGCGCGACCGATCTGGTCGCCGTACGCCGTGCCGCATTCGAGGTCGCAACCCGCGCGAAGGCCGGTGGCGACCGCGACCTCGTCGGACGGCTTGACGTGGTGACCCCATACCATTGCCGTGATCGCGCCGCAGTCGGACACGACGAAGCCGCCGAAACCCCACTCCTTGCGGAGGACCGTATCGAGGAGCCAGGGATTGCCGCACGCCGGAACGCCGTTCACGCGGTTGTACGAGCACATGATGCTCTCGGCGCCCCCCTCGACGACGGCCGCCCGGAATTGCGGGAGGTAATAGTCGCGGATGACCTGCTCGGGCGCGTCGGAAGAACCAGTGGTCCGCGTAGCCTCGACGTTGTTGAGTGCGAAATGCTTGGGCGTAGCCACGGCCCGGAAGTAGAAGGGATGATCGCCCTGGATGCCCTTCACGAAGGCAACTGCCATGCGCGAGGCGAGGTACGGATCCTCGCCGTATCCCTCTTGCGTCCGGCCCCATCGCGGGTCGCGCGCGATGTTGATGACGGGGCTCCACAGCGTCAGGCCGAAAGTTCCTTGGTTGTAAAGGGCGCGCGCTTCGGTGGAGATCGCGGTAGCCACGTCGTGCAACAGCTCCGCATCCCACGTGCTCGCGAGGCCGATCGCCTGCGGGAACACGGTGACGCCGTCACGCCAGGCGACGCCGTGGAGCGCTTCGTTCCACGCGTCGTACTTCGGTATCCCGAGCCGCTCGATGGCAGACGCCTTGTCGATGAGGAGGGCTGCCTTCTCCGGGAGGGTCAATCGCGCGATGAGGTCCTGCACGCGCACGTCGAGCGGGCGATCGGGGTCGATGAAGAGGGGTGTCCCCGCGTCCCGAGCCAGCAAAGGCTTCGCAAGCGCCTGGGGAGCGGCGGGCGCGGAGGACATCTGCCGCGAGCCCGGGGTGAGGCACGACGCCAGCACGAAAGCGCTGAGGAAGGCGAGTGGGAAATGCCTCGACATGGGGGTCCGCCCGCTCGCGACGCATGACCCAGTCGCTATGGGACCAGGGTGAGCAACCCCGGTCGCCAGGGCAGCTGGTTGTACGAAAGACCTGTCGTGGGGGCGTCCCCCTGGTAGAGAAACTGCAAATTGCACGGGTCGACAGTCTGCGTTTCATCGGGATTGTTGCGAACCATATCCCCGCTGCTGATGTCGCTCGTCCACGCGCCGCCGTCGCCGAAGGTGACATTAGCCGCGCCCGCGAAGGGACTGCTCTCGGTCGCCGCGAGCGGAGTCCACGAACCCCCGAGGTCCGTTGCGGTAAACGATCGGAAATACCGATGTCCTGTGCTGCCGATGGCTTCGACGATCATGAGGTACTGATTCGCCCCCTTTACCGTGTAGACCTCAACGGCTTCGAACAGGTTTTCGGTGCTGTCGGTCATGACGATCGTCGCGTTGGTGAACGCACTCGGGAAGTCGTCGATCGTCATCGATGCCCGGTAGATGCTTCCGTCGTCGCCTGCGAAGAAGAGGTAACAGGTCGCGCTGTTGCAAATCACCGTTTCGTCGAGGGGTCCCGAGCTCGAGTCGGCGATGCTTTCGGTGAAGAGCGGTTGGGGCGACGACCACGACGACGGGTTGGTGGCGTCGGGCGATGTCACATAACTGAAAGGCCACTCCCCAAATTCGTACATGAGAACCCAGATGCTCTTCGGGGTGAAATAGATGAGCGTCGGCGCAGCCCCCCCCGATATAGCGAATTGGGTGGCCGTGGCCATCTGAGGCCAATCGGTGAAGGTCATCATGGCCCCGCCGTAGCTCCCGGCGTCGGTTACCGTTGACATGTAGACAATGTGCTGATCGTTGTAGACCACGTCGCTGAAGTCCTTGAGCGAAACCCACCCGTTCTGCGGCTGAGCGAGCGGCCCCGTCGACGTCCATTGAAACGCGGTTGGAAGCGGGCATACCGTCGCGCCGTCGCCGCTCGAACCGTCGGCGTTACTGGAGCCGGAGCTGCCCCCCTCGCCGTCGCTCAAACTCCCATCGGTTCCCGAGCTGGCCTCGCCGCTCGCTGAGCTCGCGTCGACGCCTGCGTCCGCCGTGCCGGCTGCGCCGCGCCCCGGGCTAGAGCAGGCGCCGGATGAGGACGCGAGCAGCCCGACGAGAAGAAAGGAGGGCGAGCGAACCCACCTGGGGCGTTTGGACTCGAATGCGGGGACAGTCCACGAGTTCCGCGCGGCCTTCATGACCGGACGCTAGGTTCCGGCCCGCAGTTTCGTCAACGCTCGCGCGCGCCGCCCCGTCGTTTCGTCGCAAACGCGAAGATGCCGGTTACCGAATCCAAATGAAATGGACTCCTCTGCCCGTTCTCCAGTACGTCGAGCAGAGCATACCGCGGTAGTCGCACCGTAGGCGTCGTTGAGTGGTCCATCGACGGCCTCGAACCCGATCGGACGGGCATGCCCCGACGAGGACGGTACCGGCAGCGACCCGCCCCCGGAAGCGATCCAGCTCGCCAGAGGTGGGGCGCGAGGCTGACCGATCGACCTCAACCACCGACGACAAGGAAGGGGAAAGTGAAGTGAGCCTGCCCCTTGCCCCGAGTATGATTCGCAGTATGATTTCGACATGGAACGTGTGACGGCCACCCTGGACGAGGACACCGTAGCCAAAATCCGGCGGGTGGCTGGACCGCGCGGTGTCTCGGGCTTTCTCAACGAGGCTGCGCGCGAGCGGCTTGCGCGCCTGGAGCTTCGCGGGCTGCTCGATGAGTTCGACGCCAAGCACGGTCCGGTTCCGGGAGAAACCCGCGCCGAAGTCGCGCGCGCTGCCAAGCGCATTTTCCGAACGCGATGAGGCGTCGTCGCAAGCGCTCCGTCGCTCCACGCCCTCGCTGCGTGCTGGACAGCGGCGGACTGACTGCACTGGTCGGCGGTTCGCATCGAGCGCGCGAATGGCTCCGCTGGCTCGTCGATCATGACGGCGCGATTTGCGTCCCTACCCCCGTGCTCGTCGAGAGCACAACCAGCGATGGCGGGCGGGATGCAGAAGTCAATCGCGTTCTCGGCGTTCTGCAGCGGGCGGCCAACGTCCTCGAGCCTCCCACCGAAGAGACCGCCCGCCGCGCAGGCGGCTTACGCTTCCGCGCCAAGGTGGACGACGGCATCGACGCGCTCGTCGCGGCAGCGGCCGTTGGCGATGGCTCGCCTGCTGTGCTTCTGACCTCCAATCCCGACGACCTCGGGCGATTGCTGGAGCACGAGCGGCAGGTCCGCATCCAGCGGGTGTGACCGCCACGACCCCCAAGCCGAACCTCCGCAGCCCGAGCGCCAGTCACGACGCGCGCAAACACCGGTGGATGACTTGGTCTAGGCCGTCTGAAGGCTCGCGTGGCGTCCGTTGGCTTTTCCGTCCTGACCAGACGCGCAAGCGCCAGAGCCTCTGACGGACGATGGAGGTCTCGGATCCGCCGCCATCGCCTTTGCCGACGGCGTGCGCTCCGTGACGGGCAGCCCCTTCATCCTTCTTCTATGGAAGGGGAGGTCAACGCAAATCTCTCCCGCCGCCGATGGACGTGTTGTCTCCGGCGTCCACCGTCGCCGGTGGCGAATGAAAGGCGTCGATCGTCCCCTCCCACGAGCAGAGAGCCATCTTCCATCCGGGGTAGAACCGGTCGTAGGCAGCGAAGATTTCCCCGTTCGCCATGGGGCGACGGCCGGGGGTCAGGTAGTCGAGCGCCGCGACGAGATCGTTGGCGCTCTCCGCGAGCGCGACCGAGTAGGACCCCTTGTCGAACGCGGCGCGGTTCTGGTAGCCCATCACGTGCACGAGGCGGCCTTGGTGCATCGTCTCAGCGGCGTAAAGGATCGTGTTCGTCAGCTTGGCGGGTCGCAGGGAGCAGCACATCGCTCTGTCCATACACTGGGTCTCGGCGGCGCGCCGGACGAGTCCGATCGTGCCGACGGCTATCTACGGCGATTTGAGTGGGACGCGGCGAAGGCGCTTGAACAACCTGAGGTCGGCCGACGATCGGCGCGGCGGGGGTCGCGCGGCCAGGTCAACGTGCCTGGGAATGGACTCGGAAGATGGGGTACTTCGCCGCGATGGATTCGAACGCAGCGACCGGAGCCCGAAAATCGACCGACATGTGCGGTCGGGCACCTGGGGCAAGACGCAAATAATCTTTCAACACCGGCGCCCGATCCATCGCGGGGACTTCCTCGAGATGGACCGTCTCGCGGCCCCGGTGACGCAAGGTCGCCCGGCCGCCTGCGGCCCGCACGTTGGCCACCCAGTTCGCGTTCTCCCCGAGCATCGATACGAGATACCGCTGCCCGTCACGAGTCACGACCACGAGCGGGAGCGAGAACGTCTTTCCACTTCGACGTCCGCGCACCTCCAGCGTCACGAGCCGGCTCCAGATTCCGGTCGACCCGACGATCACCGAAATCCGATTGAGCAGTGCCGCGATCCGGTTGGGGCGGCCGCTCCGGTACATCCACCGCAATGCCGCATCGGAGAAAATCATCAGTCGTGCGAATTCCGGCAGTCCAAGCTTCGAGCGACAATCGACCCCGACGCTACCGGCGCGCGCGTGCTCTCGCAAGGGCTCCGCCCAATGGCCCGCGCTTCTACCGAGACTGCCGAATCAACCGCGATTTCATCAAACAAATCCGTCGCTTTCTCTTGCGCGCGGGCCCGTGAGCGCGCCCAGATGACTCGGCTTGCACGACGGGTTCGCCGGGCGTCGCGTCGACGGGCGGGTGAGTCGCGCGCCCATTTGATCGCCAGGATCACGGCCGATCCGCTTCGCGGTCTCGAGCTCGCTCTCGCGCGTCAGCTGTAGTACATACCCGAGCTGTCTGAAATACGCCGCCGTTCGGTCCGGTAGAGGCGATGCGAGAAGCTTGCTCATGCGCGAAGCCTCAACGGACGGAGGCCCCCGGAAGCGATGCGTTGGCCTCTTTAGTACGCCTCCCTGCGTGCAGCACGCGTGCTAAGGTGCCCCGTCCTCATCCGGAAGGCGGATTCATGGCCGAAGGCACCATCAAGAGACTGACCGATAAGGGTTTCGGCTTCATCGAGACGAGCCCCGGCAAGGACATCTTCTTCCACAGGTCCGCTGTCCAGGGCGTCCGGTTCGAGGACCTCCGGCAGGGTCAGCGCGTGTCGTTCACCCAGGGCATGGGGCCCAAGGGGCCCAACGCCGAGAACGTGAAGCCCATCTGAGGTTGCTCGATGAGTCGTCTCCGGTGGAGACGCCCCGGCCCGGCGGACCGCGGGGGTGAAGCGGTGTTCGGTCGGATGGGGACTTGCACTCTCGAACGGGTGCGTCATTGGGGACGAGCTCAGCCTCCCAGCTCCTTCATCGACACCGGCCCCGAACCCGCTTCGCCGAAGGGCCATCCACGATGCCGACGACCCCTGCAAAACGCCAAAAGGAAAAGAATCGGTAGGACCGGCAACAGGACAAAGAGAAGAGGCGTGAGCAGCGAAGGCATGAGCGCGCGAACGCGACGAGGCCGACGGACGGGGAAGACCCCGACATCGCGGGAATCGTACCGGGTCCTTGGCCACCCGGTGAAGACTGACGCACGACCCCACACCGAAAGGGCGACGAGTCCAATTGCACAACAACCGGAGATTCAGCGAGGGCGCACAGCGGTTCGCCGAGCGCCGTAAGCGCGAGGACGAGGCACCGAGACTTGCCGCCGAGGTGCCGCGGCTGCAAACCCTGGCCCTTGAGATCGAGGAAAAAAGCGAAGGAGGGTTCGTCCCGGAACCGACCCACGTCCGACGCGTCGTCGTCCAGCACGCCCCGGCCCTCTTCGTCCTGCCATGCGGAGATGCCCGCTGCAAAGACGGAGGCCACGACGTCACCTATGCCATCATGAGAGCCCTGCGTGCCGGCGAGACGCGCTTCGAAGGGCAGGACGTCTGCGCCGGCTCGATTGGGACGGCGCAATGCGTGCGCGTTCTGCACTTCGTCGGTATCGCGACGTACGCGTAGGTGCGGCCGAGCTAAGCGTGTGCGAACCCGCGCCCCGTCGAACGCGTTCGCGCTGCAGCGAGCCGGGTGGTCGATGGTGCTACGCCGCGTCCTCGCTGTGGCCAGACCTGGGCGAGGTTTCTCACCAACCAGCGCTACCAGGTTTGGGCGCGCGACTTTCTCCAAGCCTACGAACTCAGGTTCGGACCGATCTTCGCGCTCTTCGTCATCGAACACGGGTCGCGAAAGATCGTCCACGTTGGAGTCACCCCGCGAGCCGAGTCGCATGGGGTTGACGCATGCCGATGCGCAACGAGACGCCGTTTTCCATGGGGCCCCGCTTCATCATTCGCGATCGCGACGACAGGTTGGGTCCTGACTTCGACCTCACGGCGCAGACGCGACAGCGGCTGACGATAGCGTCGACGCCGGCGGTTCGCGTACGTCCCACACGACGCGCAGCCACGACAGAACCTTGAGCGTGTAGAAGGTGAGATCGATCTCCCACCAGAAGAATCCCTGGCGAGCAGAGCTCATGTAGAAATGGTGGTTATTGTGCCAGCCCTCGCCGAACGTCAGCGCCGCGAGCAGTGGGTTGTTCCTCGACGCATCCGTGGTGGAGTAGCGGCGCGAGCCCCACATGTGTGCGAGCGAGTTGATGAGCATTGTCGCATGGAAGACCGCGAGCGTGCTTACCACGAACCCCCACACCAAGCCGGGGATGCCGCCGATGAGAAAGCATCCCAACGCGTACGCGCCGAGGGCCACCCAATTGTGCCGATCAATCCAGCAAAGCTCGGGATAGCGCGTCCAATCGCGCACATTCGATTCGTCGCGCGGCGCGGGAACGGAGCAATCGAACACCCAGCCTACGTGCGCGTACCAGAAGCCGCGCGACGTCGGCGAGTGCGGGTCGCGCGGGCCGTCGGCCTCCTTGTGGTGGCGGCGATGCACGCTCGCCCACCAGATCGGGCCATTCTGCATGGTGGTGGCCCCGAGTACCGCGAGAACGAGCTGCCATGCGCGGCTCGTTTTGTACGAGCGATGTGCGAAGTACCGGTGGTAGCCGGCCGTAACCGCCCACATCCGCAGCGCGTAGCCGCCGAGCGTCAACGCGAGTAGCTTCCACGAGAGTGGGACGAAGAGGACGAGCAACACGGACGCGTGAATGACGACGAAAAGCACATTGGACGCGTGCTCTATGGTCGTGAAACGCCTCGGCGGCGACACGACGGACGATGCGGTGGACGAAGACACGAGGACTCCGACGCCTTCGGAGGAAATGCAAATGCTCCTGGACGCAGTTCACAGCTTGCCTCATGGCCCTCCCGATCGCAGCGCGCGCAGCGTCGATGTGACCACCTCGTGACGCGCTGACGTGCGGCCGCCTTGATGACAACGCCTGCCGGCGGATTTTTGTAAAGACGCACTCCTGCCATGTTGCGCCCGACCTCAGCCCAAACATCCAGCTTGAACCGCGCGCAGAAAGACGCAGTCGAGCACGGTGACGGTCCGCTTCTCGTGCTCGCGGGCGCCGGTTCGGGCAAGACGCGCGTCATCACATACAGAATCGTACGGCTCGTCGAGCGCGGCGTGCCCCCGGCGGCGATCTGCGCCCTGACCTTCACGAACAAAGCGGCAGCCGAAATGCGCAGCCGCGTGGACCGGATGCTCGTCGGCCCATCCAAGCCTCAGGCCGGCCGCGCAGCCGCGGGCGCGCTCACCATCTGTACCTTTCATGCCTTCGGTCTCGAAGTCCTTTCCCGCGAGCGCAAGGCGCTCGGCGGCCCCTTTACCATCTTCGATCGTGGAGACCAGACGGCGCTCATCAAGCAGCTTTTGCGTGAGGCAGGACGCGACCGCACCTTCGATTCCGAGGTCGTTCTCGCCCGGATCTCGAGCGCGAAAAACGCCCTTGTCGCTCCCGAGCGGCTCCGAGTCCGCGAGGGCGACGAATACGACCAGGTCACCCGAGAGATCTTCCCGCGCTACAGAGACGCGCTCCGCCGCTACCGGGCGTTCGATTTCGACGATCTCGTGTGCGAGGTGGCGTGCCTCTGGCGCAAACTGTCGGACGTACGCGCACGGTGGCAAGAGCGCTTCCTGCATGTGCTTGTTGACGAGTACCAGGACACCAACCGCGCACAGCTCGAGGTGCTTCAGCTCTTATGCGCCGCTCGCAAGAACGTGTGCGCGGTGGGCGACGACGACCAGTCGATCTACGGCTGGCGCGGCGCCGAGGTGCGAAATATCCTCGAGTTCGACCGCCATTTCGAGGGCGCGCGCGTCGTCAAGCTTGAGCAAAATTACAGGTCGACCATGCCCATCCTGGCGGTCGCCAATGCTGTCGTCGCCCGACGTAGAGACTCGAAATGGCCCAAGATCCTGTTCACCGAGGCCACCGGCGGCGCGCCCGTGCGCCTTGGCATCGCAGCGACGGCGGACGTCGAGGCGGCATGGGTCGCGCGCGAGATCCGCCGCTTTGTTCGTGATCTTGGAAAGCGGCGCCGCGACATCGCGGTCCTCTATCGATCCAATGGCCAGGCAAGCGCCGTCGAAGAGGCGCTGCGCGAGCAGGGGATCGCTCACCGGGTCGTCGGCGGGATGCA
>Ga0187782_10004455_pt1 | contig 10496 bp, 8 predicted proteins | sample 0715_SJ02_MP15_2_FD_132454 | JGI IMG/M metagenome (GOLD analysis project Ga0187782, IMG submission 132454) | Tropical peat soil microbial communities from peatlands in Department of Meta, Colombia - 0715_SJ02_MP15_20_MG | ecosystem: Environmental > Terrestrial > Soil > Wetlands > Peat | place...
CCCAAATCCCTCCCTTCATCCCCCACCCCGATCCTTCCCCGCCCCCGCCTCAGCCTTTCCACGCGTAGGCAAGGCGCTGGTTTGGACTCGCCAGGGACGATCTGCTGGACAATGGTGATCTTCATCAGACCCGGACAGGAACTGTCCGTCCGCGGCCCAAAGGTGCGAGCGTAAGCGCCGTCTCGTTTTTCAAACCGAATCGGTGGGTCGTCCGTCAGGTCTCCATTCACATTGAGATCGAGATAGAGTACGTATCCATCCTTCTCATTTCCGTCCAGGATCCAGTCGACTTCCCGAATCTCGCGCTCCAGGCTGAAACCGGACCCAAACCGTGCGTTGCTGCTGAGCGCGTCCGGTTTCTTGTGCATGAAGCGGCGATTCTTAATGTCCCTCCCCACGAACGGCGCCACTTGCTTGAGATAAGCATCTTCGGGAAAATCCAGCAGGGTTTCACTGTACTGGTCTTCGGGGACACCCGCCAGAGTTCCACCTTCGCCGGACGTAAGGAGGACTGGTTCGCCCGTCACCTCCTCGGTCGGCGGCACCTGGAACGCCTCTCCCGACGGGGTCAGAAGCGCCGCGAGCAGTATCCATCGGGCAGGCCAGCAGAGTCTTGGTCTCGAGATCCGCGCCATAACTCACAATACAGACGACTGGAAGCTCAGTTGGTAAGCAGGTAGCGCGGACCTGCTTTTTAGGTCCGCGGTTCGCCCCAGCGCCACAACGAAGAGCCGCAGACCTTGGAGAGCAGGTCTACGCTACTCGCTTCAGATGTTAAGAAAAGCGTTCAAGTTTCGAAAGTGCTGCGTGGACAGGAACAGCGCGATCATCATGCTGCCGTTGTACCCGACATGCAGAAAGACGCTGGGGGCCAGCGAACCGCTGCGGCCGCGCGCCAGGGAAAACACCAGGCCCACGAAGAAAATCAAGAGCATGTGATTCCAGGCGCCCCAGTATTCCGGCACGTGTAATCCCCCGAACAACAGGGCCGTGATGAGAATGGCGAAGCGCAGGCCGACGCGCGCCTCGAAGATGCCGAACAGCACGCCGCGGAAGATCAATTCCTCCATGAAGGGAGCCACCAGAACGGCAAACGCTCCGATGGCATACGCCGCGCCCCTCGAATTGAACAGATTTTCAAGCGGGAACTGATTGGTGTCCGGCAGAATGGGGGGTAGCACCGCGATGGCAAACGTCAGCAAGGCTCCCCCCACCAGACAAGTGAGTATCTTGCCCGCGCTGATTCGCCGCCAGCGAAGCATCGCCCAAAAGGCATGCCCGTGGACTGCGACCACCAGGACGTAGATGAAAACGAACATCAATCCGTAAAACACGGTCTGGAGAGCCAGCAGGAAAAAGGGATCGGTTGCCAGCTTCTCCTTCGTCAGATGCCAATGGAACGCTGGCCCGATCAGCGCATAACCCAAAGCAGCAAAAATGTTGGCGGCTAAAAATGCGATGGGGACAAAAAGCAGAAAAAGAAAAAGATCGCGCAGCGACCACGGCTTGGGCGAAGAGATCGGCGCCTCCGTGGGCGTGCTCTCCAAAAGGGCCGGCGTATCCTGAGGTGGTTCCTGGGGTTGAATCTCGTCCATCGTGAAGTGTCAGTCTTCGCGTCTCTCTGCGCTTGGGTGCCTTTGCGTGAGCTGTGTCTGCCTTCGCCCCCCAAGCCTCATTCTCGCGCAAACGTCCCAAAACCGCAAACCACGGTTTCACGCAAAGGCGCAAAGGGCGCAAAGAAAGCAAAATCAGGGGCTGAGAGCTTTTAGCCGTTTATGACTGGTCATATAGCCGGTCATATGATATACTTCAGGGGTTATGAAGATCAAGGAAAAGACGCTGACTGCGACCGAGTTCAAGGCAAAGTGTTTGCGCATCTTGGACGAGCTTGAACCCCAGGGCATTATCATACTTAAGCGGGGCCGCCCGGTGGCTAAGGTTACACCTCTCTTCCGTCGAAGAAACCAGGAACTCATTGGCCTGATGAAGGGCAAGATCGCTATCAAAGGCGATATCTTCTCTACCGGCGTAAAGTGGAATGCTCAATCTTGACACCCACATTCTGGTTTCAATTCTGACGGGCGACCTCTTCCCGCGCGAAGATGACCTGATACTGAAAAATGAACTGGCCATTTCTGACGTGGTGCTTTGGGAGCTTGCCAAGTTGATTCAACTCGGCCGGCTCGAGATGAATCTCGAGAGTGTCGAGTTCCGCCGCTGCCTTCGCGAGGTTTTTATTCTTCCCATTACGCTCGACATCGCGCGCGCCAGCACCCGTCTCGATTTCTCCTCTGATCCCGCCGACGAAATCATCGCCGCCACAAGCATCGTAGAGAAGATCCCTCTTTTAACCCGCGACCGGCGAATTCTGAAATCCCGCATGGTCCCACTTGCAGGCTAGTTGTCGGCTGATAGCTTCCTTCTGCGCCAGAACGGTTTCACGCAAAGGCGCAAAGAACGCAAAGTTCGCAAAGAAAAAACCGGCGGCTGACCGCTTCAAAAACGGTTTCACGCAAAGGCGCAAAGCGCGCAAAAAACGCAAAGAAACCAAGACCGGAGGGAGCTGATAGCTGACCGCAGAGAGCCCCTGACACCTGACACCCGGCCCCTGACACCTACTTCAGCGCGGCCGCCAACAGCGGCACCATGATCTCGTGATGGCCGGTGAGCATATAGCCGTGGCTGGCGTCCTGACCCTTGCCCGTTCCTGCCGTGGGCCTCAGAACCACGTTTTGCAGGGGGCGGTAGTGTTGAATGAAATCCATGTTGACGGTGGTGATGCCGCGCGGCGCGCGGCCGAGGTTGGCGGCCAGGCTCAGGCATTTCAGGAACACCTCCGGCAGCACCACGGCCGAGCCGACGTTGAGGTAAACGCCGCCGTGATGGAGTTCCTTGACCAGCGAAGCCAGGAGCAGGAAATCGCGGTGACAAGCGGACCCCAGGGCCCGGGGGTCGATGCTGGGGTGATTGTGAGTGATATCCGTTCCTATCGCGACGTGCACGGTGGCAGGAACTCGCAAGCTGTATGCCTGCGCCAGCAAGCTGAAGCGCCGGAACCGCGCCTGCCGGCTGCGAGAAAGAAAGCGGCCCATCGCCTCGCCGATTCCCAACTCTTCCCGGTCCCCCGCTGCGATCGTTTCATTAATAATGCGGCCGGTCTCCTCGGCCATCCCGAACTTCCCACGGCCCAATACGGCGGACACGTCTTCAGACGTGGCGCCCACGAGGCCAATTTCGAAGTCGTGGATCATGGCCGCGCCGTTCATGGCCACGGCAGTCAGATAGCCCCGCCTCGCGAGGTCGATTAGAATGGGTGCGAGTCCGCACTTGATCACGTGCCCGCCGATGCCCCACACGACCGGCTTGCGTTTCGCCCGCGCCTTCTCGAGCGCCACCACCACGGCCCGCAAGCTATCCGCAGCCAGTATGTGGGGCAGGGAATCCAGCCACGCGCGCATGCCGGCTCCAGATCTTGCGACCTTCGCGAATTCTCGCACTATGACTTTACTCTGCCTCGAGGTGAGCGGATAGGTATTGACTTTGTCGAGTTTGAGCGGCCTTTGTGAGTAGATGGTCATTGTTTTAGTGGAACGAGGCACATAAAGAAAGACAACCGCGGTTTCACGCAAAGACGCAAAGAACGCAAAGCTCGCAAAGGAAGAAAAAACGCCAGCGAGGTCTCTGTTTGTGCCCTGTGCTTTCCTTGTTCTGCTTTGCGTCCTTTGCGAACTTCGCGCCTTTGCGTGAAACCGGAAGCTTTGCCTTTGGGTGAAACCGGAAGACGTAACGCTAAAAGCTACTGCCGCCCGTTATTGAGCAGCGGGGCGAGGGCCTGGCCGGTGAAGGACTTCTTCACGCGCGCCACGTCTTCGGGCGTGCCTTGGGCGACGATGCGGCCGCCCTCGTCGCCGCCTTCGGGGCCCAGGTCGATGACCCAATCGGCTTGTTTCACGACGTCGAGGTGGTGTTCGATGATGATGACGGTGTTGCCGAGGTCGGTTAAGCGGCTGAGGACTTCGAGGAGTTGTTTAACATCGTCGAAGTGCAGCCCGGTGGTGGGCTCGTCGAGGATGTACAACGTGCGGCCGGTCTGGCGGCGGCTCAACTCGCGTCCCAGCTTGATGCGCTGGGCTTCCCCGCCGGAAAGCGTAGTGGCCGGCTGGCCGAGGTGAATATAGCCCAGTCCAACATCCACCAGCGTTTGCAGCCGCAGCTTGATTTGCGGAATGTTCTCGAGAATGGGGAGCGCATCGCGCACCGTGGTTTCCAGCAAATCAGCGATCGAGTATCCCTTGTATTTCACCGCCAGCGTCTCGGAGTTATAGCGGCGGCCGCGGCAGACTTCGCAGGTCACGAAAACATCCGGCAGGAAATTCATCTCGATGCGCCGCAGCCCTTCCCCCTGGCAGGCTTCGCAGCGCCCGCCTTTGACGTTGAAGCTGAATCGTCCGGCGCGATAGCCGCGCTCGCGCGATTCCGGGAGCATGGCAAAGAGTTCGCGAATGGGGGTGAACACGCCGGTGTAGGTGGCGGGGTTGGAGCGCGGCGTGCGCCCGATCGGCGACTGGTCCACCACGGTGACTTTATCCAGATGCTCGAGTCCCTGAATGGCCTTGTGCGCGCCCGGCTCGGCGATGGCGCGATAAAGCTTCTTCGCCATGGCGTGATAGAGTATGTCGTTCACCAGGGTCGATTTGCCGGAACCCGAAACGCCCGTCACCACCGTGAGCAGGCCGAGAGGAAAATGCACGTCGATGTTCTTCAGGTTGTTTGCCCGCGCGCCGAGCACGGAGAGGCATTTGCCGTTGGGCGAGCGCCGCGCCGTAGGCACGGGAATACGCAGCTTGCCCGAAAGGTATTGTCCGGTGAGCGACGCCGGCGAGCTCTCGATCTGACTCGGAGGCCCGGCGGCCACCACAAAACCGCCTTGCTTCCCCGCCCCGGGCCCGAGATCGATCACGTAGTCGGCCCGCCGGATGGTCTCCTCGTCATGCTCGACCACGAGCACCGTGTTTTGCAGGTCGCGCAAGCGCTCGAGGGTTTCGAGCAGGCGCTGGTTGTCGCGCGGGTGCAGGCCGATGCTCGGCTCGTCGAGCACATACAGCACCCCGCGCAGTTTCGACCCGATCTGCGTAGCCAGGCGGATGCGCTGGCTCTCGCCGCTCGAGAGCGTGGCGGCGGAGCGGTCCAGGCTCAGATAACCCAACCCCACCGCCTCGAGGAACTCGAGCCGCTCGAAAATGGCGTTCAAGATTCGCTGCGCGATCAAGGCCTGGCGTTCCGTCATGCGAAGATCCCGCAAAACGCTTCGCGCCCGGCTCACCGGGAGCGCCGTGAGGTCGGCGATCGAGAGGTTGACGACGGTCACGGCCAGGCTTTCCGGCCGCAGGCGCTTGCCCTTGCACTTCGGGCAGGGCACCGCGGACATATACTGCCCGTACCACTCGCGATAGTTTTCGGAAGTGCTTTCGCCATACCAGCGTTCGAGCAGCGGCAGGATGCCCTGAAACACCGAGGAGGCTTTGGGCTGCTCGGGGTTGCGGCCGTACAAAACCAGGTTCTGGATCTTAAGCGGCAAGCGTTCGAAGGGAGTCTTCAGGTCAAACTGGTAAGTTTCGGCGGCGCGCACCAGGCCGCGCTGTATGGCTGACGATCCGGCGCCCGGCCCCAGCCCGCCCTCGAGCAGCGGCCGCGTCCAATCCACGATCACCTTGGCGGGATCGAAGGTGTAGAGGCTGCCCAGTCCCCGGCACGCGGGGCAAGCCCCATAAACACTGTTGAACGAAAAAGAGCGGGGCTCGAGCGAGGGGATGCTGATGCCACAGTCGACGCACGCCCACTCCTGCGAATAGAGCTGCTCTTCACCATTCACCACCGCCACCTGCACAATCCCCTTGGCCAGCTTCATGGCTGCGTCGATGGATTGGCCGAGGCGGCTCTCGATGCCCGCTTTCAGGAGCAGGCGGTCCACCACTACTTCGATGGTGTGGTTGCGCCGGCGGTCGAGGCGAATCTCCTCGTCCACCTGGCGCAACTGCTTGTCCACCCGCACGCGGACGAATCCCTGCTGCGCAAGCTGCTCGAAGAGTTTTCGAAACTCCCCTTTCCGGCCGCGCACCACCGGCGCCAGAATCATGATTCGTTGTCCATCGCCGTTTCCCGCCGCGAGGCCCTGCTGGTGTTGGGCCATAATCGAGGAGACGATCTGCTCGGTGGTCTGGCGGGAGATGGCTCGCCCGCACTGGTGGCAATGCGGCTCGCCCACGGAAGCATAAAGCAGGCGCAGATAATCGTAGATTTCCGTAATCGTGCCCACCGTCGAGCGGGGGCTGCGGCTGGTGGTTTTCTGCTCGATCGAAATGGCCGGGCTCAGGCCCTCGACCGTATCGACATCGGGCCGTTCGGTTTGATCGAGGAACTGGCGCGCGTAGGCCGAAAGGGTCTGCACGTAACGGCGCTGGCCCTCGGCATAAATCACGTCGAAGGCCAGGCTGGACTTGCCCGAGCCGCTGAGGCCGGTGACCACCGTCAAGGCGAGGCGGGGAACCTCGACATTGATGTTCTTGAGGTTGTGCTGCCGCGCGCCCCGAACTGTAATCCGCTCGATCATTCGCCCTGAGCCCTACAGTGAGGAGTTTAGAGGAAAAGCCAACAGACCATGTTAACGGGTGCCGGCTGAGGGCGTCAAGTGCATTCCGAGCCTAAATGCCTGCGCCGAAGGCGCCTTGGAAGCAGCACGGACCGCCGAGGAAAGTGAGAGTGGTGGAAAGGCGGCGTCAAGCCGCCGCCTTGGAAGTGGCACGGACCGCCGAGGAAAGTGAGAGTGGTGGAAAGGCGGCGTCAAGCCGCCGCACTCCAAGGCGCTTCGCGCATTTTCCTACCTATTGTACTTCGGGGTGATTCCTCTCAGCCGTTTCCACACGGCGTCGCAGCGGGCCAACAAAGCCCCATCAAGTGGGCCGCGGCAGGCTTGGAGGTTTTCTTCGAGCTGCTCGAGGCGGGAAGCGCCCAAGATGATCGAGTCCACGTGCGGTTGGGCCAGCAGCCATTGAAAGGCGAGTTCGACCGAAGTCATGCGCGCTTCGCGTGCAATGGCCGCCAGTTCTTCTACCGCCGCAAAGTAGTCGTCGTGCCAGTAGCGGTCGAGGTAAAGCTTGTTGGCGTCGAAGCGCGTTCCCGGAATCGGCCCGCGCTGCCTGGACTGCTTCCCAGTCAACAGCCCGCCGGCGAGCGGATTGTACGGGACGACGGCAATGTTGAACCTCCTGCAAAATGCCAAGTACTCTTCTTCGATGGCGCGCGTGAGGACGTTGTACATCGGCTGCGAGACGCGGGGCGGCCGGAAGCCGTGCTTCTCCGCAAGCCAGAGAATCTCGCAGACCTGCCAGGCCGCGTAGTTCGACACCGCCGTATAGCGCACCTTGCCCGCCGCCACAGCCTCCTCCAGGGCGGCGAGAGTTTCTTCGATGGGCGCCTCGTAATCCGGCAGGTGAAGGTAGTAGAGGTCCACGTAGTCGGTCCCTAGCCGCGCGAGGCTGGCGTCCAGCGCTCTGCAAAGGGTGGCGCGAGAAAGCCCTGCTTCCTCGCTCGCTACGCCGGTTTTGAAACCTACCTTCGTGGCTACAATCGCGTTCTGCCGTTTGCCGGCCAGCGCCTTGCCCAGCATGCGTTCGGCATGGCCCTGATTGTAGACGTTGGCGGTGTCGAAGAAATTGATGCCTTCGGCGAGGCACCGGTCTACCGCCCGGGCCGCCGTAGATTCACCCATCGATGAGCCGAAAGTCAAAGTACCGAAGGCGAGCCTCGAGACCTTCAAATCGGTGGTAGAAAGTAGCCGATATTCCATAAGCCCTCACGTTTCTGATTTTGTCCGTAGTCCGTTGCCAGTAGTCCGCTGGCGCTGGTTACAGAGACTTAGACTCTGCATAGCCGCCGGATATTGCCGCGCAAATTCGGAGTGTCGGCTGCCAGGTCAGTTCCTAAGCGACGGCGGACAACGAACAACGGACAACTGACAACGGACGACTGACAACTCGCAACGGAAAGTACTACAATCGTCGTTCATGGCTGAGCCGAAACTTCTTCGACTGGCGCAGGACCTCGAGTGGCTGGGCTGCGAACTCGAATACGTGGGCCACAAACACGCCCTCGAGGGGTTTCCGGAATCGGGGCCGGCCTGGGATTTGTTTTGCGAGAAACAGCGCGGGGTCCTGGCCACCGCGGACAAAGTCCAGCGCGAGTTGAAGAACTTCGTGCGCTTTAATCCTACCCGCCTGGTCGGAGTCGAGTTTCCAATCACCAAAGCTCTTGATTCTATCACCGACCTCCTGGGGCTCGCTGAGGCGATCAAGGCGGCGGCGGTCTACTCGGTCCAGGAACTGCCCTCCCTCGTGCGTAGCTTCACCAAGCTGGTCGAAGGCTGCCTCCAAGCGGTTGGCGACGCGAAGGGCTGAATCTCGGAGGCAAGAAGGACAAGTCAAAAGGCAAAGCGCAAAAGGCAAAAGTCAAGACCGCTGGCCAGTTTCGGTTTTGCGATTTGCGTTTTGCATTTTGACTTCCCGCGCAGCTAGCCCTTGGGCACCTGGATCGTCCCCGCCACGCTGGGCGCGCCGGCCGGCATCTGATCGTAGTCGAGGATGGCGCCGCTGAGCAACTCATTGCCGGCAAAAAAGAGGGCGGCATTCGCGATGTCCGCGGGCAGAAGCAGTCGGCCGAAGGGTCGTGTTTTGACTGCCTCCTCGATCCAATTCTCGCCAAGTCCTTCCAGCACAGACCGCGTGTAGTGCTCGCCTTCCGTGAGGACCCAACCGGGGTTGATCTGATTCACTCGAATCCGATGTTTCTTGAGCGCGTCCGCCAGATTCTTGGTGAACGTCATCAGGCCACCCTTGGCAGCCGAATAGGCCAGGATGTTCGGGAAACCCATATAGGCGACGACCGACCCAATGTTGATAATACAACCGCGCGCGCGAGGCTTCATGAAGGTGACGCATTCCTGGCAAAGAATGAAAGGCGCGCGAAGGTCGGTAGCGAAGATTTCATCCCAAAGCTCAACGGAGGTCGTCTCCAGGCTGCCGCGGGTGTAAACACCGGCATTGTTCACCAGGATGTCGATTTGGCCGAAGCGCTGCACCGTCCCGCGGATCAAGTCGCGGCAGTGCGCCTCTTGTTTCAGGTCACCACAGACGAGCACGGCTTCGCCCCCGGAGCTTGCGATTTCGTGCACCAACTCCTCTCCCTGAGGCCGGTGGCGCTCCAAGCCATGCACCACCATCCTCGCTCCCGCTTCGGCGAACCGGCGCGCGATCCCTGCTCCAATTCCCTGCGTTGAACCGGTCACCACCGCCACTTGTCCTGCCAATGTCCGACTGTCGCTCATGCCACTCCCTTCCAAGCATTGTCGGAGCGGCTCTCGTGGCCGCCCAGCGCCGGAACTTCACGGCTGTTTCAGTCTACCTTCACTGACAAAGCATACGCGAGCGGCCCCATGGTTTCCACCTCAATGTCGCGTGCGGATCGGGACGATTGCGGGAGAATTCGTTTGTCTTCGAGGGCGCTTGTCCTGTATCCTCCTGTTCGATTGGCACGTGCCATTTTAGGGAGCGCGGGCTTCCAGCCCGCATGCGGGCTGGAAGCCCGCGCTCCGACAAACCGAGGTCACCACCATGAATCGACGCCAATTCGCACAGACCCTTGCCGGTGGCGCTTTAACGGCGCCTGCTCTCGGTGGCTTGCCGGGCCTTGCGAACCCGGCGCCACTCGAAGGAGAGAGCGCCGGCGTGCCATTCAAAATCTCCGTGATGTTATGGACAGTCTTCGAAAAGCTGCCTTTTGAACAGCGCCTGGAGAAGGTCGCGCAAGCCGGCTACCACGCGGTGGAATTGGTCGGTGAGTATAAGGACTGGTCGGAGGAGGATTTCCGCCGCGCCGACCGGAAGCGGCGAGAACTAGGGATCACGTTTGATGTCACAGCCGGGCTGGCGCACGGGGTGGGCAACCCGAAAGAGCGGGACGCGTTCCTCGCCGACCTCCGCCAGGCCCTCGCGCCCATGAATAAACTCGATTGCCGCGCGATCATCGTCATGTCGGGAAACGTTGTGCCGGGACTCGCGCGCGCGGCTCAGCACCAGAGCTGCATCGAAGGCTTGAAGCGGGCGGCGGAGATTGCGGATAAGAATCAAATCGATATCAAGCTCGAGAATATCGATCTCGAGGAGAACCGGCACTATTACCTTTGGTCGGTCGCGGAAGGCTTCGAAATCATCTCGGCCGTGGGCCACCCGCGGGTCAAATTCCTGGACGATTTTTTCCACGAACAGATTTCCGAGGGCAATCTGATCGAGAAACTCGAGAAGAACATCGATAAGTTAGGCCTGGTGCATGTCGCCGACGTCCCGGGGCGGCACCAGCCCGGTACAGGCGAGATCAACTATTCGAACATTTACAAGAAGCTCGCCGAGCTGAAGTACAACCGCTACGTGGCCATGGAATTCATC
>Ga0187782_10004457_pt1 | contig 10494 bp, 6 predicted proteins | sample 0715_SJ02_MP15_2_FD_132454 | JGI IMG/M metagenome (GOLD analysis project Ga0187782, IMG submission 132454) | Tropical peat soil microbial communities from peatlands in Department of Meta, Colombia - 0715_SJ02_MP15_20_MG | ecosystem: Environmental > Terrestrial > Soil > Wetlands > Peat | place...
CGCCGAGACCCTTTAGGCATCTGCGCATGGCGCAGCGTCGCTCACCGGATCCTAGTTCGAGTCAAGCACCCGTTCATTCTGCGTTGGTTCAAATATCGGTAACCCGCCATCACCAACCTGGCAGGCCGGCTTTCAGATTGGATGCTAGGCAACTCCCGACCGATTGGCAAGAGGAAGACACGAAAAAGATGGCAGGTGGTTTGCAACCAAAGTAACGCAGCATCAACAAAAGAATCTTGCCATTGCGAAGCGGGTTTGAAATCTCCTGTTACCCCACTTCAAGTTTCCGCTGCAAGCCCTTCTGGGATCACGGAAGTACTTGATTCTACTGCGGCGTTGTGAGTGTATACTCTGGAACTAACATCGGGCCAATGCGTCTGAGTTGGCGAGTCGGCCGGACGCTGGAGCAGTCTGTGAGATGTTGAAAACTCGTCGGTTCGCCTTTGTGGCGGCGACCATACTCCTTGCACTGCACGGGGCGGTGTTGGCGGTTCGATATGGTAGCGCGACTGCCTCATTGTGGGGCGACGTAATTGGCGCAGCCGCAGCACCTCTTCTAGCGGCGGCAGTGGCTTGGATCGCGGCACGTGGATCCGGCCCTTTTGGCAGCCGGGTTTGGCGATTGGTCACTCTGTCGCTATTGCTCGCGTCGGCGGGCGGAGTCTTCTACACATACCTTTTTGACTACCGAAAGGCTCCCGAGGGCCTGTGGCCGAGCGACCTCTTCGTATTTTTCTGGCCTGTCCCTGCAACGATGTCGCTGTTTCTCAGTCCCCGAGATCCAAATAGCGGATTCCGGTGGCTTCGTTTCTGCGATTTCGGGCAGATCTGCACGCTAGTGGTAAGCGTCGAGCTTTCTCAGCTCTATGTACCGTCGCGTTGGGAACTGTCGATTCACACCATGGCAGTTCGCTCCTTTTACGCGGGTATGGCCTTTTTTGGGCTGCTCGCCTTCAGCTTTCTGATTCGCGGATTGCTCACCACATTCGCGACTGCCCATCGTCTGTTCCTCCGGCTCGCTGTTTTCTTTTTTGCTTTCGCGATCACCACCAATACGACACTCTATGGATATGCCAGGGGACATTATCAGCAGGGAACGTGGTTCGACCTGCTATGGACGGCCACCTATTGCCTGTTGGTGGTAATTGCTGCCACGTGGAACGATCCCGCCAAAGGCCAAGATGTGCCCGTTCCACCTCTCTCGCGCAGCACACAATTGCTCTCTCAATTTGCCCCGCTGCTGATACCGGCGATCGTCTTTCCCCTTGCACTCCATATCGCTCAGGAGCAGTTTCTCTGGTCGGTAATTCTCGTCACCGTATCGTTTGCGGCTGCGAGCGGACGGCTGTTTGTAGTTCAGAATGAACTCGTGATCAGTTCCCAGGAGCTGCAGAAAAATCTTTCCTTGCTGCAGGGCATCACGGAAGACGCCACCGATGCGATTTTCGTGAAGGATCTGGAAGGCCGATATCTGATGATCAATTCCGCCGGGGCAGGGTTTCTCGGAAAAACCGTGGCCGAGGTGATCGGCAAGACCGATGTCGAACTGTTTCATCCTCAGGTTGGGCGCAGCATCATGCAACGCGATCGCGAAGTGATGCGATCGACGGCAACTCAAACCTACGAGGAATTTGGCACCGCCGCAGGCGTCACCCGATTGTACTCGGCGACCAAAAGCCCGTTTCGCGATCCCAGTGGGCGGGTGGTGGGTTTGCTCGGCATCTGCCGTGATATCACCGAGCACCGGCGCGCGGAAGAGGAGATTCGCCAGTCTCAGCAGAAACTTAAAATGCATATCGAGAATACTCCGCTCGCCGTTGTCGAATGGGACCTCGACTTTCGCGTGGCCGCCTGGAACCCGGCGGCAGAGCGTATTTTCGGCTACACGCGCGAAGAGGCAATCGGTCAGCACGCATACTTCATCGTGCCTCCTGAGGTGCGTCCTGCAGTCGATCAGGTCTGGCGCGAGCTGCTGGCCAAGCATGGTGGAAAACGGGGCAGCGCGAATGACAACGTCACAAAGGATGGGCGAATCATCTCCTGTGAGTGGTACAACACACCTCTGGTAGATGATGCTGGCCGCGCGCTGGGCGTGGCCTCGCTGGTCCAGGATGTGACTGAGCGCGAGCGGGCGGAAGCGAAATTTCGCGGCCTGCTTGAATCCGCTCCCGACGCAATGGTCGTGGTGGACGGCGGCGGTAAGATCGTGCTCGTTAATGCTCAAACCGAAAAGCTATTCAGATATCAGCGTGACGAGTTGCTCAACCAGCCCATTGAAATGCTCATGCCTGAGCGATTTCGCGCCAAACACCCGGCCCATCGAATGCATTTTTCGTCCGAGCCGCAGGTACGCGAAATGGGCATGGGACTGGAATTGTTCGGACTGCGCAAGGACGGTGTCGAGTTCCCGATTGAAGTCAGCTTGAGTCCGCTGGCAACTGATCAGGGCCTGCTGATTACCAGCGAAATTCGCGATATCACTGACCGCGTGGCCCTGGAAGAGAAGTTGCGGCAAGCCCACAAGATGGAAGCCATCGGCCGGCTCGCTGGCGGCGTTGCGCACGACTTCAACAATCTGCTGACCGTAATTCTCGGATACAGCCAGATCTTGGCGGATGGCGTTCCTCCTGACAGCCGTCTTGCCGAAAGTACAGCGCAAATCAAGTCGGCCGCTGATCGCGCCGCCGGCATCACGCGCCAGTTGCTCGCCTTCAGTCGTAAGCAGGTGCTCTCCCCCAGAATCATCAACCTGAACGACACGATGCTCAGTCTCGATTCCCTGTTGCGCCGGCTGATTGGGGAGGACATCGAAGTGATCACGATGCCGACCAATGATCTCGGTTCCGTCAAAGCGGATCCTGGACAAATCGAGCAGGTCATCATGAACCTGGCGCTGAATGCTCGTGATGCCATGCCTCATGGCGGAAAGCTCACCTTGGAAACTGCCAACGCTCAACTCGATGGGGCGTACGCGGAAGAACATCAGCCCGTAAAGGAAGGTTCTTACGTGATGCTAGCGGTCAGCGATACCGGGCAAGGCATGACTCCCGACGTGCGAGCGCGCGTCTTCGAGCCTTTTTTCACGACCAAGGAAGTTGGCAAAGGCACCGGCCTCGGACTCTCGATGGTTTACGGAATCGTCAAGCAGAGCGGAGGCTATATCTGGGTATACAGCGAGCCCGGACATGGAACTACTTTCAAAATCTACTTCCCGCGTGTCGATCAGCCGGCCCAGACGACTGGGACCGATCGGCGCATCGGCAGCGTGCAGCGCGGCACGGAAACCATTCTCTTAGTGGAAGACGACCCTCAACTTCGCCAGCTCAGTTCCTCCGTGTTGGCCCACTGCGGCTACAAAGTTCTGGTGGCGAGTACTCCCGAGGAAGGTCTGGATATTTGCAAACCCCACAATAACAACATACGGCTGCTGGTCACCGACGTTGTGATGCCGCGAATGAACGGGCGTCAGTTAGCGGAACAGGTTCTTCAAATCCTCCCCAATGTGAGGGTGCTTTACATTTCCGGATACACGAACAATGCCATCGTGCATTATGGCGTACTCGATCCCGGACTCTGGTTCCTGCCCAAACCTTTTACCTTGTCAGCCCTGGTCGCAAAGGTTCGCGAAGTCCTGGACGCGAAGACAAGTAAGTTGTAGAGCTAGGAAGTGGAATCGCTTCATCCTCTCACTTGGCGCCTTCCGCCCAATAGCTGTTTCTCGCCAGAACAGTACTCCCTTCAGGGCTTTTCAACCGCACGCGAATCTGATGGAGGCCGGGATGAGGATTTTTCGGCGCGAAACTCAAGAGATAGCGGCTGTGGAGGTGATTGGTGAAGTCATTCATACGCACTTCGAATTTCTTGCGCGTGGTAAACAGCTCGTACTCGCCGCCGGTCATGGAAGCGACAGTGTCCGGAATGTTTCTCCTCATCGCCTGTGCGAGGCGGTAACCTAGTTCAAGGAAGTTCACCCCTTCGTGCATTTCGTCGATGTTCGTTCCGCGCTCCGTATCGAGCACGTTCGAGATTCCCGGAGAAAATGCCAGCGCATACATCACGGCGTTGCTCTGTCCAATGGCCGCAACCGTGTCCTCGATCTTCCCCCGGCTGCCATGATCGCGCGTTTCGCTGATCAAAAGCAGCACTCGTTGCCGGTCCTCTGGTTCCTGCCTGAGCAGATTGATCGAATATGCGACGGCATCCAGAATGACCGCCCCTTCGTCGCCCGGCTGCAAATTCCTGAGATCGGCATCGATCAAGCTCTCATCCCTGGTGAAGTTCCGGACCAACTCAACCTGACTGTCGAATTCAACCAGGGCAACCCGCGCCGTTCCCAAACTGAACAGCGGACCGAGCATCGTCTTCAGACCCTGCATTCGTGGAAACTCGTAACTCGCGCGACGCCCACGCTGAATTGCGATCACCAGCGAGACAGGCTGTCCCTCCGGAGACTCGTCGAATTGTACCGGTTGTTCGACACCGTCGTCTTCTACAACGAAGGCCTTGGCTGGAAGTCCATATACGATCTCGCCTTGCCGGTCTTTGACCAGTGCAGGCACCAAAACGATGTTGGATTGGGAGCGGAGGGTTGGTTCCTGGGAATGAGCGACGCCGCAGAGCAGTCCTAGAACGACAAGGCATCCAGTCGCGCGGTGCAGGCTATCCCGCTTTTCGGTTTTCTTCCAGCACTTCGTCCAGCGCACAGGCTAGTAGATGCGCACGCTTCAGATAATCGGTTGCCCCACTCTCCTGATTTTTCTTGATCAGGTGATATTCGTCGGCAATATTAAGAGCGGCCAGCACGGCAAGTCTGGAAGTATCGACGGTGTTCGTTGCTTCAGCAACTGCCCGCATCTTGGAATCGACATATTCTGCAAGCTTCAGGATATAATCCGGATCGGATCCACGGAGGTTGTATGCCTGGTCAAAAATCTCCACGCGCACGCTGGCGTTCTGCGTGTCTTTGATCGCCTGATTCTTTGTAGCCGTCGCCATAATTGATCTCTGATTAAACGAAGCAACCTGCGCCTGACGTCGAGTACTCAGCTCGCTTCTGCCATGGATTCGATCTGTTGCAGCATCTTCTCCACGCGCGCGCGAATATCCTCGCGCTCCTTCTTCAATTGCACGGATTCGCGGCGCAACCTGGTCAGTTCTTCCTCGCGATCCTCCAGTTGCTGTCGCAGACGCTGCGCATCCCGTTCGGCGGAAGCCTGCGCTTGCCGTGCCGCTTTGTACATCTCTATGGTGCGATAGATTTTCTCTTCGAGTGCCTGAAAATCGTCTGCCGGAACCTGCTCTGCCACCTGCTCAACCGCGTTTAATGCCATAATTGCGCTTACCCCGCCAGGATTTCGTGCATTTCTCGCAGTATACTCCACATTCTTGTGAAAGAATTCGCCCTCTTTTGTCGCCATTCGGAGCTTTAAGGTCGACGGTAAGGTACGCGGTCAGGAAGTGCCGATGATCGGATTCCGTCCTGTGTGATCACGAAGTAAAATCGGACACTCAACGCTGCAGTTTCCCGAGCCTCCGCGCCGCTTCGTCGAGCGTCTCCGGCTTCTTGCAGAACGCGAAACGAATCTGCCGCGCGCCATCCCGCGGATCGCGATAGAAACTGGACCCGGGCACGGCAGCGACACCGATCTCCTGCACCAGATACTTCGAGAATTCAACGTCGTTGTTGAAACCGAACGTGGAGATATCGGTCATCACGTAGTACGCGCCGCGCGGACGGAAACATTTGAAGCCGGCAGCGGTCAACGCCGGCATCAGATGATCGCGCCGCACACGGTATCCTTCGGCCAGCTTTGTGTAATACTCCTGCGGCATGCTCAATGCTGCCGCGCCTGCTTCCTGCAACGGAGCAGGTGCGCCCACAGTTAAGAAATCGTGAACCTTCCGGATTGCATTCGTGATCTTCTCCGGCGCCACCGCCCATCCCACGCGCCATCCCGTCACGCTGTAGGTTTTCGACATGCCGTTGATCGTGACCGTACGGTCGCGCATGCCGCCGAGTGACACCATGGAAATGTGCTCGGTGCCGTCGTACAGAATATGCTCGTAAATCTCATCGGTGATCGCGAGCACATCGAATTCAATGCACAGATCGCGGATAAACTCGAGTTCCGCTCGCCTGAAGACCTTGCCCGTAGGGTTGTTGGGTGTGTTTAAAATGATCGCCTTGGTGTGCTCATTGAAAGCCCGCCGCAATTCCTTTTCATCGAACGCCCACTCGCCGTCGTCTGTGTTTGGCGGACGGAGTTTCACGAATTTCGGCTTGGCCCCGCTCAGTACAGAGTCCGGACCGTAATTCTCATAAAACGGCTCGAACACCACGATTTCGTCTCCCGCGTTGCAAACCGCCAGCAGCGTTGAGATCATCGCTTCGGTCGAGCCGCAACAAACCGTGATTTCCTTCTCCGGATCGACGGAAATGCCTTGCCAGACGCCCATTTGGCGCGCGATGGCATTACGGAGACTTTTTGCGCCCCAGGTAATAGCGTACTGATTCATGTCAGTCGCGACGGCCTGCTGCGCGGCCTGCTTAATTTCCGCCGGAGCGGGGAAGTCTGGGAATCCCTGCGCCAGATTAACCGCTCCGTGCAACATCGCCTGGCGCGTCATCTCCCGGATTACGGACTCGGTGAAGTGCTCGACCTTATCGCTGAGAAAATGCTTGCGAGCGACGCCGGAGGGACGGGTCATGGTGTCAGCCATAAAACGCAGAGTAGCACAACGGGCGAGGACATCAGCAAGCATTCACGGCGTGAATCCTACGCTGCGCCAAAGTTCGGCGGTGTGATACATCGTGCCATTTGTGATCACGTATTCCACGTTGCGCGTGTTGTGAATGTCTTCGAGCGGATCGCCATTGATGAGAATGAGATCCCCGCGCTTACCCTTTTCTATCGTTCCTAATTCTTTTTCGAGGTGCATCGCGCGGGCCGGAACGATGGTCGCCGCCTGGATCGCTTCCATCGGAGTGAACCCGGCCTGCACATACAACTCGATTTCGCGGTGCAGGCTGTATCCGGGCACCGTCTGATCGGTGCCGGCAACGATCGGAATTCCCGCTTTGTGCAGCGCGCCAACGATCGCCACTTCTTTTTCGAACACTTTCTCCCCCATCTCTGATCGCTCGCTCGGAGGACTCACATCCGTAAGTTGCTCGGCCAGTTCCGGAGCAACCTTGGTCACGCCCGGCTCAAAACTCGCCGGCGGCTTCGCAGTCGTTGCCGTAAGAAATTCAAACACAGCCATCGTTGGATCGACGACGGTGTGATGATCTTTCAGGAGTGCCAGCGCCTTGCGGGCCTCCGGAGAGTCGAGATCGAGATTCGCCACGACCTTCGCCCGATCAGGACGGCTCATATCCTTGGGGAAGGGCGCATGCATGATGTCGGCAATGTATAGAATGTGATTGATCTGGTCTTGCCCGGCCTCAATGGTCTGATACGCGTTCAGTCCATTGGGAACGTGGCCGGTCACTGTCATGCCCAGCTTGTGGGCTTCGTCGGCAACAGCTTTTACTTCTTCGAGCTTCACCGAGCTGTAGATCTTCATCTGCTGAAAACCGGCGGCGTGGTAGCGGTCGACCCATTCGCGAGCCTGCTCCGGCGTGTCGACGCGCTCCACACCGATCGTCATGGGGCCGGAGCCATCGACGATGCCCGCGGCTAAAATGCGAGGCCCCAGGCCGCGCCCTTGCGCAATGGCGTCGCGCACGGCGGTGATGAATTCGAACTCATTTCCGCAGTCGCGCACCGTGGTGACGCCCGCCGCCAGATAAATCGGCCCCCACTCCACCTGCTCGAAGTGCGCGTGCATGTCCCAAAGGCCGGGCAGAATGAACTTGCCGTGCGCATCAACCACGCTGGCATGTTTAGGAATCTTCACGTTGGCGCGGGGGCCAACGGCGATGATTTTTCCGTCGCGAATCACGACCGCGGCATCGGGAACCGGTGTGGATCCTGTTCCGTCGATTAGAGTGCCTCCAACGACGGCGAGCGTCGTCGCATGACTGCCGGGGATGCCCTTGGAAATCTCTGCCAGAGCGGACATGCCATCCGCGCCCGCACGTCCTACAAAATCCCCCAGCGCACTCTCATAGCCTTCGCGAATGGCTTCGAAGTGATCGAACTCGGCGTCGGTGGTGACGGCCGCCACCAGATTTCGATGCGCATCGAACCAGAGCGTCTCGCGACCCCAGATCAGTCCATCAATGGTATAGCGGTCGAGCTTCTCGTCTTTGCCTGTGTCTTTCGCGTCGTCTTTCGAAGTGACATGAATCATATCTTGCCCGCGAGGTTCGATCTTGACCGTACCTCTCGGCAATGTCGGCAATTGCGCCGGTGAGCCGTGCGTCGCCCAATAGCGAACCATCAGCATCTGCATGGTCGCCGGTGCGTACCCGGCAATGGCGAAATAAGGGTCCGTCGGAAGAGCAATCTCGCTGTGCTTGTCGCGCGTGCGGAATTGCACTTTGCCCTGATCGATGGTCACCGCCTCATCGATGGCAGCGGTTCGCGCTGTGCGGCCTTTGATTTCGAAAGCCTGCGGCGTCAAGTCCTGCGCGCCGCGAAATGTAACCGAGAGTGGAACCACCGTGCCGCGGTCGGTAAATTTAAAATCTATTTTCGCCGTGATGGAATCGCCGTCGCGGCGGATTTCGTAGGTTTCTTCACCGATGGCTTGCTCGAATTTATGGAGCGCGAACTTGCCCTGATCGAGAAGGACCGAAGAATCCGCAGCCGACGACTGCTGACCAACGGCCGATGAAATGAATATAGAGAGCGCGCAGGCAGCAGCGAGAACTTCAAGAGAAAAACGAAAATGTTTTGGCATCAGGAAGGGAGACCCCGTGGAAGATGTAGAGAAACTTGAAACCGGCTCTTAATCAACTTTGCCTTTTCACCGCAATCCCCAACTCGCGCAGCTGCTTCTCACCCACCGGTGTCGGCGCGTCCACCATCAGATCGACGGCGCGAGCCGTCTTCGGAAATGGAATAACCTCACGCAGACTTTCAGCGCCCGCCAGAATCATCACGATGCGATCGAGTCCGAGAGCGATACCTCCATGCGGAGGCGTGCCGTACTCCAAAGCCTCCAGAAAAAATCCGAAGCGCGACCTCGCTTCTTCGTCGCTCATGCCAAGCGCTTGAAAAATTTTGCGCTGAATATCTTGCCGGTGAATACGAATCGAACCCGAGCCCAGCTCCGTTCCGTTCAGCACAACGTCGTAGGCGAGCGCCCGCACAGCGCTCAACGGCGACTGCGGGTCGTTCACCGACTCCACACCCGCCTCAAGCAGGCTCATGTCCTCTTCATGTGGCGAAGTGAAGGGATGGTGCGCCGCCATCCACTGCTTTTCGCCTTCATCCCACTCGAACATGGGAAAGTTTGTGACCCAGAGGAAACGGTAGTCTTTCGTGGAATCGCCGGTCTTCTTGAAGATGCCATGCCGATCGGCGTACTTCTGCGCCAGCGCCAGCCGCAACAGCCCGGCCGAGGCGTAGATGGACAACTCCGCGGGCGTGACCTTGCGATGAGCTGGCATCGCAGTCTGCGGACCGGCCTGCGCCGACCCCGCCACCAGCACGATCAGATCGCCCTCTTCCATCGCAGTCTTCTTTGCAATGGCAGCGGCAGCGTCAGGATACTTATTCCCGATGCGTTTGAAGTCTTCATAGACTCGCGCGCCGCCCTTGGAGTGAAACATGGGCTTGATGTCATCACGCTCTTTGCGCGAGAGTTCGCCAACTTTCGGGGTACGGATGGCGATCACGGGCAGATTTGCGTTGATGGCGAGTTCGTGCAGGTTCTCAGCTGTGAAGCAGTCGCGAACATCGGAAAATGGAGGCAGTCGCAAGTCGGGCTTGTCGATGCCATAGAGCCGAATCGCTTCGTCGTAGTCCATGCGCGGGAACGTTGTTTCGATCTCGACTCCCGCCGCATGAAACGCGGCTTTCAAGAATCCTTCAACGACCTCCCACACGCGCTCCGCCTGCGGATACGACATTTCCAAGTCGATCTGGGTGAACTCGGGCTGGCGGTCGGCGCGCAAATCTTCGTCGCGGAAGCAGCGCACAATCTGAAAATACTTGTCGAAGCCGGAGATCATCAGGATCTGCTTGAACAACTGCGGTGATTGCGGCAGGGCATAGAACGTCCCCGGCTGCACGCGGCTGGGCACCAGGTAGTCGCGGGCCCCTTCGGGGGTCGAGCGCGTCATGAACGGCGTTTCAATCTCGAAAAATCCCTGCGACGACAGATAATCGCGGATCGCCTTCGCCACCTTGTGCCGCGTCTCGATGTTGAATTGCATCACATCGCGGCGCAGATCGATGTAGCGATATTTCAGCCGCGTTTCTTCGTTTGTGAGCGCGGTGTCCGACGGCAGGAAGGGCGGCAGCTTCGACTCATTCAGAATGCTCAGTTGGTCAGCAACTAGTTCTACTTCGCCGGTCGGCATTTTCGGGTTAACAGTGTTGC
>Ga0187782_10004462_pt1 | contig 10486 bp, 10 predicted proteins | sample 0715_SJ02_MP15_2_FD_132454 | JGI IMG/M metagenome (GOLD analysis project Ga0187782, IMG submission 132454) | Tropical peat soil microbial communities from peatlands in Department of Meta, Colombia - 0715_SJ02_MP15_20_MG | ecosystem: Environmental > Terrestrial > Soil > Wetlands > Peat | place...
CGCACCAGGGCCTTGAGACCTTGTTCTTTGGGCACGAGAGCTTCTTCGCGCGGAGCCACACGCTGCTGCTGGCCGGTCATTTCCAGCAGTTCTCGGAAGCTTCCTTCGTCGTCCTCTAAAATCACGTAGCGCTTGACGAAGTTCTCAAGTTCCCGCAGGTTTCCGGGCCATGGATAGCGCATGGCAGCTTCCAGCAGATTCTTCGACGGATCGGGCGGTGTCTTCTGATATTTCTCGCTGTACTTGACCAGAAAGTGTCGAAACAGGAGCGGAATCTCTCCCGTCCGCTCGCGCAAGGGCGGGATGTGCAGCGAGAGGACGTTTAAGCGGTAGTAAAGATCTTCGCGGAAACGCCCGCTGCGCATGGCCTCTTTCACATCCACGTTCGTCGCGGCCAGGACGCGAACATCCACGTTCACGACCGAACGCGCACCGAGGCGCGAGTACTGGCCGTCCTGTAGTACATGCAGGAGCTTCGCCTGCAGGTGCGGGCTCATCTCCGCAATTTCATCGAGGAAAATCGTTCCCTTGTTGGCCAATTCAAACTTCCCGGGCTTTGCGCGCACAGCGCCAGTGAACGCACCCTGCTCAAATCCGAATAGCTCGGATTCCAAGAGCTCACCCGGCAGGGCCGCACAATTCACCTTTACGAAGGGTTGTTGCTGCCGTTTGGAGCGCAGGTGAATCATCCGCGCCACAACTTCCTTGCCCACTCCGCTTTCGCCGCTGATGAAAATCGGCACGTCCACCGGCGCGATCTGCAGGATCTGCTGGCGGATTTTCAACATTTGAGGACTGGCGGCGAGGAACGAAATATCCTCGGTCAACGCCTCGCAATATTCACGCAGGCTCTGATTCTCAGAGCGGAGCTGCTGCTTCTGTTTGCACTTCAAAAATGCAGCATCGAGTTCCGGTTTTTCAAACGGTTTAGTCAGATAATCGAGCGCCCCGAGACGAATGGCTTCCACCACGGTATTCACTTCGTTCGCGCAGGAAAGCATGATGACGTTGAGCGAGCGGTCCACCTGCATCAATTGCCGCAAGGTCTCGAGACCGTCGATTTCCGGCATGAGCACGTCCAGGATGATAAAGTCGGGCCGCTCCCCTGCTCCGACCTGCTTCAGCGCCTCCTTGCCGCTGGAAAGCGTTTCCACTTCGAAACCGTCCACCTCGAGCAGCGTCCGGAGGTATTTTCGGATGCTCGGCTCATCGTCGACGACCATGATTTTTTCTTTGTGATCCATCATCGTTTCCGATCTCGTGCACGTAGTTTTTGTTTATTCGGCACGAATCGGCAGCAGGAACGAAAACGAGCTGCCGCGACCCAATTCACTATCCACCCAGATCTTGCCACGATGGGCCTGAATCAATCGCTTGGTGATCGCCAGTCCCAGTCCCATTCCCGAGGAGGAGGGATCGACGCGTACAAACTCGTCGAAAATCTCTTGATGGAATTCCGCCGCAATTCCCGAACCTGTGTCGGTCACGGTCAACAGAACGCTGTTGGGCCGTTGTTCGCCTCCCTGGCGCCGGTCCTCGGCAGGTGCGGTCTCGGTCACGCGCCGTTCCCAAAAATGCAACTGCACGGTCAAGGTGATGGTCCCTCCACTCGGCGTGTGTTTCAAGGCGTTATCGAGGAGGTTTACGATGCACTGCTGTACCTTCTGGTAATCGAATGGGAACGCGGGCAGCCCGCGCGGCACGCGCGTCTCCAGGCGTATATTGGCGCGCTGAAAGGCATCTTTCCATCGGGTTGCGACATCCTTGATGCAGTCGCGCAGGTCATTTTCATGCAACTGCAGTACAAGTTTGCCGCTTTCCAGGGCTGAATAGTTCAAGAACATGGAGACCAAGCGGACCAGACGGTCACAACTCTCTTTGGATTCCCTCAAAATGTCGACCTGCTGTTCGCTCAGCCGCCCAAGGGATCCGGAAAGCAGCAGATCGTAGTAACCCTTCATCACGGCCAGAGGTGTTTTCAGCTCGTGTGCGGCCGACGCGAGCAAAACCGTTTTCTGGCGGTTCGCTTCTTGAAGACGCAAATAGGCGGCGAGAAGATTCCGATAGGTGATCTCTCGCTCCTGCATCAGCTCCTGCACAGTTTGGCGGATTTCCGCTTCCTCGGCGGGAGGCTCGGGTTCGATATAGACAGCGAGCCAATCGGGCTCGGGAAGCCAGCGAATGCGCGCCCGAAAGGCACCCTCGGTGCTGGGCACAGGCAGATTCACGTCCTGCTCACCACTTTCCAATTTGCCGAGGACTTGCTTGCGATCGGTGGCGAGAATGTCGTCGAACAGATCCAGTGTCGAGTTGTTTGCTAGTTTCGGCGAGCGCAGGGCGTCTTGGGCATGCAGGTTCGCGAAAAGAATTTGGCCGGCTCGGTCGGACACGAGAAGAGGCCGGTCGATGGCGTCCAATAGGCTTGCGACCATCTGAAACGTAGCCGGACCGGCTGCCTGCTTCTCAACTGCCGCGCTTTTGGACAACCCACCCTCCGCCACGGGCTATGTTCAGAGAGGTATCTTGGTCCTCACCGATATCAGCCTGGGGGATTCGCTTGGAAAGGTATGCTCGCAGAAGGAAACAAATTGTGTCAATGGCAAATGAGTCCCAAGATTGCACAATCTTGGAAAGGAATTGCCGTAGATTTGCGCATTTCCATTCGCACCTCCCTAAATCCATAGCCCGCCTCTCTTTGTAAGTGATTGATTTCATTAGCTCTAATCCACAGATGATCGAGGGCGTAGAACGTGCATAGAGATAGCCGGCCCCAATTAGTACTAATACTTGAGTACCGAATGAGTCTGAGAGAAGAATTGGTCAATCCGAATTTTGCCGCCCAGCCATTGACCGACGAGCGTAGGCGTTTTCAGCGGATTCACTTGCAGGTCCCCTTGTTTATCCGCGGCAGGGACGCTCACGGTGAACAGTTTGTGGAGCTGGCCAAGACTCTGGACGTTAGCGGTCTTGGTGCCTTCCTGACCAGTCCGCGACCGCTGCCAATGGGCGGGGTCGTTACACTCACCATTCCGGCCCCCTCGATCACATCATCGGCCCTCGTTCCGGCCGGGATGCCGCCGATTCAGGCCAGGGTCAAACGGCAGCAGGAAGCAGGCGATATTCACCTAGTTGGGGTCGAATTCCTCAAACCGATTGCCTGATTCTCCCTCTATCCCATCCAGGACACGCATCGAGCCTTAAGTGGAACAGCTTTTCACTCTTGGTTTGGCTGCCGCGAGCCTGTTTCGTCCTTTTGCCGGTAAGACCTTCCCGTCCAGCGAGTTATCGCTCGAGCTCTCGAAGGCCTGGCCTGGCCTGAGTTGGCGTGAATGGACCCGTCCGTGCTATAAGTGTCTTGCCCCCGCGGATGCCTCTTTTTGTCTCAAGGCAGGTAGGTTCGGAATCCATCGATGCCCCAGCCCGGCGAGGTTTTTCAGCCGAAGCCATCGGCCGAAGATTCGTTGCTGGATTTGCTCGTAGAGACCTTAGAAGGACTCGACGAGGAGGCGCGCGCGCAATTCTTGCGGCAATTCTTCCGCACGATTGCGCAGATCGACCTTACGGAAGCGCAAAGCAGCGAATATTGGAGCAAGATTCTCGAGCGCCGCAGGGAGTTGGTCACGAGCACCGGCAAAGCCGTCTCCCTGAGGACCGCGATGGTGGATGTCCTTTCCTCGATGAGCTCTCTCCGCGTTCCCGTCCTGGTCGAATACGACGAATTTAAGAAACTGCAGATTAACGCGGCCACCGATGCGCTCACGGGACTCTACAATCGCCGTCTGTTCGACGAGTACCTTGACAAGGAACTCAATCGCGCCAAGCGCTACGGCCAGCAACTCGCGGTCGTAATCTTGGACCTTCACAAATTGAAGGAGGTGAACGATCGATTCGGGCATCTTCAGGGAGATCACGTCCTGCAGATCGCAGCCACGACGCTCCGCACGACTCTGCGGGCCGCCGACTTCGCCTTCCGCATCGGCGGCGACGAATTCGCCCTACTGCTACCACAGACCGACACGGAGCAGGCCGTTACGCTCTGCCGCCGCGTGCGATCCGAATATGAAAATCAGCTTCACCCTCTGAGGATGGATGTGGGCGTGACACTCGACTTCGGTGTGGCCGTGCATCCCCACGACGGAGATCAAAAGGGCGCGTTGCTGAGCGTTGCCGATGAACGCCTCTATGCCTTGAAGCATGCAACCCGCACGCCGCCGCGCGTCGTTCCCATCGAGAAGGAACCTGCCCCCGAAGCAGCTCCTGCACCCCCGCGCGTGTCTCCCCCGACGCCCGCGCCAGGCCCCAGCGTTGTCCGCGAAGCGCCTCCCGAGCGGCGCAAGTGGGAGCGCGTCTCGCTCGCCGGAACCAAAGCGCATGCCGTGTTTGCCGAGACTCAGCGGACGGCCAAAGTCATTGATCTCAGCTATGGGGGTGTGGCGCTGGCCCTTGACCGAGAGGAAGATCTGCCCGAGCAATTCAACGCCGTGCTGCACGTGCCGATTTTGCCGCCGGTTCGCGTCCTGTTGCGCAAGGTATCCTCGCTGCGTATCGAGACAGGCCGCCTTCGCCTGGGATGTGCGTTCATCTCCTAAAAAGCTCTGCCTCGTTTTTCCACAGCTGTGGAATTCGAACGCATTTTTCTAACGCTTGGACTAGCGCACCTGGTTCGGCGGCGTTACTATTCCGATTCAGCGGCCCGCCCGTTGATCTGGGACGAAGATGGCTGAGACGATTGCATTGCCCAAGCGTGCTTCCCTAAACAGCGGTTTCCAACTGTGGATGGACCGAGTGCTCGAGAGAGCCGACGAAGCCGAACGCGACTGGAATGCAGACGCCGTGCACGACTTACGTGTCGCGCTCCGGCGCTGCCGCACCATGGCCGAGGCTTTGGACGAGGTAAATCCCTGCCCGGGTTGGCGGAAGCTTAAAAAGTCGAGTCGCGAGATATTTCACGCCTTGGGTGAACTCCGGGACGTACAGGTCGAGGCTGGTTGGCTCAAGAAACTCGCACCGTCCGGGGATCCGGTGCGAAGGCACATGCTCACGTTGCTAGCCGGACAAGAGAAGCTGCATCGCGCCAGAGCCGAGCGCGCCCTCAACGCATTTGATCGCAAGGGCTGGAAGAAGCTCACGCGGAAACTCTCGCCCAAAGCACAATTCTTCCCTCTCGAGAGCGTGGTCTTCCAGCGTCTGGCGCTTGCGCGGCTGAACCGGGCGGCTGAGCTGTTTCAAAAAGCGCGCAAAAGCCGGAGCACCGTTGCCTGGCACCGGTTGCGGATCGGGGTCAAGAGATTTCGCTACATCGTCGAGAATTTCTTGCCGCAGCGTTGCGAGGCCTGGTGCGATGACCTCCAACGGATGCAAGACCTGCTCGGCGACGTCCACGACATGGACGTGCTGCGGGCGAAGGTCCGCCACCTGTCCGTCGAGCTGCGTCCCTCGGTTGTGGCGCAATGGAACGAGAGGATTGACACGAGGAGAAAAGCCTGCTTGGAAGCCTTTCTCCAATTGAGCGCGGGACCGAGCTCGCCGTGGCTGACTTGGCGTGCGGGATTTCAGTGGGGTCATGCGCTTGTCGCGGCTTCGGTTCCCCAGCGCCGAACCGCGTGAGGTTAATCTCCGAGATCGCGAAGCACCTTCGGGCTTAACACCCAGCGAAGCTCCCACCGGCTGTGGCTGCCTTGCTGTTCAAAGCAGGCCACACCTGCCTTCTTCAAAGCGGTGAAAGCACCTCGCGCCCCCGCGAGCAGCGAGATCAAAAGATCGAGATGCGGGGCGTGTCCACAGCACATCACTTCCTTGGCTCGCAGGCGTGCAATCTCTCCCAGGATGGTGGCCGGATTGTCGGTGGGCTTCAGAGCTTCGCTCACGCGGATCTTTTCCGGCGAATAGCCCAGCGCCTCGGCGAAGATTTCCGCTGTCTGCGCCGCACGAACGTATGGGCTCGTGATCAAAATGTCTGGCTTAGCGCCCAGCGCCCGTAGGCCCAGAGCGGCCGACCGCGTTTTCTGCACGCCCCTGGCCGTCAGGGGGCGTTCGGCTTCCGGCGGGCACTTTGGGTCGGTGCGATCGACCGCGATGCCGTGACGAACCAGATAGAGAATCATGCGCTAGGCCACCTTTTCCCGCCTCTGCCTCTGGTCCCTGCGAAACTCCGCTTTGAGTTGAAATTCCTTCTCGAACAGATCCGCCTTGCGCCCGAGTCCGGCCAGGTCAAGCCGCGTGCCCTCGGTGGCGCCGATGAGGAAGATGGCGCGGCGGCCAGCAATCTGCACGTCCACGCCCGAGATTTTCTGCGCATGTTCGGATTCGAGCTTTTCGGCGATGCGCAAGAAGGAGGTGAGCAGCCGCAGTTGCCTTCGCTTCTCGTTGTCGAGTGCGGCATAGGATGCGTGTCCTAGCTGCGGTTCCGACTTACAGTTGTGATAGCGCACCACCGCCGCAACCATCTCGCGTCTCCAGCCACCAAGCCCAGGAATCTCGCCCCAGCGCACCAGGTATTCGCCGTGTCGGTGGTGGGCTTTGCGGTGCACGAAGTGGCCGATGTCATGCAGGAGCGCGCCCATCTCGAGGATGAGGCGCATTTCGGCGCCCATTTCGTGGAGCGGACGCAGTTGATCGAACAAAGAGAGCGCGAGCCGCGCGACTTGATCCGCGTGCCGTGAATCGCCATCGTGGCGCCGTGCAAACCAGCGGACACCCGCCAACATTCTTTCGGCGCGATCTCTCTGCTCATCCGAGGCCGCCCGGCCAGAATATTGTTCGGCTACGAGATCAAGCAACAATCCCTCGCGCACCCCGACTCCGGGTACCAGGAGCGAGCGCAACTCAAGCCATTCTGCGACCGTGTTGATAATGATAGCGGCGATTCCCATCACCTCGGCCCGGTCCCGCCGGACCCGGAATACGCGCATGCGCGAGGCGATATCCAGACCCAGGATGCGCCACATCTGGTCCCGCAGCAGGCGGGCGTTAAGGGTTGGAGTTCCGGCCACTTGCGGGCCCGGCGCGAGACGTACTAAAGCTTCGGCATTGCCCCCACAGGCCACTGCGATCGCGCGTGAAAGGTTCGGCGGAGACGGCATGGCGCTGCGCAGCATCGCCAGGACATGATGGCGCAGCCGCCGGGTGCGGTCCTCATCGATGGCGCCCCCGATGGAAAACGTCTCCATGACCCGGATGGTTCCGAGCGGCAAAGCGATGCGGCGAACGAGCGAGCCCTGCTCGAAAAAATTCAGTTCCAGGCTGCCCCCGCCCAGATCGAAGATCAGTCGCGGTCGGACCCGCTCGCGAAGAACCCAGTGGACCGCCGCGCAGACCAGTCGCGCCTCCTCCGCACTACTGATGACCTCGAGTTTGATCCCGCTCTTCCGCCGGATGCGCTCCATCAGCCGGCGGCTATTGCGAACCTCCCGCGCCGCCGACGTGGCCACGGCTCGGCAAGCACTCACCTGATGGTGATCCATACGCTCCCGGAAATGGCGGAAGGCGCGGACAGCCCGGGCAATGGTCTTGTCGTCGAGCAGTCGCTGCGTGAAGGCGTTGTGCCCGAGCCGCACGGCGGCGCGTTCGCTTTCAAGAATCTGGATGTGGTGGGGAGAAGTCGCGCGCGCAATAACGAGACGAATGGCGTTCGATCCGGCATCGATCGCACTCAGTTGGACGGGTGCGGCCACTCTTCAGCGCCAGAGGTGCGCGAGCGCGTGCGAAGGCTTATAGTGCGTGCCGCGGATTGCCAGGTGGGACGCGATCCGCGTCCGTAGCGCCCGGTTCACCTCGGAAACGCTGGCCTCGCCATCGAGCTCGATAAAACCGTGCCTGTTCGATAGAAATTCGAATTCCTGCTTCATTAACAACTGATATCGGACGAAGGACTGAAAGAGATCGTTCGAAAGCGACATATCGCGGCCCGACTCCCAATAGCTGATCGTTTGCGATTTCTTGAATTCCCGGTCAAAGGCCACTTCCGGGCGCACGTTCAGCCAGAAGGTCAAATCGGGACGCAAGGCGCTCTCATAAATCCCATGCAAATAATCCCGGCTGATTCCCCTCACTGCCGCGCGCGCAATCAAAGTGAAGATATAGCGATCGGCGAGAACAATCAATCCCGAGCGCAAGGCCGGCAGAATCCGCCGTTCCAACTGATCGAAAAAGTCGGTGCTGTACATCAAGGCGAGCGTAAGCCGCGTCACGGCGTTTTCGGCAAGCAGCGCGTCGATATCCTCGCCCACCAGGTAGGACCGGCGCAGGCCCATCGTCTCGACTGCGAAACCTTCCGATTCCAGCCATTCGGTCAAAAGCGAGATCTGTGTCGATCGGCCCGATCCGTCCACGCCTTCCACCACAATCAGGCTCCCGCTCAGCTCCTCGGGCCGGACTCCCGGTAAGGGCGTTCCGTAGAACCGCGCCGCGAGGTTGCCGTTTCCGTTCTTGTTCTTTTTCGCAGACTTCGCCTGAGACCCATTGGGGGAAACCTTTGGCGTGAAATTGGAATGGGCTCGTTTCATTTTTTCTTCGGCGCGAAACGCGCAAGGTCGACGCGCTCGCTCACGAGCTGTCGCATCAAAGTCTGTAGCCGGTTTACTCGCACCGTCCCGTCCATCAGCACGAAACGGTCTGTTTCAATCATCTGATCGTAGTTGCTCAGGATTCGCTCTTGGAAAATGCGGAAGCTTTCAGCCCGATCGAGCGAAAGCCCCAGGTCCATTCCGGCTTCGTAGTACTTCAGCTTGGGACGTCCCGCCACGATCCGGTTGACAGCCACGTCCAGCGGCGCGCGGAAATAAAAGGTAATGTCGGGTACGGGCGCGAAGCTGTAGAGATTGCGCAGCCAGTGAGGCGAGCAGCCCCGGGCGGCGTCTCGTGCGAACGCCGTGTAGACGTAACGATCCGCAAGTACCAGATAGCCGCCATGCAGCAGCGGCAAGATCTGCCGTTCGCAGCGGTCGGCGAAGTCCGCGGCATGCAGCAGGGAGAAGGTCGTTGGCGTCAGCATGCGCCGCTGTTTCCCGCGCCGGGTGGCGGATTTTACCAGCGGCGAAGAATTCCACTCGGTGAAGTGGATCCGGTAGCCGCCGATTTCTAGCCAGCGCTTCAGTAAATAGAGCTGCGTGCTCTTACCCGAACCGTCGATTCCCTCAACCACCACCAGCGCGCCCGGGTAGGCCGCCTTCGCCGCCGGCCCTCGTTCCGCGACGGGTTGCCGCTCGGGTGTGAGGACCTCTGAAGTGACCGTTGCCATGGCAGGACCTTGCCCCATGATACTTCGGAACCGTGAATACGCGATGAAAAAAGCATTACAGCGAGAACCAGTACGCCATCACAATCCGTGTGGGATCGCTTTTTTCTAAAAACTGGGCTCAGCAGTGGACATACTGTGGTCACTAGTGCTACTTTCCTCCGTCCGCGGAAAACGGGCAAGTCAACCAAGTTCCAGTACCCCGAACTTCCGGGTCCTTGCAATTCTTGCCCTTGTGGAACGCGGCTTCGAAGAAATGCATCTGAGTTTTGGGGCGTTGCGGCAGTTGATTCGGAAGTCCGCCTGCTCCAAGCCGAATTGAGGTGTGTCCCATGAAGCAATCCAGCTCGTTTGCCATCCTATTTCTGTTTTCCCTGTTTTGCGCGGCAACACTAGAGGCCGCGAGCGAATACTCCCGCACCGTGCCGGTTACTTTGCCGGAAGCAACGACGATCCAGGTAACCTTGAACAACGCCGTGGGGAGCGACCGAAGCCAGCCCGGGGACCATTTCGAAGCAACGCTCTCTCAGCCGGTGATGCTGGGCAGCAGAACCATCATCCCGGAAGGCGCGCACGCTACGGGCGTCGTTGTTGACGCCAAGCGCTCGGGAAGACTCGTCGGTCACTCTCACCTCCAGATCGCACTGGAAAGTGTCGAAGTAGGCGGCAACACCTATGAAATTCGCACTGCTACCGAAACGAAGATCGGCAAGCGCCACGGGAAGCATAACTTCGCCTTCATGGGCGGAGGTGTCGGAGGCGGTCTGCTGCTTGGCGCCCTTGCCGCCGGTGGCGGAGGCGCGCTCATCGGAGGACCCATCGGTCTGGGAGTCGGGACCGTGGCAGCTGTGGTCGCGTGCAAGAGAGATATCCGCCTGCCTGCCGAGACCCAAGTTACTTTCGAGCTCGCTACCCCGGCAACAATCGAAGTCACTGATCTAGACGTTGCGCGTTTAAGTGGAAGATTCCTAAACCAAGAGAAGTAGCCTCAAACGATCGCCCTTCGGCTCGCACGCACCAGCCAGCCCTGCTAGCAGGAAGCAGCTTGTTGGCGAGCTCGTCCTGCCCCTCGATTTCGCTCCGCTATTGCCTGCACTACAGCAAATAAGGTAGACAGTCGCAGTTGCCCCGCACTCTCCGTCGGTCATTCGGCCGGGCTTCGGATTTCGACGGCAGCCCCGACGGTACGGCTCAACTTTGGGAGGGTCGCGCATGACTACAAACTTCAGCAAGGCACTGATGGTCCCGCCG
>Ga0187782_10004463_pt1 | contig 10481 bp, 8 predicted proteins | sample 0715_SJ02_MP15_2_FD_132454 | JGI IMG/M metagenome (GOLD analysis project Ga0187782, IMG submission 132454) | Tropical peat soil microbial communities from peatlands in Department of Meta, Colombia - 0715_SJ02_MP15_20_MG | ecosystem: Environmental > Terrestrial > Soil > Wetlands > Peat | place...
CCCCTACGGCATTTACACCGTTCCGGAAATCTCGTACGTGGGTCGAAACGAGGAAGAACTCACGCAGCAGAATGTTCCATATGAAGTCGGGAAAGCTACCTATGGCGAAATCGCCCGAGGCCAAATCATCGGCGACGACATTGGAGTGCTAAAGCTGCTCTTCCATCGCGATTCGCGCGAGCTTCTCGGCGTGCACATCATCGGAGACAACGCCAGCGAACTTGTGCACATCGGCCAGGCGGTGCTAACGTTTGGGGGGAAGATCGATTATTTTATTCGCAACGTTTTTAACTATCCTACCCTGGCCGAAGGGTATAAGAATGCGGCCTTCGACGGGGTCAACCGGCTGGCAGAGTGATTGAGCGCGTCTGGGATCGCCGGCCCGCGCAGACTCCATTTGGAACCAACATAACACGGTTCCAGGCGGGACTACCCGCGGGTGCAAGGCGAAGCTACAATGCTACGCGGGGGAGGGAATCACCTGATAGCGGCCGCGGGCCTGGAATGCGCAGGTCCGGGTTAGGTTGTGCCTTATAGGCGGGAGGAAGCGATGAGCGGTCCCGAGGCGCGCGGTGCGGAGCGGCTCCTCTTGAGTACACGTTTTGCTCTGGTGGCCGGTTTTGGCGGCCTTCTGGCCGTCATGGCGCTGGCGGGGATTTACGGCCTGCGGGTTCTCCAGAAGATCCGATTGAACGACAACCGGATTCGAAAGCAGTTCCTCTCCAAGAATCATGCGCTCAATGATATCCGGTCCCAACTTCACCTCTCGGGTGTCATCGTTCGAGACTATTTGCTGGAGCCGGAGCCTGGTCGTGCCGAGGCATATCGAGTAAGTCTGGAAGAAGCTCGCCGTCAGATGGAGTCCGCGCTCGAATCGTTCCGCCAACAAATTGAGCCAGATCAGACGAAGTACTATTCGGAATTGTCAACAGAGCTTTCCAATTACTGGGAGGTCCTTGGCCCAATCTTCAAGTGGGACGCCGAGCAGCGCCGGCGCGAAGGATACGCTTTTCTGCAGGACGTGGTCTTCCCTCGACGCGCCGCGGTGACTGCGATAGCGGGTCAAATCGCGGACTTCAACGAGCGGCAACTGGATGCCGGCAACCGCCAAGTGGATCACCTCTTATTGGAGTTCCAAAGCCGGATGGCGATGATCCTTTCATTGGCACTAATCCTGGGTGCGGGGATGGCAGGCTTCAGCATGTGGAAGATTCTAGGACTAGAAGATCGAGCGCACGCTCAGTATCTGGAGGTCGTCGAGGCGCGAAGCCAGCTTAAGCAACTCTCCGCGCGGCTGGTGCAGGCGCAAGAGGAGGAACGGCGCGTGGTCTCTCGCGAGTTGCACGACGAGGTGGGTCAAGCGTTGTCGGCGGTTCTGGTGGAACTGCGTAATTTGTCGGCGGAATCTGCGATCCGAAGTGATGGACAGTCACTCGGTCACGTCGAAACAGTCAAAGGCTTAGTAGAGAATTCGGTACGCGTGGTTCGCAATATGGCCCTGCTCCTCCGCCCCTCCATGCTGGACGATCTTGGCCTTATTCCGGCGCTGCGATGGCAGGCCCGTGAAGTGGCCAAACGCACTTCGATGGATGTGAGCGTGGCGGCGGAACTGGCCTCTGATGACCTTCCCGACGAGTACAAGACCTGCATCTATCGCGTGGTGCAGGAAGCGCTGCACAATTGTTCCGGACACGCGCGCGCCACAAGAGTGCACATCAGGGTTCAGCAGCAACTGGGCCGGCTGGCGCTTTCCATCCAGGACGACGGGCAGGGTTTTGATGTAAGGCAGACGAAAGGACTGGGTCTACTCGGGATTGAGGAGCGGGTGGCGAGGCTGGGAGGCAAATGCGAGATACATACTGCGCCGGGAAGCGGAACGATTGTGGCCATAGAATTGCCTTTCAGTAATGGCAAAGGGGGCCCGGAAATTCGTGGAAAAGAAGACGATTCGGATTCTATTGGCGGATGACCACAACATCATGCGCCGCGGCTTGCGCCTGCTGCTGGAAAGGCAGCCGGGATTCGAGGTGGTCGGTGAGGCCGCGGACGGCCGCCAGGCGGCAGAGCAGGCGGAGGAAACTAAACCCGACGTCGTAGTTCTGGATATCGCCATGCCGAACATGAGCGGCATCGAGGCCGCGCAACGGATCAGAGCTCTGCTTCCCCAGGCTGCGATCGTAATTCTGAGTATGCACTCGGACGAGGGGTACGTCTTACGGGCGCTTAAGGCAGGAGCCAAAGGCTATCTCTTGAAGGACTCCGCGGAAAGCGATCTGATCGAGGCGATCAAGGCGGTGAGCGAAGGAAAAGCCTTCTTCAGTCCCGAAATCAGCAAGATCCTTGTGGAAGATTATGTGCGCGACATGAAAAAGCGAGGCGCCGAAGATAGCTATGAGCTGCTTACCTCACGCGAGCGCGAGATCCTGCACCTGCTGGCGGAAGGCAAATCGAACAAGGACGTCGCCACCTTGCTTAATCTCAGCCTTTACACGGTGGAAACGCACCGCAGAAACCTTCAGGACAAGCTCAATCTGCACAGCCTCGCCGAGGTGATCCTATACGCGGTGCGGAAGGGTTTGATCGCCTAGCTTTCCTCGACCTGCCGCGGGTCTGGAATTCCTCCCGCCTTCGTCGCGCTATTCCAATAAGACCACGCCAGCCTTACCGCCCGCACCACATCGTCTTCCCGAAGTGGTTTGGATAAGACATCGAAGCCGCCCGTTAGCACCACCTCGTTCCATAAGTACGCGTCGACCACTCCGGAAACCAGAATGATACATGCGTGGTGGGGGGACGAGGCCAAATCTTCTACCGTCGCCCGCCATCCGTCGCCCGGCAGATCACGATCGCACAAGATCACCGGCGCTTTGAGTCTATCCAGCGCCGACCGGGCCTCTCGGCGCGTGCCTGCGAATAGCAGGTTCCAACGGTTTCGGCTGCATATGCCGGCAAGTGCCCGGCGGTCCGCGTCGCCGGTAATGAGCCCGATCACGGTAAGCGGACCTAGCGATGAGCGGTGCTCGGGCGTCGACAATAGCCAGGCAGCACTGCCTTTCTTCCGCCGTAAGAAATCAGCAACCCGTGTCAAGGGTGAACGCATAGCGTGCAAGGTGAATCGGAAAGGGCGGTCACTTGCAGCTAGGTGAGTGAGTGTGTCCCTTGGATTTGTTCCCTTGTCCAACAGAAAGTACCATGGATGTCCTGCCAGCACTTAAGCTTGCTCCTTCCGCAAACTGACTCGGCCGGACGTAGATTCTAAATCGAGCTTCTGCACGCCTACCCTGTTGAGCTTACCGGCACAACAACATGGCACGAAATACCCTATCTATGGTATTGCGAGGTAAAAAAAGCCGGTAGGTCCTCTGAGGCCCGCGGGGGACGGCCTGCTTGGTCCGTGTTCCCCCCGCCTTGTGTGCAGCTACTAGCGAGAGAGAACCGAGGCTACCAGCGTTCCCCTTTGAAATTAGCAGTCAGTTGGTATGGTCTTAGCTTTTCCATTGCATTAACGTCGGAATGCAGGTTCGTTCAGGCTGGTCTTAAAGAAAACAACGGTCAGCCAGCAGGGCGAAGAACGGGCCTTGGAGGAGGGTCCAAAGAAGTTTTATGCGCTCACGGAGGTGGGATAAATCCAATGAAAAAACAGGACATAGGCGGTTGCCGGCGGATGCTGGAAGCAAAGCGGCGGGAGCTCATGTCAGGTCGCTATAGGGCCGATGGGATTGCCGTAGAGAGAGTCCCCGATTCGATGGAGGAGTTGACCCTTGAGATGGAGCGCAACATGACTGTCGATGCGCTCAATCGCAGGGCCGCTCTTCTTGGTCAAGTAAACGACGCGCTGGAACGGATTGCCGCAGGGAGATATGGGGTATGCCTGGCGTGTGAGAATCCCATCCCCTTGAAGCGTCTAGCGGCCTTGCCCTGGGCGGCTCTCTGCCTGGAGTGCCAACAAATTGCGGAGAACCGGCCGGCCTCTCTGGCGATAGCCAGCCTGGGTGCGCGGATGGAGCTGACAACCTGAATGAGGCAGGAACGACGGGCCAGCCTTGAAACCTAATAGCGGGGTGCAAAGCCACAAGTCATGCTGATGGAGGACGATCATGGACTTCGAGCACGCCTATCGCATGTATAGCAGGCGGGTGTATAGCAAGTGCCTGCATATGGTGGGCAATGAGGCGGAGGCAGAAGACCTTACGCAGGAGGTGTTTCTCCAGTTGTTTCGTAAGATGGATTCCTTCCGTGGTGAATCCGCTTTTGCCACCTGGTTGTACCGAATTGCAGTCAATGTTGTGCTGATGCGCCTGCGAAGGAAATCGCTCCCCACCAACTCGCTCGAGGGGGTCATCGAAGTGCGGGAGGGCGTCTTCAGCCTGGAACAGCTTCTGGGCGCGCCCGACAGGGCATTGACCAGCGCGATTGACCGCCTCAATTTGGAGCACGCAGTTTCGCAGATGCCTGCGGGGTACAAGCAGGTGTTCCTCATGCACTACGTTGAAGGGTACGGGCACCGCGAGATTGCGCAATTGCTCGGCCTATCCATCGGCACCTCCAAGTCGCAACTGTACAAGGCCCGAGTGCGGCTGCGTCAACTGCTTCGGGGAGGTGACTCTGAACACCCGCGCGGAGCGCTGGGCAGCCAGCCTCGGCGCCTTTCCCCAATAGCGGCTCTCAGGACTGGGCGTGCCCAGCGTTCGAGTTTTGCCGGGTCGTGTGGCTAATCAGTAAGCACTGAAATCCTCGTGGACACGGAAAGGAGGAAATTGGGAGTCTCACCTTTTCATCTTAAGGTGTGAGAGTAAGAAGGATTCTCAGACAAAGGGAGGTCGGCTATGCAGGAACAAAGTATGGATGCCAGGAGGTCTGATCGGCTTCTAGGCTTAATCAGAAGGAGGTTGCTTCTCGTTGATGAAGACTTGGACGACCTTGCGTACTATTCCGCAATTCTTCAACATCTGGGCTATGAAGTTCGCTCCATCCCCTCATATAAAGACGGCGCCGCATGGGTTGAACGCGAGGATTTCGATCTTATTCTTGTGAGCCAGGGAACTTGTAACTTTGAGGGACGTTCGGTGCTGGCACGCGCGATCGAGAGGGATCGCCACAACCCCGTCCTTGTTCTTGCCCGGTCCCTTGACATGCCCAACTACCTGGAGGCGATGCAATTGGGAGCGCTCGACTACATGGAGAAGCCTGTACCACCTTCAGAAATTGGGCCACTGGTTCGAAAGTATCTCCGAATTCGCCCCGCATCAGCATAATGCAAACACTTTGGCTTGCCAGGTCAAGTATGTCAGGCTTGCGAACTTAGCGGGTGACGTGCCTCTGCGTCATTCTCATCTGGTGCTCGTTCGAGATGAGTCTCCAGGTTCTAGAGAAGCATCTGAATTTACCGTGTGGTGAGCTGGGCGGGGGAAGAGAAGGGGGAATTCCGGGGTTGGGTCGTTCTCTCCGAACTGAGCGAACTTGGTTGGGGGCCGACGGAGACATTTTGTCAGCTTTGGGCCCCCGCCCGTGCCCTCTGTTTGCCCGGCTTGTCTCCCTCCCCAGGCGGCTTGAAGGGGTCGCCAGCAAGGCAGGCCCACGGCCTTCGGCCTGCCTGCCGTATGACTCCAGGAGGCAGGGCGGCGGGCCGTCGCCTCGGCTGAGGGAAGCCCGCAGGCAGGCAACGGATCGAGGTCGGCAGCATTTCCTACGGCAAATCCTGAAAAGCTCCAGACCTGCGGGAAACGCCGGTCTGCGCTCTTCAAGGGGGTCTGTGTCAAAACCTCGCATGAAAAGGCGGCCGATCCAAGCTGGCACCCCCTCACCCATCCCGCAACCGCTGGCGACAACGCCGTCGCGGGCCACCCTCGCCCAAGAGGGGAGGGGAAAGGGGCGAATTGCGTTGTCGAGGTGCACGAAAAAATGCTAATATACTGGCTGATCGGGCAAATTCGAGGGGCTGCAAACAGGGCGAACTGGTCTTCGCGAAGAGCGCATATTTCACTATTTCAGAATGCATTTAGCGTGCGGTCGTTTCTCGTTTTAACGGTTCCTGCCTAACATTCACACTCTCAGGAGGTACGATGTCTGCGTCACCGTGCGCCGGAGCTCGACCGAGTTATACGCGCGCTTACGAAGTAGACGTGTTCCTGAGTTACGGACACATCGACAACCGGGAAAACTGGGTGACCCAATTTCACAAACGTCTAGAGACCCGTTTGCAAGAGCTATTGGGCACGGACGATGTGAGTATCTTCCGCGATCCGAAGCTCGAGGGGAACGATATCTACGACGAACTCTTGCGCCAAAAGGTCTCGCGTTCCGCCGTTTTCATTTCGGTGCTTTCGCCGCGCTACACATTGTCGCCCTCCTGCCGCAAGGAACTCGACTGGTTCGTGGAGGCCGCCCAGCAGACCGGCGGGCTTCATGTCGAAACCAAGTCGCGGCTGATCAGGGTGATCAAAACCAGACTCCCTGAGGGCGCGCTGCCGCCCAATTTCCGAGACACCCTGGGCTTTCAATTCTACGAAGCGGATCCCGAAAACGAAGAGATTTTCCACGAGTTCGATGCCGACGCCGGCATGCCGCGCTTCAATCAGTTTCGGGAGCAATGCGACCGGCTGGCGCAGGCCGTAGGGCGGATGCTTCGGAAATTGAGGCAGATTCCGTCCTCGACTCCCACTGCCGGCCGAACTGTCTTTCTGGCTCGCACAACCAGTGATTTGGAATTCCACTGCGCTTCCATTCGCAACGAATTGACAGACCGCGGCCACACCGTGCTTCCCTCCGCGCCGTTGCCGGATTCCGGGCCCGAAATGAGGGCCGCGGTCGAGCCGCTCCTGGCCAAGTCCGACCTATCCGTTCATCTGTTTGGACGCGCTTACGGGGTTATCCCCGAACAGGAGACTCGCTCCATCGGCGAACTGCAATACGAACTTGCCCTCAATCAGCGGCAGCGCCCAGGTTTCCACCAACTGCTGTGGGTTCCCGAGGACTTGCAAAATCCTGAAGAGAGGCAGCAGTCCTTCCTCAAGAATCTACGAGAAAGTAAAGACCAAAAGGGCGCAGCGCGGGCCGACCTCTACGAAACTTGCTTTGAGAGCTTCAAGGAAGGCTTGCTGGACGCGTTGTCGCGCAAGGCCGAAACCCCTCCGCCTCTGTCCGGTGTCAAATCCAAGGCGGTTTATCTCTTATGCAATCAGCAGGACCTGAAGCGCGAGCCCCTCGACAAGATCAAAGGCTACTTGCGCAGTCGCGGACATCCTGTCGAGCTCCCCCCATTTGACGGCGATCCCCAGGAGTTGCGCGAGGTCGAGGAAGGGCTCATCGAGGATACGGACGCCGCCCTCATCTACTACGGCACCGCCAAGGATGCCTGGGTGATTGCCAAGCGCAAGAACCTTCGCAAGATTCTGGGTACGAGAGCCTCCGGCCGGGACTATGCCCGCGCTCTTTACCTTTGCGCTCCCAAAGATGACAAGAAAGCCGACTACCTGAGCGTTCCCGACCACCTCTTTCTGGAGCCGGAACAGCAGGGCTTCCCGCCTTTGCTGGTGGTGGGCGACTGCGGTGACTTCGACCCGGCCAAGCTCGACGCTTTCATCAGCTTGATTGAAAAGGAACCATGATGTCATCCCCGGCCCAAGCCCATGCGTCCCTCAATCCCTTCCGCGGCTTGCGTTCATTTTCCAAGGACGAGAGCGACTTGTTTTTCGGCCGGGAAGGTCAAAGCGATGAACTCGCCAGAAAACTGGGAGAGAGGCGCTTTGTCGCCGTCGTAGGTACTTCCGGCAGCGGTAAATCGTCCCTGGTCCGTGCCGGCCTGCTGCCTTGCTTGGATAGCGGATGCCTGCTGAAGGCCGGTGCTAACTGGCGCGTTGTCGACATGCGTCCCGGCGGCCGTCCTATCGACCATCTGGCGGATGCCCTCGACCACTCTCAGATATCGGAAACACCCGTCGATCCGCAGCTCTTGCGCAGCAGTTCTCTGGCGCTCATCAGCATTGTCCAGTCTGCCTACTCCACACAACGGCTGGAGCGCGACGAAAACTTGCTGATTCTCGTTGACCAGTTCGAAGAGCTCTATCGCTACAAGACCCAAAGCAGCAGCATGCGGGATCGAGACGAGAAAGCCGCCTTCGTGAAGCTTTTGCTCGAAGCCGCCCGCCAGAATGATCTCCCGGTTTACGTCGCGGTCACAATGCGCTCGGAGTTTCTGGGGGACTGTGCCAATTTCCGAGATCTGCCGGAAGCTATCAATGCCGGCCAATACCTGATTCCGCGCATGAGCCGGGAGCAGCGACGGCAGGCGATCGAAGGTCCCATACGCATGGCCGGCGGCGCAATTGCCCCGCGTCTTGTGCAGCGCATTCTCAATGAGGTCGGCGAAGATCCCGGCCAGCTACCCGTAATGCAGCATGCCCTGTTGCGCACCTGGATTCATCGGAAAGTCACCTATCGGCCTGAATGCCCTCTGGATTTCGACGACTATGAAGCCGTCGGCACCTTCGATAAGGCTGTCTCGAATCACGCCGACGAAGTTTACGCTGAAGCGTGCCAAAGACTCCCGGAGCGCGGGGCCATCATCGTCAAACGCTTGTTCCAGCGTCTGAGTGATCGCGACCAGTACGGACGCGAAGTTCGCCGCCCATGCTCGATCCAGGAATTGGTGGACGTTTGCGAAGCGCCTCTTCCCAATATCGAAGCGGCCGTCGACTGTTTCCGCCAGGAAGGCCGCAATTTCCTCACTACTTTGGATGAGGAGTTAATGCCCTCCACGGAAGTTGATGTGACCCACGAATGCTTGTTGAGCAAGTGGGACCTTCTCAGTAAGAGTTGGAATCCCGAGGAGGATGAGTCGAGGCGCGCTTACGTGCGAATTTCAACGCGCGCCCAGGAGTCCGTTATCGAGAGCGGGGCCGGGGCGGAATCAGGTTCTCCTTCCACCGTACGCTTTAGAGACCATCTTACCAGCGTGGCGTTAGTTCGGGCGCTGGCATGGTGGAATCAGCGACAGCCCAATGCCGCGTGGGCACGGCGCTATATCCGGGAGGACCAAAGACTGCCGGAGACCGCTCCCCTGGACTCTCAGTTTGTATTGGCGCATCGCTATCTCTTGGAGAGTAAAAAACATGCCAAAACCTCACGCTTGAAGCGGGTGGCGATTGTGATGGCTCTCACTTGCCTGGCGGTCATTCCCATACCGGTCTGGATATACCGACAAAGATCTGAGACCGCTAAGGCCAATGAACTCCTCATGAGGGCCGCGTTGGCATCCAGTGTGGTACCTCCCGAGCCGGGAACCCCCGCGGATGATCCGAGGGCCAGCGCGTTCCAAGCCGAGGAATCGTTGCGGCACCGTCCCACTTTAGAGGCGCAGAACATTTTGACTCAAGCTTTGCTCCAACTGCCACAACCCTTGCCGATCATTCGGGGGCGAAAGGCGTTCGACGTTGGGTTCAGCCCTAGCGGTGCTAGGCTGGCGGTCGCTGGAGAGGGAGGCATCGATCTGTACGACGCCAGGAACGGCACCCCGTTGCGCAGTTTGGAATTTGAGGGCGAGCCCGTCGGTAAACCGCGGCTTCTGTTTCCCAGCGATTCAGTTATCATGGTAGCCCTCGGCAGGAACATCTCAATCTGGGTGCTCGATCAGGGAGTTTGGACAAAAAGAAACAAAGATTTGGAGTGTCCGAACACAGTGGACCGGTTCGCAGTGGATCACGCCGTAACGCTTGTGGTTGGGGAGTGCGGCGACCTCCATTTGTGGACCCCCAAGCGCGCGAAATCCGTCGAGCGCGAACCGGACTGCGGCGCAATTTCTGCCGTGGCCGTAAGCTCCGATGGCAGGCGGGTGGCGTATGTTTGCCAAAATGACCATGCCTGGACGATCCGGTCGCGCGAGATCACACCACTGAAGCTCCTCGATGCCAAGCCGCCCATGTCGCCCCCCAGCCTGCTCCTGGGGCTGCGTCACGAGGAATCACGGGAAACTTCCGCGTCCCCCAACCGAGCCTCCGCGGGTCAGAGACAGAGCGCACAGGAAACCTGGTCCTCTCCCAAGGAGATAAAGGACATACACTTCGATCCCACAAATCCGAATGTTTTAATCATCGCGGGATCGGACGGTTCGATCCGATCTTGGAGCCAGCGCATTGTCAGTAAGCAGTCCAGTGCAAGCACCTGGACAAAGCAGAGCCAACCCGAGGCGCCCCAGGCGGCGGAGCCAAGCTCAACGGCGCTTTATCGCTACGAGGGCCAAAAGCTACTGACTTTGCCGGCGAGTGCGGAAATCCTATCCTTCAGCGAAGACGGCAACTGGATCGCCGTGGTCGACAGCGATCACGTCGCCAAAGTGTGGGACACTTCCGAAATCTCTCCTCAGCGCCTCATCGCCCACCTCGCCCTGGATAGTAACTTGAAATCGATAGCTGTGTCGCGAACCGGAAGACACATTGCAGCCGTGACGGATGATGGTCTCGTCCACTTGTGGAAGTTAGACGGAA
>Ga0187782_10004464_pt1 | contig 10480 bp, 5 predicted proteins | sample 0715_SJ02_MP15_2_FD_132454 | JGI IMG/M metagenome (GOLD analysis project Ga0187782, IMG submission 132454) | Tropical peat soil microbial communities from peatlands in Department of Meta, Colombia - 0715_SJ02_MP15_20_MG | ecosystem: Environmental > Terrestrial > Soil > Wetlands > Peat | place...
AATTAAGCTAAAACGAACTGCTGTAAATTGTGCTCCTTCTGCGCACCCATCAAGCCTCATGTGACCCCAAAAGAGCAAAGAGCGACCCTGCTTTGCGCAAACAAGACCTAGACTCCCCTATCCTGAAGGCGAGCCGAGACAGTGACAAATTGTCTGGCTAGACACGCCTTAGACTGGCATTGGTCCCGAGCCGAAGGTTGGCATACACCCGCTCAACCACTCACAGTACTTCTCAAGAAAGTGTGGGCGCGTCCCAGTCCACGTCGCCCTCCGCATTAGTGCGGCGTCCCACGAGCATGGTGGCGCCCCGTTCCAGCACTCCGGGGCGGCGCGTTTCGAGCCAGTGCATGTAACCAAGGCCGACGAGCAGCGCCACAACGAACAAATACGGTGTGAGGTTGTACGGCCAAGGGGGTACAGGATAGACCGTCACGACCAGCACGGGGAACAGCGCCAGAGTCCCCAGCCAAGGGATCGCCGCGTGCTGCCAGAAGCGAAATTGATCCGGGTGCTCCCGCCGGATGTAGGGCGGGAGGGCGAGGTTTGCCATAGAGTAGAGGATGATGACGGCCAGCGTCGCCACGGTGCCCAGGAAACCCAGGATGTCTACGGGCCGCAACAGCACGCCAACCAGCAGGAACGCCGCGATGCCCGTGAGTTGCAGAAAGGCAATCGCAAACGTAGGCGTGCGGTGAACGGGATGGATCTTGCCGAAACGGGCGGGGAGTGTGCCCGCCTGGCCCATGGTGTACATCACCCGGCAGGCGGCGTTGGTGGAAGCCATGCCGGTGCCGACCGAGCTATTGATGACCGCAAGGACCACCACCCACCAGCCGGCCCCCCACAGCGAGTGTCCGAGGGTGTAATAAGGATTGGGGCTGGAGGCGAAGGCGGCCATGTCGCCGGTGCCCCAGCCGATCGCGCTCGCGTAGGAAGTGAAGACGTAGAAGCTCCCGATGGCCAGCAGCGAGAGATTGACCGCCCAGCCAACGTACTTGCCCGGCCGGCGGCTCTCCTGGGCGAGCGGCGCGGGAGCTTCGAAGCCGCTGAGCGCAAGTACCGAGAAGACCATCCCCGCCAGGATACCGGTGAAGTGGTGCGGCGCCGCAGAGGGCTTCAATGGCGCGATGTAGCTCGAGCCGCTCCCCGGATGAACCAGGAAGGTAATGGCGAGCGCCAACATGATCAGGATCTCGAGGCCACCCAGCAGCGTGGTGATCTGCATCGACAGTCGAATCCCGTAGTGGGTGAGCATCCAGACGATGGCGGATGCCCCCATCGCGATGAGCCACCACGGGACGCGCACGCCAAACCCCGTCCGCAGCATGTCTGAGAGCATGTAGCCAAGAAATCCGTTGGTGGCGGCCGGGCCCAGGAGGTCGTAGAGCAGATAGCTCCAGGTGGCCATGAAGCCGCCGCGGCTTCCCAGGCCGCGAGTGGCAAAGGAATAGTAACCGCCGCTCGAGGGCAGGTACGCGGAAAACCGCGCCACCGTGTTGCCGATCAGAAAGCAGACGAGGGTCGTCAGCAGCAGCGAGACCGGCATGGCCGGCCCCGCCTCGCGGGCGATGATGGGAAAGGTGAGGACGATGTTGCCCGCTGGGGCGATGTGCGTGATGGCCTGGAACACCAGTTCCGTAAGCCCGAGCGAATTGCGCCGCAGTTGAACAGGCGCGGTGGACGTGGTTTTCGCGGCGGTCAGAGGCGGATCTCCATCACTTGTAGGAGCGGCCCTCGTCCTTGCCCAGGGCCGCCAGACGACCTGCCCCTACAACGCAAGGATGCTATTGGGCGCAAGAAAGAAGGGAGGCACGATGGCCGGAATATTCGACAGCGGCAATACTTCCTCGGGGAGGTCGATGCCCAAGATATCCGCCATGAACTTTCGCCTCTTTTGGCAGCGGCCGTAGCACGCAGGAAAATCATTGCTGAGTTTCTTGCGAAGCTCTGGGTCGGCGATAATCAGACCGTCTTCCATGCGGGTCGAGAAATACACCGGCGAACCGGGGATGACGTCCACTTGAATGGCCATACCGGAATGCAGGCCGACCTTCGAGTCCTGGTAAATGGGCGAACTGAGCCATTCATCCAGGTGAATCAAGTGGCCTGGATTGAGGAAAATCTCGAATCGCTCGAAGGGCAGGCGATCCTGAATCAGGCGCCACAATTGCCCTCCGGAGGTGCCCGGCTTGAGCAGCGCGAACCACTCGCTCATGGCTTCGAAGTAGGGACCGGCATAGTTCGCAATGTAGTCAGCGGCTTCATTTGGGAGGTCGCGCGCTGCAGACGCGATCCAACCCGCGCGAGCGCTATTGCTGCCCCAATAGCAGATGTTCGCGGCAAGCGTGTTCCCACGCCGGATCTTTTCATCCTTCGGGCCGGAAAGACCGAGCCTCGCGGTACTCCCCGTGGTAAACGTGATATGGCACCCGAGCGGCTCGCCGTTGACTCCGGCCAGCGCCACCGCCTCATGATCCGTCATGCCCTCCCGCATTCCGAAAATCATGCGTTTCATCGCTTCCGAGGCCAGGACATTCGTATATTCGAAATAGGCAATCTCGGAGGGAGAGCAGAAGCTGCGCAGGCCGTAACCCGGATGCATCAGCAAATCCGTCGAGTTGACTACACGATTCCTTCCGGCTAGCGCCCGCAGCGTGTCTGCGAGGTAGGACGGGATATCGATCGCAAAGCGGGCGTCGGGATGTTCGCCGTCAGAGAAATACTTCCATCCCACGCATCCGACCATGGAGGTTTCGCCGATTCCTTCCCCGGCAAATATCTCATGGATGAAGCGGCTCTGGTTCCGTGGCTGGTTGAGCAGGGAAAATGGCTGAAAGCGTTCCTTCCTCAACTTTCCATCGTTAAACAGCGGACTCACGCCGAGGTATGCTTCACACTCGTTGCCGACAACCAGCAGGGGATTACGGCTGGGGGCAAGTATGAGCAGAGCTTCCTCAAATCGCGGATCGAAGCCGGTTAGGTAAGCTAAGTTGGCAAAATGCTCGCGGTCGCCGTAGACCACCAGATGCGTAAGTTCCCGCTCGCCCATCATCGCGCGGAGGTCGTTAATCCTTTTCGCGAACTCGGAGGCGGGCGCCTGCTGGGGATAAGCAGCCTGGTCGAATTCGGGCCAGTCGACTTGGATGATGCGATGAGTTCGTGCCTTCGCTGTCATCGGAAGCGGCTCCTCTTAGCATAAGAACTTCAGCGGAGCACCGCGCAAAAAACCATCCGCTGGCTGCCTGAGTTCCGGGCAACAACCGGAGAGCGTCGGGCTGAGTCCAGGCCGACCGAGATCGGCGTGGAGTTATAGAGTATAGCAGCTCACCACACCATGGGGGTGATTCCCGCCTGCTATAATGCTCTTCCCTATGAAAATGATATTCCTCAACACTTGCAACGGCAGAATTCGACAGGGCATAGCTGCATTCATCCGACAGCACGCGCTTGATACGGACGTCTTTTGTTTTCAAGAAGTCTATAAGGAGATGCGGACGTTCTGCAGAGAACTGCTTCCCAACTATCGGATAATCGGGGGCTACAAAAAGATCGCCGAGGAGGATGATTTCCCTCAGGCAACGTATCTGCGCAAGGATCTTCAGTTGGTGTCGTCCCGGCTCGTGCTGAAGCGGCGCGCCGGTACTGGCCTCGGCATCTACACCCAGATCGACACGCAACATTCTACGATTCATCTTTGCAACCTCCACGGCACAGCGAGACCGGGGAATAAACTGGACACTCCCCAACGGATCAATCAATCGCAGGGGCTCCTGGATTTCTTCCGGGAGAAGAACGGCAGGAAGATTATCGGGGGCGATTTCAACCTCTTACCAGAAACTAAAAGTGCGCAGATGTTTGAGGAAAACGGCTATCGAAGCCTCATCAAGGATTTCAGAATTCGGACAACACGCAACCGGCTGGCTTGGGAGTTGTACCCCAATGACAAGCAATACTATTCCGATTATGTCTTTGTGAGTCCCGAGGTGAACGTCAGAGAATTCTCGGTCCCGGAAAGTGAGATCTCAGATCATCTGGCCCTCATTTTAAGAACTGAATGAGGCCGTGTCATCCCATTACCCCAATGGCTTGCTTCTCGCAGGGGCTGGCATTTCCCGATGCTCGAGGCTGGCAGGTTTCGTGGATTACGTCCGGTGAGTTACGCCTGAATCCCTGGCGCGGCCGAAGCCCAGCACGGTAGGCGGTGTAGTCTGCGGTCGCTCTCGTTCCGCAGGCTAAGTGAAAGCGTAGATCTCTCGGAACAATTCTTCCGCCCGTAAAGGCTTGGAGATGTAGCCGTCCATGCCGGCAGCGAGGCAGCGCTCCCGGTCGCCGCGCATGGCATAAGCGGTCATGGCAATGATCGGTATGTGTTGGCCTGTGCTTTCTTCCATCCTGCGGATTTCCGCCGTGGCTTCGAGGCCATCCATCCCGGGCATTTGAACGTCCATCAGGACGATGTCGAAGCTAGCCTTTTCCAACGCCGTCAGAGCCTCCCCTCCGTTGCCGACCACGCTTACGGCGTGCCCCCGTTTCTCGATCAAGCGTGCGGCCAATTTCTGGTTAACGGCGTTATCCTCGGCGAGCAGGATGTGCAACTGCCGTTGGCCTTCGCGCAGGGAGTGGCGGGTGATCAAAGCCGGGGCTTCCACCTTCCCGGCTTTGGCGCCCAGGGCAGTGAGGATGGCGTCAAACAACTCAGACTCCGTCACCGGCTTGGTCAGATACGCGGCGACTCCGAGTTTGCGCAAACGAGCCGCATCACCCCGCTGGCCCGCCGAAGCCAGCATGATGATTGTCGCTTTGCAGGCGCTGACGTATCGCGCCAATTGCTCGACCAGTGTGAAGCCGTCCGTCTCCGGCATCTGTGCATCAATGATCAAGAGGTCAAACGTTGGCGCTGATTCATGAACCCTGTTCAGCGCTTCCGCGGCTTCCGTGCTGCCCCCCGCCAGGATCGGAACTACTCCCCGCCGTCGCAGCAACTCTCCCAGAATGCGCCGATTCGTGGCATTATCATCGACCACGAGCGCCCGCAAGCCCGCCAAATCAGCCGTCTGGGCAGCCTCGCGAGGCACGGCGTCGCGGGCCACGCGCGCCTGAACGGTGAACTGAAAGCGACTGCCCTGCCCGGGTTGACTCTCCACCCAGATTCGCCCGCCCATCAGCTTCACCAGGCGCGACGAAATCGTCAGCCCCAAGCCTGTCCCTCCGAAGCGTCGCGTCGTCGAGCCGTCCGCCTGCGAAAACGCCTCGAAAATCATGTGTTGTTTTTCCGCCGCTATTCCGATCCCGGTGTCGTAGACCTGGAAATGCAATTGAAGTCGATCCTGTGCCTCGGCGTCGAGGGCGACTTCCAGCCCCACCTCCCCGCGATCGGTGAACTTGATGGCATTGCCGACCAGGTTGATGATCACTTGCCGGAGGCGGGTGGGATCCGCGATGATCTGCTCGGGCACCTCGGGATGCACGTCGCAGGTAAACTCCAGGCCCTTCTGTTGGGCGCGCACGGCGAGAGGTTTAATCGTCATTGCCAGACTCTCACGCAGCCGGAACGAAATCGGGTCGAGGTCGAGCCTACCCGCTTCGATCTTCGAATAGTCCAGGATATCGTCGATGATGTTCAGCAGGCCATCCGCGGAACTCTTGACCATCCCCAGGTACTCACGCACTTCAGGGTTCAAATCGGCGCTCAGGGCCAGTTCTGTGGCCCCGAGGATGCCGTTCATAGGGGTTCGGATCTCGTGGCTCATGTTGGCGAGAAACTCGCTTTTGGCGCGGTTCGCGGCTTCGGCAACCTCCTTCGCTTTTTGCAGTTCCGCCTCCGCTTGCTTCCGGGCGGTGATATCCAAGTAGAGACCATAGACACCGACGAGTTTGCCCGCGACCTTCAGCGGAACTCCATAGAGTTCGACATCAACCAGAGTTCCATCCTTGCGTCGTCGCCGTGTGGTCATTTGAACATGTTGCCCTGCTTTCTCAACCTGAGTGCTCACCTGGCTGGCTTCCGGCAAGAGGTCCGCAGGCGCAATCAGCGGATTCAGCTCAGCGCCGACGATTTCTTCGCGCCGGTATTGAAAGAGACTTTCGAAGGCCGGATTACACATCTGCACTCGGGTGTTCGAGTCCACGACTACGATGGCCACCGGGCTTCTCTCTACTAAAGCGTTGAGGTAGGCAGTACGCTCCTCGAGGCGATTCGTCTGACGGTTCACACGCCGTTCGAGGACCAGCACCCAAGCGGCGGCCACCATCACGACCAGCAGCGCGATTCCGAGCGCTTCGAGGGCTCGTTCGACAGTCCACCAAGACGGTTTCTGAAGGATGACAATACTCTGGGCAGCATCAAACCGAATTTTGAATGATGTCGGTGCTCCCGTGGCGTCGTTATCGACGACGCAGATGCCGGTGATCTGAAGGACCGTTCCTTCCCGCAGCGAATCCAATGCGGCCTTAGGAAACGTGGTCTTTGAGGCGGCCGTAAACAGGTCCCCGCCCTGCCGCAGGACCAGCACGCTTTCATCCGGCGTAATGGCGATCTGTCCCAGGCGTCCCTCCATCGTCACGAGCACCGAGTCGAACTGGCCCTGAAGTGCCTGAGCCGCCGAAATCCCGACCGGGTCGGGAGCCCGTCCCGCGCCCGTCACCTGGAAGACGGCGTCTTCAAGCACAGGGCGGCGATCGACAACTCCCAGGAAACCCAGCACATCGAGCTGATCCCCTGACTTGAGAGGCGTCTGCTGTTTGCTTTGAATGCTGAATCCGCCCGTCCCATCCGCCAGGTACGTCGTACCGTCGGCCACATGAAGAGTCACCACCCCGCGCACATGAACGCGATGGCCCGAGGACCGATCGAGAGCGAAACCCTGCAGGTCCGCCAGGCGGCGCACGGGCAGCGAAAAGGGCTTCGCGGGAGCGGCTCGGATGACATGAACCTCGGCGAGGCTCGGCACGTAGAGCATCAAGCCGATCTGTTGATTCAGGGCGTTCCGAATGGCCCCACAGTTGCCGCGGATGAGAATCTCAGAGTCGATCAGGCGTTGCGCAGCCTCAAGATCGAAATCGGGGACCTGGGCGGTAATCACTCCCCCTTCCATGCCAATATCGAGAAACAGGTTCCTTGACTGGGGGTCGATGCCGGCGGTCCGCACGATTCCCTGAACCTCGACCCACTGCCCGTCCTCGTGGGTGGAGGCCATTTGGCTATAGCTTACTCTCGGCGCGGCCGGAAGGCTCTCGGTGCCCACTACTCGCCACCGAGGCTGCCCAATCTGAGGGGCGAAGTCCGGCTGCTCGCTGACTCCTTCGATTTCAATCAGGTCGCCCGTGTGGAGCGCCGGCGCGCCCGCGGGCAGGTTCACCCAGATGCCTCCAGTGGAGTCGTGCAGGAAAAGGTCGGGTGGCGTCCCACCCCAGTAGTAAGTCACCACCGCCCGCAGGCGGACGGGGTGGTTCTTGGCGGCGTCTGATCGGCTCAGCTCCCGAATCTGCTGGACGGTCGTCAATGAGGACAGCTCCGCCATAGGCCTTGCCCGCGGGAAGCCCCATGAACTCAGGAAGCAGAAAAGAGTCAGGAAGAGGGAGGCGGCTGACTTGGCATAGAAGGGACGGAACCTGGCCGGCACGTCGCGGCCGAGCGTGCCAGCGGACGGCTCTGAGCGAGGTCGCTCAACGGGGACTTCCGCTCCCCTCCCTCGTCGCTTAATTCGAGATGACAAACCCATGTGACCACTCGGCCTGGACAAACAACATCATAGTCACACGTGCGAGCTTAAGTCTCTAGCGCCAAAGTACTCCCCCGCATGCCTTACCTTTTCCCCCGTTGATTCGTGAAGCTCCCAAGTGCTGCTGCATTCAATCCGTGTCCGGCGCCTCGGCTGGCCTCATGTCGTTGATAAAGGCGTCTGCGCTCAGCGGTGCAGGGATGACCTGGAATTGACGCGGGGCTTGATCGAAATCGAAGAAGCCTCTTAGATCGCCGATTGCGCGTGCATCAGCAAATCCCAGCGCACCCTCCGGGATGCCAAAAGCTGCTTCGATGAACTTTAGAATGCTGCCAAAGTCGTGCCGCACATTGTTGACGTGTCCCTTGGGCGTATAGGCGGAGACCACGAGCAGAGGCACCCGAAAGCCGTACTGATAATCGCCTTGCGGGCCGCTCAGAACAGTCGGCGCCACGTGGTCGTACCAGCCGCCCCAGTCGTCCCAGGTAATTACAATGGCCGTATCTGACCAATAGCCCGCTCCTCCCTCACAGTTCGTATTCGTCCCGATCTCATTGACAATAGATGCGACCCAGGAGGGGCCTCCGGTGGTCTGCGTGCTTCCGGCATGATCGGAATTCCTGCCGTCAGGAATCACCCAGCTCACGTTAGCGAGTTGACAACCCCTGATGTCTGTCAACACATCCGATGGCTTGAGATCGACATTGGTGGCCCAACTCCGGCCAAGGCATTCCGTGTAACTTTGGTTAGGCTCGCAGATTCCCCGGATCGAATTGGGCGCGTTCCAAATGGACCCTCCGGGATTGGAGTTCCCCGCATTAGCCGCCGCAGGAGCGTAGTATTTCCAAGTGAATCCGCTATGCTCGAGCAGGCTCGCCATGGTTTCGCGTGAGAAACACAAGGTTCCCAGGGGGTTGTTGACGAGCTTGGTCTCTAACCCATCGGTGTCAATCAACCAATTCCATTCGTTCAAGGGAGCAAGGCAACCGGTGTCATTTCCGGCAGCGTAATTGGCACCCTTCGGCGCCCCCGGATTCTCTGAGATAAATACGCCCAATCGGTCGTCCAGTCGGGAGGGCGCCGAAGTGCCGCCGAAGATAAACTGATGGGCGGGAAAGCTCGGGCCTTGGTTGGTTTGAAACATAGCGTTCGCCCACCCGTAATCCGCTGCGAGTGTGAAGTAGGGATCCAGGACGTGTTGCGAATTGTCGACGTACTTGAACTGGGGGTTGGGCGTGGTGCAGGTCCCCGAGCAGGGGATTTTGTCGGCGCCGTCCATTTTCCCGTTGTCATACATGGCCACGAAAGCGGAGTGCGCGTGGCTCAAGTCATAGGGGATCCCCAGAGCAACAGGAGCTAAGGGGATGAGGTTTCCCTTGGAATTGACTCCCCAGGAAGCGAGGTCGTATCGGGCCGGGTCGATGCCCGGCCAATTGAGCAACCCATGAAAGAGATTGTCCGGAGTCCGGTTCTCCTGAAATATCACCACAACATGGCGAAAAGGGTTTGGATATGGGATTTGAGCATGGGCAAACGTGCTCCCCAGACAGATAAGCAGAAACAGGCTCTTGCCAGAGAATCTCATTGTGTCCTCCAAATCGGAATGTGTTGGGACGTGACGTGAACCGGCTGCGACACCTGAGCACCAGCCGCCTCGCTGCGGCATTCGATTCCTAGGATAGGCTATGCAATACTTCTTGCCAGATCACAATCAGGGTTTGCGCAAGAGTCCTGCCAAAGTGCACCGCTTTGCGAGGGCGACTAAGCCTTTGTGATTCAAACCGAGTTGGGAGCCAGCCACGCACGGCCCCACCGGAGTTAGCCTGGCGCGGTGGTGGTTTCCGGGCGGCTGGTGCTTTTCGGCCACCGTTGATCTTCTATCCCTTCTTCACCACAAACATGTCCGCTTCGGTCAACCCGCATTTCTTGACCATCTGATAGCAGTAATAGAAATGGGCAGCGTTTTGGTTGCGCGAATCGGTGCCGTAGGTGAACTTCAGGCCGGCTCGTTTGGCCTGTTTGCCCGCTGGTTCTGAACAGGTAGCGCACCGATACGGCTAGCACGGCGTATCGACAGGTCAGATCCATTCCGTCATTTCAGTTTCGAGTATTCCGTCTGGGCTTGCTTCAGGATGGGGATGTCAGGGTCGGCGTCCTTCCAAAGGGCGAAGAAGTCCTGGTATGCGGCGCGCGCTTTGGCCAAAGCGTCGCCTGGAAGCGCAGGCCTCCCTTCGCTGCGCTCAGGGCGGGGTTTGCCTGGTGTGCGTTGCTTTCCACCTGCGGGTGGGACGCCCGCGCTCCCAGGAATGCCCGCTTCCAACGCGTAGGCGCGGCCCATGCCTAAGTGAGCGAGCGCCCCGATAGGTTGGCTCAAGACTACGCCGGGGTGATCAAGAATCTTCTGGAACTCGATGGCGGCGGCAGCGCCTTGCTGCGCCGCCAGGTACGCCTGGCCTCGCAAGTAGACGGGGTAGAGGGCGAAGCTCAAGTCCCAAGATTGACCCCCCAACTCATAGGGCGCGGCAGCCGACAGTGCCTGGATGGCCTGATCTGCATCTTTGGGGGACTTGGCCTTGCCGAGGACTGTGGCTGCGCGAATCATGGGCAGGTATTCGAACTTTGCCAGCGTATCCTGTGGGAATCGCTTGTTCAGGTCGGCGGCGAGCGCCCCAGGTCGAGCTGAGTCGCCCGCCAGCCCCAGAGCAATCGCCGAGATCGCCTCTACATCTCTGGCATCTGAGACCGCGAGCGCAGCCTGC
>Ga0187782_10004465_pt1 | contig 10478 bp, 8 predicted proteins | sample 0715_SJ02_MP15_2_FD_132454 | JGI IMG/M metagenome (GOLD analysis project Ga0187782, IMG submission 132454) | Tropical peat soil microbial communities from peatlands in Department of Meta, Colombia - 0715_SJ02_MP15_20_MG | ecosystem: Environmental > Terrestrial > Soil > Wetlands > Peat | place...
GGCCGATCGCGACGTCGACACTCAGGACAAATCGCTGTTTGTCACCCGCATCTCCGCCGACTTCAATCTCGAAGGCCGGTTGGCCGGCGCGTGGTTGGCCCAGGCAACGGTCGGAAATTGCAACATCGTCGAGGAGCAGGGCACGGTCGGCTCGGCGCCGGCGATCGAGCGCAAGAAGGGCTTCGAGGCGGTCATCTCGAACTTCCCCAACATGAAGATCGTCAAGACGCAGAGCGGCGATTTCACCACCGACGGCGGCAAGAAGGTGATGGAGGCGTTCATCAAGTCGACTGACAATCTCAAGGGGATCTGCGCCTCGTTCGCGCATAACGACAACATGCAGCTCGGCGTGATCCAGGCGATGAAGGAAGCAGGCCTGAAACCCGGCAAGGACGTGCTGATGGTGTCGGTCGACTATGTCCCCGCGATGAAGGACGCGCTCGCCGCCGGCGACGCCAACGCTTCCGTCGAGCTGCGCTCGGCGATCGGAAAGTACATCTATCCTGTGGTGCTTCAATATTTGAAGGATAAGAAAGAGCTGCCGAAGTGGATCGTCATCCCGTCCGATCTGCATACGGCGGCCACGCCCGGCGGCTGAACCCTCCTTTCAAGACCAGGGCGAGTAACCTTGCGCGGGCGCACTGCGGTCTCGGCGACGAGGCTGGCGGCGCGCCCCGCTTTTTTTCTGTTGCGCCTGTTCGCGGAGCCGACGGCGCGCTACCTTGGCGGGCCCGGCGAACAGGACGAGGACGCCGCTTGACCGCCCGCATCGAGCTTGCAGGCATCTCCAAGGCCTTTCCCGGCGTGCAGGCGCTTGTCGGGGTCGACTTTAAGGTCGAGGCCGGCCAAGTGCATGCGTTGCTTGGCGAGAACGGCGCCGGGAAATCCACTCTCATCAAGGTCATGACCGGCGCGCTGGCGCGCGACGCCGGCGAAATTAGACTTGACGGCCGCCTCGTCGAGATCGGCAGCCCCCGTGAGGCGCGCGACCTCGGCATCGGCGCGGTCTATCAGGAAATCAATCTCATCCCGACGATGTCGGTGACGAAGAACCTGACGCTCGGCCGCCAGCCGCGCCGCTACGGGTTCGTCTCCTGGCGGCGCGCGCGCGCCATGGCGCGCGAGCGCCTGGCGCGGCTGAAGGTCGACATCGACGTCGAGCGGCCGCTCGGCTCCTATTCGGTCGCCGTCCAGCAGCTCGTCGCCATCGCCCGCGCGCTCGACGACGACACGCACGTGCTCGTGCTCGACGAGCCGACGGCGAGCCTCGACGCCAACGAAACCGACCTCATTCTTGGCATCATGCGCGACCTAAGGGCGCGCGGCCTCGCCATCGTCTTCATCACCCACTTCATCGACCAGGTCTATCGCATCGCCGACCGCATTTCGGTGCTGCGCAACGGCCGGCTCGTCGGCGCGGCGCCGACGGCCGAGCTTCCGTCCTTAAAGCTCGTCTCGCTCATGCTTGGGCGCGAAGTCGAGCAAGTCGGCGAGCGGCCGAAGGACCGCGCGCCGCCGGCCGACGCCGTGACGGCGCTGAGCGCTCAAGGGGTTGGGCGCGACCGAGTGATGGCGCCCTTCAATCTGTCGCTCAAGGCCGGCGAGGTTGTCGGCCTCGCGGGGCTGTTGGGCTCCGGGCGCACCGAGACGGCAAAGCTCATCTTCGGCGCCATCCGACCGGACCAGGGCCGCGTCGCCGTGAGCGGCCAGCCGATCGCCGGCGGCTCGCCCCGCCAATCGATTCGCCACGGCGTGGCGCTGTGTCCAGAGGACCGGAAGGCGGAAGGCATTTGCGGGGGTTTAAGCGTGCGCGAGAACATCGTCCTCGCGCTGCAGGCGAAGCGCGGCTGGCGCCGGCCGCTGTCGGGCCCGGAGCAGGAGCGGCTGGCCGACGAGATGATCGAGGCGCTGGCGGTGGCGACCCCTGACGCCGAGAAGCCGGTCGGGCAATTGTCGGGCGGCAATCAGCAAAAGGTCGTGCTTGCGCGCTCGCTCGTCTCGGATCCAAGGGTGCTCATCCTCGACGAGCCGACGCGCGGCATCGATGTCGGCGCGCATGCCGAAGTCGTCCAGCTCATCCGGCGCTTAAGCGCCAGGGGGCTCGCTCTGCTCGTCGCCTCCTCCGAACTTGACGAGCTCGTCGCGGTCAGCGACCGCGTCGCAGTGCTGCGCGACCGGAAAATGGTCGGCGAGATCGCCGGCGCCGACATCACCCGCGAAACGATCATCCAGACGATTGCCGGCGCATGACCGTCGAGCCAATCCACGCGGCCACGTCGGGCCCTTCGTTTCGTGCTCGCCTCGGCGCGACGCTCGCCCATCGCACCGTCTGGCCGGTTCTCGCGCTCGCCCTCATCCTCATCGTCGACGGCTTCGTGTCGCCGGGCTTCTTTACGATCCGCATCGTCGAGGGGCGGCTTTTTGGCAGCCTCATCGACATTCTCTACCGCGCAATGCCGACCGCCATGGTCGCGCTCGGCATGGCCGTCGTCATCGGCACGAAGGGCATCGATCTCTCGGTCGGCTCGACCATCGCGATCACCGGCGCGGTCATCGCTTGGCGAATCCATGCGGGCGACTCGCATCTCTTGATTCTTTTCTTGGCGCTCGGCGTCGGGGTCCTCTGCGGCCTGTGGAACGGCTTTCTGGTGGCGGTCCTCGACATCCAGCCGATCATCGCGACGCTCATCCTGATGACCTCTGGGCGCGGGATCGGCCTGATGATCAACCTCGTCTATGGCGGCACCAATCCGAGCTTTTTGAGCCCGCTGCTGCAATCCTTGAGCGTCGGACATGTCGGGCTGGTGCCGACGCGGATCATCGTCGGCGCCGTCCTCTTCTTTCTGTTGTGGCTGCTGCTGCGCCGCACCGCGCTCGGCCTCTTCTTGGAGGCGGTCGGCGACAACGCGCGGGCGGCCGACCTCTCGGGCGTCGGCGCCCGCTTCGTCCGCTACGCCGCCTATCTCATTTCTGGCGTTTACGCCGCCGCGGCCGGCGTCGTGCTGACCGCCGACACGCACACCTCAGATCCGGTGAGCGAGGGGCTCTATATCGAGCTCGACGCGATTCTCGCGGTCGTCATCGGCGGAGGATCGCTCTCGGGCGGCCGGATCTATCTCGGCGCGACCATGCTCGGCGCGCTGGTGATTCAGGCTTTGACCACTTCGATCCTGACGAGCGGCGTGCCGCCCGAATATAATCTCGTCGTCAAGGCGTTCGTCGTGATCGTGGTGCTGCTCCTGCAGTCGAAGAACGCGCGCGGCCTCGTCGTGCGCCTTGCCAGGGCGCGCGCGCGATGAACGAGACCTACCGACCGCTGGCGGCGACAGTCGCCGTATTCACGGCGCTGTTCCTCACCGGCGGCGCGCTCTACAACAATTTTCTTTCAACCCTCGTGCTTGGCGACATTCTCGCCGACAACGCCTTCGTGATCATCGCGGCGATCGGCACGACGTTCGTCATCATATCCGGCGGCATCGACCTGTCGATCGGCTCGATGATCGGTTTTGTCGGCGTCGTGATGGCCAATCTCGACACGGTCGGTTGGCATCCGCTCGCCTCGGCGGCCCTCATGCTCGCCTTCGGCCTCGGCTTCGGCGCGCTTCAGGGCCTCGTCATCGATTTTTGCGAGATTCAGCCGTTCATCGTGACGCTGGCCGGACTCTTTCTGTTGCGCGGCGCATGCTTCATGATCAATCTCGACTCAGTGCCGATCCGCCACCCCTTCGTCCTTGTCTTTTCGGGCGCCAGCATTCCCCTTCCCGGCGATGGTTTTCTCGCCAGTTCGGCGATCGTGATGCTTGTGTCGCTCGTCGCGGCCGTGGTCATCGCGCATTTCACGCGGTTCGGTTCCTATGTCTATGCGATCGGCGGCGACCGGGTGTCGGCGGCGCTGATGGGCGTGCCGATGCGGCGCACGATCGTCGGCATCTATGCGCTCGGCGGTTTCTACAGCGCGCTTGGCGGCGTCATTTACGCGCTCTATACCTCTTCAGGCTATCCGCTTGCCGGGACCGGGACGGAGCTTAGCGCCATCGCCTCCGTCGTGCTCGGCGGGACGGTGCTCACGGGCGGCGTCGGCCTCGTCGCTGGAACGCTGGTTGGCGGCATGATCCTGGGACTCATCGCGACGCTGATTAACTTCAACGGATCGCTCAACGGCGCCTGGATCATGATCAGCAGCGGCGCCTTGCTATTCGTGTTCATCGTGCTCCAAAGGTCGCTCATCGGCGCGTCGCGGCTGCGCAGCGCGCCCTAGGCGGAGAGATGCAGGAAACGGCGACGCGGACGAAAACTTTAGAACGCGGCCAGCTTGGCCAGCCGAAGCGCGCCCGCGAGCGCCTGCCGGCGCCGCGCTTCGGAACGGCTCCTTCCGAGCGCAAGATCCACACCTATCTCACCGGCAATCTCGGCCGCGAGATCGTCAGCGGCGTCTATCAGCCGGGGTCCGTCTTGCCCAACGCCGAGGTGATGTGCGCGCGTTTCTCGGTGTCGCGCACGGCTCTCAGGGAGGCTTACAGCGTCTTAGGCGCGAAGTCGCTCATCGTCGCCCGACCGAAAGTCGGCACGCGCGTGCGCCCGAAATCCGAGTGGAACATGCTCGACGCGGACGTGCTCGCCTGGCACCTGCAGTCGGGCCCGACCGAGGATTTCGTCGGCGATCTCTACGAGCTGAGGCAAATGGTCGAACCTCCGGCGGCGCGGCTCGCCGCGACGCGGCGCAGCGAGCCAATGCTGAAGCAGATCAGCGAAGCTTACGCCGACATGGAGCGCCGCAAGGACGGAACGGGCGACCTGATCGAAGCGGACCTGCGCTTCCACATGGGAATTCTGGAGGCGACGGGCAACCATTTCTTGAGCGCGCTCGGCGGCCTTATCCACGCGTCGCTGCAATGCACGTTCCGCTATTCCTGGGCGGGCGCGGCGCGGATCCAGGACGACCGCCTGCATCAGCACGGCGCGATCTTAAAGGCGATCGCCGAGCGCTCGGCGGACGGCGCGCACTCCCGCATGACGGAACTGTTGCGCGATTCGATCAACGACGTGCGCGAGTTCCTGCGCAGCCGGGGCGCGAAGGACAAGAGCTGACGCTCGCTTAAACGGCGGCCGTTCGCCGCGCCGCTTCAAGAATCGCGAAAGCCGTATCTGGGGGGAAGCGCGATGAAATCGGCAGCCGTCGCCGTCGCCCTCTTCCTCTGGTCGCCCGCGGCCGGCGCCTCCTCGCTCGACGCCGTCGAAGCGAAGTTCTTCGTCATTCATGAATTCAAGCTCGAGAGCGGCGTCGTGCTGCCTGAGGTGACGATCGCCTATGAGACCTACGGCGAGCTTCAGCCCGACGGCGCGAACGCGGCGCTGATCACCCACAGCTTCACCTCAAGCCAGCACGCCGCCGGCTATTATGTCGAGGGCGCCGCGCCGCCGGGCGAGAAGCCAGGGGCGGCCGGCTGGTGGGATAAGGTCGTCGGCCCCGGCGAGGCGATCGACACCGACAGGCTGTTCGTCATCGCCTCGAACGCGCTGGGCTCCTCCTACGGCTCGACGAGCCCGGCAAGCCCGGACCCCAAAACCGGCAAGCCCTACGGCCCCGACTTTCCCGCAATCACCGTCGCCGACATTGTGCATGCGCAGAAGGCGCTCGTCGATTCGCTTGGCGTCAAGCGTCTCGTCGTCGTCGCCGGCCCGTCCTATGGCGGGTTCGAGGCGTTCGAATGGGCGATCCTCTATCCGGGCTTCGTCGACGGCGTCGCGCCCGTGGTGAGCGGGCCGAAATCGTTCGCGCCGCCTGGCGCGGACCAGCGCCTCGTCGCGGCGCTCGCCAAGGATCCCAACTGGAACGGCGGCCGGTATTACGATCGCGGCGGCGTCGTCGAGACGATGACCAAGCTGCGCGCCGAGACGTTGAAAGCCTATGGGGTGGACGACCTCTTCAAGGATCGCATCAACAATCCAGCTTTGCGCGCCGCGGCCATCTTAAACCTTGCTAAGACGTGGGCTCAGACTTTCGACGCCAACAGCCTCGTCACGCTGCTTCGCGCCCACGAAACCTTCGACGCGCGGCGGGACTTTCCGAAGATCAAGGCGAAGGTGCTCTATCTCCTGTCGCGCTCTGACAAGCTGTTCCCGCCGAGCATAGCGCCGGCAATCATGGCGAGCCTGAAACAAGCGGGCGTCGACGCGCGCTACTTCGAGATCGACAGCGACATCGGCCACCTCGCCTTCGGCTATCAGACCGAGAAGTGGTCGCCTGCGCTCAAGAGCTTTGTCGCCGAGCTGATGCAGGGGCGGTGAGGAGCGGCGCGAGAGCGAGCCTCTCCTCTCCCCGCCGAGCCGAGGAGAGCGGCGCGCAGCCCGTTGTTCATTGCCCCTCGACCCACCATTGCGCGACGTCGCCGGTCGCCTTGTCGATCGCCAGATATTCGGCGCTCGACCACTTGACGAGATTGAGGCAGATCTCGTCCGTCGTCTGCGGCTGGGCGTATTTGACGCGTGCGCGCACGCAATAGTCGTCGCCCTTGAAGGATGACGCATACGTGCTGTCGCCCATGCCGAACGCATCAACGTCGGTCTTGTCGGCCGAGAGAATCGTGCGCAGGTCGCCGTCGGGAAAGACATTGAAATGGCGGCCCAGCAAATCGGCGAGATGAGCCAGGGTTTTCTTGCGCTGACCCAGCTGATCGGCCGTCACAATGGCGCGAAAGTCGGGGGCAATCTTGGCAATTGGCCGCGGCGCGCATTGCGTCGTCACGGGATGGACGAGGAAGGCGACCATGCACGGCCGATATTGGTAGTCGAACGGGGGGAACCATCCTGACCCATGGCCCTCGAAGCCCGGAGGATGGTCAATCATCAGGTTCGGCACCCCGAGTTTCGTCAAGACGTCCGCGGCGGCTTTGCCGCGATCGGCCGGCTCGTATTCGTCGCCGAGGAAGAACAGGCCGATGGTCGGGTAGCGGGCGTTCTTGATGATCTCATCGAAATAGAACTTGTTGTTGCTGAAATTGGGGTCATCGGAATTCGCGCCCGTCGCCCGCCAGCCGCAACATGACGGCACCACCAGCACGACGCCGTCGAGCGGCAGATCGCGCATCGTGTCGAGGAGCAGGCTGTTCCAGCCGCCCCACGACTGGCCGCCGACGAAGATGCGCTCATATCCCTGCGCTTTCAGCTCCTTCAAACGCCGCGCGACGAATTCCGCCGCGCCCCAATTCGAGCCGCCGAAACGGCGGATGACGGCGACGCCCGAGCGCGGATAAGCGCCGTCGATGACGTCCCAGCCGCGCGTTTCCTGAATTTTGGTGACAAAGTACTCGGGCACCGGCGGACGCGCCCGCGCGCGCCCGTCGAAGCCGTGCATGTAATAAAAGAGCGTCTTCGGGCCTCGGGCGACGCCGGCGGAGCCGGGCAGAAACTTCTCGTCGATCGGGAATTCGACGACCGGGTCGGACGTCGCGTCCGCGTCCAGGTCTTTGAAGGCGTCCGCCGCGCCAAAATATTCGAGCGTTCCCGCGCCCGCCAGACCCTCGGCGGCGTGGCTGCCGACGATCTCGGAGCGGGTCAAGGCAATCATGCCGTCGGCTTCGTGCGCGGTCAGGCAGAGGCCGATGCTCATATAGAGGCAGAGCTCGCCGCGCGACGCGCCCCACGCGCCGTCCTGGTCGACCTCGAGCGCGCTGCCCGGCGAAGTATCCTTGGCGCGCTGCCGAAACGTCCCGTCGCGGCGGAACTCCAGCGTGACCTGCCAGATCCCTTGGCGCGCCTGCCACGTCTTGGCCGAAAAGATTTTCAAGAGCGCGGCGTCGCCGAGCGCCGGCGCGGCGGCCGCCTTGGCGGCGTCGGGGTCGACTAAGGGGCCGCTGGCGAGCGCGTCGGGGGAGTTCTGTTCGAGCGCATCCGCCGTCTTGGCGTCCGCCGCCGCCTCTTTCGTCTTGCCGAGCGTGCGGTAGGCGGACGCGCGCATCCGATAGGGTAGGTTGAAGCTCGGCAGCAGGCGGATCGCCTCGCTGTAGTCTTGAACCGCATCGGCGGTTTTGCCCGCGTGCGACTTGACGATGCCGCGCACGAGGAAGGCAGGCGACGAGCGCGGATCGGCGGCGATTGCGTGATCGGCCGCGGCGAGCGCGTCGGCGCTTTTTTGTTCCACATCGAGCGCCAGCGCCCGGTCGCGCCAGGGCGCGCTGCAGGTTGAGCAGAGTTTTGAGGCTGCGTCGAAATCGGCGAGCGACTTCTTGTCGTCGCCGCTCTTGAAGATCGCGTAACCGCGTTCGGTCAGCGCGGCGGCTTTGAGCGACCCTTCGGAATCGGCGGCGAATTCGTCGATGTCGGCGTCTTCCGCCGTGCTGTCGAAGGTCTTTGAAAATTCGGCGATCGCGTGCGGCCAGTCCTCGCGCGCCTTGTAAAGGAGGCCAAGGCCGTAATGGGCGTGCGCGAGCTGCGGCTCGAGCTTCAAGGCGGCGAGAAAATCCTTCATCGCCGCGTCGCCTGCGCGCTGCTGCAGCTCGGCCTTGCCGCGATAGAGATAGGCGTAGGGCAGGCTGTCGGCGAGTTCCTTCTTCGCGTCGATGATCTCGGAGCAAGCCTTGATCGCCGCGCCTGCGCCTGCGCGGTCCATGCACAGCGACCATTGGTCGATGTCGGCGGCGCGCGCCGGAAGAAAAGGAACGATCGCGAACATCGCGGCGGCGAGGGCGGCGGCGCCCAAGGGCCGCGGCGTTCCGATCATCCAGCCGCCTCGAAGGAGATGAGGAATTCGTCGACTGCGAGCGCTGCCGCAGCGGCGGCGTCCTTGCCGTGGAACGCGATGACGTAAAGGTTGCCGCGAACCGACACGATGCGCTCGCGCAGGATCCCAGCGCCGTCCTTGACGACGATTTCTCGCCCGTCGGAGCCTGCCTGTCGGATCGGCTGATCGCTCAACAGACGTCCCCTCGCAGCCGCGACCGCGCCGGAAACGGCTGCGTCATAGTTCGTCCCGCGCGGCGTGGCGTAAAGAAAAGCGGCGACGCTCCAAATCCCGTCCGTCGTCTCTGTCGACCACCGGCGCTCTTCGAACGGAGTTCCCTTCGCGGTCTTCGCCTTCGTCATCGTGAAGGTTGGCGGGCCGGGAAACTCCGCGACAAAAAGGCCGTCCGGACTGTAGAAGACTGCAGCCTCTGCGGAGCCTGCGCCGCAGGAGCCGAGCACCGCCAACGCCATCGCGCCCACCTCGCAGATGACGCCGCGGGTGCGACCCATCTCAATCGCCAGCCGCGCCGCCAGCGTCCGCCATGCCGGCGCCTTCTGCCGACGCGGCCGCGGCGGCGTCGCCGGCCGACTCGTCGTTGGCGGTTTGCGTTTGCTGTTGTGAGCTATCGTCGTTGCTTTGGGGTTGTTGACCGGTGATGGCGTCGATCTGCGCTTGAGTCGAGTTGACGGCGTCCTGCAACGTAGCAACCAAAGAATTGATCGAATTGAGATAGCCGGAAACAGTTGACGAATAATTCACATAAATAATGCTGTTTGTGAGGCTATTGTCTATTGGCAATTGTCCGTAGCCGCCTTGCGGCGTTTGATAATATCCGATCTGCGGGACCAATTTATCGCGCAGCCCCGGCGATAGCGGCGGCAACTGCATGCTGTTGTCGGCCGTCGCCCACCCCATGATGGGAGCGATGTAATTGGCAACCGTGTTTTGCGGGGGCGGACTCCCTTGGGGTCCATACCAGTGGCCGCTATTGGCGTCGTAGGAAAGGCTCGTGTGGGCCCCGACCAATTGGGTTCCGGTGATAGAGGTCAGTGTCTGGATCACCGATTCCCCGGCGAGGTCGACGGCGAGGGGAGCTTGGCCGCTCGCGTAAAGATTATACGCAGCGTTGTAAGCTTGATAGACCAGTGGAACGAATGCCCAGAGGTTCCTTTCTAGGTTTCCCAGGGTATCGCCGATTGCGAGCTGAGCGTTAGCGATAGCGTATTGCTGTGCAGCCTGCAGCACCGCCAAAGCCTGCTGTTGCGCCGCCTGTGCGGCGGCCAGCGCCGCCTGTTGTTGGGCAAGGAGGGCCCGAAGTTGCGCGAGCTGCAGGCTGTCGACCTCGTCGATCAGCTGGTCCTTGTTGATCTTCGACTTCGAATTGTCGGAGGCCGCTGTGGACGTCGCAGCAAGCATGGCTGCGGCAGCGGCGACGATCAGCGGCTTCAGGCGCAAACCATACTCCCGCGTCGCGAAGGAACGAACGAAGGCGCGCCCCAATATAGCCCTGGCGGCGCCCTCGGCCAAGGCGTGAAAATCTGATTTGCCAAGGCCGGGCGTTTGTCCGCAGACTGGCGACGTCCTCAATCCGGCATCGGGGTCGATCATGCTGCGGACGGCGTCGCTTATCGTCATCCTCTCGCTCGCCGGCGCCCCGCCGGCGCTCGCCGTCAGTCAGGCCGCGCGCACCGCCTGCACGCCTGACGCCAAGCGCCTCTGCGCCTCGGTCATTCACGACACGGCCAAGCGCCAAGCC
>Ga0187782_10004466_pt1 | contig 10478 bp, 8 predicted proteins | sample 0715_SJ02_MP15_2_FD_132454 | JGI IMG/M metagenome (GOLD analysis project Ga0187782, IMG submission 132454) | Tropical peat soil microbial communities from peatlands in Department of Meta, Colombia - 0715_SJ02_MP15_20_MG | ecosystem: Environmental > Terrestrial > Soil > Wetlands > Peat | place...
CTCCGAGTTCCGTAAGGTCACTCCCGAGATTCTTCAGAAGACCGCGCAGGAATACCTGCGCCCCACCAACCGCACCGTGGTGCTGCTCGAACCCGGGCAAGTCGTTGCCGCCGGAACCCCGGCGAAGAGCCGGTAGGAGAGGAGAAGGCCCATGAAAAAGAGGATCCTACGATTTAGCGTGCTGCTGGCGGGGACGATCCTGGCGATGGCGCCGACATATGCGCAAAAACAGATGCCGCCCGAAGGCGCACCGGCGAAACCCTTCAATCTGCCAGCAAACGAAACGTATGCCTTGCCGAATGGGATGAAGGTCACTCTCGTTCCTTACGGGATCATCCCGAAGGCCACCGTGAGCGTTGCCGTGAATGCCGGCAGCCTGAATGAACGCCGGGATCGCAGCGGCGTCTCCGATCTAACCGGGGACCTCTTCAAGGAGGGTACGGCGACGCTGACTTCCCAGCAACTTGCGGAAAGCGCCGCGCGCATGGGCAGTGCGTTGGACGTCAGCATCGGCGCAGACCAAAGCCAGTTCGAAATGGATGTGCTCCAGGAATATGCACCGGAGGCGGTTCGCCTTCTGGGAGAGGTTTTGCAGCATCCGCGTTTTCCCGAATCCGAGGTGGCGCGCCTAAAGAACGACATGCTGCGGAAAATTGCGCTGCAGCTTTCCGAGCCACAGACCATCGCGGAGATTCGTTTCCGGAAGTTGCTGTACGGCAACCATCCTTACGGCACGATCCTGCCCACCGAGGACGACGCGAAGAAGCTCACGCTCGCGGATGTAAAGGAGTATTACGAAGCGAACTTTGGCGCACAACGTGCGCACATCTATGTTGCGGGCAAATTTGATTTGGCCGCTGTCAAGAAAGCCATTGCCGAGACCTTCGGGAACTGGGCGAAAGGGCCGGCGAAGTTGGAGAATGTACCCTCACCCAAGCCAAATCACGTGCTGGATCTGACCGACCGGCCCGGCGCCCCGCAATCCACGCTGGTCGTCGGCCTGCCCGTCGCACCGCCCGCCAGCCCTGATGCGATTCCCTTGGGAGTAACCAATGCCCTATTGGGCGGCTCGTTCAACTCCCGCATCACCGCCAACATTCGCGAGCAGAAGGGCTACACGTATTCGCCATACAGCGAAATCTCGCGCCACTATCACACCGCCTACTGGGCGCAGCACGCCGACGTCACCACGCAATTCACCGGTCCTTCACTGAAGGAAATTTTTGGCGAAATCGACCGCTTGCAGAAAGAACCTCCGTCGGCCTTGGAATTGAAGGGGATTCAAAGTTACCTCTCCGGGGTTTTTGTGATTCGGAATTCCAGCCGCCAGGCTCTGATCGGCCAATTGCAATTCGTCGATTTCCAGGGCCTCGGCGAAGACTATCTGAAGAGCTACGTGCCCAAGGTGAATGCAGTGACCACCGGCGACGTTCAGAACATGGCCGGAAAATACATCAAGCCGGAGGAGATGACCATCGTCGTGGTGGGAGACAAAGCGAAAATTTCAGATCAACTCGCGCCCTTCAATCTCACGAAATAGGCGCCAGGGCTAGCCCTTCTTTAAGCGCCGGCGGGGAGTATCGGCGGGTTTGCTGAGGGCTTTCCGCCGCGCTTTTTCGTCATAGAGATTCTGGTCAGCCTCCGCCAGCAATTTCTCCACGCGCTCGCCTTCCCCTTGATAGATGGAAATGCCGATGCTCGCCGAGATGGGTGGCTGTTCCTGATCGGCAGCAAGGGTCTCGCGAATCCGCTGAGCGACGCGCTGGGCTTCTTCCTCGCGCGCTTCCGGCAGCACCACGGCGAACTCGTCGCCGCCATAGCGCGCAGCGGTATCAATTGCCCGGCAATAGAAGCGCAAGATATCCGCAATGCGGCAGAGGGCGCGGCTGCCGACCAGATGCCCGTAGGTATCGTTGATTCTCTTCAGCCCATCGAGGTCCAGGAGGAGCACCGCAAAAGGACGCCCCGTGCGCAGAGTGCGCTCCGTCTCCGTGTCCAGCACGTCGAGGAGCCTGCGGTAATTTGCCAGGCCCGTCAGCGGATCGCTGGAGGCCAGGTGGCGGACTTTTTCAAAAACGTGCGCGCTATCCAGGAGCGCCCCGCCTAACAAAATTGTGTAGCTGGCCACGTTCAGGGCTTGCGCGAAAACAAAGGGGCCATCCAACAGTCTTTCCGATTGGCAAGCGGCGAGCTGGGCGGCCAGATTGAGCCAGACGGCGCGGAAGATCGAGCGGTCAAAAGCGGAATCCAGCAGGTATTTCCGCCTGCTGTACCCGGCCAGCGCCACCAGGAAAATCAATGCGGGCACAAGATGCAGCGGATTCGGAATGATGGCATGGGGATTACGTGAAACCTCCGGCGGGAGTTTGCGCAAAGAGGCCGTGATGAGGTACGTGAATGAGAGGACGCCGAACAGCGCGCCCGCGATTTCCAGGCGCGGATGCCGCGAACGGGGCAGAAAATGTTCCACGACCAGCGCCGCCACGAACAATATTGCAAGGAGTAACCGGCTGATCCACCAAGCCACGGGCGCAAGGAAAAACCACATCTGCGATTCATGCATCCACTGGAAAAAGAGAACGCTGGAGACGGTCAGGATTGCGCCAGAGAGAAGGAAGCCCGATCCCAGAATGAGAGAAATACGGTCCTGGGTGCCCTGGAACCGGACCAATGCTACCGCCGCAAAAACAAATGCGAAGAGCCCCGTGGTGATTTGCAGATAGCCCTGAAGAATCGGATCGGACGATGGAGCAAGCCCGCGCAGCCAGTACGCGGCCAGGAGAATAAGCAGGAAGCCGCCCACGTGGAGCAACACCCGATGAACCTGCCGGCGATCGAATCGCAGGGCAAAGTCGCCCATTCTGCATTCCTTCGGACTTCAACGAATAAGTACGGTCTTCCTGACTATTATTAGAAGCGATTCTGGCGCGCGGCGTTGCGCTCGAAAACTTCTCCTGTGAGCCAAGAGATACCGGCTGTGGAGATGGAGCGACTGTACTAAAGGACAGGATAGCAGGAAGCGATTGGCGCGTTGCGGAGCCCTGGAGTCGCGGGGCTTCGCCATGTGGTGTTGCGCGCGGAAATCGCACTGTCCGTAACCACAGGTTCTGCGGGGGCGAAGCACGAAAAAAGGGCTTGCGCCAGGAACTACCTTTCCTCAAAATAGCTTTATTGAATCGTTTCAATACACGAGGCACCCCTTGCTGAGGCCTGCCACCAGCAGAATCAAGACCGCCAGGAAACGCCAACCGTCCCCTGGCGCACATACGCTCGCGGAGATTCTCTCCCAGCCATCTATCTGGGAAGAGACGGACAGGCAACTTTGCGAATCGGGTGCGCTCGACCGGTTGATGGCGACGTTTTCTCCTCGTAGCCCCTGGCTCTTTGTCGGCTGCGGCTCCAGTTACCTGCTCTCCCGTCTCATCGCCGCGCTCTGGACGAGGCATTTCTACGTTCCCGCCACGGGGATTCCGGCCTCCGAACTGCTCTTCGCACCGGAGGAGACTTTGCGGCGGATCGGCGCGGAGCAGATCGTGCTGATGTCGCGCTCCGGGGAAACCACCGAAGTCCTGCGCGCTGCCGAATTGCTGCAAGCCCACAAGACCGTGCAAACACTTGGCGTCACCTGCAGTCCGCGAAGCCCGCTGGAAGGCCTCTGCACACACACCTTCAAGCTAACCTGGGCAGACGAAAAGAGCACCGTGATGACGCGGTCATTCACGGCCATTCTGCTGGCGTTCCAACGCCTGGGGCTGCAATTCGTCGGCGACCACCCGCTCAGCTCCGCGTTGGATCAGTTGCCGCAGCGCGGCCAGGCGTGGCTTGGTGGCCATGCCCGGAAAATCCAGGATTTCGCGGCCAAGCGCAAGTTCGACGACTACGTTTTCCTGGGACAAGGAATTCATTACTGGCTGGCAGAAGAAGCGGCGCTGAAAGTCACGGAGATGTCCTCGTCTTATGCCCAGGTGTATCACTCGATGGAATTCCGCCACGGGCCGCGTTCCATTGCCGGGCCTAATACGCTGATTACTCTGTTTGTTTCCGAGGCCGCCGCAGAAGCGGAAACCGTGCTGGCCCGCGAGTTGAAGGAATTGGGCGCGGCGATCTGCGTGATTGCCAACCGGGCCGCCCCGGATCTTCGGAACTGCAGCGACTTGCTGATCGAACTCGCACTGGACGTGCCGGAGTTTGCGCGATACGCTGTCACCGCCATCCCTGCGCATCTCTTGGGAACAGCGGTTGGTCTGCGCAAGGGACTCAACCCTGACGCACCGAAAAATCTGACGCGTGCCGTGGTTCTCTCGCACGTTGGGAATCGCCCGGCGAAAAGGAGAGGTGCTTGAGCACGGATGCCAGCGCCACCACCGCGGGACCTCGCCTGCGGCGCACCCTCACACTTCGAGACCTGATTCTCTACGGCGTCATTGTGATTCAACCCGTTGCGCCCATGTCTGTATTCGGGGTGCTCAGCCAGCGCGGCAGGGGCCATGTGGTCACCGCGATTCTTATTGCCATGGTGGCGATGCTGTTCACCGGCATCAGCTATGGCAGAATGGCGCGCGCGTATCCCAGCGCCGGTTCGGCCTTCACCTATGTGGCGCAGGAGGTCAATCCAGCGCTCGGCTACGTCACAGGGTGGAGCATGGTAATGGACTACATGCTGAACCCACTGATTTGCACGATATGGTGCGCGGAGCAGACTCACCAATTCGCGCCCGGCATTCCCTTATGGGGGTGGAAAGTTTTTTTCGCCATGGTGTTCACCCTTCTGAATATTCAGGGAATCAAGACCTCGGCACGTATCAATACCATCATGGCTATTTTTATGGGCGCGGTTGTCGCCGTCATCTTCGCGGCCGCAGCACGCTACATCCTGGGCCATCCGCACGCCGAACAGGGCTTCTTCACCCGGCCCTTCTACGATCCTCGTACGTTTACCTACGCCGGGCTGTTTGGATGCACGTCGATCGCGGTGCTGACGTATATCGGATTCGACGGTATTTCCACGCTCTCAGAGGAAGCGGAAAATCCGCGGCGGAATATCCTGCTGGCGACGGTGATGACCTGCCTGGTGATCGGCCTGCTCTCCGCCGTGGAAGTTTATGTCGCACAACTGATCTGGCCTGCAGTGGAAAAATTCCCGGACATAGATACGGCTTACGTTTATGTTGCGGCGCGCGCGTGGAAGCCATTGTTCCCGATTGTCGGCTTTACGCTGCTGCTGGCCAACTTCGGCTCCGGCATGGGGGCGCAGATTGGCGCGGCGCGGCTGCTGTATGGCATGGGGCGGAGTGACGCCCTGCCCAAGTCATTTTTTGGAGTGGTGGACGAGCGCCACCGCGTTCCGCGCAACAACGTTGTATTCGTCGGGGCTATGGCCCTCCTGGGCGCGTTTCTGCTGTCCTACGAGCGCGGAGCGGAGATGCTGAATTTCGGCGCGCTCATCGCCTTTATGGGTGTGAATCTCGCGGCCTTCCTCCGTTACTACGTGCGAGCCCAGGAAAAGAAATTGACTAATCTGGTGCCACCCGTATTGGGCTTTTTCATTTGCCTGGCGCTCTGGTTGAATCTCAGCCGCCCCGCTAAACTCTATGGTTCGATCTGGATGGCCGCAGGGATCCTCTTCGGCATCTGGAAGACCAGGGGCTTCCGGGAACAGCTTTCCTTTGAACTGCCTCCCGAGGAATAATCCCAGGTAATGCGATAGATTTAGTCTAGGGAGGAAACACCGCCGTGAAACGAAGTCACGGGAAACCTCGGCTCATCACCATGCGGGACGTTGCCAAAGCCTCTGGCTTTTCTCCCGCCACCGTTTCCATTGTCCTGAATAATGCGCCTCTGGCACGCTACATCGCTTTCACAACGCGGCAACGCATCGAAGAAACCGCCAAGCGCCTGGGTTATCGCCCCAACGTGATGGCGCGCTTCCTGCGCAGCAAGCGCAGCCAAAGCATTGGCGTAGTGCTGTTCGATGTCACCGACCCGTTTTGCACGCCGATTTTGCGCGGCATCGAAAATGGGCTTTATCCCGTGGGCTACCTGCCCATCTTTGCCGATGCCCATAACCAGCGCGATCGTTTTGAGCGTTACCTGGAAATGCTGCTCGAACGCCACGTGGATGGCCTGATCGTTGTGGCCAATTGGCTCCTGGTTGACATTAATGTTCTGGCTGACCTGAATAAGCGCGAGATTCCCGCTGCCACTATCGGCTGGGAACTCCCAGGAACTCAGTTGAGCTCGGTGATGGTGGATAACGAGGCGGGTGGGCGGCTGGCGCTGGAGCATCTTTACGAGTTGGGTCACCACCGCATCGCTGTCATTCGCGGACCCAAACGGCTGATTGACTCTGCGCCGCGCTGGCGAGGGATTCAAAAATTTGCGCAATCCGTAAAGCTCAAACTTGACGCCGGTCTCGAGCTTCAGCTCCCCGACGTCTTCGATCCCAATTCCAGTTTCGAGCACGGCTTCCGCTTGACGGAAGAACTGCTGCGCGACAAAAAGAAGTTTACGGCGCTTCTGGCTTTCGACGACATCACCGCGCTCGGCGCCATCCGCGCCTTGGCCAAAGCCGGGATTCGCGTGCCGGAAGATTGCTCCGTAATCGGTTTTGATGACGTCGCCATTGCCGGGCTTGCCGAGCCCGCCCTCACCACGGTGCGCCAGCCGCTTGAAACGATGGGCAACGTTGCCGTGAATATCGTCATAGAGGCGATCAAGGCCGGCCACGAATACCGCGACTGGTCTGTCGTCTCTCAGAAGCTCCATCCCGAGTTGGTGGTGCGAGAGTCAACAAAGCCGATCTGAGTGGAGCAAAACAGTGGGTCAGTGGATCGCCACCGGCGCAACGTTGAATCCATGCGCCACGAGTTCAGATTTTCCCTCGCCCAGATTGCTTTCCCCGACGCGGCAGGAGGGCCAAAGAAAAAGGCGCCCCGGCTCAGCCGAGGCGCCCGAGGCTTTCCGATTGTCTTTGATTAGGCGCCGGGCGGCAGGAAGACAGCCGCAGGGACTAAGAACTCCACTTCCGGAAGTTCCGTCTTTACCTTAACGCTTTGATACTTCCCTTTCGCGCCGCCAGAGGCCGCGAAGGTCAGCAGGTACTGGTTGCTGAGATGCTCCGCGATCTCGTCGAAGTACGGCTTGAGGCTAACTGGCGCGCCGGGCCCGAGATAAAACATCTCCGCTCCGGTGTCATCCGACAACTTACCCAGGTTGTTCTGGGCATTTGTCACGTAATAGAAACTGCGGCCATGGTGTCCAGCACTCGGATAGTAGATGCTCCAGATGTTGGTGTTCTGCCGCTCCGCTATTTGAATCACGCTATCAAGATCCGGGTTGAAGGGACCAAACCCCGGTCCCCGGAAGAAATCGATACCCGAGGAGATCAAAAGAACGGATCGCCGGGGGCCCGTTTGCGGCCAACGCTTCAGCATGTCCATGGTTCCCAGGTAGGGGCTGGAGCCGAGCGCCGGCCCGCCGATGGGGATGCGAAGCGCTTTCGCCGCCAACTCATGGTCGGTGGTGAAGTCCTGCGCCACTAGCGTTGCGTTGTCGCGGATGTATCCCACGGCAATGTGAGTGGCTGCCGGCTGAGCCATGATGAACTCTTTGAGGTCACTCCACTGGCCCGCTGCAGCATTAGCGATGGAGTCGTCAATTAGGATGGCCAGGAACAGGTTGTCGTCCCTTTCCCAGTCTGTAATTTGCTTGCGTTCCTTGCCCGTGGAAAACTCGACATCATCCTTGGTGATCGGCGGCGTCCCTTCTTTCTTTCCGACGGCGGTCACGGTAAATGTCACTCTGCCGGAGGAAGCCGCGCTGGTTTGCGCTTGGGCTATCCCAACAGCAACAAACAGGACCGCTCCGAGGAACACCCCCAACTTTCCAACCGTGCTCTCGTATTTCATACTCGTTCTCCTCTTGCCTTTCTGTACGTACTTCATGTCTCCCTCATTTGATGCAGGAATGCCACTCTTCGCATATATTCCTATCTTCGCTTGAGAAGTCAGGCATTTCGGGTTCTAACCGCAGACCACGGGCATCCCCCGTAACCAATTCCGCATCAGTTTTTCCTCCCCCATCTTGAGTTCCTCACGCTTACGCTACCCTCTTACAAGATGTCTTCCACCATCTCATTCCCGGATTCTGCGGGCCGCGGGGATTCGTGAACCTGCATCCTCTCATCCGCAATGGCGCCAATTGGAAACTCCGTGATTCCCGCGTAGCGTCGCTGCTATTGAATGAACGCGGCCAGGGCGAAGAAGTTGCGCTCACTTTGGGCGGCTCCGTCGCCGTGGTGTTTCACTGGCTGTCTGCTTCTAGTCCTGATGCACGGGGCCTGCTGGTCAGTGTCGTTTGTCTTGGCCGCGACGCGGCGCTCGTTTTCCGCAACTCGTATCGGAAGCTCTGAATCTCTCGATGTCCGATATCCCTTCTCCGTAACGCGCAGAATTCCTCATGGCTCGCGTGCCGCATTTCATGAATATGGTCTAGAATGGGGCCGCAGATCGTTTCCTCTCGCTCCTGTTTCCCTACGGAGGTATAAAGCCCATGGCGCTGATGCGCTCGATGCTGCTCGCCGCTTCGCAAAATGTGTGGTTGCGGGAACACGCGGTGAAATATCCGTTCGTGCGCCGCAGTGTTTCGCGTTTCATGCCCGGCGAAACTTTGCAGGCAGCGCTTGCCGCGGCACAGGCCCTGCACCTGAAGAATATCGGCAGCGTCTTTACCCATCTGGGCGAAAACGTCTGCGACCGCGGCGAAGCACAAAAGGTGACCGAACATTATCTGGATGTTCTCGAGCGCATTCACGAAGCGAATCTTCCCACCGAGGTCTCCGTAAAACTCACGCAACTGGGCCTGGACCTTTCCCCGGAAGTCTGCTCCGACAATCTCGAGCAAATTATCCGGCGCGAATCGCCCTCCGCCACCGTCTGGGTGGACATGGAAGCAAGCAATTATGTTGACGCGACGCTGAACATTTACAAGAGCGCGCTGAAGAGTCATCCGAATGTTGGCCTCTGCCTGCAGTCTTATCTCCGCCGGACACAAAAGGACCTGACTGATCTGCTGCCGCTGCACCCCGCCATTCGCCTGGTCAAGGGTGCTTACAAGGAACCACCGGAAATCGCCTTCCCAAGAAAGGCGGACGTGGACGAAAATTACTTCGTTCTCGCTCAGGATTTGCTGCGCGCGCAATCCGCTGGAGGATGCGCCCGGGCCGCCTTCGGTACCCACGATGTCGCCCTTATTCGGCGTCTGGCGGATTTCCTCGGCCAGCAGGGCTACGCAAAATCCAGCTTCGAAGTGCAAATGCTCTATGGCATCCAGCGCGCGGAGCAGGAACGCCTGGCGCACGAAGGTTACCGCTCCATCGTCCTCGTGGCCTACGGCTCGTATTGGTATCCGTGGTTTGTGCGGCGCCTCGCCGAACGCCCCGCCAATTTGTGGTTCATGCTCCGCAATGTTTTCTCTTCTTAGTTCCCGGAAAGGAGATCAGCATGCGTAAAGTCAGTGCTTTTGTTGTCGTGCTCGCCGCGGTGTTTTTGATTGCCGCGCGCGCACCGGAAGCTCAGTGGAAACATCTGTTCAATGGAAAGGACCTCACAGGGTGGAAGCACGTCGGCCCAGGCTACATGACCGTCGAGAATGGATTGATCCAGACGCACGGAGGCATGGGCCTTCTCTATTGGACCGGCGGCAAGGTCGGCCACTCCAGGATTCGGGCCGTCTATAAGATGCGGGACTTTAACGACAATTCCGGCGTGTTTATCCGCATCCCCATTGAGCCGCGCGAGGAATGGATGCCGGTTCACTATGGCTACGAGGTGCAGATTGACAACCATCCGGAAACTTCCAACGAAGACGAATACCACATCACCGGCACGCTCTACTCCCTGACCAAACCTCTTGCCAAACCCGGCAAGCCCGGCCCCGAGTGGAACACCATGCTCATCACCATTGATGGCCCGCACACCATCGTCGAACTAAATGGAGTAAAGGTAACCGATTACACCGAAGGCCAGCCCGTGCCCGAGCGCAAATTCGATTTCGAGCCGCAGCGCGGACCCCGCCCGGACGAAGGCTACATCGGCCTGCAGAATAACAGCGACAAGGACTTCGTCTTTTTCAAGGAAGTCAGCTTGCAATCCCTGCCGTAGAAACAACGATCCGGAGATTCAGTTCATGCCATTTTTGGAGAAAACTATGAGCAAAAATCCGATTTCTCGCCGTCAGTTCCTGCAAACCAGTGCCGTAACCACCGGCGCCTTGATGACCACCCGCCGCATTACCCTCGACCCGGCTCGCATTCCCTCCTCGTGGGAAGTTCCGCCGAGCGATCGCGTGCGCTTTGGCATCATTGGCGTGGGTATGCAAGGCAGCGGCTTGCTTGGCACCGCCGTGACGCTTCCGGGCGTGGAATGCGTAGCCGCGAGCGACCTCTACGACGGCCGCCATGCCCTCGCGAAGGAGATTGC
>Ga0187782_10004467_pt1 | contig 10476 bp, 13 predicted proteins | sample 0715_SJ02_MP15_2_FD_132454 | JGI IMG/M metagenome (GOLD analysis project Ga0187782, IMG submission 132454) | Tropical peat soil microbial communities from peatlands in Department of Meta, Colombia - 0715_SJ02_MP15_20_MG | ecosystem: Environmental > Terrestrial > Soil > Wetlands > Peat | place...
GTGTGCTTGAAAAGAGGATTTGGGTATGGTAGTGGACTCGGAAAATGGCCAGGTAGCTCAGGTGGTAGAGCGCAGCCCTGAAAAGGCTGGCGTCGGCGGTTCAACTCCGTCCCTGGCCACCATGTTTTCAATAGCTTAGCGGCATCGTCCCACCCGATTTTGGCTCCAATTGGCTCCATTTGGCTCCACAATGCGCTAGTTGATCATCTTGCTGAGGCTACTTAGCTTCTCTACAACCTTCTGTTGTGACTCGGGAACGAACTGCTGGTAGATGTCCAGAGTCGTACTTGCCCGTGAATGGCGCATCTGACCCTGTGCGTCCTTCACATCGGCGCCAGCCAATTTCAGCCAGACAGCGTGCGACGTTCTCAGGCATCGCCAGTTCACCCACGACTGGCCGATCGTTCTGGCTGCTGGCTTGATGAACCGACTGAGGATGTTGTTATCGCGCATCGGTTTCCCATCTTTCACCGACTGAAATACCAGATCGTCGGGGCCCTCGGATTTGACGACGCGGTACTTGCGGACTGCGCGCCCAGCTCTCACCTCGACAGTGAGAACCCTCAGCCGATGGATACGCTCAATGACGCAGCGGTTTACAGCAATCGTGGCGTTTGAAGCCTCGCTCTTTGGCGCACCCCAATCACCGCGACTAAACCGCTCATCAATGGTGATTCCATTCTCGTGAACATCGCCCCAACGCAATCCTGCTAGTTCGCTCACGCGCAACCCGGTGTAAATAGCCACGTACACCATCGAGGCATACGGTTCTGGGATGTGCGAGAGAAGTTCGTCGAATTGCGCTGGAGTGAGGTAGGGTTTGTTGCGCTTGCGCCCCCTACGCTCTGCAGGTAGTCGAACAGTCTCCACTGGATTCTTTACTAGCAAACCATAGTCAACTGCCGATCGCAGCACGCTAGACAGGACGTCCCGAATTTTGTCTCGGGACTCATGCGAAAGTGGTGAAGTCGCCATCTCCGAGAAGTACCGCTGCACAGACAGAGGAGTTAGATCACGAAGGCAGAGCTCGCCAAAGGCAGGAATCAGGTAGTTCTTGATCACGCCCTCGGATCTGTCTCGCGTACTCTTGGCCATTAGCGGCATGACAACTGGAAGATAGGTCTGCTGCACGTAGACTGTGAAGTTGGTCGCCGAACCAATCGACTCCAAACCCTGATTGAGCGGCCGAAGATATTCAGCTGCGATTTTGCGAGCTTCCCGCTCTGGCACTGTCGCTAGTGCGATCCGCACGCGCTTCTTCTTGCGTTTTCGCTTTCCACCTACGAATTCATCCTGGCGTACCTGGATTGTCCACCAGTCACCCCGACGCTTAGGCTTCGGGTCTTGAAACCGTCGGCGTGCCATCGATTCAAATTCCTCCTTCGATGGCCTGCCGAGCTTTGCCTCGGGCGAAAAGATACCACGCCTTACGTCAGAGTTAAGGAAAAAAACATCGAACGTCGAGTCAGAGCCGCTCCACCAGTGGCTAGGGAGTACCGCGGTCCCGAACTCGATTGACTCATCGTGAGGTATAGGTGCAGAGCTTTCGAGGCAAGGGGACGTCACAAAGGGCATCTGCAAAGGCATTCCACAAATGCAATTTCGCGCATGTAGTAGGCATGGTTTTCCTTGCACTGCCCAGCCCAGACTCGGGGGGAGTGCCGAGGTCAAAATAGAGATGCACTGATCCAAAATGATTCTCCTCACCTACGTGCTGTCGATTTTTGCCAGGCCAGTCATGGAATATGAATGCCTTCAAAGCAGGGGAAGAATTTGGGAGCCAATTGCGCTCCTGCTCTGAGTTGTTACCCCGAGGCCTCATCACTAATACCAACGTCGAGACGAACTTCTTCGCTGTTTCGGACATTTATTTCTTAGTTTCCCGAGGAGTTGTTCGCGCAGAAGCTAGACGAGTGGTGAAGATAACGCATTCGACGTCGCTACGTTGGTGATTTTGAAAGCGAGATTCTTACAAAATTGTTTGCCCATCGTGAAGCAACCTGCCGGTCGCGGTCTTTCAGAGAAAACGATCTCGTTTGATATGGGGATTTCCTCTTGGCCGAGTATTAACTAAGAGCACTAAGCAAAGAAATCCGTCGAAAGAAAATGTATGAGCTTTAAGGAGACGTAAATGAAGTTAACAAAAGAAGAAAAAGTTCAGGCAACAAATGAGTTGCTCGAAATGTTGGCGGACGACAAGCAGAACGGAGGCAAAGGTCTTCGCACGACGCAGATGCAGGGGACACTTATTTTTCACGGCTCGTACTCACTGAGCCTGCACCAAATTGTGCGGTTGCTGCGCAAATCGGGGAAGGCAACGCTTGTCTGATGTGGCTTTCGAGTCACCAGCAGTAATTCCTACAAATGGTAAAGCGACGAACGAGGCAGCCGCCAACGCCACGAAGAAGACCCCCTCGAAAACAATGTTCGCACCCGCCAGCCGCAAGGCGGCCGAGGCAGCCAAGAAGGGCACGACTTCGACCAGCCGCACGGGCAAGGCAAAGCAAGTTAGCTACGAATTCGGAAAGCCGCCCAAGGGAATCTACGTCAAGGTTCATCCTTCGTCCGCATATCACAGCTTCAACTTGCCCGTTTTCGTCAATGAGAACGAGGGTACCTTTCACTACATCAATCCTGAACTATTCGAGTCTGGTGCTTTGCCGGATCGCTTTCAGAACGTCTGCAAGCTGATGGATATTCACACTGCTGGCTGCGCCGACGGCACATTCTTCCTGTGGTACGTCTTTGTTTCGTCCAGCAAGTGGCGTAAGGCCGCGGTTAAAGCCGTTGACGCTGCGCGGCAGGACTATGTGATTGTCAGCAGCATCAAGGCTCGCCAGACCTACGGCGTGGAAATCGCCGATCAGCCGATCCCCGAACCCAAATGGGCGTCATTACCGTCCTTCGAGGAGATGCTCATGGACGCATTCGATTCCAACATCAATGTAGCCGACGACAAGGTTGTCCTCGACTATATGAGCGGCGGCGTGGCGGCACGCGAGGACGGGGAAGATGCCGAGTAAGCTGACCCCAGAACGCTTTCCGTACATCTACGTTCCCGATACCGAATATGTGGCACGACTGGGCGAGAAACAACATCCAGTGTGCCTCGTGGCCCACGGATTCAATAAGGGTCGGCGGATCGAGATGTTTTTCGATCAGCAAACCGCCAGCCCATTCCCGGACCCTAAGAACACGCTTTTCGTTGGCTACAACCTGCCTTCAGAGCTGAAAACCATGCTGTCGCTCGGTTGGGAGCTGCCAGAACATTGCATCGACCTGTACGTGGAGTTCCTGAACATGATTAACGGTAAGTGGCACGGCAAAGAGTGCTTGAAAGACTTGGGCACAGGTTTGGTGGATGCTGTGACCTACTTCGGCGGCAACCCAATGGAGTTCTGGACTAGCAACAAGGATGAAGAGCGTGATTACGTCATCCAGAACGGCACAACACCGCCAGATGGGGTAACGATGGAAGAGCACCAGAAGCGCATTCTTGCCTATTGTGAAGAGGACGTGAACGCGACGCTATGGTTGGGTCGCCAGATGATTCCTGAACTGGACATCGAACAGGCTCTGTGGCGCGGGAGATACTGCAAGGCGAACTCCTTCTTTGAGCATAACGGGGTTCCGCTAGATGCCGAACGCTTCCGCGCCATTGAGCGCGAGTCCTCGAAACTCAAGTTCAGCATTGCCAACAGGATCGAAGAAACTCACCATTACGGCGTTTACGTGGTTGAAGGCAAGGAAAACACTAAGACCAAACCACATCCAGTCTTCAAGATGAATAAGTTCGCCGAGCTATTGGCATCCAAGGGCATCACCATCGGCGACAAAGGGGCCATGTGGCAAGCTACTCCATCAGGGGACCCCGTACTTGAGGACGATTATTTTGGCGACATGTGTAATGTCTACCCTGAACTGCAACCTCTTCGTCAATGCAGGAAATCACTGAACAACCTCAGCCGCTTCGAAACCGTGCTGGGCGAAGACGGATTCAACCGCTCGCCGCTGTGGATGTTCGGGACCGTCACGTCACGGAATAACCCCAAGGCAAAAGATTTCCTCCTCAGCAGGCCACACTGGGTTCGCAACCTGATTGCGCCACGGGAAGGCATGGCATTGATCGCTTGCGACGTGACTGGTGCTGAGGATTGGCTAGCTGCTGGATTCTCTGGCGATCCCGAATTAATGCGGATCTACTCGTCAGGTGCTGATTCCTACATGGAGTTTGCTGCGGTTACCGAGGCTGTACCACCGGGAACCCAGCGTGACAAGAACAACAAGGCGCTGGAAATTGTCCGTGCACAACACAAGACCGCAAAGCTCGCCATCCAGTATGGCGTCGGTGGGGAGACGCTCAGCAAATATCTTGGTGTTCCGCTGTGGAAAGCCCAGAAAATCATCAACCGACACAAGCAAGGATATGCCGTGTACTGGCAGTGGGTTGAAGACCAAGCCAACCTCGCTGAGGAACGCGGCTATGTGGCAACAGATTTTGGGTGGTGCCAGTCGACGGAACACATGAGCGGCAATAGCATCCTGAATTTCCCCCAGCAGGCGGGATGCGCGGAACTGCTCCGTTGCGCCTGCATCTTGCTAGTCGACGCAGGGTGGGGCTACGGTGTACATCCTGTTAACGAGTTCCTGCATTATCGCGACTGCTGACAATCGAAATACGCCCTCTGTGTCGATCCTACGATTCATGTAGGTATCACCGAAAAACCGGAGATTCCTGCACAAGTCCTTAATCCGTTGTTCACGGAAGGACACTTTTACATCATGTGCGAATGTGTTGCGTATTTTTCTCAGCGTCTCGCAGTCTCGGTATTCCGCATCGTTGATGAGACCGAGCGAGACCGCCGCCAAAATTCGGGCAGAGAAAGTACCGAGCGGGGCAAATCGACCGTCGAGCAACTCTTCCACAGCCTTATGGCTAACCAGAAACAACTCAATCAACCGGCCAAGAAGCTCATGAATTGTTGCGCACGAGATTAGAACAACGCCGCGTGGTGACTCTTTGTCCATTTCTTGGATGAAACTCATGAACGCCTCGTGATCTGGACGCTCCCCATTACGGAGCAGTCTGTCCTCTGCTTTATTCATTCGCCCACCTTTGAGAGACAATGCATGTGGCAACTGCTCTGATTCTATCCGGCCCGCTGGCTCCCTATGCATTGTTGATTGAGATCAGGAGAGTGCAACTAGAGATTGAGCGCCTTGCTGTCCTGCCTGGCAGCGCCGACCCTAGAGGTCCAGATCGGAACTGAAGTTGTTGTTCCGATTCAGCGGTTGGCAGACTGCGACTTACTCGGACAATTGCTCTTTTCTTGGATTTCGGGCACTTCAATGTGCCAAATGTGTGCCAATTTCTGCTCCGAGAAGGGTCGTCCGCAGTATGAGTTTGCCATTTCGTACTCGTCCACCGTAAATATGCGGTCTCGCCGGATGGGATGAAGATGTTCGGAGTCCTTGATCTCGCAACCGAAATGAACGGTTGCCGCTTTTCCATCGGCTTGCGCAACTCGCACGACAAGTACCTGCGGTCGGCGATGACCTGCGGCTATCGCGTGCCAATTGCGCCCAGTGACTAGATGTCCTGTCGCAGGAGCAGACGGTTAGCAATAATGAGAGGCAGCACGATCCAGACCAACAAGCCGCCAATCAGGGTCGTAATCGCGAGTGCCACTCCGCCCAGGAATTTCACTAGCGCCGCGCCTGCGTAACCAAACACTGCCGGATCGTCAATTGAGATCAGGCTTGCTACTCTTGCGAGGTCCACGGGATTGCCAAACAACGAGAAAAAGATGAACAGATTGGCGGTATGTTCCTTCAGTAGGAAGGTAATGCCCATTACCAGCAGATCGTAGAAGAGGACGAGAAAGAACCATAAAAAGAGCGCATAGCCCATGCCTTTGGCCCGGCCGCCAGCGATGATCGCGATCAACGCTCCGAGTGAGAGGAAAGCGGCAGCAAGTAGAAGCGAAAAAGCGACAAATGCCAGGTACCTGCCCGAACCATCGATTCCTACTTGCACAGCAATCAGGACGCCAGCGCCCCCGAAGCCGAACAGCGTCGCGGCAGCCACGGACAGGAAAAGGCCTATGAGTTTGCCTATCAGAATCTCGGTGCGCGTCACCGGTTGGGAAAACAGAAGCTCACTCGCACCTCGCTCGCCGGTAAAACTGAGCGTGGCAACGGTGAGCGAAATCATCGGGATCAAATAGAGCACTAAATTCAGGAGGCTGGCAGTGGTGCGCGTGAAGCCCTGAAATCCAACCACAGCCTCAGTAACCAATCCGAAGTACGAGATCGCCATGGCCAAAGCCGTGAATACGAAGGCAAACACCAACGTCCACTTATTGCGGACATTGACCGTCAACTCCTGCGCCGCGATGATGCCAATGTTTTTCATTTCGAGGCCATCACGGCAGGCGGGCGACGACGCGGAAACCGAGGTCGTTGTTAAAGTGATCCGGCTGAAAGGCGTCGCGATAGGGGATATAAAGTGGGGCAATGGTAGCACTGTACCAAGATCCACCACGGGCCGAGCGCCTGCCCGGAGCGTCGTCATGATTGCGGTCATCGTCCATGTATGGGTTATCCCTTCCATAGGGTCGAAAGATGGACTGCGTCCACTCCGCAACGTTGCCAGACATGTGATAGACCCCGTAACGATTGGCAACATAGCCGGCCCGCGATGCAGAGGTACCCACCACCGTTATGGGAACCTCAGGATTTTTCTTCCAGTTATATAAAGGCACCTCGCGGTCGCTGATAGCCATGCCAAGGCCGTAATCAAAGTCATCGGGGCCACGGGCTGCCTTTTCCCATTCTGCGTCTGTGGGCAAGCCGAAAATCCAGGTTCCGTGCCCGAGCTTCGCAGTTAGCCACCGGCAGTAGGCGTTCGCCTCGTACCACGTAACATTGACTACCGGCTGGTCAGGTTGCCCGAAACGCATGTACTCCGGGTCGCGGATTCCTAAGGATGCTGAACTAGCCATGCGAGGAGAGGTCCTCCAGCGCCTTCCTTCTTCGGTCCAATTGGCGTCGTCGCCGTAACCTTCGTTGAGGAACTGCCGAAACTCGGCATTGGTAGTTTCAAACTGGGCGATGAAAAAGCCGGTCACCCACACATAGTGCACTTCGCGAGGGCTACTGCGATCGCCGATTAAGAAATGCCCGCCAGGGATGAAGACAAACTGCGAACTGCCGTCGAGGACAGGCGGAAGCTGCAACGGCGGTGGACGAACGGTGACAACCAGGGAGCCGTCGCGTTCGGGACCACGGTTGTAGCCCAAGATGGGCACCGGATACAGCAGAACTCCCTTCGGATGGTCAGCGCGAAGAAAGAAATTGCCTGGCGGAAGATCGATCGTTGAGCCGAAGCCGCTTATCTTATGGGCGCCGCTGAGGTTCCCGCCTGCCTTGAACAGTCGTAGGGGCAATCCGGCGAGGTTAATAATTCGCACCTTCGTTTCGTCGTGCTCATATCGACGTTGTTCGGCGGCATCACTACGCATAATCCACGCTACGGCCACCGCAACACAAGCGACGGCTCCGGCGCCCGCTACAACGTACTGCCAGATCATCTTCACTTCCATACCTCGGACAGCTTATGGACGCTACCATGAAAGCGGCCGGCGTACCGCTGTGCTGTCGCAACATCCGGAACGGCAATGAGGCCACTCGCCATCGGGCTGGGAATCTCGGGCGAGCGGACAAACGTAGCACGGTCGGCTTGCAGCCATACCGCAGAGTCGTAATCGTGCACAAAACGGGTGGGCGGATGTTGAATCCACCCCCGCTGCCCGGCGAAATGAATCATGCAGCCGATGTCGTCGAACTTAAACACGTTCCCGTTGGCATCGATCATCTCGGCAGCGTAGCGCTTTTCCGAAATTGCCATCTTGCAGAAGGCGCACACATCCGCAGGATCGATGTCAACCGGCTGAGACGGACGGGCCGTGCAGGCTGCCAATGTCACTGCTAGAAACAGCGGAAGTATTCGCATGGAGTAACCTCAGATAGACCTCCTCCAGGTCTGGCTCCTCAGTGAAGAACCGCTCAATGTTTGCGCCGGCACTTTCCAGAGCTTGCAAGACCCGCAACCGCGAAGCTGGTGCACAGGAAACAATCAGGGTGTCATGAACGAGTCGTGCGTCCGTCCCGCCGGCATGGAGAGCAACATCTACAAATCGCGGCTCTGGGATACGCAGACAGATGTGAAGGCGCTCCGCGTTGCCAAATCCGTTTTCGATTTTTTCGGCAAACTGAACCGCCACCAGCCGGCCACCCACGATTACGGCTACCCTGTCGGCGAGCAGTTTCACGTCCGAAAGCACATGCGAAGAGAAGATGATCGTTTTACCGGCACGGTTCAGCGAACGCAGCAAGTCGCGGAAGCGCACCGCACCCTCCGGATCCAGCCCGACGGCCGGTTCGTCCAACAGCAACAGCGGCGCGTCAGGGAGCAGCGCGACGGCAATGCCCAGGCGCTGCACCATGCCGCCCGAGAGCTTGCCGACGGGTTTGTGCTGAATTGCGCCCAAGCCCAGCTCCTCCATAACACTGGTGACGCGCTTCGGCTCCATGCCGCGCAGCCGGGAGTAGAATGCCAGTGTCTCCCGCGCGGTCAGGTCGTCATGAAAAGCAACTCGCTGGGGCAGGTAGCTCAACAAGACCTTGGCTGAACGAGCGTTCTTCCGGATATCCATGTCGCCGATGCGGATCGTTCCGGCTGTCGCAATGGCGAGACCCGCCACACATTTGAGAGTGGTCGTCTTTCCGCTGCCATTCGGGCCGAGCAGTGCGAAGCATTCGCCAGCCTTCACAGTGAACGACATCTCCCGAATGGCGAGAAAGTCGCCATAGGTTTTCGTCAAACCGCTGACTTCGACCATCGTCCATTGCCCCATACCATTATGGCCACGGATAAAACCAGCATGATCGATGAGAGCGCCAGCGCTGCCGAAACGTCGGCGGGATGTGCCTGGCGTTCCGGGTCCCGGACCGTAAGGGGCATTGGCCGCATAAGTGGCGCTGGGTCCACGGTGCGCGGCCCCTCCAGCACGGGAAAACTTCGCTCCGCTGTGGCCAGTGCCTGGGACGCCGAGCTAAGAAGATACAGCCGCAAGCGCGGATAATTGGCTTCCAGGCCTTCAAACAAGTTCTGAATCTTGAACGGCACGTCGCCAATGCCGTCGCCATTGAGATCGTAGCCGTCGTACGCGCTCCAGTAGTTGCCGCGGCCCGATTCGCTCCATCGGATATCGGTTACCCTGCCGATCAATTGGAACGGACTCAGGTTGGCGATGAAGTTGTTCTCTGTGAAGGTATCGCGCTCTGCGCTGCTGAAGGCCTGGACCGCGATATCGTTGCCAGCGATGGTATTCCGGCGAAACTGGCTATCAGTGAGAGTCTCCATGAAAATGCCGACCGCATTGTCGGAAATCGTGTTGTCTTCGGCGACGCAATCCTGGCTGCTCTGAAACAGGATCCCAAATGAGCTGAAGCCGCGATTGTGCATAAACGAGTTTCGACGAAACTCGATGCGGTGCGAATACATGATCGCGGCGCCTGCGACGTTGTCGTAGAAATCATTATCTTCAAAACGGTTATCGTCCGAGAACATGTAATGCAGGCCGTAACGGACATGGTATGCGCGATTGCGGGCGATGAGGGTGTGGTACGCATTTTGAAGGTACATGCCGTCGCGCATGTCGAAGATAACGTTGCCCAGAATCGTGTTGCTCGTGGAGTTCCAGATGTGGATACCGCTGCCGCGCTCGCCGATTTCCAACCAAGGCCTGCCACGCAGCACGTTGCCAGTGACGGTGTTCCCGTCGGCTTGAAAGAAATACACACCGAAGAGCACGTCGCGCAGTTCGTTATCCGCGACGACGTTGCCGTTGGACTTGAGCAGGATGCCGGAATTCTCATTCTCCAGCATAGGTCCGCTGTGTTCCAGGATGAACCCACGAATAACGCACCCATTAGCGAGCGTGGTCACCACACTCCCGTAGCCGTCCCCGCGAATCGCCGGCTTGCCCGTGCCTTCCAACGTGACCTGCCGGTCGAGAATGACGTTTCCCTGGTACACGCCAGGTTGTACACGAATGGTGTCTCCGGCCTGTGCTTGCGCGACTGCCTCACGAATAGACCGAATCGGCCCGCCGTTGGCGTTGACCTCGAAGGTTTTCGCCCACAGTGGGCCGCAGGCCACAAAAACGAGTATGGCCAGTTTCATGACATTCCACGAGACGGCCTGCGCGTAAGCAGAATCGCGATTACAAGTGCGACGAAAAACGCGACCATGAAATACGACGCTGGACCGGGAAGGCTATAGACCGTGAAGTTGGCTAGCTGCTTGGAGCCGAACAAAGTAGGCGTGAACGGCGGCACCTTCACCGGCGCAGTGGGGTCGAGGTTGTGGCCGTAGGCGTACAGGCGATTGTTGAAGCTCCAGAAGGAGAA
>Ga0187782_10004469_pt1 | contig 10473 bp, 9 predicted proteins | sample 0715_SJ02_MP15_2_FD_132454 | JGI IMG/M metagenome (GOLD analysis project Ga0187782, IMG submission 132454) | Tropical peat soil microbial communities from peatlands in Department of Meta, Colombia - 0715_SJ02_MP15_20_MG | ecosystem: Environmental > Terrestrial > Soil > Wetlands > Peat | place...
AAGAAAACCGCAGAAAAGAATACCTCAAATGGTGGCTTAGCAAGAAATAAAACTGGTGCAGCCAAACATTATAAACGTTTAATTAGCAAACACTATAAAAATGCTTTTCCAATTACTTAGACCTCTCGAGTGAAGGCTATGAATGTAGACATGGAAATAATCTGTGTAGGCAACGAGCTGTTAATAGGAAAAACGGTAAACACAAACGCTCACTGGATGGGTAAACAAGCAACAAATCTCGGAGTAAACCTCAAGCGAATAACCATAGTGCAGGACATTGTTGACGAAATAGCCAACGTGGTCCGCGAAGCTATACAGCGAAAACCACGGTTTATTGTTTCAACTGGCGGATTAGGCCCGACTTTCGACGATAAAACATTAGAGGGCATTGCGAAGGCGCTGAACCGCAAATTGGAAATCAACGAGAAAGCGCTGGCGATGGTATAAGCAAGATACGCTGAATACGCCAAAACAAGGCGCCTATCTGAAACAAAAATGACGCCGCCGAGAGCAAAAATGGCCACGCTTCCCGAAAACGCCGAGCCAATCAACAACCCGGTCGGGACCGCTCCCGGAGTTCGTGTCAACTTGAAAGGAACGGTTTTGTTTGCTCTCCCAGGGGTGCCTTCAGAGATGGAAGCTATTTTTTCAGAAACCGTAGCGCCTTTGCTTAAACAGGTTGTCGGAGACAGGGTTTTTCGTGAAAAGAGCATGTTTGTCGATTACATGATAGAATCATCTCTGGCGCCGCTGATTGACAAAGTGATGACCGCTAACGAGGGTGTTTACATAAAGTCTCATCCTATGGGTGCAGAAAATAAGCCTCATATCGAAATTCACATAACCGCGTCAGCCAAGGAAGAGGAAAAGCCCATGGAAACGATAATGAAAGCTATGAAACAGCTTGCGGTTCTGGTTGAGCAGAACGGCGGAGTAGCCATCGTTGAGCCGTAAGTGGAATTTGGCAATAACCGTTGATTTATGAGTCTGTTGGGAAAAGCAGACGTGCTCATCATGATTAACCATGCGGAAAAGAGCAGAAATCATGGCCCTAGAGAAGAGAACGGTTGCTAAAAGGAAAATAAAATGTTTAAGCTTTTTTGGCTGCTTCCAATTCCTTTCTAAGCTCTTCCGCCCTATCCGTTCTTTCCCATGTAAATTCCGGTTCTTCTCTTCCGAAGTGCCCGTACACCGCTGTTTTCTTGTAAATAGGCCTTAGAAGGTCCAGTTGGTCAATGATTGCTCTAGGTCTCATGTCGAAGTGCTTCTTTACGATCTCCAAAATCTGAGAATCTGGCAATTTTCCAGTTTCATAAGTATTTACGAACACGGAGATTGGTTGAGCGACACCGATGGCGTAGGAAATTTGGATTTCGCATTGTTCAGCCAACCCAGCGGCAACGATGTTCTTGGCGATGTATCTTGCCATGTAGCAGCCTGAACGGTCAACTTTTGAAGGATCTTTACCGCTGAAGCATCCGCCGCCGTGGCTTCCGACTCCGCCGTAAGTGTCGACAATAATTTTTCTCCCCGTTAATCCTGAGTCAGCAAGAGTTCCACCTACTACGAACCTGCCTGTGCCGTTAATAACGTAGTTTACGTCTTCGGATAGCATGTTAGCGGGGATAACATTCTTGATAACTTTTTCAATGATTTCCTTTTTTAAGGTTGCATCATCAACGGTTCCATTGTTTTGCGCCGCGATAACAACCGTCTTTACACATTTCGGCTTGCCATTAACATATTCCACCGTTACCTGAGACTTGCAGTCGGGGCGCAGGTACGGCATAAGTTTTGTTTTTCTGCACTCGGCTAAACGTTTAACAAGTCTATGCGCCAACATGATCGGCAACGGCATAAGCTCTTTTGTCTCGGTGCTTGCGTAGCCGAAAACCATACCTTGATCCCCAGCTCCTTGCTCATGACCTTTTGATTCGTTTACTCCCCTGGCAATGTCCGGAGACTGCGCCGTCAACGAAACTAAAATGCCGCACGTTTCCCAGTCTAAGCCGTCCTTAGCATTATCGAACCCGATCTCCTTCAATGTCTGGCGAACAATCTTTGGGATGTCAACGTAGGTGCAAGTAGTTATTTGACCCGTGACCACCACGGTTCCCTGCATAACGAGGGTTTCGCAGTCAACTCTTGCTTGAGGGTCATCTTTGAATATTGCGTCTAAAACACTGTCAGATATTTGGTCCGCAACTTTGTCTGGGTGGCCTTCTCCAACCGACTCAGAAGTGAACAAGTATTTTCCGTTTATTCTCATGGGAATTTTTTCCATCCAACTTGTTATAGGAGCATAAGATACTTGCCGTTTTTCTTAAAAGTCTTTCTAGTACCCAAGCGATAATAAACGATGCTTACGGAAAGCTTAGCGTGGAAAAACAATTATAACCTCAAAAAAGAAAACATGAAGAGGGATAACATGAAACAAACAGTATCAAGTACGAAAGCTCCAAAACCCTTAGGACCCTACAGCCAAGCCGTGAAAGCGGGCAAATTTCTCTTTGTCTCAGGGCAGCTGCCAATCAATCCAGAACAAGGCAAAATAGTTGCCGTGGACGTCGCATCTCAGACAAGACAGGTCATGGCGAACATAAAAGCAATCTTGGAAGCTGCAGGTTACACTTTGAAAGACGTTGTCTCAACCACCGCATATCTTTCTTCAATGACATTATTTGACACGTTTAACCGTGAGTACGCAAAGTTCTTTGACGAATAATTTCCAGCCCGTTCCACCATCGGTTGCGAACTGAAAACAGGTTCGCTTGTCGAGGTTTCTGTTGTGGCATATAGGGAACAAGCCGTGCCACAGCTTTGACAAATTATAAAAACCTAATCGACGCTATGTAAGAGCAGGGCAAAATATGTCCGCGTCGCTGAAAAAATTTATACAGGAAATCGCCGGAAAGAAAGCTCCAGGTCCATCTACAAGCTTCACTGTTTTTCATATTTTCTACGCGCTGGAACTTTTGTCGCAGAAGCCCCTTGGCAGAAACACGCTAGCCAAAAAACTTAATGTTGGAGACGGAGCGGTACGCACGATAATAAGTAGACTCAGAAGCGCTAAGCTAATCGAAGCCTCCAAAGAAGGCTGCAGTTTAACAAAAAAAGGCTTAGAAACCTGGCACCAGTTTGAGCAGGTTTTTCCTAAACGTATTGAAATCCCAGCGTCCGAATTAAGCCGGTCGGAGTTTAATTTTGCTTTTTTAGTCAAAAACAGCGGAAACAAAGTAAAACCGGGTATAGACCAGAGGGACGCCGCCATAATCGCTGGTGCAAAGAAAGCCATAATTGCCGTCTTCAAGGACAGCCACTTACGAATTGAATCGGTGAGCGATTGCATAGAAAAGCTTTACCCGAAGGCAGCAGCGCAAATCCTTAAAGAATTGGCGCCCGAAGACAATGATGTCATAATAATCGCGGGGGCTGATACGGCTTTGAGGGCTAAGCGGGGAGCGTTTGCCGCAAGCTGGTCACTGTTGGGCGCTTGATTTCAGGTAGTGTATTTTTCCCCTTCATTAAGTATTCTCTCGAGTAAAGTGTTAATGTTGGTCATGCCCTCGTTTGTTTTCGCGGAAACTGGCATCAGAAGGAATTTCAAGCCAAGCCTGTTTATGGCTTGCATCATGTTACGGCTGAAAAGACGCTTTGTCCCCTCAAGTTTCGCTTCAATAGCATCCTCAAGCGCTTGTGGGTTTGCTGACCAGCTGGCAATTGCCTGAACATCTTTCTTTGGAATCAGATCGGTCTTCGAGAGAACGTGCAGTTGCGGCTGTAAAAACCTGTTGTAAACCGCGGCGGAGAGAAACATGTTTGAAACGTAATTCAGCGGATTGATGGAGAAGACGGCGTCAAAGAGGTAGATCAACGCTTTAGGCTCCCTCGTTAACTCATCAACGATGAAAGGTCCGCTTGCCCGGAACGCGAACAGCTCCATCTGGCCAGGCGTATCGACTAACACGAAGTCAGCATGCGCTTCTTCGATGTCGCGAGTTACGTTTTCAATTTCGTCAGCGATCAAATCAGCGGCCATAATCAAGGCGCCGTTTGGTCCTAAACCGTATTTTTCCATCAAGTCGCCGACATCGACGTAGTTGCGCACGTCGACATCAGGCGAGTAAGGAAGCTTCAACACGCCAGGGTCCAAGTTCACGACTGCAACGTCCTGCTTCGACATTTTCAGCCAATCACTAAAAGCCGCCGTGAAGAGGGATTTGCCCGAGCCGGCAGTTCCAATAATAAACGCGACAGGCATCTTCCAAATCTCCGAACTACGATGTTCAGTCCAAAAGTAATAACTCTTCCGATTTTCTCTTGCAAAAGTGGCTTTGGAATAGGCTCAGTTTGGTTTCACAACCAGCAAAAAACTCTATAGGAAAAATAGTGCCCTAAACCTAAAGCATGGTTATATAGAATATGCTGAGAAACGCTAAAAACGTCAATACTTTCATAATATAAAGGTGAAGACGAAGATGTGCAATCTGCCCCCGCAAATTCACACAGCCTCCGAGACAAGAACCTCTCCAAAGAGAGCTAAAACAGCGAAAGATGGTTATAGCGAGATTTCCTTCTCAAGCCCGCGAACTTTTTACCGAATAGTTGACTAATTCACCTGGACCCTCATTTTTCTTGTCTAAGACGAAGAGTACAGTTGCAAAATGCGCGTTACGGTTTGCCATTCTTCTATTTTTGAGCGCCTTATCTCTTCAGAAACAAGCACGTTATCATGCAACGGCAGTTGTGCGCGTTAAATTTTTTGTTAAGCTGCTTTTTTATGGTTGAGCTCAAATCTGTTGCAAAAAAAATTCTTTTAAACAAAAAAGCAGGAAAGCCCAAAGCAGCGCATTAGCCAGTCTTGAGCTGATCCTGCGTGCAGTTAGCCTTAGGTTGTTGCCAAGTGTTGCCCGTTAAACGTGATTGACTGTATCGTTTCCTCATCGATCTGAACAACATTTGATGGAAGCGAAACGTAATCTAAGCCTGATGCAAGCTGCTGACCGTCATGCGCCACCCACCATAGAAACTGAACCTCTGCAGTCGCCGTCGCCTGAGTCATCCCCGGCACCACGTTAAGCTCCTTGTACACTAAGAGGTAAGTGAAGCTTACAATCGGATAAGCCTGCGCTTCAGGAGCATTTAGCAAACTAACGCTCGCCCAGCTTTGATCACCAGCAGGCAAACCGTTTGAGGCGGCTGACTGAACAGCGTCCTGAATTGAACTAAGGCTCGGCAAAATCCAGTTACCCTCAGGATTCTGAATAGCAGCTACAGTCATGTTGTTCTGAAGAGCATAAGCCAATTCAACGTACCCAATCATGTACTTGGTTCCCTGAACGACCGCCGCAACCCCTGGGTTACCCTGCGCACCTATCTCATTAGATGGCCAAGCGACCGTCTTCCCCTGCCCAATTACGCTTTTCCATTCACTACTAGAGGCACTCAAATAACCCGTGAAGATGAACGTTGTTCCAGAACTGTCTGAACGATGCACTACCTGAATAGGCTCATTAGGCAGCGAAACGTTCGGGTTTAAGCTTTGAATTTCTGGATCATTCCAAGTTGTGATATTGCCCTGAAAAATGTCGGCGACAACTTTCCCCGTCAAATGCAACCCGGTAGCCACGCCTGGAATATTATAGGCGACGGTAACCGCCCCTATTGTTTCAGGTATAGTTACAGCGTTTGGAGCCAATCCTGATTTTTGCCGCTTGAACAAGCGATTTGCATAAACGAGCGAGGCATTAATACTCGATAAACTGCTTTTTGAAAGCCTGAATTGCAAGGTCTGAGACTTCATTCGCTAAACAATTTTTTATGATTTTTCATCCTGTGCTCTTGCAGCTGCTTGGGTCGTCAAGCTCAGCCTTGCATATTGGACACTGATAGGATATTGGAAGCATCAATCCACAGCCTCAGAGAGTTGAAAAAATAATAATAAATTAACAAGAATTGCAAACATAACCTATATAGAAATCAAGCATGACAATAAACTATGCAATGAACTTTTATCTACTAAAGCATAAAATAGTGAAACATGGCAACCCCAGTTTGCAAAAAAGCAAACGCAAAAACTTGGGATTGTTAAAAAAGTGGCTCATATGACAAAGATTTACATGGTAACGCGGAGTCGACGGGTTTAAAGGGTGAAAATGCATGAATATGAATTCTTATACCAATAGCGCAGAGAAAGCAAAGTCATGGATTCTTCGTTTCATCAAGTTCAACATCATCGGTTTCGCGGTGTTTCTCGTGGGAACACTAATCTACGCAGGACTCTTTAGCACGTTTGGAGCCTGGGCATGGGTTGTAGCCAGCGCCGCTGGTGGAGTACTGCAATTCTGCTTAATCAGCTACTTGAACACAAAAAAGAAAGGAAACATGTTCAACTCGTAAAAATCACGATAAAAGCAGCTCGAAGCCGTCCTCTTAGTATGAACTTGTGGAAAACGCAGCAATAGCAAATTTGCCTGCATTAACGAGCCGGATTATAAATTTACTGAGTGAAAGACTCTGAGAAAAACATCAAGGGAGTTATTTCCTGTTAGCATTTTCTCGGTGACCAAAGTTTCAACATCAATAGCGTTGCTTTTACGCTAAAGATTGATAATACTGTTCATAATAGCCTGTGAAAGTTATCACATCGCCGAAGTTTATCACTCCAGTGTGGTCTAAATCAGCAGTTTGCGAGTAAGTTCCAGTGGCAAAGTAGTTAATATAAAGCCCAAGGAAGTACGCAATATCATTGAAGTTCACCTGGCCATCCTGGTTCACATCGGCTGGACTTATCAGCTGATTAAAATTCAAAACGACGTTAAAGCTGAATGACGTTACGTTTGAAGGTAAATCGCTGCTTATTACGAGGGTCAAGGCTGCGCTCATTATTTGTCCCGAAGACATGATTGCTCCGATGCGGTCTATTGTTACGTTGAAGAACTGCGCGTCTGAAGGTGCTGATACAACGTTTCCATTGCTATCTTTGAATACAAAATCTGTCAAACTTGGAGCTACTACTGCGTAGCCATGTATCGACGGGTCGGTGTCTTTTAAGTAAAATGTTTGAGTGACCGGCACATTCAACGCGACTGCTCCCCAGTTGAAATTTGTTAAAATCAAAGTTGCCAAAGGATCTGAATAGGCGCTAATAGATGATGAAGACTCCGATAATGTTGTTGACGCTCTAACTTGACCAGGCAAGATGTCAGGCACGACACTGTGCATGGCGGCAATAATGATTATGCAGACTAAAACGATCAGAACTATTTTGCTCTTGAGCGCTCCTCTCTTCATCTTTTTCATCCTGAATAGTCCTTAAGGAACTGCTCTTGGCACTCCTGAAAAGGCTGCTCCCGCTCTACAGTCCCTTCTCCTATAAGAGGGCGCTTTTGCTAAAACAGTATTTAATACTTTTCAATATAGAAAACGTTCAGGAAAATAGTCACACTTGCCCCTATTTAGTACCAAAAAAAACACTGCAAAATTTCAAACTTCAAATTCAATCCATCTGATTGAAAGCAACCTGCAGGTTGTCTTCGCAATCGACAATGCTGAAGCATTTAGATAATACAATAAACAAATCATCTAAAACAGGGTAGTCATAGGGTTCCAAAAAAGTTGAATAAGTGAACTGAACCGTCAATCAGGTGGACATGTTGCCCACCTTCCTTTTTTTAAAAAATCATCTAAAGATTGACTGTTAAAGCCACAGTTAGGAAGGTTATCTAGCCGTTTGTCATTGGGCTTTATAGTACGCTTGATAGTAACCCACAAACAGAACTACGTCATTAAAGTTTAGCACGCCGTCGTGATTCAAATCGCAGGCTGGGTTAAGAACGTCTGTCTGGTAATAGTTAATGTAAGCGCCAACGAAGTAAACTACATCGTTAAAGTTTATCGTGTCGTTGTGGTAGAAATCAATCGGTGAATAAATGCTAACCTGGGCTGAGCTTTGAACTCCTGCGTAGGAGGCAGTAACAGTCCAGTTTCCCAACTTGCCTGGAAAGTACGTACTGCCAGACCATGACCCACCTGCACCACTGCTTATGCTCCAAGACGCAACGGAAGTTACGTCCCAAGTGTTGCCATTAGCGCCGGTAGCTACTGCAGTAAAATTTACGCTTGAAGCGTCAGTCAATGAAGCTGTTGCCGGCGATACAGTGATGGTCGACGGCGTAGATCCTGTCGGTAGGATTGAAAAGACGTACTGCCTGTTAGAGGGCAATGCAGATATGAAAGTAGTGCCTTGAATGATGTTCCAGTCTGGTGAAAATCTCACGCTGTAGATTCCCGGCGTCGGGAAAGATGCGGTAACGGTTTGGTTTAATTGGAAATCTAATGTTCCAGCTTCAGACAAGGAGATTGTGACTATATTCGTGGACAGGTTGATATTAAACAGTTCAGGGTCAAGCATGTTATAGATATACTGGTACGAGTTTTCCTCGACGGGGACAGCTAGAACCGCAGTTTCAGGAACAATTCCAAGCATGAATAGTAAATCGGCGCCCGTAGCTGTTGCATCGTTGCTTACTCCAGAATCGGAGTGATATTGAAAATACGGAAAGGCAGAACCACACAAAGGGCTCTGCAAGAGTTCCTGCCACGCTGAAGTTGCCCCGGTCAGCATACTCTGCACGTCAGATTGGTACGTACTGTTTAAATCTCCGTAACTTCCAAGTATCGCAGCCCACGCCATCACAGTGTTCTCAAGCCTAAGCTCTGAATTGCCCGAAGCCATGTGCACAACGACGTAGCTTGAAGGTCCGCCCAACGTTTGCGTCCATTGTGGACTTAGCCATTGTTCTTGAAGGAACCTGTTTTCAATGTCCTGAAGTAGGCGTTGAGCATCGGGCAATTCTTTATCGTCGTGCCAAAGCTTTAATGCTATTTGGAAGAAGCCTCCTGCCTCGCATTCGTAGCCTGCCCAGCTTAAGGCGTAATTGTAGTTGGTTCCGGACCAAAGATTATTGTTTGTCCAAATCCAAGTTGCTAACGCGTCGTTAAGCGCAGAATTTATTCCTAAGTTGTAGAAGTCTAAGAAGCAGTCGATGGTTTCGCCGCATTCGTCATAGTATCTGGGACCGTAGCTGATTGTAGATCCAACGCCATTTTGGTCAACCCAAAGAAGCGCTGGATAATTGGCTGAATCTACTGCCTCTCTGAAAGTAGCGTATGCTTTGGTCAGATTCCACTTGGTTAGATCATAACTGTACTGCAGAGCATAACCATAAGCCAAAACCAGAAATCTATCATAGACAAGGTAGGATTGCGGCGACCCTGTCAAGCTATCCGCCCCCGTGTCAGGTAACCCGTTACTCATCATCTGCTGGTTATCCAGCGCCCATTCTACCGTTGTTTGATTGGAGTATCCCAGTTTTGACATAATGGGTGTCCACTGCAAGATAGCTGTCGGGTTTGCCAATGAATTGTATGCGTTTACCAACTGCTGCATCGTCGCTTTCCCAACCATCATTCCTTGATAAACAGCATCTATGCTGCTGGCGTAATTAACCGCGCTAACAATTGTTTCCAAGTTTCCAATTAACGAGGAGCTGGGTTGAGCGTCCACCATCTGGGCTGATGCGATAAGCGCGACACCAAAAAACGAAAACAGCATTATTGCTAAAATAACAGTTACTTTCCACTTGCTATCCATTCTAGTCATGTTTCTGTCATGAAAAAGAAGGATATAATTGCTTCCTTCATAGAAAACATTGCAGACTACCTAAGCTACATCCTCTATTTAGATACGCTGACAACCTGGAAACGCAACAATTTAAAGCTAAAATAACGCAGTTGCGGGGTCAGCTAGCTTGCCGCAAGGCGAAAGCCTAAGGTTCGGAAAAGAACTGATTGGGCTGAACCCATTGTCCTTGAAGATTTCATCCGCGCTTCCCCCTTTTGTCTATCTCTACGTAGGAAACATAGAAAAATTACCAAGCTAATATTGGTCGTTAGAGGAAATAAAAAAAAGCAAGAACAGTTCGAAGCCATCTCCCTGTTATAAGCTTTTAAGAAACAAAGCAGTACCAAATTTCCGCCTATTTGATCGAACCGCCGATTAATTTACTGCACGAACTACTTTTTGAAACATATAAACAAAGTACAGAGCGGCGAAAACCGTTAGCGCTACTTCGATGGCAAGGATCACGCAGTTAGTTTCCACTGCCCGAAAATACCCTTGCTCGACAATATCCCAAAATACAAGAACTTGGAGGAATATAGCGCTGCCTAAGCAGCTAAGACCGAAGCTGTTGATTATCAGGCGAATACTACGGCTTATTCTCGGACGAGCTTTCATCTTTCCTTAACCTGACTTTCCACCGATAGGACCAGACTCTCGAAGGTTCGCTGACAGGAGAAACTGCCCAGCAATAATCTTCCCAATCGCGTGATTATCTACCCAAAGGCTAAGCCGCATTTTCAAGGAAACTGCGCGTCATATCTTTCTCGTCTAACCCTAAACTGACAATA
>Ga0187782_10004470_pt1 | contig 10472 bp, 2 predicted proteins | sample 0715_SJ02_MP15_2_FD_132454 | JGI IMG/M metagenome (GOLD analysis project Ga0187782, IMG submission 132454) | Tropical peat soil microbial communities from peatlands in Department of Meta, Colombia - 0715_SJ02_MP15_20_MG | ecosystem: Environmental > Terrestrial > Soil > Wetlands > Peat | place...
CCCGGCTCGAGGGTCCAGGCGCCGGCTCCCTGGGAAAGCTGGTGCCGCAGCCCTTCCATGGCAAACTGTGCGTAGGACATTCCCAGCGCAGGGCTGAACTGGCCGGTGTTGAACTGAACTGTGTAATCGGTGTCGGGGCAGGTCTTCGCGCCCCATGGGCACACATTTCCGAGGTAGAGCTTCTCGGCTTGCCAGGGCTCCAGGCCCTGCTTGATCTGCTCGGGAAAACGGTTTGGATCGGCCGCCGCGCGAAACGCCTCCCGCGTCAGAATGCTCGACGCCTGATGATGTCCGTGCCCGTCGCGGTCACTTCCCGAAAAGCGTGCCACCAGCACATCGGGTCGGAATTGACGAATAACATGCACGATGTCACCCAAAGCGATGTCATGGCCTTGCCACTTTTCAAAGGTCTCTTCCGGGGTTTTGGAATAGCCGAAATCCGCGACCCGGGTGAACCGCTGTTCGACCCCATAGTATCGGTCGGAGGCGGTGAGCTCGAGGGTGCGCAGCACGCCCAGAACATCAAATAGATTGCTGCCTATTTTGTTCTGACCCCCCTCCCCACGGTTGAGTGTGAGCAGCAAGACCGTGTCTCCCTTGCCTCGTGATTCAAGGGTAAGGACTCCGCCATCTTCGTCGTCGGGATGGGCTACGATCTCGATCAGCCGAGCCGTCGTGTTAAGACGCAGAAGCATTTGTTTCAGTCCCGCCACGCCGGTGTCCTGCGGTAGGGGAGCTGTCGGAAGCAGGGGAGGGTCTGTCGCCCGGGCGAAGCTCGACCAGGCAAGGCCAACCATCAAGACAGCAAGGGCCGCAAATCCAGCCCAACACAGCCAACGGCGACGGGAGCGATGCATAGGTAACTGATGGACCCTCGACCGCCCAGGAGACAAAGTTTTTCCGTTTTGCCTGTGCTCTAGCATTTCCATCGGTCTTTGACTCAGGCTGCCTCTACCGCTCCCCGCCTCAGCTTTTCGGCCCGTGAAGAAACCTTGTCCATCTTAAGGATCCCCTTTCCCATCCGTCCCGACAGAACCGTCGGGGCTAAGGTGGAGGCCCCCGGCGGAAGTTCAGTACCCGAAGATAGCCTTCCCTGTGCGGCAAACTCGATCCAGACCATCCTTAATCTATCAAAACCGTCAGAAGGGGGCGGTAGGGCGCGCAGCCAGCGAAACCAGATCCAGGCTTTCTTTGAAGGTTCGCCTACTGCGGGCTTGGATTGCGCACCGCCTGCTGGCATTGATGGGCTGCGGTCAGCACCCTATCGAAGTCTGCGCTGCTGTGGAGGGTCTTCAGTAGAGGGTCGGCAAGCAGGGCAGAATAAGCACAGTAGTTCTGCTCCACGGCGGCATTGATCATGCGCAACGCGATGTCTCTCTTTCCGCAGAACGCCATGATTGTGCCCGTGTAATACCAGGGCTCGGGGTCGGGCTCGGCCAGCACCTCGGTTTCGGCGCTTTGAGCAACCCGATCTAGGTCCGAGGCAGAGCGCATCCCGAGACAAGTCTCCAAGAGATCGCGGTGATACCGCGGGTTGCTCGAAACATTCCGCATGTTTTCTCTGGCTGCCGCCAGCTTACCTTCCCGCAGCAGGACGTGGATGGTGGTATAAGCCGCCCACTCCGAGCCGGTATCGAGCCGGACAAAGTCCATCGCCCGCTGGGTATCACCCAGTTCCATGAATGCCCACGCGCAGGAACGCCACTGATAGTTTCCCGGGTCGAGCGCGAGGGCTGCAGCGCATTCGCGCGCAGACTGCTCCTGCATGCCGGCGTAGCGCAGGACAAAAGAGAGCGTGAAATGAGCCTGCGCGCTTTCTGGCCGGCTGCCGACCAGCGCCTGCGCCGCCTGGTAGGCCTTGCTCAGCTCGCCTCGTTCGACGCGGTTCACGATCAACTGTCCAGCGGCAAGGATGCGGTTGGGATCAAGGGCTAAGGCGCGTTCGCATGCCGCATTGGATTTTTGAAATGCTGCCTCCCCCCCATTCGAATAATCCGCGTCATAGTAATACCGTAGACCGAGTGCTTCCCAAGCGGGAGCGTAGTTAGGATCAAGTTTCACCACTTCTTCAAGCACGGCAATGGCATCCCGGTTCGGCTGAGGGTCATGGGGTAGGGCCAGACTATGCAGATACAGGTCGTAGGCCTGCCCGTTTTTTGGCTTGGTGGCGGTGTCTACGAAACCATTGGCCACCCCCAGTGCAGGCAATAATCCCAGCCGAACCTGTCCCGCCAGCTGGTTTTCGAGGGCTAGCGAATCTTGGCTGGACGTCTTGAAGTTGGTTTGCCAGAGCAAGCGATTGTGCGCCGTGTCCACCGCCTCGAGCGTGACCAGCAAATACTCTCCTTGGCGGATGAAGTGCCCGGTCACAACCGTGGCCACGTGCAGTTCTCGTCCGACCTGTTGTGGGTCCAAATCGGCATTCACATACTTTCTTGTGATCGAGGACGGTCGCACATCCAAAGTGCGCGTGTACATCAGGGCGTTGGAAATCTCGTCGGCCAAGGCGAAACGGAGATAGTCCACGCTGAAATCGCCATTCATATTCTGCAGAGGGAGCACCGCAATCCCGTTCTTGCCTGCGATTGCCGGTCCCGCACGGTGTTTGAACCACCACGCGCCGACCGCCGTCAGCACCGAGATTAAAAGCGCCGCCACAGCTAGCAATAGATACCTTTGCCAAGGTCGGGTCTGCCCGAAGGTCTGGGTGATGACCTGAAAAGGCATCTCCCGTGAGCCGGTCTTGAGTACCCCAAGTTCTGCTTCTCTTTTCAGCCGCAGCAGGTCCGCCTTCATCTGGGCGGCGTTCTCATAGCGTCGGCTGCGATCCTTTTCCATCGCCTTTCCGGTCACGCCTTCGAGAGCCGGAGGCAGAGCAGGATTTAGAGATCGGGGAGAAGCCGGTTTTTGATGCAGGATGGCGTCCAGGGTGGTGACAATATTGGCTCCGCGAAAGGGTTTCTGGCCGGTGGCCATTTCGTAGAGCACCACGCCAAAAGAAAATAGGTCGCTGCGGGCGTCGAGCTCCTCTCCTCGCGCCTGCTCGGGAGACATATACAGGGCGGTGCCGGGGATGACTCCCACCAGAGTCAGCGAGTCTTCGTACGGCGTGTCTTCCGCCGCCGGCACTCCGCCGCGCGACAGCTTCGCCAGGCCGAAGTCCAGAACCTTCACCTGCCCGCTTTGCGTAATGAAGATATTTCCCGGCTTGATGTCGCGATGGATAATGCCCTTGGCGTGCAGCGCTTCGAGTGCGTCAGCAACCTGCACGGCGATGCCTAGCAGGCTCTCGAGTTCGAGTGGTTTTCCCTGCAGGCGCTGCTTCAGGCTTTCGCCCTCAAGCTTCTCCATGACAATGAAGGGATGGCCTTCGTTGTCGCTGATATCGTGAATGGTGCAGATATTAGGGTGGTTCAGTCGGGAGGCCGCCCGAGCCTCTCGCTCAAAGCGGTCCAGAGCCTTGCGGTCGCCCAGCACATCCTCAGGAACAAACTTAAGCGCGACTCGACGACCGAGACGCAGGTCCTCGGCTTCGTAGATCACTCCCATGCCGCCACCACCGATTTTGCCAAGGATGCGATAATGCAAGACGGTTTGGCCGATCATCGAAGCGTACCCGGCGATATGTTAGGCCTGGGCCGGAACCCGGTCAACCGCCGACCGGGTTCGAAGCGACCCAGGACATGTGCTACCCCCCGGCGCACCCACCATTCGATGCCAGGAAGGGGCTTGGCGTTGGCATGCCGACCGCGGCAACCCCGGAGGTGACTAAAATTTGGTGTGATAGCGGCCATCCACGGCCACCCCACCCAGTTCATCCCCCGTCACCCGGAGCGACCAGCGTGGGTTGAATTGATATTCTCCTTGCACCTGCTCGGTCCCCGGTTCACTGACGTCGGTCGAAAAGGTGAACAAAAAGTTCTTGGTGACGCGTTGCTGGAGGGCGATGCGCGCACTCGGATTGGCACCCAGCAAGGGACTGATCTGCAAGCTCGAAATGCCGGCCAACCGCTGGATACCAGTTTGCAGCTGGCTGACTGCCGGGCTCGCCAGAATGGCGTCCGTGCTGGTACCGACCGCCGCGGCTTCTGTGGTGGTCTGTCCCCGAATCAGAAGACTGATGATATCGGCCGTTGACAGGGGAGGGTCGGACATGTAACTGGTCGTAAGCTTATCGGTGGGTCCGGTCAGAGTAATCGTCAAGTTGTATTGCTCTACCGTAGTGGTGACCTGCACGTTGAGCACCGGCCGGGTTTGATTCGGGTCATCAAAACTGATGAATCCACGCTCGAGACTGTATCGATTACTCATATAGAACAACTCGCCCGAGGTTAGGTCGGTCCGGCCAATGATGACTGGATTCGAAAGCGTCCCTATCACCTGTAAATTGACCGCTCCTTCCACACTGAGTTGGCTGGTGCGAGCGGAAAGATTTTGTTTCGATTGCACCGCGATGCGCAGCTTGACCCGATCGGCAAAGCTCTCCTCCGTCGAAGGTAGCGATACCCCGTTGAATTGGCTGCTAACGGTGGAGAGGTCGAAGTCGGGTGTAAAGGTGAGGCTGGAAACCAAAAGCCTCCCTCCCAACGTCGAGGATTGGTTGGTGCCGGTGAATGTCAGATTGCCATCGAATACGGTGCGAATCCCTGCCGGGTACAGCAAGCGCACCGATCTATTCTGAAGAGCTAGATTGAACTGCAAACTGGGCCGGTACGCGATCGACCCGCCGATGGAAATCTCGCCGCCGCCCAGTTGGCCGGTAAGAGTGCGGATCTGAAGCTTGTCGCGGGTGACGTCGAGCGTTCCATTGATGTTCTGCAAGCCCAGCGGTGCCGTGCTGCTCGACAGGGCCACGTTTTCGATCTGTACCTGTCCTTGGATGTCCGGGTTCTGCGCGCTGCCACTGCTGTGCACATCCAGCCCGAGAGTACCCGCAGCTTTCACCCCTGCGGAGAACAGGCCGACTAAGCCGAGATTGACCGAGCCCTGGGCGTCGACGCTCATGGCCGCCGTTCCTTCGAGGGGGATTCGCCCCTGAAAGCGCAGGGAAGTAGCGGTACCGCGAAGTTCCCCCGGCTGAACCACCACCACCGAATTGGCGTAGTCGGCAGCTAGCGGTCCCACATTCTCGATCTCGATACCTTGATAACTCGCGGTGAGCAGGGGAACCGTCAGGTGTAGTTCCATGCGGGACCGGTCTTTGAGTGGGCCTTTCAAGGATGCCTGGAATTCGGTCTTCCCCTCAAAACCCGGCGGCGCATATGCTGCCAACAGCAGCTCGAGCGGGATCTTGCTCGTATTCAGGGTTGCCTCGGTGTAGTATCCGTCGCTGAGGTCGATCGTTCCTCTTGCCTCGATGTGGGTCTCGGTCACGTCGGAGCCGAGCGTGAAGTTGGCGCGTTGATGGGTCAGATCCAATCGGGCCCTCAGGTCACGAACCGGAGCTTGCCGAATTTCGAGCCGGGGGATTTCGAGCGTCGCGGCCAGCTGCGGATCGTCTAGTGTTCCCTCCCCATTGGCCGTTACCGCCAGGGTTCCCTTCAGTGGCGTATTCCTGGCTTGAACCGCGTGCAGCTTCTCGAGCGTGATGGCGGGGGCATTCAATTGCACTTGGTACGCCTTCGTGCTCGGAACATAGTTGAAATCCGCAGCCACCGAACCCGCCGGCAAACTCAGGTTGAGTTTTGCGGTGATTGCATTCCCGGCAGCCTGGAACTGGATACCAAGATTCTGGACGGGCTCGTCGTAGGCTGTGGCTTTCCCGACTTCGAGGGAGCCGTGTCCAGAAGGATGCAGTGCAGAGCCTTGAAAGATAACATCGGCCGATAGATTGCCGGCAACAGGGTATTGCTGGTTGGTCAACTGTTCGAGATCGGCCAGCGAGATTCTTCTCGCCGTCACATTCGCAGTGATTGGACTCGCAGAAGTGTAGTTCCAATTTTTCAAGCCGACTTGCGCGCCGAAATACAGGACGCCTTGCCGTGCGTTGGTCAACGAGCCGTTCTCGATCGCAAACTGAGTAGGGTTGGCCGCGAATGCCAGTTGCGCTGTCGACCATTGGCTGCCTTCGACTGCAAGATTTTGCGCATTGAGCTGTCCGCGAATCGCCGGTTGCTCAAGCGTGCCGTGAACGACGGCTTCCAATCTCGCTGATCCGGATACTGCCGGCAGCGGCGGGGCCGATCCCGTAAGGTCTTTCCGCCAGGATGCCGCCAGCTGCATGAGTCGACTGAGATCTCCGACCTCAGCTTCGACGGTTAGATTGGAATGTTTGCTGAGCTGCCCATCCATCCGCACCGCGGTGGCAGGAATCTCCACCCTGGTCTGCCAGAATTCCAGGCTGTTTCGCGCCCCGTCGTAACGGAGATGGGCGATCGCATCGAGGGGAGTAGCGGAAGGCGGTTGGATGGAATGGTTCCACAGAGCGCCATGGACGGCGAGATCCGAGACCAAGCGCAGGGTGTTCGCTTTGCCTGCCCAGGATGCATCCAGCGTGCCGTCCAGAGTCCCGGTTAGCGGAATACGGCGCACTTGTGCCCGCCGAATCGACAGCCTCGCCGCTTCGAGTGAAAGGTGATCAAAGGAAGCGTGCAGCTTGGGGATCGCGGTCCCATCCAGATGCTCAATCCTGGCGTCAGCCGTCAGTCGCCCGTTCAGCAGCTCGGCGGCGATCGTGGAAGCGATGAGATTGCCATTGGCTAACTGGTATGCGCTCCTCAGTCGATGAAGTTCGATCTGCCCAGCGGGGGAAGCGACCTGGAGTGCGCCGCTGTCCAGGGTGCCGTCGAGCACGATCTCCTTTAGCAGTGGCTGGTTGGCTGTCTGTGCGTATTGGAACTTCCCCGCCAGCCGTACGTCTCCCGCTAGAGTAGCCCCGGGAGACAATGCCGCGAAGTCCTGGGTGTGGACCAAGATGAGGTAGGTGGCGTTAACCTCAGGATGGTTGTAGTTCCGCATTTCCCCCTGAAGCGAAATGCGGGAAGAACCCAAGCCGTATACCAGCGGATAGAAAGAAACGCCGGAGGGAGTTGCGCTCAACTGAACCTCTAAAGTATGGGGAAGAGGAGAATAATTCGCGTATTGCAGCCGGCCATCGTGGTAGGAGACCGACCCATTGTAGCCGGTTGCCGTGGGGTCGAAACGGACGCTGCTGCGGAGATCATACAATTCTGCACGGAAGTTGCTTTTCTGGTCGTTAAAGTAGACCTCGCCTTGGCTCAGAAGTGCGTGGGCGACTGCCAAATCCCACACCGTAATGCTCGCGGGGCTAGTGGCGCTCTCCGTTGGCGTGGGGATATTGGTTTTTCCCTCCCGATCCACCAGCAAACTCGCGATGGGATGCTGAACCAAGAGTTCGGTTAATTGAAGTCTACGATGCAACAAGCCGCGCGCGCTCACCCCGATGGTGAGCTGGTCGACTTTGAGCAAGGGCCTCTGGTCTCGACCTTCGGTTCCGTGGAGGGTAATTCCATAGAGGTTCACGACCATGGGTGAGAGCTGAAAATCCCAGTGCTCGACCTCCAGCTTGCCGCCCGTCGAGCTCTGGACCTGCTCGATGATTTTGGCCAGCACGTACTGGTGAAATTGCGGTGTGTTCCGAGCGATGTAGCCGCCGACGACGGCAAGCAAGAGCAGGACTATGACGACTACCCCCATCCAGCGGACGACCTGCTTCCCCCTCATGACGGCTCCTCAGAACATCTGACCCAGCGTGATGAAGTATTGGGTTGCGTCAAGGCCTTTCACGGGATTCAGATTGCGACCGACATCGATGCGAATCGGTCCGATCGGAGTAGCATAGCGCAGTCCCAGGCCAATGGTGTTGCTGTAGTTGTCCACGAAATTATTGAAATTGATGGCCGAGTACACGTTCCCGCCGTCATAAAAGAGCACTCCGCCTAGCGCCCGCACAATCTTCAGTGGAAACCGCAGCTCGCTATTGAAGATGAATAGCTGGCGTCCACCCACCGGGACGGTGACAGGGACACACCCGGTGTCGCCGGTAAGTACGTTGCAGAACGGCACGATGCGTTGCGGCCCGGCTTGATCAATGGAGAACCCGCGCAACGTAGTCTGCCCGCCCGCAAAGAACAACTGGCTAGTCGGGACAAAGCTATCCGAGAATGCTTTCGCCAAACCCAAACGGAAGCTGTTGGCCCACACCATGTCGTGCATCGGACGATAGAAGCTGTATTGCCCAAACAGTCGCACAAAATTGGCGCTCGAACCAAAGGCCGTCGGCGTGATGCCAAGGTTCAGGGTTGTATAGCTTCCGGTGTGAGCATCGAGGGGATGGTCGCGGGTGTCTCGAATGAAGCTGCCCGAAACCGATGAGAGCCGGACGTTGCGATCCTGTGGTAAAACCAGTTCCGGCACCAGCAGGTCCGACAGGGTGGTGTGGTTATAGTTGTACCGTACCTGAATTCTAGTGTTGGTTCGCTTTTTTAAGATTCGCTCCAACTGCAATGTGCCGTCTTCCAGTTGGGCGGTAAACAGGGGATTCTCGGTGGTGCGTTCGAAGGAAATGGAGGCCAGCACATTCCACTTGGTGCGGCGAAGACTCGGAATCGTGTAGGAAGCGAGCGCTCGCTGGTCGAGTTGTGAACCCAGCAGCGAAACGTTTACGGTCTCCGCCCGGCCGCGCATATTGCGGCGCGTGATGTCAAGGGAACCGCGAGGGCCGACAAACAGCTCCTGACTCGACTCTACGCTGTGATTGCCGATATCCACGGGTGGCAGGCCAGGGACCGCCACGGTCCCGGCGGGGGCGTTGCCGCCGCGACGCGAGGCTTCGAAGCCGAATCCATAGGCGATGTCGGTTCGCTTGGCTTCATGAACCTTGACCAGCGCCTCTTCATCGCTCTGGTCCGTGATCGGTTTCCTTGGCCCGACACTGGCCCAATCAAAAATTTGCAGATCATAGAGCTGAGCTTGCGAGGTGAGAAGCTTTTGCTGGCTCAGGGGCTGTTCGCTGGTCAGGCCCGCGGTTTTTGCCAGCAATGACCTACGCGTACGAACTCGTCCCAGATAGACGACGCGGTTGATCCGCACCAGCTGGTTCTCGGTGACGTTGTATTGGATGTCGACCTTATATTTTTCCTCCCCGTGGTGCTTTACCGCAGCCTTCACTTCTGAGTTCAGGTATCCGTGGTCGAGGTAGCTGGCGGAGATCCGGTTGCGGTCGGTAGCCAGTTTGCCGGGAGAAAATGGGGTGCCGGGACGAAGTTGGAACCCCTGCGCCTCCGTGAGTTGATTCAACGGGATGTGCTGGTTGCCCGTGACCTCGACGTTATCGACCAGGGTTTGCGCTCCCTCGACAATGTGGAAGAGGACGTCAATCTTTGAGTCGTGATCGACGATCCTCGAGGTAACCTCGACCTGCTCATAACCTACATCACGATAAACGACTTCGATATTGTCCATGCTGGTTTGGACAAGTTTGTCGCTATAGCTGCCGCGGCTTAAGAAGCGAGCTTTCCGAATCGGAATGTGAGCCGCCAAATTCCGGCTGGAAAGGTGTTGATTCCCCTCAAAAATAATCCGGTCCACTTTGCGTCTCTTGCCCTTATCGATTTGATAAATGAGAGAAATTCGCTCCTCCTGACGCTCCAGATCGGCGTTGACTTTGACGTCGAAGTACCCCTTCCTCTGGAAATAATCGACGAGAGCTTGCTGGCCTTCATTGACAAGATCCGGATCGATGGATCCCTCCGAATAGACGGGAATAAGCTTCTCGGCTTGCCTGCGGGATGTGAAGGAAAACCACGCCAGCTTGGCTCCGGTGACCTGAACCACCACGACCGGGCCGAGTTCAATCTTGTAAGAGATATCAACCTGATTGGTGTCTGGGTTGTAGCGCGGCGGCTGTCGAGTCACTTGGCTGGCCAGGTAGTTATGCTGACGAAGAGCGCGTTTGATCAGATTGGTGGCGTCCTCGATCCGCGAGGAGGTGTATCCCTTCCCGCGTTTGAGTAGGCCTCCGCTCAATCGGGCCCGCAACGACTGCACGGAACGCAGCAGCCGGGCAGTCTCTTCTCCCGCCCCCTCGATGTCGACATTCCCGATGCGAGCCCGTGGACCGAAGGTGACGTGAAAGATGAGGTTGGCGAGCTGATTGGGGTCGTCGAGCTGGGTTTCGGTGTGAACCTGCGCCTGAAAATAGCCCTCGCTTCGCAACAGACGCCGCAAATCGGCTTCCGCCTCCGGAACCCTCCCTTTGTCATAGGGTTCCTGGTCAGGAAAATTGACGGTCTGGAGCAGCCGGATATAGCTGAAGACCTTTGTCGCTTCGGGAAACTCTACGATTCCGATGTAATAGGCCGGTTCGAGGATAAAACTGAGGCGCAACCCGTCGGGGCGAGGACTCACGTCGAGGGTGACGCTTGCAAACTTCTTGGTGGCTTCCAGAGCGGCCACACTTGCGCCCACATCCTTGGCGGAATAGGCCTGCCCTGTCTTTTGCACCACCAGCG